>ERZ839947.1259-NODE-1259-length-25297-cov-12.041439_pt1 | contig 25297 bp, 19 predicted proteins | sample MGYA00519908_ERZ839947 | MGnify/ENA primary metagenome ERZ839947 (study PRJEB31850, sample SAMEA3708857) | human gut metagenome | biome: human gut; feature: human-associated habitat; material: faeces | place: China | collected 2014 ... | reverse complement strand
TCTTGCGGATCTCCTTGATGTCCTCGCCGGTGTAGATGCCCTCCACATGGGGGTCGGCACCGAACTCGAGGTAGATCTTATCGGTGTAATGGATGAGCTCCTGTGCGAACTCCTCGCCGATCAGGGTGGGCAGGTCGCCGCCCACCTCATAGGAGAGGCTCAGCTTGCCGTCCGAGAACGCGCCTGCACCAGAGAAGCCGGTGGTGATGGCGCAGGTGGGGCGGCAGTTGACGCAGTGGCCCAGCTCGGCCTTGGGGCAGTGGCGCTTTTCCACCGGCTTGCCCTTTTCCACCAGCAGGATCTTTTTCTTGCTGCCGTGGCGCAGCAGCTCTACAGCGGTGAAGATGCCGGCCGGACCGGCACCCACAATGATCAGATCGTATTTTTCCATCTCTAGTTTTATCCTTTGCTATTAGTTACAAACTCCCTCAGTCGCCTGTCGGCGACAGCTCCCTCGGAGAGGGAGCCTTTTCTCGGAGGGAAGCTTTATGGGGGTGGCCAAAGCCTCCCTCATGGAGGGAGGTGGCATCGCGCAGCGATGACGGAGGGAGTTTAATCCTCTTCCTGCTCCACTTCCGCGCTCTCATCCACATGATCCAGCTCCACGGCGGAGGCTTCCACGTCGGCAGGGGCGATGTCCGGGGCGATCACGCCGTCGCCGTTCAGGTCCTGACCGGTCAGGGATTCCAGCATGGACTGGGTCTCGGGGTGGAGCTTGGAAAAGCGGCGGATGGCCAGCACGGTGTACAGGGCACTGAGCAGGTTGATGGCACCCTCGATGATGAGGATGATGCCAATGGCCATGACCAGCGTCTCCATGGTGCCGAAGGGGTTCAGGATCATCACCACGCCCAGCACCACGCTGAGCACCGGCAGCAGCAGGAAGCCCTTCCAGCTGGGGTACTCACAGCGGCGCAGGTCCAGAGCGTTCTGGATGCGGCCCAGGCTGTCGAAGATGACGAACAGGCCGAACACGATGGGCAGGATGCGCACCACGATGTCGCTGCGGAGGATCAGGAACGCGCCCAGGCCCAGGCAGATGATGCCCGAGATGAGGGTGAGCTGGCTCTGGAAGATGCCGCGCTCCACGGCAAAGTAGCGCACCAGCTGAACGGCAGCGCACACCAGCACCACGCCGCCCAGGGCGTAGCAGACCACGTTGAGGGCGGTGGAGGGCCGCATGAGCAGGAAGATGCCCAGCCCCAGGTAGAGCACGCTCATCAGGATCAGATTCCATTTCAACTTCTTTGCCATAAAAGGTCACGTTCCTTTCTTGTGTCGGACAGGTTCTGAAACGGTTTACTGTACAGCGGCAGCGTTGTCGTACATGGGCTCGATGATCTTTTTGTCCAGGCGGGCAAAGAAGATAAAGCTCAGGGTCACGCTGGCCAGCTCTGCAATGACGAAGGACCACCACACCATATTCACGTTGCCGGTCTTACTCAGCAGCCAGGCGGCGGGCAGCAGGACCACCAGCTGGCGGCAGACCGAGATGATCAGGCTGAACATGCCGTTGCCCAGCGCCTGGAAGGTGGAGGACAGGATGATGCTCATGCCGGCCAGCAGGAAGTGGAAGCAGATGATGCGCAGGGCAGGCTTGCCGATGGCCAGCATGGCCTCGCTGGCGGAGAACAGGCCCAGCAGCTTGTCGGGCAGGAACTGGAACAGCAGGAAGCCGACCAGCATGATGGCCTCGGCATAGAACATGGCGCACTTGATGGTCTTTTTGACGCGGTCGGGCTTGCGGGCACCGTAGTTGTAGCCGATGATGGGCACCATGCCGTTGTTCATGCCAAAGATGGGCATAAAAACGAAGCTCTGGAGCTTGAAGTAAACGCCGAACACGGCCACGGCGGTGGCGGTAAAGGCCATCAGGATCTGGTTCATCAGGAAGGTCATCACGCTGCCCACGCACTGCATGGCGATGCTGGGCAGGCCGACAACGTAGATCCGCTTGATGGCTTCGGCGCTGGGGCGGAAGCCCTTGAAATCCAGCTGGATATCGGGGTTCTTGCGGAGGTTGAGGTAGAAGGAGACCCCTGCGCCGCAGAACTGGCCGATGACGGTGGCCAAAGCTGCACCGGTGGTGCCGGACAGGGCCTCGCCGCAGTAGCCGAAGATGAAGATGGGGTCAAGGATGATGTTGACGACGGCACCCACCAGCTGGCTGATCATGCTCAGGGTGGTGCGGCTGGTAGCGGCCAGCAGTTTCTCGTTCATTACCTGCATGAACATGCCCAGGCTGAGCACGCAGCAGATGGTCAGGTAGCGGATGCCCTGCTCGGCGATGTCGGCATCGGCGGTCTGGGCGTAGAAGTAGGGGCGCACAACGGTCAGGCCCAGCACCAGAAAGACCAGGTAGCTGCACAGTGCCAGGAACAGGCCGTTCTCGGCGGTCTTGTTGGCGCGGTACTGGTTCTTTTCGCCCAGGCTCTTGGAGAGCAGGGCGTTGACACCCACGCCGGTGCCGATGCCCACGGCGAACATCAGGTTCTGCAGCGAAAAGGCCAGAGAGACGGCGGTCAGGGCGTTCTCACTGACACGGGCGACAAAGATCGAGTCCACCACGTTGTACAGTGCCTGCACCAGCATGGAGATCATCATCGGGATGCTGAGCTTGATCAGCAGCGGGTTGACATCCATGGTGCCCATGATATTTTCGGGTTCGGAAAGATTGAGCTGTTTGTTTTCCACGATTTCTCCTTTTGACGTTGAATGATAGACGAGGGTTTATGCTTGAACAGGAGGGCGATGCCGTTGCCCAAAACGTGGGCAGAGCACAAAAGCACCCTACCCACGAAGCAGCATTGTTTTTTGGGCCGTCCGGCCCGGCGGGGATCACTCGGCCATGGTCTTTTCCTTGGCGGCGACAGCGTCCAGGATCATCTTGACGCAGGTCTCGCGGCCCAGGGCGGCGTTGATGGCCAGATCATAGTTGTGGGCATCGCCCCAGCGGTTCTGGGTGTAGTAGTTGTAGTAGGCAGCACGGTTGCGGTCGGTCTTTTCGATCTCTTCCTTGATGCCCTTCTCGTCGTGTGCCTTGACCAGCGGGTCGGTCTTGGCCAGCTCACGCCGCCATTCCACCGGTGCGTAGATGAACACGCGCAGCACATCCTTGCGCTCCCGCAGCACATAGTCACCGCAGCGGCCCAGAATGACGCAGGGGCCTTCCTCGGCCAGCTGCTTGATAATGCGGCTCTGCAGGATGAACACCTGATCACCCAGCGGGAGCTCGTTGCCCATGGTATACAGGCTGTACAGCAGGCTGTGGGTGCGGCGTTTTTCGCTGGCGGCTACGGCTTCCTCCGAGAGGCCGGAGTGCTTTGCGGCCATGGTGATCAGCTCCTTGTCGTAGAGCTTGATGCCCAGTGCGTTTGCAACATCCTCTGCGATGTAGTTGCCGCCGGTGCAGTACTCACGTCCAATGGTGATGATCGTTTTTGCCATAATGTGTTCCTCCCTATGTTGTGGTTTCTATCCCGAAAAGCGCTTTGCGCTGCCGGCTCAGAGGCCGGGCTGCACGGTGCTTGGGTCCTGTTGGGGTGCGGCAGGCTCTGCCGCGGGCTTGGGGGGCGCGGGGAGACGGACTTCCGCCACCCGCATCCGCCCGGTCTGGTCCACCGCGTACACGCTGCAGCGGCCGCCTGCGGCCAGCTGCTCGGGCGGGAAGAGCAGCCCGCCCTCGGGCGTGCGCTCCATCCGGCGGAAGGTGCGGTGGGCAGTGGTGGCGTGGGCCACGCCATCGTGGACGGCATAGGCCGCCCAGCCGGAAAAATCCTCCGGCAGCGGATCCTGCTGGCCCCGCTGCTCAAAGAAATAGCTGCCATCCTCGGCGCGGGTCAGGTCGCATCGCACCCGGTTGGGCAGGTCGGCGGCCACTTCCCGCTGCTTGGGCCGCAGGGCAATGGCCCGGCCCGTGAAGTAGCGCATAAAATCCGTTAGCGCCATGGTGCAGTTCACGGCACCGTCGCTGTCGGCAGTGGGGTCGTTCAGCAGCACGAAATCCGCCAGAACGGCATCATCATGCCCAAAGCCCCGCAGGCCCATCCAGACCCCCACGGGGTCCCGTTGGCCCCGGACGCGGCGCTCCACCCGGACTGCGATGGAGCAGTCATCGTGGATCTGGGCGCGCAGGTCAGCCAGATCCATCCAGGCCTGCCAGCAGGGGTAGCCGCAGCAGCCCGCCGCAGCAGCCGCAAAGGCGGCATTGCCGGTGGAGCTGGTGGCTTTGTCCTCCATGGCGTAGGCCACTTCTTCGGGCAGGATATCCTCACCGTAGCGGTTCATCAGGGCCGCCATCACAAGGGGCAGGTCCATCTCCCGGCCAAAGCTGGGGTCGTGGGCGCTCAGGCAGTATTCCGGCAGGTAGAGCCGCCGGTTCAGCGGGTGGCCGTTGTGCTTCTCCCAGGCAAGGGGGCGCACGGCGGCGGCCAGCAGCCGGACAGCCGGGGTTGCCTTGTCATCGTTGGTGGAAAGGTTCACCTGCAGCTGGATGCCGGTGCCGCCGCCCGGTGTGGCAACAGTGACGGTGTCCCCCATCAGGAACACCAGCCCGTCCTCGCTCTGGGCTTTGATGCTGCAGCGGGGGTAATCCGGCGCCCACTTGCCAAAGCTGAGCCAGCCGGTCCAGGTGTTCCCGGCATAGACCCGGCAGCGCACCTCGACCATGGTGTTGTGGGGGGCGCTGGCATTCCAGCTGACATTCAGGTTGCAGAAGGCCGGCATGGCGAACTCCGGGGTGGTATAGCTGCCGTAGGGCAGGTAGCGGCCGGCGGAGGAATCCAGCACCACCGCGCCGCTTTCCAGCGCCACATTGTCCAGTGCGCCCCGGGAGAAGGTCTCGGTGCCGTGCAGTACCAGATTGTTCCGTTGTTCCATCCGCACTTCTCTCCTTTGCGCGCTGTGGACGGCGCAGTGTTATTCTTCGGGGGTGTCCTGGCCGCGCTCGGCGCGCAGCTCCTTTTCCAGCTGGGCATCGTGGAGCTTCTGGATGCTCTCCTCAATGTGGAACACCCGGTTCAGGTCGCCGTAGACGATCTGGCAGCAGATCTCGCACTGGAACCAGAAGCCGAACACCAGCATCAGCAGCAGGCCCAGCGGCATGCACAGGATCACCAGGCCCCAGAACAGGATGGTGACCAGCGCCGCGGCCAGCGCATGGGGCAGGAACGCGATCATGCAGTTCAGGCTGTTTTTCAATGTCAGGCGCAGGGGCTGATCCAGCAGCACGATCTGGGGCCACATGTAGGAAAACAGCATGTGGAACAGCACAAGGTTCAGCACCGTGGCCACCCACATGGGAACGCCCACGTTGGTGCCGTGGTACAGCATGTTGAAGCAGAAATAGACCAGGAAGATCTGCACCGTGACGACCACGCAGTACAGGATGCCGGGCAGGATGCTGGCCTTGAAGTTCTGCCGGAAGGCCCGGCGGTAGGTTGTCCACCAGTAACCGGCCTCGTCACGCAGGGCGCGCAGCACCGTGTCGTACACGCCGGCCAGCGCGGGGCCTGCAAGGATGCCGCCCGCAATGGCGCTGACGATCATCACGGTCAGGTTGTTCATCAGGAAGCCGATGTACACCAGGCAGATCACCGGCAGAAAGCCGATGCAGGTGAGCAGGTTTGCAAGGAACATGCCGCTCATATCGCGGCCCACCAGCTCAAAAAAGCGGCCTACGCCCGTTTTGCGGGGCGTGTCCTTTTCAACGCCCGGCCCGTCCTTGAAATCTTTAGAAGAAGGAAATAAACCCATTTGTTCCGGAATACCTCTCTTTTGTAATGGGCAGCAATGCCATTGTGCTACCTTTCTGCTTATAAATATACCCGGATTTTGTGGATTTTGCAAGCTAAAAAGCACGTATTTGTAAAAAAAGTGTGTTCTCTCCCATTTTGCCCCAAAGTATGTTACAATGATACTGGCCTTTTGGGCCGGAAGGAGGAAAGGAATTTGAGCATTTTACGCACCATTGCGTTATTCGTTTATCTGTTTGGCTATATGATCGTGCACTATGCCACCCTGCGCCGGGCCGAGCGTGCCCTGGCTGCCGGGGATCTGGACACGGTGGAGCGGATCGTCAAGGCCAATATCCCCCGCTGGAGCCGGGGCATCCTGCATGTCACGGGGGCCCGGATGACGGTGGAAGGGCAGGAGAATATCCCGGCGGGGCCCTGCGTGTTCGTGGGCAACCACCGCAGCTACTATGATATCCCCATCCTGCTGACCGCGCTGGACGCGCCCCACGGCATTCTGGCAAAGGAGGAGCTGGAAAAGATCCCCCTGCTCAACCGCTGGATGAAGCTGCTGGGCTGTGTGTTCGTCAAGCGGGATGACATCCGCGCTTCCGTCAAGGCCCTGAACGATGCCACTGCCATCGTGGAGAGCGGACGGAGCTTCGTCATCTTCCCTGAGGGCACCCGCTACAAGGGCGAAGAGGGCGGCGCGGGCGAGTTCAAAGCCGGTGCCTTCCGCATTGCCATCAAGACGGGGGTGCCCGTGGTGCCGGTGGCCATCTCCGGCGCGCGGGGCCTGTTTGAGGGCCACGGCCTGCGGGCCACACCCGGCGATATCCGGGTGCGCATCCTGCCCGCCATCCAGACCGCAGGCATGAGCAAGGCTGAACAGAAGCAGCTGCCCGATGCCGTGCGCCAGACCATTCTGGCCCAACTGTAAGGAGAACTATGGCAAGCTATCGTTACGAGCGGGACATCGACCCCGCAGACCTTGCCCCGCGGGCGGAAAAACAGTATACCCGCAAAGAGCGCTGGGCCAACTGGTGGGATTATAACCTCAAGTGGGTCCTCCTGATCGGCATTGCAGCGGCTTTTGTGGCTTACAGCTTCATCGGGCAGTATTTCTTTACCACCAAGCCCGATTATAATGTGGCGGTGGTGGCCCCCTACTATCTGCCGGATGACACCGTGACCGCCCTGCAGGAGCAGCTGGCCCGGTACGGCGAGGACCTGAACGGTGACGGCAAAACGGTCGTGACCCTGAATGTCTACACGCTGGATTATTCTGCCGGGGATACCCAGACCGAGAGCGATGCCTACCTGACCATGGCAGGCACCACCAAGCTGGCCACGGATGTGGCGGGCGGCCTGAGTTCGGTGTTCCTGCTGTATGACCCGGCGGGCTTTCAGGAGAGCACCGGCTCTCTGCGGTATCTGGACGGCACCCTGCCCGAAGCCGGAAGCGACAGCGACTGGTGGAACATGGTCTACCGCTGGACGGACTGCCCGGTGCTGACCGGGCTTGACCTGGGCGAGTACCGGGCCGACACCACCCACGCCCAGGGCGGCGACAGCCAGACTTATCTCGCGGATTTCTACATCGGGATGCGCGGGGCATGGAACACCGGCACCGAGGAGAACCTTGCGGGCGGCGAGGAGCTTTGGCAGGCACTGACCGCCGGGGCAGTCTCCACCGTGGAAGCGGAGGGGTGAGCCGATGCGGTTTCGCCTCCTGCGCCGGGAAAAAGGCGCGCCCCGCCGCCCGGCCCCCGTGCCGGAACCGCCTGCCGCGCCTGTTCCGCCCCGTGCCGCTGAGTTGGAAAACCCCTATGGGAGATACTATGGAACGGCGCGAAGCCGGGAAGATCTGAAACGCTGAAGAGGTGCTGCCACGGGCGGCACCTCTTCAATTCTATTCGCTTTTTGCAGGTGCTAGTTGAAAAGTTATCCACCCTGAAACCCTGCGCCCTTTGTTGTTTCTGTGTCCGAGTTATGGTATACTAATCCAGTATCACGAAATGCAAAGGATGTGGAATGATGGACGCACTGGAACAGGCCCGCCGGGAGATCGACACGGTGGATGCCCAGCTGGCTGCCCTGTTTGAGCGGCGGATGAAGGCGGTGCTCAGCGTGGCGGAATACAAAAAGGCCCACGGCCTGCCCATCTTTGATGCCGCCCGCGAAAAGGTGGTGCTGGACAAGGCCGAAGCGCGGATCGGGGACCCGGCCCTGCGCCCCTATTACCGGGATCATGTGCAGAACATGATGGACGTGGCCAAGCAGTACGAGGCCGAGGTGCTGGGCCGCAACCGCGCCGCCTATCAGGGCGTGGAGGGTGCCTTTGCCCACATCGCGCTCCGGGCGCTCTTTCCCCATGCCGAGGCCGTGAGCTGCCCCACCTGGGATGAGGTGTTCGATGCCGTGGAGAAGGGTGATGCCGCCCATGGCGTGGTGCCCTTTGAGAACAGCCACGCGGGGGATGTGTCGGCGGTGCTGGACCTGTGCTACAACCACCCCGGGTTGTGGGTGGTGGATGTCTACGACCTGCCCATCTCCCAGAACCTGCTGGTGCTGCCCGGCACCCAGCTTTCCGACCTGACCCGTGTGTACAGCCACCAGCAGGCCATTGCCCAGAGCGAGACCTTCCTGAAGCAGTTCGGCCTGCCCGCCACGGCCATGCCCAACACGGCCATGGCGGCAAAGTTTGTGGCGGAGAGCGGCGACCGGACCAAGGCGGCCATTGCCAGCGTGGAAACGGCCGCCCTGTACGGGCTGGAGGTGCTGGTGCCCAGCATCAACACCGACGGCGACAACACCACCCGCTTCATCGTCCTCAGCCGCGAAAAGCCCACGGCTGGCAACCGGTTCTCCCTGCTGTTCACGCTGGACAACAAGCCCGGCAAGCTGGCCGAGGTCATTCAGGTCATCGGTGCCAGCGGCTACGATATGGAGTCCATCAAGAGCCGCCCGCTGCCCCACGTCCCCTTTGATTATTATTTTTATGTCGAGCTGGTGGGAGACCCCGCCGCCGAAAAGACCGCCGCGCTGCTGCGCGAGCTGAATCATGTCTGCCGCACGGTACGGCTGTTAGGAGTGTATACGAAATGAGCGATTTCATCGGGACAAAGCTCACCATGAATCTGGGCGAGCGCAGTTATGATATCATCCTGAAAAACGGTGCACTGGAAAACCTGTACCAGTTTGCCCGGCTGGACCGCAAGGTGGCCGTTGTCACCGACAGCGGTGTGCCTGCCGAGTATGCCCAGCGCGTGGCCGACCAGTGCCGGGAATCCACCATCATCACGGTGCCGCAGGGCGAGGCCAGCAAGAGCTTCAAGATCCTGGAAACGGTGCTCCGGCAGATGCTGGAGTTCAACATGGGCCGCGGCGACCTGGTGGTGGCCGTGGGCGGCGGTGTGGTCGGGGATCTGGCCGGATTTGCCGCTGCCATCTACATGCGGGGCATTGATTTCATCAACTGCCCCACCACCACCCTTTCCATGATCGATTCCTCCATCGGCGGCAAGACCGCTGTGGATCTGGGCGATACCAAAAATATCGTGGGCGCGTTCTGGCAGCCCAAGCTGGTCATCGTGGACCCGGCCACCCTTTCCACTCTGCCCCGCCGCCACTACATCAACGGCCTGGCGGAGGCGGTCAAGGCGGGCCTGCTGGCGGACCCCGAGCTGTTCGCCATCTTTGAAAAGGGCGATATCGATACCCAGATCAGCGAGATCATCTACCGCAGCCTGCGGTTCAAGAAGAACGTTGTGGAGCAGGATGAGACCGAGCGCGGGATGCGCAAGGCCCTGAACTTCGGCCACACCATCGGCCACGGCATCGAGGCCGTCAAGGGAATCAAGGGCCGCCGCACCGTGGGTCTGTTCCACGGCGAGTGCGTGGCGTTGGGGATGCTGCCCATGATCGAATCCAAGGCGCTGCAGAAGCGGGTGCGTGCGGTCTACCGCCGCATTGGCCTGCCCACCCGCACCACCTATAACAAGGAAAAGGTGCTGGCCGAGATGCTGCACGATAAAAAGGCCCAGGGCGGCCAGATCACGGTCATCAAGGTGCCGGGTCTGGGCTGCTGGCGGGCCGAGACCATCCCCGTGGAGGGCCTGCGCCCCCTGCTGGGTGTGGAGGAGTAAGCCATGAAAAACACCTTTGGCAGCGACCTTTCGCTGACCATTTTTGGCGAGAGCCACGGCAGGGCCATCGGCGCGGTGCTGGATGGCATGGCGGCGGGCGTGCCCGTGGAGGAAGCCTTTCTTGCGGCCTGCATGGACAAGCGCCGTGCCCGGGGCGACGGCCTTTCCACCCCCCGTGTAGAGGGGGATGCGGTGCAGTTCTTGTCCGGCGTGGTCAACGGCCGCACCACCGGCACTGCCATTGCCCTGATGATCGAAAACCAGAACACCCGCAGCGGCGACTATGCCAAAACGGCTGACCTGCTGCGGCCCGGCCACGCGGATTACACTGCCTACGCCAAGTACCACGGCTATCAGGATGCCCGGGGCGGCGGCCACTTTTCGGGCCGCGTCACCGCCGCGCTGGTGGCGGGCGGCGCTTTGGTGCTGGGAGCCCTGAACCGGGCCGGGATCGAGATCGTGACGCACATCGGGCGGTGTGCCGGGATCAGCGATGCCCCCTTTGTGCTGGATGATCCCGCCGCGCTGGCGGCGCAGGCCGAGGCACTGCTGAACAAGTCCGAGGGCTTTGCCCTGCTGGACGGCAGTGTGGAGGAACCCATGAAAGCCGCCATCCGTGCCGCCGGTGCCGAGGGCGACAGTGTGGGCGGCGTGCTGGAGACCGCCATTCTGGGCCTGCCCGCAGGCGTGGGCGAACCCTATTTCGACAGCGTGGAGAGCAAGCTCGCTCACCTGGCCTTCTCCATCCCGGCGGTCAAGGGCATCGAGTTCGGCTCCGGCTTCGGCTTTGCGGACCAGAAGGGCTCGGAGGCCAACGATGCCTTCCGGATGCAGGGGGAGCGCATCGTCACCGCCACCAACCACAATGCGGGCCTGAACGGCGGCATCTCCAACGGGATGCCCGTGGTGTTCCGCACGGCGGTCAAGCCCACCCCCAGCATCTACAAAACGCAGGACACGGTGGACTATATCGCAAAGAAGGACGCGGAGCTGTCCATTCAGGGCCGCCACGACCCCTGCATCGTGCCCCGGGCCGCCATTGTGCAGACCTGCGCCGCCGCGCTGGCCGTGGGCGACCTGCTCACCGCAAAATACGGCATGGCCTGGATGGAGGACCCCACCGGCTACCGCAAGGAGGTGCTGTAAATGGAATACGGACTCATCGGCGGGCGGCTGGGCCACTCCTACTCCAAGGTCATCCACGAGATGCTTTGCGGCTACCGGTACGACCTGTGCCCCCTGCCCACGGAAGAGGAAGTCCGGGCCTTTATGACCCGGCGGCAGTTCAGGGCCATCAATGTCACCATCCCCTATAAGCTGGTGGTCATGGAGTACTGCTCCTACATCGACCCCCACGCCAGGGCCATCAACGCCGTGAACACCATCGTCAACAGGAACGGCCTGCTCTACGGCTACAACACCGATTACCCCGGCTTCTCCTACCTGTGCGATGCACACGGGGTGGAGTTCAAGGACAGGACCGTGCTCATTCTGGGCACCGGCGGCACCCACAACACCACCTGGGCCGTGGCCCATGACCGGGGCGCGAAACAGATCTATACCGTCAGCCGCCATCCCGACCCCGAAAAGGGAGAGCTGACTTATGCTCAGGCCCTGACCACCGGGGCGCAGATCATCATCAACACCACGCCGGTGGGCATGTACCCCAATGTGGGCGTGAGCGCCCTGGATATCACCTCCATGCCCGGGCTGGAAGCCGTGATCGATGTTATCTATAATCCCGATAAGACCGAGCTCATCCTCCGGGCCGAGGAGCTGGGGGTGCCCGTTGCCGTCGGCGGTCTGGAAATGCTGGTGGCGCAGGCAGTGTACGCGGCAGAATTTTTCCTCGACCGTAAGTTTGAGGATGCCGGTGCCGAGATCGCCCGTGTGACCAGCGAACTGCGGCGGGAGCAGCTGAACATTGCCCTCATCGGGATGCCCTCCTCGGGCAAATCCACCCTGGGCCGCGCTCTGGCGGAACGGCTGGGCAAGCGGTTCGTGGATCTGGACGAGGAGATCGTCAAGGCCGACGGCCGGAGCATCCCGGACATCTTTGCCGCTGAGGGGGAGGCAGGCTTCCGGAAGCTGGAGGCCGCGCAGACCGCCCGCTTTGCCAGGGAGAACCGGCAGGTCATCTCCTGCGGCGGCGGCGTGGTCAAGGGCCCGGCAAACCTCCGGGCGCTCCACGCCAACGGCATCGTGCTCTTTATCGACCGGCCGCTGGAAGATCTGCTGGTGGGCGGCGGAAGGCCCCTTTCCACCAGCCCCGAGGCCCTGAAAACCATGGAAGCCCAGCGCCGCCCGCTCTATCTGGCGGCAGCGGATGCCGTGATCCCCAACAAGACCACCCCTGCGGATGCCGTGACGGCGGCAATGGAGGCGCTGGATGAAATTTTTAGTCATTAACGGTCCCAACCTCAACCTGACCCAGTTCACGGAGCCGGGCATGGAGGGGCAGATCGATTTCAATACACTGCTGGATTATATCGAGGCGGGCTGTGCCCAGATGGATGTTCAGGTGGACTTTTTTCAGTCCAACCACGAGGGCGACCTCATCGATGAGATCCAGTCGGCGGCAGGCCGGGCCGATGGCATCATCCTCAACCCGGGCGGCTACGCCTATTACAGCGTGGCCATTCTGGAGGCGCTGCAGGTGTGCGGCGTGCCCGCCGTGGAAGTGATGCTGGCCGACCCCAGCGGCAAGGAGCCCTTCCGCAGCGTGGATGTGGTCTCCTTTGGCTGTCAGGGCCGCTTTGCAGGCGAGGGGGTCAGCGGATATCTCCATGCCTGCGCCTACCTTGTGCAGCTGCTCCGGCTGGATGGCGGTGCGCAGACGCACCTGGTGCAGTAACAACCCTCTCAGTCTCGCATTCGCTCGCCAGCTCCCCCGAAGGGGGAGCCCTTGGCAAGTAGGGCAGGCTGTGCAGCAAAACGGAAAGCATAGAGACAAAACAGAAGGGAAAAGAAACAAGATGATCATTTCGACCAAAAAAGGCACCCCCAAGGAAGAGCTGGAAAAGATCGTAGACAAATTCGAGAAGCAGGGCCTGGATGTGACCCTGATCACCGGCAAGGATTACAATGTGTTCGGTCTGGTGGGCGATACCACCAAGATCGATGAGCGCGACGTGCTGGCCAACCCCTGGATCGACAACGTCACCCGCGTGTCCGCCCCCTATAAGCGGGCCAACCGACTGTTCCACCCTGCCGATTCCATCATCGACTGCGGCGGCGTGAAGATCGGCAGGGGCGAGAAGATCGCCGTGATGGCAGGCCCCTGCAGCATCGAGGGGGAAGAGCAGGCACTGCGCATTGCCAACGGCGTAAAGGCGGGCGGTGCAAGCCTGTTCCGCGGCGGCGCTTATAAGCCCCGCACCTCTCCCTACTCCTTCCAGGGTCTGGAGACTGAGGGCATCCTCGATATGGTCAAGGCACGGGAGGCCACCGGAATGCCCATCGTGTCCGAGCTGATGAGCGAGGACCGGATCCCGGAGTTTGAGGAATATGTGGACGTGGTACAGATCGGTGCCCGCAACATGCAGAATTTCCAGCTGCTCAAGGCCGTGGGCAAGATGCACAAGCCTGTGCTGCTCAAGCGCGGCCTGTGCAACACCATCGAGGAGTGGATCATGTCCGCAGAGTACATCATGGCCGGCGGAAACGAGCAGGTCATTCTCTGCGAGCGGGGCATCCGCACCTTTGAGAAGTACACCCGCAACACCCTCGACCTCTCTGCTGTGCCCATCATCCACGAAAAGACCCATCTGCCCATCATCGTGGACCCCAGCCACGCCACCGGCAAGGCCAATCTGGTTGAGCCGATGATGATCGCCGCTGTGGCCGCCGGTGCCGACGGTCTGGAGGTGGAAGTCCACTATGATCCCCGCCACGCCTGGAGCGATGGCGCACAGTGCCTGACCCCGGATGCCTTTGCACAGGCCATGGCAAAGTGCCGTCAGGTCGCATGGGCCATTGGCCGGGATATGTAACACGATGAACGGCCTCACCCTCTCAGTCAAAGCCTGACGGCTTTGCCAGCTCTCCCAAAGGGAGAGCCTCTGGCGAAACCACAGACCTTGCGGTGGACTGCCAAGGCCTCGCCCTTTGGGAGAGGTGGCAGCGCAAAGCGCTGACGGAGAGGGCGAGCCAGGTAAAGTAACACGATGAACATTACGATAAAATCAAGCCGGACGGTGGGCGGCAACATCGCCGCGCCGCCCAGCAAAAGCATGGCCCACCGGGCGGTGCTCTGCGCGGCGCTGGCAAAGGGGACTTCCCATCTCCATCCTCTTGCTTTCAGCAAGGATATCTCCGCCACGCTGGGCGCGGCGGGCCGACTGTGCGCCCGTGTCACCACCGGTGAAAACGACGCGGTGGTGGAGGGGCTGGGACGCTTTCTGCCGGTTGATGCCCCCGTGGACTGCTGTGAGAGCGGCAGCACCCTGCGCTTCCTCATCCCACTGGCCAGCCTGACCGGGCAGGAAGTGACTTTTACAGGCCGTGGGCGGCTGATGGAGCGGCCCCAGTCGGTCTACAAAACGCTGTATCAGCAGCAGGGCCTGCGCTTTGAGCAGGGCGCGGACCGCCTGACTGTGGAAGGTGCCCTGACCCCGGGCGAATACGAGCTGGCGGGCAACGTGTCCAGCCAGTTCATCAGCGGGCTGCTGTTTGCCCTGCCCCTGCTGGGCGGCACCAGCACCCTGCACCTCATCCCGCCTGTGGAGAGCCGGAGCTACATCGATATGACCCGCGCGGTGCAGCACGCCTTTGGCGTGGAGAGCCGCTGGCTGGATGAAAACACGCTGGAAATTCCCGGCGGGCAGCACTATCTTCCCGGTGATTACACCGTGGAGGGCGATTACAGCCAGGCGGCTTTTCCTGCCGTGCTGGGCGCTGTGACCGGCGGGGTGGCCATCACCGGCCTGTCTGAGGAGACCTTGCAGGGCGATGCGGCCATTCTGGAGATCCTCCGGCGGTGCGGTGCAAGATTTACCCGCACCGGGCAGGGCGTGGTGTTTGAAAAGGCCCCGCTCCACGGAACGGACATCGACCTTGCCGACTGCCCCGACCTTGGCCCTGTACTGATGGTGCTGGGCCTGCTGTGTGAGGGCACCACAGTCATCCGCAACGCCGAACGTCTCCGCATCAAGGAGAGTGACCGCATCGAGGCCATGGAGACCGAGCTGCGGGCCTGCGGCGGGCAGCTGGAGAGCGAGGGCGGCACCATTACCATCCATGGCTGTGCCGACGCGCTCCATGCCCCGGAGCAGCCGCTTTCCGGCCACAACGACCACCGCGTGGTGATGAGCCTTGCGGTGCTGGCGCTGGCCGCCGGGCTGGCCCTGCCCATCAGCGGGGCCGAGGCCATTGCCAAGAGCTGGCCGGATTTTCTGGAAGCCATCAAGCCTTTGGGCGCGGAGGTGGAACATGTTGGATAAATCAAAGCGTTATCTCATTGTGGGCCTGGGCCTGCTGGGCGGCAAGTACGCCTTGGAGCTGAGCAGGGCCGGGTTCCATGTGGACGGCATCAACCGCAGCGAGGGCCATCTGCAGTATGCCCTCGACCACGGCTATATCGCCAGCGGCAAGACCCACGATTTTGAGGATCTGGTGTGTCAGGCCGATCATATCATCTTCGGTTTGTACCCCACGGCCCTGCTCGAGTGGTTCCGGACCTACGGCCACCTGCTGAAGGAGGGCTGCATCTTTACCGATGTGTCGGGCGTAAAGACCGGTCTGGTGGAGCCCATTCAGGCCATGTGCAGGCCGGGCGTGGAGTTCATTGCCAGCCACCCCATGGCGGGCCGTGAGACTTCCAGCGTGGAGCACGCCGCCGAGGTGAATTTTGCCCCGGCCAACTTCATTGTGACCCCAACGGAAAAGAACACCCCGGAGGCCGTTCAGTGGGCCAAGGAGCTGGCTGAGGTGCTGGGCTTCAAGCATATCTGCACCCTGACCGTGCAGGAGCATGACAGGATGATCGGCTATGTCAGCCAGCTCTGCCATGCCATCGCCGTCAGCCTGATGTGCGCCAACGACAATACCTCGCTGTGCGAGTACACCGGAGATTCTTTCCGGGATCTGACCCGCATTGCACGCATCAACGATAAGATGTGGGCGGAGCTGTTCCTCTGGAACAAGGAAAACCTCATCTCCGAGATCGACCAGTTCAGCGGGGCGCTGAACGAGATGCGCAACGCCCTTGTGGCCGATGACCGGGAAAAGCTGGAGGAGATGTTCCGCCTGTCCACTCAGCGCCGCGCGGCGTTTGATAAGAAAGCGCCGTAACCTTTTCAGCACACAGCACTGCTGTTTTTTTTTTCAGCTCCTCTGCTGGGGAGCTGGAAGCGAGACTGAGAGGTTTGGCACAACACGAAAAAATGAGGTGTACCGAATGCCCAAACAGGAAGGCCAGAAATCCAAGCTGCTGGCGCTATTGCGCATTTTTGAGCAGCAGACCGATGAAAACCACCTGCTGAACGTGCCGCAGCTGGTGGAGCTGCTGGAGGCGCAGGGCATCCGCTGTGAGCGCAAGAGCGTGTACAGCGATATTGAGGCACTGGGCGCGCTGGGCTATGACATCAAACTGCGCCGGGGCCGGGGCGGCGGGTATTTCCTTGCCAGCCGCACCTTTGATCTGGCGGAGCTCAAGCTGCTGGTGGATGCCGTGCAGGCAAGCCGGGTGGTATCCGGCACCACGAGCAGGCGGCTGATCCACAAGCTGGAAAAGCTCTGCTCCAACTACGAGGGCAGCCAGCTGCAGCGTCAGGTCTATGTGGAGGGCCGCCCCAAGACCGACAGCAAGAGCCTGCTGTACAGCATCGATGCCCTGCACGAGGCCATCAACAACGGTAAAATGGTGGAGTTCCTCTACAGAAAAGCCGACAGCCGCGAGAAAGAGAAAAAGACCGTCAGCCCGTGGCAGCTGGCCTGGGAGAACGGGTGCTACTACCTCATTGCCTTTGCCGATGAAAAGGGCATCCGCCATTACCGGGTGGACAAGATGAGCGGGGTCCGGGTGCTGGATGCGCCCCGGCGGGGTCAGGAGCAGTTTGCGGATCTTGACCTGCCTGCCTATCTGCGCAAGCACTTTGGAATGTACGGCGGGCCGGAGCATTGCGTTACCCTGCGGTGCACCGCGGATCTGGAAGGTGCCATGCGGGAGCGCTTCGGCACTACGCCCGTGTTTCTGCCGGAAGAGGATGGGTCTTTCCACTTCGATGTTCCCATCTGCGTCAGCGACCAGTTCTACGGCTGGGTCTGCGGCTTTGGCGGCAAGGTAGAAGTGGTTGCCCCGCCCGAAGTGCGGCAGGAAATGCGGGAAATGGCCGCCCGGTTGGCAGAACAGCATCAATAACACAAAAAGGACTGCGAAAGCAGTCCTTTTTGCATGTTTACGGTTCCTTCAATTCCAGATCGCTGGGCAGGAGGAGGTCCAGCGCGGCGGCAGGCTCGGCCACAAGGCGGCGGCTCTGGTGGAAGATGGCCTTTTCCAGGGTGTTGCGGGCAAGGCGGCCATTGCCGGCGGTGCGGGCATCGGCAGCCTGCCAGCGGGCATAATAGCCCAGCAGGGGCTGGGTGCAGCTTTCGGCCAGACGATACCCCTTGTTCTTTGCCTGAACGTGGGTGATCTGCAGCAGCTCCTCAGCGGTGTAGTCCGGGAACTCGATCTTGTTGGGGAAACGGCTGGCAAGGCCGCTGTTGGCGGTGAGGAAGGTCTCCATCTCCTTGGTGTAACCTGCCAGAATGACCACAAGCTCGTCCCGGTGATCCTCCATCCCCTTCACCAGCGTGTCGATGGCTTCCAGCCCGAAGCTGTCCTGCTCGCCGCGGTAAAGGCTGTATGCCTCGTCAATGAAGAGCACGCCGCCCAGCGCGCTCTCGATGACGCTGTTGGTCAGGGGGGCGGTGTGGCCGGTGTAGCGGCCCACCAGGTCGGCACGGGTCACCTCCACCAGCTGCCCGCCCTTGAGGGCACCGATGGCTTTCAGGTATTTCGCCACCAGCCGGGCAATGGTGGTCTTGCCGGTGCCGGGGTTTCCGGTGAAGATCATGTGCATGGACAGGCTGGCCGTTTTCAGCCCGGCAGCGGCCCGGCGCTGCTGCACCTGCAGGTTGTCGGCCAGACCGAACACATATTCTTTCACGGGAGCAAGGCCCACCAGTTCGTTGATCTCGGCCCGGATGGCATCCAGCGCGCCGGTATAGGCCGCCGGCAGCAGGTCAAAGAGCGGTTCCTCCGGGCCGTCGTTCAGGCGGAACTGCACCCCTTCCGGACGGGCGGTCAGGGCCGCCGTGCCGGACAGGGTCTTGTCCGTGCGCAGGCAGTATTCGCTCAGGGCACGGAAGATGCGGTCACAGCATTCGGCCAGCCCGGCGGCACCCTTCTGTGCGGTGCACTGGGCCGCGACATAGTCCCGCACGTCGGCCCCGGCGGAAAGGGTCAGCCCCAGCCGGGTGCGGATCTTCTGGGCCAGCGCGTTGAGCTGCTGCGCGGCAAGGGCGGCCAGGTCCTCCCGGGTGTAGGAGGCCGTTTCGCAGACATCCCCCAGCGCCGACACCAGCGCCGCGCCGAATTTGTCGGCCAGTGCCTCCCGGCCCTTGTGGGAGTAGAAGATGAGGTATTTGCCGCAGGGGTCGATGCGGCTGACGGCTCCCGGGGCCAGCGCCGTGCCTGCATCCACAAGGATGCCCTCTTTGTTCACGAGATACCGGCTGGACAGGGGGGCGCTGCCCTTGACGGCCAGATCAGACAGGGTCTTCAGAAAGCCGGGATAGCAGCTCTCGTAGTGTTCAAAGGCAAGGATCTCCCCGGGTGCGTGCAGGGCAGCGTAGAGGTCCTGCAGGAAGAGCTTCTCGGCTCCGGAATTGGGGTAAAGGGCCAGATCCAGCGTGGCGATCTTGTCGCTCTGCAAAAGGCCCCGGGCCGCCATGCAGCGGGCAGTTTCTTCCAGTGCAAAATGCCGGCCTGTGCCTGCCCCGCCTGTGAGCAGGATGACGTTGCGGGCGGCGGGGGCTTCGGTGCCCAGCACAAAGGGGCGGCGCATGGCCCGCACCACGCTGTCCACAAAAGCATCCTGCCCCAGCACCGTCTGCCTGACCTCGGCGGCAAGGCCTTCAAAGCTGCCCAGGTGCTCCGGCTTCACGTCGGTGGTGCCCCTGGCCAGCAGGCCTTCGTCCTCCATGTCCCGCAGCATCTGGCGGCTGCTTTCCAGCGCGGCGGCGGTGGCATCGCTCTGGGTTCTGAGCTGGGCGTTCTGCTGCTTCAACAGCTCGTCCAGCCGTTTCTGTTGTTCCAGAAGCGCCGCGTTCAGGTCGGGCAGGGCGGCGCTGCCGCCTGTTTTGGGTGCAGAAGCGCCGGGGGCGGCCTTGAATCTGCCCCCCGGGCCGAACACGCCGTTCATCAGACTTTCCCAATCATCGGTGTATGCCATAAAACTACCCTCCGTGCAGTGTTTTTCTTTCAGTATAGTGGAGTCTGGTACGTTTTGCAAGGAAAGGGTTGAAATAAAGGACAAAGTTCGTTACACTATTGTCAAACGAAAGGATGGATTGCCATGGAGCCAAGAACACCTGCTGAATGGAAGACGCTGTTTGAGAGCGAAGCCTTTGCCCGCCAGACGGAATACTACGGCCCGCTGGGGGTGGAGTATACCCCCGCCGGGACGCACCTGCGCCTGTGGGCTCCCACGGCAAAACAGGCAGCAGTGAACCTGTACCGCCGGGGCACCGGCGGGGCCTGTGTGGGCACCCTGCCCCTGCAGCAGCAGGACAAGGGTGTGTGGAGCGTCTATCTGCCCGGCGACCAGCACGGGAAATACTACGATTTCACCCTTACCACCCCGTTTGGCACCTGCAATGCAGCTGACCCTTACGCCCGCTCGGCCGGGGTGAACGGGGTGCGCAGTATGATCTTTGATCCGGCCCGGGTGGACCCGCAGGGCTGGGAGCGGGATGTGCGGCCGGTGATCCCGCCGGCCCGCCGCAGCGTGTGGGAGGTCGGCGTCCGGGATTTCTCGCAGGACCCGGCCAGCGGCGTGCACACAGCCTGGCGAGGCAAATTCCTGGCCTTTACCCAGCAGGGGACGACCCTGAGCAGCGACGGCATCCACCCCACCTGCCTGAATTACCTCAAGCGGCTGGGGGTGAGCTATGTCCAGCTCATGCCCATCTTCGATTTTGGCAGCGTGGATGAGAGCCGCCCCCTGACCCGGCAGTATAACTGGGGCTACGACCCCACCAACTTCAATGTGCCCGAGGGCAGCTACTCCACCGACCCCACCCGGGGCGAGGTGCGGGTGCGGGAGTGCAAGCAGATGATCGCGGCCCTCCATGCGGCGGGCATCGGCGTTGTAATGGACGTGGTGTATAACCACATGTATCGTTCCGACAATGTGCTGAACCGGGCGGTGCCCCTCTACTACTTCCGCCAGAACGACGACGGCTCCCTCTCCAACGGCAGCGGCTGCGGCAACGAGTTTGCCTCCGAGCGGCCCATGGCTCGGCGCTATCTCATTGATTCGGTGCTCTACTGGGCACGGGAATATCACATCGATGGCTTCCGGTTTGACCTGATGGGCCTGTATGACGTGGAGACCATGAACCTCCTCCGGGCTGAACTGGACAAGCTGCCCGGCGGGCGGGATATTCTGATGTACGGTGAGCCGTGGCAGGGCGGCTGCAGCGCCCTGCACCGGTACGAGGCCAACAAGAACAACCTGAATATGCTGAACGAGCGCATCGGCATCTTTTGCGACAACACCCGGGATGCCATCAAGGGCGGCTGTTTCGATGCCCGGGAGCCGGGCTATGTGGAGGGCAGGCCGGGAAGTTTCTGGGATATCGGTGCTTCGGTGGCGGCGTGGTGCCGCAGTGAAAAGCTGCCGCCCCACGCCCCGGGGCAGATCATCAGCTACGTTTCGGCCCACGACAACTTTACCCTGTGGGATAAGCTCCTGATGGTGCGCTACGCCCGCCCGGAGTTTGCCGCTGTGGACAAGACCGCGCTGGCCCAGAACCGGCTGGCGGCGGGCATCTACCTGACCAGCATGGGCCTGCCTTTCTGGCAGGCGGGCGAGGAGTTTGCCCGCACCAAGAAGGGGCAGGGCAACAGCTACCACTCCAGCCCGGCCATCAACCGGCTGGACTGGCACCGGGCCGAGCAGTTCCACAGCCTTGTGGATTACTACCGCGGGCTCATTGGCCTGCGGGCGGCATTCCCCCGGCTGGGGGCGCTGGACAAGGCCAGCCCTGCCGCCATCGAGTTTTTCCCGCTGGAACAGCCTCTTGTGGGCTGGCGGCTCCCCGCCCAGTGGGGCGACGGCGCGGCATGGAGCGCCCTGTGCGTCTACTATAACCCCACCGAGACGGCGCAGGTCGTCACCCTGCCCGGCGGCAGCTGGAAGCTGCTGAGCGACGGCATCTCCTCCAGCCTGTGGCGGGGCAGCAGCCGCATCTGCACCGGCCAGACCGTCCTCCTGCCCCTGAGCGCCACCGTGTTCGGGCAGGTATAAAAATACGGTCTGCCGTTGCTTGACAATCCGTTAAAAATTGACTATACTACAAATAGAAAAGGCGCTGGCCCGCAAACGACTAGCTCCTTACCTGGTGATCAAGAAAAATGACCGTTCAAGTTGGGGAACTGTGAGGCGGTCATTTTTTCTTGCGTTTTTTATCGCTTGTGGCGATTTTCCATGTAATCTGAAACGTTACGAAGATGGTTCCGCCGATCAGCGTCAGCAACACTGCAACATCCGAAAAACTCATGGCTCTCACCCCCTTTCTGCCCGTAAGCGTCCGGGGAGTGGCAACTTCTCAAGAAAAATGCCTTACCCGGCGTTTGGACCGGTAAGGAGCAGCCGCCTGCGTTGTGGACACAGCGCCTTTGCTGTCATCTCTGACAGCGAGTTTAGTATACCATAACTTTTGACAACCTGCAATTGAAAATCCCCTGACCAGTTCACGCCGGTCAGGGGATTTTTGATTTATGGATCAGGAAAAAGATTTGGGAGGATCAGGAGTTTTTCTGTGCCTGCTGGGTCTGGGCGTTCTTCTCGCCCAGAGTCAGGCTGACAGTCTGCATCTGGCCTTCCCGGGCCACGGTGATGGAAAGGGTATCACCGGCGGCATGCTGCTGGATCAGGGTGCCAAGGTCGTCCTTCTGGGCGATCTCAGTGCCGTCGACGCTCACGATGCGGTCACCGGTCTTCAGACCGGCCTTGTCGGCGGGGCCGCCCTGCACAACATCCACAACGTAAACGCCGTAGGCATTGACGTTGAGCTGTGCGGCGGTCTGGGCATCGGTCACAGCCAGATAGGTGATGCCCATGTAGGGGCGGCCGGAGACATAGCCGTTCTCCAGCAGATCCTGTGCCACCTTGATGGCATCGTTGATGGGGATGGCGAAGCCCAGACCCTCTGCATCGCTGGAGGAGGACTTTGCGTTGACCAGACCGATGAGCTCACCGTTCATGTTGAACAGGCCGCCGCCGGAGTTGCCGGGGCTGACAGAGGCATCCATCTGGATCAGGGACATGGTGTTGGTGGAGCTGGTGCCCTGGATGGTCACGCTGCGGTTCAGGGCGCTGACGATGCCGCTGGTCACGGTGCCGCCCAGCTCACCCAGCGGGTTGCCCACGGCCAGCACGCTCTCGCCCACGGCAAGGCTGTCGCTGTTGCCAACGGTGGCGGGGGTCAGGTCGGTGGCATCGATCTTGAGGACAGCCACGTCGCTGGTGTCATCCTCGCCCACCACGGTGGCGGGGTAATCGGTATCGCCGATGGTCACGGTGATGTTGGACGCGCCGGACACAACGTGCGCACAGGTCAGGATATAGCCGTCGGAGCTGATCACGACACCGCTGCCTGCGCCGCTCTCCACCTGGCTCTGGCCGTACCAGGACCACTGGGAGTAGACCACCTGCTCGGTGGTGATGACCACAACGCTGGGGCTGACCATCTCAGAGACCTGAGCGGTGGTCATGCCGGAAGCAGTGTTCACCGCGGAGGCAGAGCCGGAATCACTGCTGGACGTGGAGGAAGGTGCCACCTGCTGGATGACCACCTTGCCGCCTGTGTTGCCCACCCGGGCTCCCACAAAGCCGCCGACAAAGCCCATGGCTGCGGCCAGCACCAGCGCAACTGCACTGCGGGCGATATTGCCGTTTTTCCGGCGGCGCTTTTTGGGAGGCTGCTTGGGGCTTCCCTGTGCGGCCTGATACCGGGGGCCTTCCGGGGGCGGCACTGCGCCGCCATCGCTGCCGCCGTTCGGCTCGGCCTGGGGGGCAGCCTGTGCGGCCTCGCCGTAGGTACCTGCCGTGTTGGCGGTGTTCATGCCGGAGGAGCCGACATTGGGGTAGCCGGTCTCGCCGGTCTGGCTATGTTCAGAGGAATAATCGTATTCCCACTTGTTCTCGTTATCCATACTGGTTACTTCCTTTCTCAAAGGGAATGGTTCGGAGGGGGCGCTCTGCCGCACCTCCTTGGAACTGTTCCTATTGTATCCGGTAATTGTGAAAAGGAATCGCTGACCGGGTGAAGAATATGTGAAATAAGGTCGCAGCGGGAAGCCTTGACAGCGGCGCGGGGGCTTGGTATTTTAAGAACGACCCTCTCAGTCATCGCTGCGCGATGCCAGCTCCCCCGAAGGGGGAGCCAACACACCTGACAGGCGAGCAATCGCTGATTTGCAGGGGCCTTATTCGGAGCCACAATAGGCTCTCCCTTTGGGAGAGCTGTCTGCGAAAGCAGACTGAGAGGGCAAGCTCGCGAAAGGAGCAAATTATGAAACTGGAAAAGACCCCGGGCGGTTATGCCCTGTATAAAGAGAAAACCATCATTGGCACCTGCCAGGCCCGGCCCACGGAGCAGGGCGCGGACATCACTGCCCTGACCATTGTGCCGGAATGGCGGCGCAAGGGTTACGGCTCCTACCTGTTAAAAGAGGTATTGCGCAGCCTGGGCGGCTATGACAAAGAGATGGCCACGGTGTTCACGGCTCCTCTGCCTGCAGATGCGGGGGAGCTGGCCTTCTGGGCAAAGTTTGGCTTTGCGGCAGAGGGCAGCGGCCTGTGCCGCCGCCGCACCCCCGACCTGACGGCCGTGAAGCTTGTGCAGGACTTCCTTGCCGCGCGGCTGGCTGACCCCAGGCTCTGCATCGATGCTACCTGCGGCAACGGGGGCGACACGGCTTTTCTCTGCCGCCTTGTGGGCAAAGAGGGCCGGGTGCTGGGCTTTGACATCCAGCCGGAAGCCATTGCCTCCACCCGGCAGAACCTTGCACGGAAGGGCTTTGCGGCAGAGCTTCACTGCGACAGCCACGCCAACCTCCTACAATATGTGCAGCCCGGCACCGTCGATGCCGTGATGTTCAACTTCGGCTGGCTGCCCGGTGCCGACCATGGGGTGTTCTCCCGCGCACAAAGCAGCATCCCGGCGCTGGAAGCCGCCCTCGAGGCCCTGCGGCCCGGCGGGGTGCTCAGCGCCATCCTGTACAGCGGCAAGGTCATCGGTTCCGACGAAAAGACCGAGATCCTCCAGTGGATGCGCTCCCGGCCCCTGAAACAGTGCACCGCCCTCGTTTGCGGCTTTGCCAATTGGGCCGATACCGCCCCCTTGCCCTGCTTCCTCCTGAAAAAATAACAAAAACTCTTGCATCTAGGTGGAATTGCTGGTAAAATATAAATTGTGTGTAATTTTGGCATCCTTGCCCTCTCAGCCAAAGCCTGTCGGCTTTGCCAGCTCCCCCGAAGGGGGAGCCAATGCATCTGGAAGGAGAAGTGCTGCCGATCTGCAGGGCCTGTACCTGGAGCAGCAACTGGCTCTCCCTTTGGGAGAGCTGGCTGCGAAGCAGACTGAGAGGGCAAGCCAGTTTACGGAGAATCACCAATGTAACGTGAGATTGACCGAATAAAGAGCCATTCTGATTCAGGAGAAATCAATATATGACAAATCGTGAAGAGATCGAGCGCCGCCGGACGTTTGCGATCATCAGCCACCCCGATGCCGGCAAAACGACCCTGACCGAAAAGCTGCTGCTGTACGGTGGAGCCATCAATCAGGCCGGTTCCGTCAAGGGCAAGCAGAGCGCCAAGCACGCTGTGTCCGACTGGATGGACATCGAGAAGCAGCGCGGTATTTCTGTCACTTCCTCTGTCCTGCAGTTCAACTATGCAGGCAAGTGCGTGAACATTCTGGATACCCCGGGCCATCAGGACTTCTCGGAGGATACCTACCGCACCCTGATGGCAGCGGACTCCGCTGTCATGGTCATCGATGCGGCAAAGGGCGTTGAGGCCCAGACCATCAAGCTGTTCAAAGTCTGTACCCTGCGCCATATCCCCATCTTCACCTTCATCAATAAGATGGACCGCGAAGCCCGCGATCCCTTTGAGCTGATGGAGAACATCGAGGAGA
>ERZ839947.1257-NODE-1257-length-25321-cov-9.631125_pt1 | contig 25321 bp, 27 predicted proteins | sample MGYA00519908_ERZ839947 | MGnify/ENA primary metagenome ERZ839947 (study PRJEB31850, sample SAMEA3708857) | human gut metagenome | biome: human gut; feature: human-associated habitat; material: faeces | place: China | collected 2014 ... | reverse complement strand
CCCCTTTATTTTGCAAGGACTATTTTTCCCTACCGAGAAACATTTTACGCTTAGCCGCCCTGGTATGGGCTGCAGCTGCCCTATTTTTTGTGCCGTTCTCCAAGCATCTCAAGAAAGAGCCGGCCGTCTCCTTTTTGCCACGTCATTGTCGAAAAAAGATCCGGACGGTGCTGGAGCGTGGCTTCAAATTCTTTCTTACGGCGCCAGGCACCAATCTTTTCGTGATCTCCAGATAGGAGAATATCCGGCACTTTTTTCCCCTCATAAGAAATGGGCCGCGTGTACTGAGGATGCTCCAAAAGGGAACCGGAAAAAGAGTCCTCTTCGGCGCTCACCAGTTTTCCCAGAACGCCTGGCACGAAACGAGCGACCGCGTCCATAACGGAAAGCGCGGGTAATTCACCGCCTGTCATGACAAAATCCCCTACGGATAGGCGCAGATCAGCTTCCTCTAGGATCCGCTCATCGAACCCTTCATAATGGCCGCAAAGAAAAATAAGATCCCGGCCAGCTCGGGAAAGAGCGGTGACGCGTGCTTGGCAAAGAGTTTCACCTACAGGCGTCAGCGCAGCCACAAGTGCATCCGGGGCAAGGCACCTGGCTTTTTCAAGAGCCGCCAGATATGTGTCCACACGCAGGACCATGCCGGCACCGCCGCCGCAGGTTGTATCGTCAACGCTGCGGTGGCGGTCCGTCGCATAATCACGGGGATTGACGCAAAGAACCTCAATGAGGCCTTCTTTTTGGGCCCGTCCCAAGATACTCACGGAAGCGGCGCCTGCAATGAGTTCAGGGAACAAGGTAATAAAAACAAATTTCATCAAATCCACTCCGGCAGTTTAGCAACAACCTTATGCTCTGCCCAATCGATGGTAAGGATGTTCTCCTTGATGGCGGCAAGGAGAATCTCCTCGCCTGTCGGGGAAGCAATCACAAAAACATCGGTACTGCCCGGGGAAATGACATCCTTTACGGTGCCAAAGGCTTCCCCGTCAGGACTTTCGACAGCAAATCCCAAGATATCCCGCACATAGAACTGTCCTTTCGGCAAGGGAGGAAGTTCCTTGGGGGAAATGACAAGCTGACGGCCCCGCAGGGCTTCGGCTTCGTCCATATTGGTGATTTCCTTCACCATCATGAGATAGACATTTTTATGCTGCCGAACGGAAACAACCGTGAGATCCCGTCCATCATCAAGATGGACAATCTTCATCTTGGCATAGCGCTGCGGCTGGTCGGTCAGGGGCATGATACGAAATTCGCCCCGCACACCATGCGGGGCGACGATTTTGCCAATCACAATTTGCTGTTCCATGGTCATCACGCCCGAAATGCAATGACCTTGCCGTCTTCAACGACAATTTCAGCGCCCATGAGGGCTTCCAGATCGGACCCTATGGTAATTTCCACGGAACGCTCCAATGTGCCGTGACCGATTTCGCTACCGATTTCGAGGTTTTCTGCTCGTTCCAGTTTATCTTTAAGCTCCTGGAGAGCATGGCCACGTTGGTTCTTTTCGTATTCAATCTGGTCCCGCATGCTGGCAACCAGCTGGGGAGCGGCGCCGGCATTGTTATCCAAGGCCTTTTTGGCACTGAATTGGAACCGTTCAAAATCAAGTTCAGCAGCCTGGACCTGGCGTTTCATATCGGCAATCAGTTGTGCCTTCAGATCTTCCGTCACCTTCGCCTTAATGGTTACAGGGACTTTTACGATCATTTTATCCATGGTTTGCCCACCTTTAATCAATATCGACGATCACTTTGACATTTTCACGGGTGGCCGCGGCCTTCATGACCATACGGATGGCTTTTGCAATCCGGCCTTGCTTGCCGATGACCTTACCCATATCATCGGGTGCCACGTGGAGTTTAAGAACGACAGTGGAACCACGCCTTTCTTCCTCCACCTGCACCTCGGAGGGATGATTGACGATAGCCTTAGCAATGACTTCAACTATCTCTTTCATAGGTCTCCTCCTTATTTCGCAGCCTTCTTGTCAGCCAGTTTGGTCATGAGGCCTTCCTTGCTGAACATGGAGCGAACCGTATCCGTCGGCTGTGCGCCTTTCATCATCCAGCTCAGAGCCTTTTCCTCATCAATCTTTACAACAGCAGGATCGACGTTGGAATCGTAGGTCCCAACCGTTTCAATGATGCGGCCATCACGCGGAGCGCGTTCATCGGCAACAACGATACGATAGAAGGGTCTTTTCTTAGCACCCATACGTTTCAGACGAATTTTTACTGCCACAATTTTCACCTCCTTAAAGGAATTTGATTTATTGCATGAAAGGCAGTTTGAATCTGCCTTTCCGTGCATACTTGTTCATCCCCTGCATGGTCTTCATGAGCTTCTTGCTCTCTTCAAACTGCTTGAGCAAGCGATTGACATCCTGGACACGCTGGCCACAGCCCGCGGCAATGCGCTTACGACGGGACCCGTTGATAATGCGGGGATTCTGCCGCTCCTTCGGAGTCATGGACGTGATGATGGCCTCCAACCTGCGGACTTCCTTGCCATCAAGATCCACGCCTTCAAACTGCTTGCTGAATTTTCCCATGCCGGGAATCATGCTCAGGATGGATTCCAAGGAACCCAGCCTCTTGACCTGTTTCATTTGGTCAAGGAACATATCGAGGGTGAACTCGTTATGTTTCATTGACTCAGCCAGTCTCTTGGCCGAATCAACATCAATGGCCTCTTGGGCCTTTTCTATGAGGGATAGGACATCCCCCATTCCAAGGATGCGGGAAGCCATGCGGTCCGGATAAAATGGCTGGAGTGCATCCAGCTTTTCACCCATACCTACAAACTTCACCGGGCAATCGGCTACGGATTTGACGCTGAGAACAGCACCACCGCGAGCGTCGCCATCAAGTTTCGTCACAATAAGGCCCGTAATCCCAAGGGCTTTATTGAAGGCCTCTGCAACCGTCACGGCATCCTGTCCCGTCATTGCGTCGACGACAAGAAGGATTTCATCTGGATGAACCGCGGTTTTGATGTTTTTCAGCTCATCCATGAGCTTTTCATCAATATGCAATCGCCCGGCTGTATCGATGAGGACCGTATCGCACAAAAGGGCATTGGCCCTTTTGATGGCCTCTTGGGCAATCGTCACAGGGGAGACCTCACTGCCCATGGAAAAGACTGGCATGTCCAGTTCCTTTCCAATGACTTCGAGCTGGGTAATGGCAGCGGGACGATAAACGTCACCAGCAACCATGAGCGGCTTCTTTCCATTTTTGCGGAGGTAATTGGCCAGCTTTCCGATGGAAGTAGTCTTACCTGCACCCTGAAGCCCGGCAAGCATGATCACCGTAGGTGGATTCGAGGAAAATTGGAGCTTGCTCTGTTCCCCGCCTAAAAGGGCTATCAGTTCCTCGTGGACGACTTTGACGATATATTGACCAGCGGTCAGGTTAGGATCAATTTTTTGACCTTGCACCCGTTCCTTGATCTTTGTGGTAAATTCCTTGACAACCTTGAAATTGACATCTGCTTCCAAAAGGGCCAACCGCACGTCCCTCAAGGTTTCCTTAAGGTCCTGCTCCGTAACGGTCTTTTGGCCGCGAATCTTTTGGATGGCTGCCGTCAATTTATCGGTCAGCATTTCAAAAGCCATGGTGTACCTGCTTTCTGTCTGGCCGTGGGACCTCTAGGTCCTTTACCGACTTATGTAGTATAGCGGATAAACAGCAAGGTGTCAAGTATTTTCCCTTGACACCTGATTTTCATGCATCACCCATGACCTTATGGATGATGTCTTCAATTTTTTGAAGCCGTTCATCCCCTAGTCCTTCTTCCTTGAGCGCACCCAGGAGATGGAGGGCCCCCCGCAGTTCAAACTGCATGGATTCTTCCTTTTGGAGGACGCGGAGCTTCTTTTCATACTTTTCAAGGGACTCCTCTACTCGCTTTAAGAGATCATAGACAGCCTGCCGGCTTGTTCCGCCGGCATCAGCAATCTCGCCAAGGGACAGGTCATCATAAAAATACTGTTCCATGATTTTTTGCTGCCGCACCGTAAGAAGACTCCCATATACATCATAAAGTCTGCCAATGCGGATCCTTTTGGCAAACAGCGTCTCATCCTGCATGAAGCTTTTTCCCTCCTAGGAAAAAGGAATGTGGGAGGAGAACTTCCTCCACGGATCCTTTATCATGATACTGATGGGTCATGTCCTGACCCATCGAAGAGATTCTTTTCAAGGGACGGAGCAGACGCCACACGAGGCTTTTTGACAGACTTTTTCCTGCGTTTCCGTCTGCTTCTGCCAAAAAGTCCCAGATCCTTTTCCTGTTCCTGTTCCCGCCGTTTCTTTTCTTCCTTGTTGCGATCCCAATAGACATAATGACAGGTATAACGCTTTAAGAGCGCACTGTCCGGATTGCTTTCCTTTTGGAGATTGCCTAGGCCATAAGCTTCGGCAATCATCTTGCCCAAGGTTGCATTGACGCTGTGGGCCGAATAGGTTTTCACCGCTTCCTTGTATTCCTTCAAAAGGGCCGGGTCGCGCTCGATGAACAGGAAGATTTCATCAGTCAGGCGTTTTGTAAAAGCGGTAATGGCCTTCCGCCCCAAACGTTCAATCTTTCTTTTTTCCCGCATAGGCTACTCCCCTTTGCGCAGAGCCTCATAGGCCATCTTCATGGCCTTTACCGTTGCTGTGATGTCTTCGGCGCCGAGAATAGAACTGATCATGGCGCAGCCTGCGGCCCCGCACTTCATGACTTCCGGGAATTCCTTTTTACCGATACCGCCGATTCCAACAATGGGAAGGGAAATGGCCGCAATGATTTCCCGGAAGGGACCGAGGCCTAGACAGGACGCATCCTTTTTAGTCTCTGTTGGGTAAAGGGCGCCCACGCCGAGGTAATCGGCGCCGCCACGAAGGGCCGCCTGCGCCTCTTCAAGGTTATGGGCAGAAATACCGATGATGGCATCATTTCCTAATTCCTGCCGTCCCCGGGCAAGGGATTCATCGCTTTGTCCCAAATGGACCCCATCAGCGCCGATGGCCTTGGCGCAGGCAATATCGTCATCGACAAGAAGCGGTACGTCGTAGTGGTCGCACAGGATCTTGACCTTGCGGCCAATGGCAATACGTTCTTCCGTCGTCACGTCCTTTTCCCTCAGCTGGACCAAAGTAATGCCCGCTTGGAGGGCTTCTTCGACAGCTTCATAAAAATCGCGGCCCTTTTTGTCCGTCACCTTTCGGTCCGTGACCAAATAGAGGCTGTAATCAATGGTTCGTTTCATTTTGCTGGCCCTCCTTTAAAAAGGTTATAAAGCCTATGCCCCTCGTGTTGGCTGATGGCATCCATCAAATGGGCCCGGAAGGTCCCAGGGCCGGGAACGTCCTTTTCCGCAAGTTCAGCTCCCGTATTCATGACCGTAAGGCCCCATAGGGCAGCATAAAGGGGGGATTCAGGATAGACTCCCAGGGCTGCCGCCATAAGCGTTCCCGTCATGCAGCCAGCCCCCGTAATCCGGCCCAGATAAGCCGTTCCATTATGAGCCAGATAAGTTACGGTTCCGTCGCTTACAGCATCAGTGGCACCCGTTACAGCAGCCGTGCAGTGAAACTTGCAGGCCAAAGCTTTGGCAATCCGTTCCGGATGGTCATCAGAAAGGGAATCCACGCCCTTTCCCCCTTCGCCCTGCCAAGAAAGGAGGGCCTTTCCTTCGGCACTGTTGCCCTTGATGACCGTGATGGCCCCAGTCTGAAGCAGGGTACGGGCCGCATCAAAGCGGAAGGACGACGACATGACCCCAACAGGGTCAAGCAGGATAGGCCGTCCACAGGCAGCGGTTCCGACAAGGGCTTTTTTCATGGCGCCATAGGTTCGTTCATTCATAGTTCCCAAATTGAGGACCAAAGCGTCAGAAAGCTGTGAGATGGCGGGCATTTCCCCTTCCTCGTCAGCCATCATGGGAGATGCCCCAATGGCAAGGGCCGCATCCGCACAGAATCCGGCCGTCACATAATTTGTTATGTGATGAACCAACGGATGATGGGACCGCATGGCCTCACTGATGGAGCAAAAGGCCTTTTCAAGGGGCATCATTTCCCAATCCCTGCCTTTTCATAAAGAGAGACAAAGTGATGGATAGGGCCGTGCCCATGACCGACAGGAAGGCCATGCTCAATGCCGAGTGCCACATAGTCCTTGGCAAGTTGAGCCGCTTCTGGAAGGGTGTGGCCCAAAGCCAATTCTGAAGCAAGGGCGGACGATAAACTGCAGCCCGTTCCATGCGTATTGGAGTTATCGATATGACGGCCAAACAGCCATGTTCCGCGCCCACCTTTTTCCAAAAGATAGTCATCGGCAGTCTGGGCAAGGTGCCCGCCCTTAAGGAGCACAGCTGCACCGCAGGCATCCAAGATGGCATGGGCTGCCTTTTCCATATCGTCTTTTGAGCGGATTGTCATGCCTGACAGGACTTCTCCTTCCATCATATTCGGCGTGATGACTGAAGCAAGAGGCAGGAGTTTTTCCAATAGGGTCCGCCGGGCTGTCTCCTCAAGAAGATAGGCTCCGCTTGTGGCCACCATGACCGGATCGACAACAAGATAGGAAGGTACATAGACTTTCATCTTTTCTGCAATGGTCTCGATGATGGGCGTAATGGAAACCATGCCCACCTTGACGGCATCGACACGAATATCAGAAAAGACTGCATCAATCTGGGCGGCGACAACATCGGCGTCTATATTTTGGATTTTTGTAACGCCCGTCGTATTTTGGGCTGTTACCGCAGTAATGACACTCATTCCAAAGGTGCCATGGGCAGCAAATGTTTTAAGATCAGCCTGGATTCCCGCGCCGCCGGAGGAATCAGAACCTGCAATGGTGAGCAGATGTTTCATGATGGGTCGTCCTTTCCTGTACAAAGAGCGCCCTGCCAATTTGACAGGACGCCAAGAACCGTAGGAGCAAGGCTCCTTACTTTACTTTGCGGACCATATCAACGATATGATCAACGGTGAATCCATATTCCTTATAGACGGTCTTACCCGGACCGGAGGCACCAAAGGTATCGATGCCAATGACGCGGTCCTCGCTGCCCGTATAGCGGGCCCAGCCCGTACGGACACCTGCTTCGACGGCAATAGCCGGTACATCTTTGGGAAGGACGCGGCGTCTATAGGCTGCGCTTTGGCTGTCGAAAAGATCCCAGCTGGGCATGGAAACGACTTGGACGCCGATATGACGTTTTGTCAATTTTTTCTGGGCTTCGAGGGCTAGGTGAACTTCACTGCCTGTAGCAATAATGACGGCCTTAAGGTCCTCTTCTTTCGGGCACGGGCTCAGGATATAAGCGCCTTTGGGTGCACCCTTGGCAATCACTTTGGCATAATCATGAAGAACGGGCATGCCCTGACGGGTGAGAAGCAGGCAGGTCGGACGGTCTTTTGTTTCACAAGCCGTCTTCCACGCAGCCGCTGTTTCAAGGGCATCAGCAGGACGAATGACGGAGACGTTGGGAATCAGCCGCAGGCTCATGGCCTGTTCAACAGGCTGATGGGTCGGACCATCTTCACCTACAAAGATGCTGTCGTGCGTAAAGACAAAATGGCTGCCAATCCCCATCAGTGCGGCCATACGGATGGCAGGACGCATGAAATCGGCAAAGACAAGGAAGGTCGCGCCAAAAGGCAGGAGACCGCCATGGAGGCTCAGTCCATTGACGATACAGCCCATGGCATGTTCGCGGATACCAAAGTGGATATTGCGGCCTTCCGGTGTTCTTGCGGAGAAGAACCCCTTGCCCTTCATTTCAGTCTTGTTGGAAGGGCCAAGGTCAGCACTGCCGCCTACCAGACTTGGCAGCGCATCGGCAAGGCTTTGCAGGACCGTGCCGGAAGCAGCACGCGTAGCCACGCTTTCCGTACCAGCAAAGGCTGCCATGAGTTTCTTGAGATCAAGATCGACCTTGCCATTCATGCGGTCCACCAGTTCTGCTGCAAGATCGGGGTATTTTTTTGCATATTCATCAAGAAGGGCTTCCCATTCAGCTTCTTTACGTTCTGCGACCGGAATCTTTTCTTCGAAATGAGTCCGTACTTCATCAGGCACATAGAAGGACTTTTCCGGATCCCAACCAGCGGCTTTTTTAGTTGCAGCCACATTCTCAGCGCCCAGCGGTTCGCCATGCGCACTGGCCATATCCTGACGCGGGCTGCCAAAACCAATATGGGTGGGAACAATGATGAGGGAAGGACGGTTCTTTTCCTTTTTGGCTTCCTTGATGGCTTTGGCCAGTTCCTCTACGTCTTCGGAGGTAGAAACTCGCAGCACCTGCCAGCCATAGGCAGCAAAACGCGCCCCTACGTCTTCTTTGAAGGCAATATCCGTATGGCCTTCAATGGTGATCTTGTTATCATCATAAAGGAAAATCAATTTGCCTAGGCCTAGCGTCCCTGCAAGAGAAGCCGCTTCAGAAGCAACGCCTTCCATCTGATCGCCGTCGCTTGTGATGCCATAGGTATAGTGGTCTACCACGGGGAACCCTTTTTTGTTGTAGCGGGCAGCAAGCATCTTTTCTGCCATGGCAAGACCTACGGCCATGGCAAATCCATGACCCAAAGGCCCTGTTGAAACATCGACACCGGGCGTAACCCCATATTCCGGATGGCCCGGGGTCAGGGACCCCCACTGACGGAATTGTTTCAAATCATCAAGGGAGACCTTGTATCCAGCCAAATGAAGCATGGCATACTGCAGGGCAGAACCATGGCCGGGCGAAAGAACAAAACGATCGCGGTCGAACCAAGACGGATCCTTGGGGTTCACTTTCATAAAACGATCCCAGATCGTATACATGAGCGGAGCCGTTCCAAGGGGAAGACCGGGATGGCCGGAATTGGCAGCCTGGACTTCATCAATGGACAAGAAACGTAAGGTATTGATGCTTTCTTGATCAATTTTTTTCATGAAAACAATATTCCTCCTACCATAACTCGGATATTGGGTCTTTCCTTACGATTATAGGATATTTGGCCTGGTTTCGCAACAAAGCTTCCAAAAAAGGGGCCGCTGCTTGAAGCAGCGGCCCTGACGAGCTTATTTTCGTTCTTTTTCCTTGACTTCTTCAATGATCTTTTCAGCCATTTTGGGCGGAACGTCCTCATAATGATCGAACTTCATCTCAAAGGTTCCCGTTCCTTGGGTCAAGGCACGGAGATCAACAGCATAATCAAGAATCTCCGCATAAGGCACTTGGGCCTTGATACAGCTTCTTCCATCCTCAGCAGTCTGCATGCCCATGATGCGGCCCCGTTTGCTGTTGAGGTCAGAAATAACGTCACCGGTAACCCGTTCATCACAGTAAACATCAAGATTATAATACGGTTCCATAAGAACAGGTTTTGCTTCCGCGCAGCCTTTCTGGAAGGCTTGGTTGGCCGCCACCTTAAAGGCCATTTCCGAAGAATCGACCGTATGGTAGGAGCCATCAAGAAGGGTAATCCGGATATCAACTACAGGATAGCCAGCAAGGACGCCGTGTTCAACAGCTTCGCGCATGCCTTTTTCTACGGCTGGGATATACTGGCGAGGTACGGCACCACCGAAGATTTTATCGACGAATTCAAAGCCTCCTCCAGGCGGCAGCGGTTCAAGTCGAACCACGACATGACCATACTGACCGTGACCGCCCGTTTGTTTTTTGTATTTACCCTCAACTTCTGCCGTGCCGCGGATGGTTTCCTTATATTCCACAATCGGTGCACGAAGTTCTGCTTCCACACCAAATTTACGTGTCATCCGCTCCATGATGATTTCAAGATGCTGGTCCCCCATACCGCTGATCAGTGTTTCTTTTGTTACATTATTGCGTGTTACAATGAAGGTCGGATCCTCATCCATGAGTTTTGTGAGGGCACCGGCAATTTTCTCCTCATCGCCCTTCTTCTTCGGATAAATGGCCCGGCTGTACATAGGAAGAGGAAATTCAATGGGCTTAAAGAGGACGGGATTGTTCTTGTCACTTAAGGTATCACCCGTTGCCGTGAACTGGAGGCGGGAAATGACCCCAATATCACCGGCTGCAATCTGTTTCATCGGAATCTGCGTCTTCCCGCGCAGGGTAAAGACAGGACCAACTTTTTCCATTTCCTCACGGCTGGCATTATAGACCGTACTGTCCGCCGAAATGGCACCGGAAAAGACCCTGACAAAACTCAAACGGCCCACAAAAGGATCTGCCGTTGTCTTGAAGACGAGGGCAGCCATAGGTGCGTTCGAGTCGCGGACTTCCGTTTTGCCGGTTGCCGGATTTTCCACTTTATAATCATTGAGGACGGCGGGGAAGGTATAGTTTACGATGGCATTAAGACAGCGGCCAAGGCCAATGTTCTTATACGCACTGCCGCATAGCACAGGGAAGATAATGCCCTGCCGAATGCCTTTAACAAGGCAGTTCATGATGACATTGTCAGGAATTTCCTCACCTTCAAGGTATTTTTCCATGACCTCATCATCAGCTTCGACAGCCGCTTCCACCATCTTGCTGTGGGCATCGGCGACCCATTCCTTCAGTTCATCCGGGACTTCGATTTCATCTGCCCCATTGCCGTTGCCGCGGTAGGCCTTCTGATTGAAGACATCGATGACACCGCAGAAATTTTCTTCCTTTCCCAAAGGCAGATGGAGCGGCAGGACCCGTTTCCCAATCTTGGTCCGGAGGTTATCCATGATCTGATCAAAATCAGCATTTTCACGGTCCATCTTATTGACGAAAATCAGTCGAGGCAATCCAGCTTCTTCTGCAAGATTCCAGCACTGTTCCGTTCCGATCTGGACCCCGCTCGTTGCACTGACCACAATAAGCACACTGTCAACGGCGCGGAAGGCGCCCTTTACTTCGGCTACGAAATCAGCAAATCCCGGTGTATCAAGGAAGTTGATCTTGACATCGTTCCATTCAACAGGTGCAAGGGTCGCACTGACAGAAACACCGCGCTTGATTTCCTCCGGTTCAAAGTCCGTTGTTGTCTGTCCATCCTCCACTTTGCACATACGGCTGATGGCACCGCTGCGATAAAGCAGGGCTTCCGTAAGGGAAGTCGTCCCTGCACCGCCGTGCCCTACAATAGCAACGTTCCTGATTTTATCACCTGTGTACTCTTTCACGTTATTGCCCCCTTTATATCGAATCTATTCGTAACAAATCTCATGATATCCTCTTTCGCTGATTTCTTGAAATTTTCCTTCTTTTCGCGTTCCACTTTCCTTGGCTGTAAAAAACGCCTCCTAATCTGTATAGTAAGTTACAGATTAAGAGGCGTTTCACTGCCGTAATGATCAGGATAAGAAAGGATTGGCAACAACCCGGTACAAGCCTAGGAGGATTTCTTTTCCTTCTGTTTCCGGTGATACAGGAGTCCCCCATAAACGATGATGACAAGGGTCATCAAGACGGCAAGGCGGTCCATATGGGCCCGGAAATTAACAATATCATGCCCTACGACGACTTCAAGAGCCGTTGAAGGGAATTTACCAATCAGGTTGGCAATGATATAATCCCGCACGCTCATCCGGCTCACGGCTCCCAACGCCGTCAGGATTCCTGACGGGAAATAAGGCAGCGTCCTGGCAAGGGCCATGGCTGTAAGCCCGCCCTTGCTGCTCATTTCATCAAGGCGCTTTAGGTTATTGCTCTTTGTAATGAGCTTTTCTGCTTCGTCACGCAAAAAAAAGCGAAGCACAAAAAAATTAAGTACCACACCGACGGTTTCGGCCAACCAGGATATGGTAATGCCAAGAGGCAGACCAAAGATGACGCCATTTGCCGTTGATAAAAAAATGGACGGTAAAAATCCGAGGGCATTGATGAGAACATCGAGGAAAAAACTGACCACAATGGCCCAAGGCCCAAAGCTTCTCAAATAGTCCGTTGTTTCCTTAAGATTACCGCCGCGGGCCAAATGATACAGATTTTTCGTAACGCCCGGTGCAAAAACATGGATGGCCAGCAGGCATCCTATAAGAAGCAGGAAAGCCACAAATTTAAAACTTCCACTTTTCCAATTGATTTCTCGATTCATGTCATCCATCCTTCAGTCAGGAATTAAAAATTTGTTCAAACCGTCCATCAAACTGGGCAGCAGCGATACCTTCCTCAATGAAACGGGCCCCTTGAGGATCGGCCATACTCCGTTTGGCGTATTCCCGCGCCTCCACAAGGGTATCCGTATCACGAAGGATATCAGCAATATAAAGGTCGGGCAGTCCATGCTGCCGAACGCCAAAAAGCTGGCCGGCCCCTCGCAGTTCCATATCCTTCTCGGCAAGCAGGAACCCATCGCTGCAGCTGCGCATAATCTGGAGACGTTCCAAAGTCTGGAGCTGATTCGAACCGGTAAGCAGCACACAGTATGATTGACTTGAGCCACGGCCGACACGGCCCCGGAGCTGGTGCATCTGGGCCAGGCCAAAACGGTCCGCTCCTTCAATGATCATCAGCGTTGCATTGGGCACATTGACCCCAACTTCAATGACCGTTGTAGCGATGAGGACCTTGGTCTTCCCACTCACAAAATCCGCCATGACCGCATCCTTTTCTTCTGCTTTGAGACGTCCGTGAAGGAGGCCGCAGGGAATACCCTTCAAAAAAGTCTGGGTCAATTCCTCATAAAGGTCTGTTGCAGATTTTGCATCGACCATGTCCGATCCCTCAATAAGGGGGGCCACGATATAAGCCTGATGCCCTTCTTTTACTTGATGGATGAGGCCTGCATAGACCTCGGCCCGCTTTTCATCGGTATAGCACAGGGTCTTGATTGGTTTGCGTCCTGGTGGGAGCCCTTTCATAAGGGACACATCAAGGTCCCCATAAACAGTCAAGGCAAGGGTTCGTGGAATGGGTGTCGCTGTCATGACAAGGACATGGGGTGCATAGCTTGATTTCCCCGATAAGCGCGAGCGCTGCTCCACACCAAAACGATGCTGTTCATCCGTTATGGCAAGTGCCAAGGAATGAAAAACAACGGCATCCTGGATCAGGGCGTAGGTCCCAACGACTGCCTTGATGGTGCCATCAGCAAGTCCCTCCAAGACCTCCCGCCGAGCCGTCTGGCTCAGGCTCCCCGTAAGCAGGGCTGTGTGAATGCCCAAGGGTTCCAAGACCTTCTGCATTTCCTGGTAATGCTGCTCTGCAAGAATTTCCGTGGGTGCCATCAGACAGCCTTGATAGCCATTTTCAGCCGCTTTAGCAAGCGCCAGCATAGCGACTGCCGTCTTTCCTGAACCAACATCACCTTGTAGGAGACGGTTCATGGGTTCGGGACTTTCCATATCATCATTGATTTCCTGCCAAGCCTTTTTTTGGCTTTCCGTTAAGGTAAAACCTAAATGGTCCAAAACGGACTGCCACAAAGGCCCGCAATGGCCCATCTTGATACCTAGGCTCCTTTTCTTGATCTTGGCTCGGTGATGCAGGAGTCCGCACTGAATAAAGAAGAGTTCCTCAAAAATAAAGCGTCTTCTTGCTTCTTCCATCTTTTCCAAGGAAGGTGGGAAATGAATAGCTTCCAACGCTTCATATCGGGAAAGGAAGCCTTTTTTTCGCATGATCCAATCAGGCAGACATTCAGGGAGATGGTCCTTTGCAAGGAGCAGGGCTTGACGAACGGCAGAACGCACATTTTTTTGGGTAAGACTGCCGCTTAAGGCATAGGTCGGCAGGATACCCGGTGCTTCCGGAGGCTCATCCTTGACCTTGGAAATGACGGCCTGCGTGACAGCCTTGGCGGTTCGGCCCGGCCCGACTTTCCCGATGACAAGGACATCATCCCCATTTTCCAAATACCGAACGGCATAGACTTGGGCGCCGAAAAGAAAGATTTCAGCAAAAGCCGTCCCATCACTGACAACAACTGACGCATAGCGCATATTCCGGGCACTACGCCGTTTTATGATGCGGGCAATCTGTCCGCGAAAAAGCTGCATGGAACCATCAAGGGTAAGTTCCCGGATTGTCTTTACATGTGAATAATCAAGATAACAGCCCTGACGGGGAAAATGATTCAAGAGGTCTCCAATCGTCACAATTCCGAGGCCTTCAAACTCAACCGCCTTTTTAGGACCAATCCCTTTCAAGGAGGAAACAGGCTTTTTCCACCATGGCAGTGACTGGGTTTGGGCTTCTATTTTTTTCATTGATGGATCCCTCCTCTATGATTCCTCTTAATCATACCAGATTTTATGTCCTAATGGGGTCATTTCCTATGGACTTCCGGATTTCGCCAAAATTTACTTGCAAGAAACTCTTTGTTTGTGTTAAAATACTTGCATTGAGTTAAAAAATTAGCATTGCCTTATTAGCTAGAAGGAGGTGGGACCATGGCATGCATCTGTGATATCTGCAAAAAAGGTGAGCTGAGCGGCAACAATGTCAGCCATTCCAATAGACATGTGAAGCGTTCTTGGAAGCCTAACATTCAAAAGGTCAAAGCAGTTGTAGACGGCGAAGTCAAGAGCGTTAATGTTTGCACTCGCTGCTTACGTTCCGGCAAGGTGACCCGCGCCATCTAAGCTAGAGGAAACGGTAGGAACCAGTTACTTCGGTAACTGGTTCCTTTTTTATTTCCTTAACCCAAAGGACTGCCGCAGTAGGGGCAAAAACTGGCATCACGAGGAACCTGCCGGCCACAGTGAGAGCAGGGACTTTCCTGCGTATAAGCCTCTATTTTAGCTTCAAGATGCTTCATGAAGGCTTCTGTTTCCTTATTTTGCGGCCGGAAACTATAGACCTCGATGCGTTCCTTATGAATGTCAAGGATGACCTGGCTGCCGCCTTCTACAGGCGTCACAACGAGAGAAACCACTTTCTTCTTGGGCTCGCCAAAGAGAAAGGTCTTTTCTCCCGTAAGGAGGCTTCCCTGAAAAAGATGTTCCTTTTCATCCACTTCCTTTAGGCTGATTTCCATTTCTCGGGCCGTATCAAGGGCAAGCTGCCAAATGACAGTGACAGGAAGACGATATTTCCGTTCGATAAGGCTGCCGCCGCTGCCGTTGATCTCCATGGCTTCACCTCTCCCCTTCCTTGACGGAAACAATGGCGTCTTTTCCGCTTTCAACACGGGCCCCCTCTTTTTGCAGCAGCGTAATGGCTGCCGCGCCACCCGTCACGACAAGGGGCGTCACAGGATTGATTTTCTTGCTGGCAAGAAGGGCAAGATCGACCCGAAGGATCCCCTGTCCTTTTTGGACGATATCCCCTTCCTTTACAAGGGCAGCAAAGCCCTCCCCCTGTAAGGAAACGGTGTCGATTCCCACATGGATCAATACGTCCAGTCCCTGGGTACTTGTCAGAGCAATCGCATGCTGCGTATCCGGGACATAGGCAATCGTACCATCACAAGGCGCGGTTACAAGACCGTCTTCAGGCATGATGGCCGCCCCCTCCCCCAGTGTCTTTTGGGAAAAGACGGGATCTGGCACCTGCTCAAGAGGAATCACGCGTCCCGTCATAGGGGCCAATAATTCTGTTTTTTTATAGAAATTAAAAAATCCCATGGATGATCTCTCCTTACAAGTTGGAACCCATTCTACCATCTGAATATAGCAAGAAAGGGGCATGTTCGTGACTTTTTCAGAACATGCCCCTTCTTAGGGTCAGAAATCAGTGGCTTTGCAGCGCCGCTTTGCGAGACAGGTTCATGCGTCCCTTGGCGTCGATTTCAACAAGCTTGACAACAATCTCATCACCCACGTTTACCACGTCTTCCACTTTTTCCACCCGTTCCTTGGCGAGTTGAGAAATATGGACCAACCCTTCCCGGCCCGGCATGAATTCGACAAAGGCGCCAAAATTCATCAGGCGGGTGACCTTACCTGTATAAATCTTGCCAATTTCCGGTTCAGCCGTAATGGCATTGATGGTCTCAATGGCTTTGTTGGCAGAGGCCTGATCAGCAGCCGCTACGTAAACCGTTCCATCTTCCTCGATATCAATCTTGGCCCCGGATTCCTCGGTGATTTTCTTGATGACCTTACCGCCCGGTCCAATCACATCCTTGATCTTGTCCGGATTGATCTTGAGGGTCGTAATCTTTGGAGCATGTTCCTTGAGAGAAGGTCGCGGTGCCGGGATGCATTCAAGCATCTTGCCGAGGATATAGGCACGGCCCTTGCGAGCCTGTTCAAGTGCCTGTTCAAAGATCTGTCGGTTGATGCCGTCAATCTTGATATCCATTTGGATGGCCGTAATGCCCTTTTCCGTACCAGCAACCTTGAAGTCCATGTCACCATTGGCGTCTTCGAGGCCCTGGATATCCGTCAAGATGGTTATATTATCCCCTTCCTTGACAAGACCCATGGCCACACCGGAAACAGGCGCCTTGATAGGCACGCCGGCGTCCATCAGGCTGAGGGTGCTGGCGCAGGTACTGGCCATGGAAGAAGAACCGTTCGATTCCAAGACTTCCGAAACCAGCCGGATTGTGTATGGGAATTCCTCTTCCGAAGGAATGACCGGCAGCAGGGCACGTTCTGCCAGGGCACCATGGCCGATTTCGCGGCGGCCCGGACTGCGCAGGGGTTTGGTTTCACCGACACTGTAGGGCGGGAAATTGTAGTGATGGATGTAGCGTTTTGTCAACTCCGTACCAAGACCATCGAGGGTCTGGGCTTCACGAAGCGGGGCCAAGGCAAGGCAGTTGAGGACTTGGGTCTGACCGCGCGTAAAGAGGCTGCAGCCATGAGGACGGGCCAAAAGACCAACTTCGCAGCTGATGGGACGCACCTCATCCAGGGCACGGCCGTCCGGACGGATCTTGTCATGGGTAATGATGTGACGGAAGACCTTCTTGACAAGCTTCTGCACAATATGGGCAATATCGATTTCACTTTCAGGATAAAGCTCCACAAAATGTTCCAAGATTGCTTCCTTGGTTTCAGAAACCATCTTGTCACGATGAAGCTTATCGGGATCCATGAGGGCATCGTGAATCTTCGGTTCACCGTATTCCATAATTTCCTTGGAAAGGGCTTCGGGCGGTACATAAGGGGTAAATTCCATCTTGGGTTTGCCCACTTCAGCCTGAATCTGTTCCTGAAAAGCAACCAGTTTCTTGATTTCTTCATGTCCAAACAAGATGGCATCAAGCATGACCTGTTCGGAAACTTCCTTGGCCCCAGCTTCAACCATGAGAATGGCATCTTTGGTTCCGGCAACAGCGAGGTTCATTTCGCTGACCGCAGCCTGTTCAAGGGTCGGGTTGATGATGAATTTTCCATCCACGCGGCCAACACGAACACCGGCAATCGGACCTTCAAAAGGAATATCAGAAATGGAAAGGGCGCAGGAGGCACCGATCATAGCAGGAATATCAGGTGCATTATCGGGATCGACGGACACAGCCGTCGCAACAATCTGCACATCATTATGATAACCATCAGGAAACATGGGACGGATTGGGCGGTCAATAAGACGGCTCGTCAGGATAGCCGTTTCAGGCGGACGGCCCTCTCTTCTCAGAAAGCCTCCAGGAATTTTCCCGACAGCGTACATCTTTTCTTCAAAATCTACCGTCAGGGGGAAGAAATCAACCCCTTCCCGCGGTGTGTCCGTACCAGTGACAGCAACCACAACGGCTGTTTCCCCATAGCGGATGAGAACAGACCCATTGGCCTGCTTGGCAATCTTGCCTGTTTCGATGGTAAGGGGTCTGCCCCCCAGCTCCGTGCTAAATGTATGCATCCTCTGCATCCTCCTTATTGACTCGTTAAGCATTACCCATAGATTATACTACAAACTGAAAAACTTTGTATAGAACTTTACGGATTTTCCGCTCATTCCAGGCATTAAAAAGCTGCCATACCCGTTTGGGCACGGCAGCCAGCAGTAAATACATTATTGATTGGATGCTTCCTTATCGCCAGAAAGGGCTTCTTTCAACGTATGCCAAGCAAGGACAGCACATTTGACACGAGCCGGCATATTGGAGATGTTCTTTAGGCTGATGGCATCTTCCAACTCTTCCAGTTCATCGTCATCGGTCACTTCCCGTTTGATCATATCGAGGAAGAGGTCGACCAGACGGAGTGCTTCCTTGACTGATTTGCCCTTGATGAGGTCAATCATCATGTCCGCTGAAGCCTGGCTGATGGCACAGCCATGGCCCGTATAGGCTGCATCCTTGACGATGCCGCCTTCGATATCGGCCTGGAGGGTAATGTCATCACCACAGCTCGGATTATGTCCATGCTCCTGGAGCGTGAACTTATCCAAGGCACGTTTGTTCATCTGGTTCTGGTTATGTTCCAGAATGATGTCCGAATAAAGTTGATTCATATCCACGCTGCTCATTGTACCACCCTTTTAATCCTTGAATCCCATCTGTTTCCGGACAAGAGGAAGCTTATCCAGGAAGTAGTCCACTTCTTCGATGGTGTTATAAATATAGAAACTGGCACGATTCGATGCTTCGACATGAAGATGATGCCCCAAAGGCTGGGCGCAATGATGGCCGCTGCGGATGGCAATGCCATAGCTGTCAAGAATCGTCGCCACATCGTGAGGATGCACACCATCAATGGTAAAGGCAATGACACCGACCTTTTCTTCAGGATCCTTGCTGCCCAGGATATGGACATACGGAAGCTTCATCAGGCCTTCAAGACAGTGCTTGGTCAATTCATATTCATGACGCTCGATTTCATCAAACCCAAGGTCATCGAGATAATCAATGGCTGCATGAAGGGCAACCGCCCCTTCCACATTTTCCGTCCCCGCTTCAAATTTAAACGGGACCTGTTCAAATGTCGTACTCTGTTCCTGTACATATTCAATCATGTCCCCGCCAGAAAGGAAAGGTTCCATGGCATTAAGAAGTTTCTTCTTGCCATAAAGGACACCCGTGCCAGCAGAGCCCATCATCTTATGGCCGCTAAAAGCATAGAAATCACAATCCCACTTCTGGACATCACTCTTCATGTGTGGTGCAGACTGGGCCCCATCAAGGACAGCAATCGCGCCAACTGCATGCGCCTTTTCAATGATCTTTTCAATGGGACGCTTCATCCCAAGGACATTGCTGACTGCTGCAAAAGCCACGATCTTTGTCTTTTCGTCGATCTTTGCCAGGTCTTCATCTGTAAAATGGCCTTCTTCATCAAGATACATATACACAAGCTGAGCCCCTGTACGACTTGCCACACGCTGCCAAGGCACAATATCGGAATGGTGCTCAGAAATGGGGATCACGATTTTATCCCCTGTATGGAGATTGGCTTCCCCATAGCTTCTGGCCACCAAATTCAGGGCTTCCGTCGTATTGCGGACGAAAATGACTTCATCGGCACTCTTGGCATTGATGAAGCGGGCGACGGCTTCACGGGCGCTGTCATACAATTCCGTGGCTTCAATGCTGAGGGTATGGGCCCCACGATGGGGGTTTCCATTATAGTGTTCCAATAGGTCCACCATGGCATGGATGACCTGATAGGGCTTTTGGGTCGTTGCCGCATTGTCGAAATAAACAAGGGGATGACCATTGACCTTTTTAGTTAAGATTGGGAAGTCTTTCCGTACATTTTTCATCGCAAATTCCTTTCTGGGTACAAAACTCCATTTTCTCGCGTACTGCCCGGAGAGCCTTGTTCGCCAGGGTTTCATCGCCTAACTGGTCAATGACCGGACGGATATTGGATTCAACAATGACAAGACGAGCGCCGTTTTCGCTGAGACCGCGGCTCATCAGATAAAAAAGCATATCGGGATCAACCTGGCCGGAACTTGCGGCATGGTTGCCAACGACATCATCTTCCTTGCAAAGGAGCAACGGAACGGAAATGGAATGGACGCCCTTATTTAGGAGCAGGCATGTATCTTCTTCGTTGCCCACGGCTTTCTTGCCGCCTCGCAGGAAATCAATGGTGCCGCGGAAATATTTGCGGCTGGTTCCCATGAGCGCCCCCGTCGTGAGGATGTCTGTATTGGTCTTGACCCCTTGGGTCGGAACCCAATAGGAAAAATCAAAGAGCTGTTTTTCACTGCCAAGATACATGGTCTGGCTCTTGAAGTCCGACTCATCATGATCTAGGTCCGTGCGGACATAGACCAAGGTTTCCTTGCTGCCCACTTCAGCAGAGACAAATTTTACTTTGCTGCCCCTGCCATCATGGGTATAGCGCTGGTCAATGTGACGGACACGGCTGCCATGAATCTGGACCTTACTGACAGTCACTTTTGCGTTCTCACCAGCCTCTACATAAAAGAGAACATTGACGAGTCCGTCCGGAGCATCCCCTTCGAAAGTCGTAAAAATCTCGATATCACTATTTTTGCCTGCCTTGATATAAAGCTGTCCAATAAGGGCAGGAATCATCTCTGAGAGGCTGTAATCGAGCCATACCTTGGCTTTTTCCCCCTCCTTGACACTGATTTCACAGTTTACATTGCCCTTATCCAGTGCGTCCTCCAAGGATTCTCGGCTGGCACCGGCAAAGTCCCCCAGATCCGGAACGCGGCGGCCCGTAAAGAAGGTTACTTCAGCAGGGCCTTCATGCCGTTCTTCTACAGCAGCATCAGGAACAAGCTCTACTTCCGGGGTTTCCAGTTCCTGATGGTTTACCCTCATCCAACGGAAAGTAGGACGAGGCAGTTCATTGAAAATCTGTTTCATGCTCTCCTACCTCCTTACATGGAACCCTTGAGTTCCAAATTGATCAAATTGTTCATTTCGACAGCATACTCAAGCGGCAGTGCCTTCGAAACCGGTTCAACAAACCCCCGAACCAACATGGCCCGTGCTTCGTCTTCACTCAGGCCGCGGCTCATAAGATAGAAGATGGCTTCATCGGAAATACGGCCGATCTTCGCTTCATGACCAAGGTCCACATTGTCATTCTTGATGACAATGGCAGGGATCGTATCGGACTGGGACTGCTCATCCAGCATAAGGGATTCACAGCTGACGTTCGACTTGGCCCCTTCTGCCTTTTCCCCAATGACCACGCTGCCTCGATAGATGCAGACGCCGCCATCTTTGGAAATGGATTTGGAATTAATGTTGCTCGTCGTATTCGGAGCATTATGGATTACCTTGGAACCCGTATCAAGATACTGTCCCTTACCGGCAAACGTGACTCCTGTAAACTCACAGTGGGCGCCTTCCCCATTGAGGATGCTCATAGGATACAAGCAGGATGTATGGGAGCCGAAGGAACCGGTAACCCAATTGATGGTCCCGTTCTTACCAACGACACAGCGCTTCGTATTCATGTTATACATATTCTTCGACCAGTTTTCGATTGTCGAATAAGTCAGGGTGGCTTCATCGCCAACGAAAAGTTCAACACAGCCAGCATGAAGGTTAGCCACATTGTATTTCGGGGCACTGCAGCCTTCGATGAAATGAACCTTGGCCCCTTTGCCGACAATGATCAGGGTATGTTCAAACTGTCCAGCGCCCGGTGCGTTGAGACGGAAATAGCTCTGCAGCGGAATTTCGACATCAATTCCGTCAGGAACATAGACGAAGGAGCCGCCAGACCAAACAGCGCCGTGCAGCGCGGCAAACTTGTGATCTGTAGGCGGAACAAGCTTCATGAAGTGGCTCTTGACGATCTCTTCATATTCCTTGAGGGCTGTATCAAAATCTGTATAAACAACGCCTTGCTTGACGAGGTCTTCCTGGATGCTGTGATAAACGACTTCCGAGTCATACTGGGCACCCACACCCGCAAGGGAGGTCTTTTCCGCTTCTGGGATGCCCAAGCGGTCGAAGGTATCTTTGATATCATCAGGAACATCGTTCCAGTCTGCCTTCATCTGCGTATCAGGACGGACATAGGTGACGATATTGGCCATGTCAAGACCGCTGATGTCAGGGCCCCACACCGGGTATGGCATTTGATTATAGATATCAAGGGATTTCAGGCGGAAGTCAAGCATCCATTTCGGCTCATCCTTCTTTTCGGAAATCTCCCGGACGATGTCCGGTGTCAGGCCGGCATCGGTCTTATAGGAATACTTGAAGTCATTCCTGAAGTTATACATGTTTCCGAGATTGTCGACGGAATCGAAAATCTTCTTTTCCTCGTCCAATCCGGTTCTCTTTTCTTCCGACATAGTGCTCACCTACCTATCAGTTCTTATAGGCGTCGTAGCCGTTTTCCTCAATCTCACGGATGAGGGAAGCATCACCGCTCTTGACAATCTTGCCAGCAATGAGGACATGGACCACATCGGGATGGAGTTTTTGCAGGATCTCACTATGGTGCGTAATGATTAGGAGGGAGTTGTCCTCATTGTGATATTCGTTGACGGCTTCTGATACGATGCGGACAGCGTCAACATCAAGACCGGAGTCAATTTCATCGAGCATGGTCAGTTTCGGCTCGAGCATGGTCATCTGGAGAATCTCGTTTTTCTTGCGTTCCCCGCCGGAAAACCCATCATTGACATAACGGTCTGCATAGGAGCGATCCATCTTAAGGGCATCCATCTGCTTATGCAGCTTCTTGCGGAAGGGCATGATTCGCTGAGTCTCACCGCTAACCGTACTCTTGGCATTGCGAATGAAGTTTTCAACAGAAATACCCTGGACAGAGATAGGATTCTGAAAGGCCATGAAAATCCCCGCTTTAGCCCGTTCATTGACCGGTTCGTGAGTAATCTCCTTTCCTTCCAGATAGATATGGCCTGCCGTGACCACATATTTTGGATTCCCCATGACTGCATTGAAAAGGGTCGATTTGCCAGCCCCATTGGACCCCATAATGACATGGGTCTCGCCCTTATTGATGACCAGATCAAGTCCCTTGAGGATTTCCTTTCCTTCGACAGCCACATGCAGCCCTTCGACTCGTAATAGTTCACTCATGTCTCTAACCTCTCTTACTTGTATGATCCTACGATAGAATTTAAATCATATTCCTTTACAGTGAATTCTACCTTATTCCGTCCTATTCTGTCAACTTAAATGTTACAGTTGGCATAGAATCCCATAAATGCGTGAATCCACGGTGCAAGCGGGGCAATTTCCCCGATTTATCCATGATATCCTATCAAGATACCGGAATTCATTATAGGACATTTTTCCAAAATGTACAAGATATCATAGTATAAATAGGGGAAATTCCTACAATAAAGAAAAGACTGCACGGAAAAGAGGTTCCGTACAGTCTTTCGAGCTGCTTTTCAGCGAACAAACAGATAGATGATATAGACATTGAGCATGGCAGCCAGCCCTGTCACAAAGGTTCCAAAGGTCTGTGCCCGGTACCCATCTTGGACTTCCATATCACCAAAATTCGTAACAACCCAGAAATAGGAGTCGTTGGCATGGGAGACCGTCATGGCCCCAGCCCCGATAGCGATGACCGTTACCGCTGCAAGAATAGGGGTACCAAGGCCCAAGGTCGTCATAAGAGGAGCCATGATGCCTGCCGTCGTCGTAATGGCCACGGTGGAAGACCCCTGTGCCGTCTTCAGGATAGCCGAGAGGATAAAGGGGAAGAAAATACCAAGACCCGCAAGGGTCGTCGAATTGGCCTTAATAAAGGCAACCATGTTGGTCGAAGCGATGACCTTGCCCAGGACACCGCCAGCCGCCGTAATAAAGAGGATGGGGCCGCAAACCTTCAAGGTTTCATTCGTCAGTTCATAAAAAGCCTTGGCCTTATCTTCCATGGGGCGGGACACAAAAAGCAGGATACCAAGAAGGACGCCGACACTGATGGCAATGATTGGTGTCCCGAGGAAAGTTATGATAGGAATCTTATTCCCCGCCATGTTCATGGCACTTGAAAGGGCCATGAGAAGGATAGGCACAATGATGGGAGCAAAGCTCATAAAAGCGCTGGGAAGTTCACCATAGCTTTTCATCAGTTCTTCATAGGTTTCCGTCATTTCCCCGGCTTCTCCGGCTTCCATGGCCTTTTCTTCCTTGGTCTTGATTTTACCGCCAATGTAGTTGGCATAGAAGTAGGCCGCAATCATCGGAAGGATGGACGCACAAGCCCCCATAGCAATGACGAGGATCAGGTTCGTGTCCATCTGCATACCTTCGTAAATGGTATTTGCCGCAGCAATGGGACCGGGTGTTGGTGGAATGAAGCAGTGGGTAATATAAAGGCCCATGCTCATGGCTACAGCTGTAGCGATGCCAGAAGCATGCGTGCGGCGTACCAAAGCTTTCCGGATCGGATTCAGGATAACAAACCCGCTATCACAGAAAACAGGGATGGATACGATCCAGCCCATAATAAGGACGGCAAGGGACGTATTATTTTTCCCGACAAGCCGAACAACGCAGTCTGCCATCTTGAGTGCAGCTCCCGTCTTTTCGAGAAGAGCACCAACGAGTGCCCCCATAATGATGACAATGCCAATACTATTGAAAGTACCAGCAAAACCAGCACTGACAACATCCGCAATCCCGAGGCCCTTTCCCGTCTTAACCAATGGGATGCCGCCAATAATACCAAAAATAACGGAAACAGTCAAAATGGACAGGAAGGGATGAATGTTGTACTTGGAGATTGCAAGGATCATGATGATGATGGCAAGAACAAATGCAATCATAAGAGGTATACCTGTCAAAATAATCAACTCCTTTCAAATAGTAAACAGCCTTCCAGCCCTTTCTGGAAGGGAAAAAGAGGGAAATAGAAAACTCTTTCCGTTCTTACAAACAAGTATACACCGAATTTGTCCTATTGAATACAAAAAATTGAGAAAAATGACCTATCTTGCTATGAAGTTTGGAACATAACGATGCAGCAAAAAAGTAATCTAAATAAAGAAAAAAGAACAAATCACTGCCGCCAATGAGAAGGCGAGGCAAAAAGAGCCTTATTTTCAAAACAGGAACAATGATGCCTGCCACTTGCCCACACCGACCGTGTGGAAATAAAACGGGAAGCCTGCCACATCCGCTTATTTTTTGGACGGCTCAAGACTCCTCAGTATTTCCTGCGTAAAAAAAGAGATGCCCTTTACATAAAGTCCTCTTGGTCATACCTATATAGACCACATAAAAAATCAACGAATTAACCGCAATAAATGGATGACCCGAACAAAAATCAACTGCCCCATCCAAAAAGAAAGCCATATCCAAATAGAAGAAAGGAATAAGCCCCAGGAAAGACTCGCTAGGAGAGCCCCTCGCAAAAGAAGGAACATCAGCCAAAGCGCCATCAGGCACAAGAAAAACACCCCACTGCACAAGGCAAGTGAGGTGTCAATCTAACCGGCAGCTTCCTATCCTCCCGGACCGTTTCCAGTCGAGTACTTTCGGCGTGTAAGGGCTTAACTGCTGTGTTCGGCATGGGAACAGGTGGAACCCCTTAGCTATCG
>ERZ839947.1252-NODE-1252-length-25379-cov-7.688240_pt1 | contig 25379 bp, 27 predicted proteins | sample MGYA00519908_ERZ839947 | MGnify/ENA primary metagenome ERZ839947 (study PRJEB31850, sample SAMEA3708857) | human gut metagenome | biome: human gut; feature: human-associated habitat; material: faeces | place: China | collected 2014 ... | reverse complement strand
ACCATATAATACTGGCTAACAGAATGATAGGTGATTCAACAAAGAAGTCGCCCTGCTTGCTGATCCAAGTCCGATTGAGGTTGAGCATAATCGTGTACGCACTTTCGTAAGCATCGGATATGTCTGTCATAAAGTCCGGATGAATGGGATTGCATCTGTGGCTACCCGCCGGATCATCGAAATTTATCACGTAGAATTTCGGTTTGACCTTGTAACCGTCCAGATTGTTAATCAGATGGTTGTAAGCAATCTCGGAGAGGTCGGGATATTTGAAATCATATAAAAAGACGGAAAATCCTTTTTCGATAACCTGCTTAATATACTGATTGATAATCGCATAGGACTTTCCGCTGCCCGGAGTTCCTAATACCATTGTCGCACGAAAAACGTTTACAAGGTTAATCCATCCGTCATACGTCTTTCCCCTGAACCAGAAACGGGTGCGGAGATTGACGGAATACTCGTTTTCTTTGAGTTCGGTTTCCTGCATGAAGGATTCGTTTTCTACGTTGAACACGTCTTCAAGCAGGTTGGTTTTGAGCAGGCGGGACATCCATAGTCCTGCCATGAGCAGAAAGATATATCCGGCTGTGAGGGTGGCGATGTAGAACACCGTGTTTGCCGACAAGGGCAAAGGGAGTGCCAAGAGCCACCAGTTGAAAAAGAACAATAACAAGCCCGTCACGCCGCAAAGGATTATCTTGCGCCAAGTGATTTTCTGCTCCTTCACGCCCTTAGTCCCCAAACAGGAAAGGGCGAGGAACAATACGGCAAAGAGCTTCGTCCAAAAGATACTGGAAAACAGCCCGGCGGTGCGCTGGAAACCGAGCAGGATTCTATCGACTACGCCGATATTGATGCCCCACTCCTGAATAGATTGGAAACAGAACCAATAAATATTGATTACTACAAATAAAATGCTGATAGCACGCATGAACTCCATTACTTTGGCAAGTCCACGCAAATCGTCTTCGTTTTGCATATTGATATACTTTTAAAATTGTAAATACTGCGGAAGGTTACTGCTGCCTGCCGTACCTGCGCCTTTTCTTCTTTTTCCGCTGCGGTGGTGCGGGCTGGTCGCCGGATGCGCCGCCCTGCACGGGTGCGAACAGGCTGAAAGCGTCCGCCACGTTTTGGGCGGTGCTGTCCTTGTGGTCGGGCTGATACTCGGTATCATGCCCGTTCCATTCGGATGCGCCTGTATGCCCTTGCTGCTGTGCGGGACGTTCCACTTCGGCGGATTGCTGCTGCGGGTGAATACCGTCCTGTCCGGCGAAAAGGTCGTTGAACACATTGGCGGAAAACTCCTTACCCAGACGGGAACCGTTGAAAACGGTCTTGTCGGCATGGTTGATGAAGGTCGCCCCATAGATGCGCCCCGCATCGTTGGTGCGGAATACCACGCCGATACCCTGCCGCATGAGTTCACGCTCGAAAAGTGTCCGGTCACGCCCTGCGGTCTGCATGGCGGATGCTATGCGGGCGGCGGTATCGGTGGCAATGTCCTTGTGGCTCTTCATCCATGCGGCGGAAGAGAGCATACGCTTTTCCAGTGCGGCGATACCCGCCTCTTTGCCAAAGACGGAAGATTTGAATGGTTTGCCGATCTTGTTGCCGTCCTTGTCCGTCGCCGAATAGGACAAGCCGTGATACTCCCGTCCGCCATATTCCCCTTTGACTTCATCCACCGTTATGCCGTAGAGCGAAAGTACCGCACGGTATTCGCCGAGCGACTGGAAACGCCACTCACGGGCTATCGGTCGGATCACTCCCGCCAACTGCCCTTTGAGGTTGCCGCCCTCGTAATCGACGGGCGACAAGGGTAGCCCTTCCTTCCACTCCTTTTTGGTAGCCGGAGTAAGCCCGAACTGCTGTTCCAGTTCCCGGCAGACCTTCATCGAACGCTCGTGTTCGTAGCTGTCGGAAATTGCCCGCCCGGTTTCGTCCACACGGACGGAAACGATATGCAGGTGTTCCCGCCCGATGTCGTTGTGGCGGTAAACGATATAAGGCTGGTCGCCGAAGCCCATACGCTGCATATACTGCTCCGCCAATTTTATGAACTGTTCCCCGGTCACGCAATCTTTCGGATCGGGATTGAGCGAGATGTGCAGGATGGGTTTCTCGGTCTTGCGGTTGGCGGTCAGGTAGTCCCCGAACGAACGGGAAATATGCTCTATCGTATAAGGATTGTCGCCCGGCGGTTCGATAATCCGGTTACCGAAAAGCACGTCCGCATGAAGTTCGTCCACTTTAATTTGGTTATAGGCAAGCACCCCGTACAGGCTGCTACCATGTGAAATCTTGGCTATCATCGGACGGGGTATTTGGTTTGAAACTCTTCCGCCAGTGCGGAAATTTGTTTGCTAAGTTCCACCAGTTCGAGGGTGTGCTGTTCCAGTTTGTAGAGGAAAGCGAGTGCCTTCTTCTCTGAAAAATTGGATTTGAGCGCACGCACGCATTGGTTATAATTCACGCCGATGCTGCGGAACTGCGAATGAAAAGAGGTCAGGCGCATGTAGAAATCCTGCGTGCCCTTGTCGAGTTTGACGACTTTTATTTCCCTTCCGAAGAGTGCGGAAACGATAAACTCGGCACGGGTTGCCTTGCCGGATTCATCGAAGAGTGCAAGGAAACGGGCGTTGTCCCCGTCGTCCAGACGGAACACGTAGCGGTGGCGCATCTTGTCGGTTTTGGGCTTTCGCCCGTGGTTGTTGGAATACTTCTTCTGACTATCCATAGTCCTATCAAATTTTAAGTGAAACATGGGTTGAAAACTGCCGTATGCTTACGGCTCTCCCCCGCAAAGGAAAATCCAACTCCGGCGGATTTTGCACCAGCGGGGCAAGGTGGTGGTGAGGCACGGAAAGCGAAGCGAGTGCCGCAGCACACAACTTGCTAATTTCGGTTGAAATTAAAATCCGTCCTACCGGACAGATTGGGGATGCCCTTGTCTGTTGCCGACTGCCGGGGCAGTCCTTCGGGCGGTTACTGTTCTTGTTCATTCTCACGGAATTTTGGTTCATGGCTGCAAAGTAACAGCCCTTTTCCCGTCCGGTCATTATGCCTGTACGCGACAAACCTACGGGTGGAAAGACAAGGTGCGACACACTGATAATCAGACGGATAATCTACCGATATTTTGATATTCCTTTGCGCCGTGGAAGCGGTAAAACGGCTGTTCAACCGGACGGATAAACGGACGCTCAAACGAGTGGATGATTGACTGAATGTACAGCCGGACGGATGATGATTTTGCCGGATGAACGGATGGACGAACGGCTAAACGGTTAGCCGGATGAATGACTAAACAGCTAAACGGTTAAACGGCTAAACAGCCGGATAAACGGTCGGATGATTGGACGGATGAATGAACGGACAAACGGATGATGAACTAACCGGATGAACAAATGGCTGGCTGTACGGCTGACCGATTGAATGATTGGCTGAATGAATAATTGAATGAATGAACAGATAACCGATTGCTTAGGCAACCGAATGAATAACTAATTGATTGACGATATGGATAAACAGACTTTGAACGTGGCTTTCGCTACACAAAAGGGCGGTAGCGGTAAAACGGCTATCACGGTGCTGGTGGCGAGTTACCTGCACTACAACTGCGGGTGTCCGCTGGCGGTGATCGACTGTGACTTTCCGCAACACAGCCTTTACGAAATGCGGGAACGGGACAGCCGGGCGGTACTGGAAAACGAGTACCTGAAACGGATGGCATACGAGCAGATGCGTGAACCGGGACGTGCCGCCTATCCGGTACAGAAGTGCCGGGTGGAACGTGCGCCGGACATGGCGGCGGAACTGGCGGGCAATGGAAACTATGACCTGCTGTTCTTCGACCTGCCCGGTACGGTGAACTCGTCGGGCATATTGCGCACCATTGCGCAAATGGATTACATCTTCGCTCCGGTGAGTGCCGACCAAACGGTACTGGAAAGCACGCTCGCCTTTCTGGACGTGTTGCAGCGGATGATGTTAGGAAAGGAAACAAGCCGACTGAAAGGGCTTTACCTCTTCTGGAATCTGGTGGATAAACGGGAAAAAAGCGAACTGTACGGACGGTATGAAAAAGTAATCACCGGAATGGGACTGCCGATGCTTACCACACAGATACCGGACACGAAACGCTTCCGCAAGGAACTGGATGCGGAAAACCGGACGGTGTTCCGCTCCACGCTGTTCGCTCCCGACAAGCGGATGGTTGCGGGCAGCGGAATCCCCGAACTGGCACATGAAATAATATCCATCCTCAAACTATCAGGCTATGAAGAAACAGCAAGCAGATAAGCCCATCGACGAAGAACTGCTTATGCGGATGATGGCGGGCGAAACGGAAAAGCCGCAAGGTAACGGTGATGCACCGGAAACAGAAGAAACAGGACAAGAGGCGGAAGAACCGGAACAGGAAACAGAGAAAGGGGAAACTGCCGTGCCAATGGAAAACAGGGTTGCCCCAAAGGTGGCTGACGGGAAAGTGCAGGACGGGAAGCGGCGCAAGGCAAAGCAGGCGGCGGACTACGACACGACCTTCCTCAAAGGGATGGATATACCCGCCCGTTACGGGAAGCCCGTGTATGTGCGGCGTGAATACCACGAGCGGATCGCCAAAATCTCCATGATGCTGACGGGCGGCAAGGTGTCGCTATCCGCCTACATAGACAATGTGCTGGCACAACACTTCGAGCAGTACCGGGAAGAAATCGAAGCGGCATACGCCGGAAAGATGGAAAAACTCTTCTAAAGCGGAAAGGAGAAAGGAACATGATACTGAAACTGATACTCTCCGCCCTGCTGCTGTACTACCTCTGCGTGCTGTGGAAATATTACCGCACCGACATAGCCGGACTGCTGGAAAAAACGGATGCCGAAGAAAGGACGGACGAACCGGACGAAGAAGCGGAAAAGCCGGGCGAACCGTACACGGTTATCGGCAAAAGCACCTACCGGAAAAGACAAACCTACGAGCCGGAAGACAAGCGGGGACACACTGAAAATCAAGCGGATAAAACGGATAATTTCGCACCCGGAACGCCGGAGAGTACCCCGGAAACGGCTGCGGGTAACGGCACGGAACAGGCGGAAGAAACCGTTGCGGACGAGGATGCGGACTACTCGGACATCGAGGTAGAACCGGAAGAGGACGAGCCGGAAGAAGAGGGATATGTACCCACGCCGGAAGAGTTGGAAGAAGAAGAGGAACTGGGGGCGTACTATCCCGACAACAACCCCGACTTTGCCACCGGGTACACCTTCGAGGACTTGAAGATGGTACACAAAGTTATCACTACGGACGAAGCGGACGAGGAAGAGAAAAGGCAAGCCCGTGAGGTGCTGCCCGCCGTGATGGGATCGGACGTGTGGGACGAGATGCTGGATGAATTTGAAGGGGCACGGCAGCGTGTCGCCCGACTGATGAATAATAGTAATGTTTAATTTAATCTTAAAAGACAATGACAAAAAAGAGATTCTTTTTGATGGTAGCCTGCGTAATGGCTGCCGCTGGTGCGATGGCACAAGGTAACGGACAAGCGGGTATCACGGAAGCCACGCAAATGGTGACTTCGTATTTTGATCCGGGAACGAAATTGATTTACGCCATCGGTGCGGTGGTGGGGTTGATTGGTGGGGTAAAGGTGTACGGGAAGTTCAGCAGCGGTGATCCCGACACGTCAAAGACAGCGGCAAGCTGGTTCGGAGCCTGTATTTTCCTGATTGTCGCCGCTACTATCCTGCGCTCTTTCTTCCTGTAAAAGAAGCGGGTTATGAACTTTGAAATTAACAAGGGGATTGGCAGGAATGTAGAGTTCAAGGGCTTAGAAAGCCAATACCTTTTTGTGTTCGCCGCCGGGTTGCTTGCCGTGTTCGTGGTGTTCGTTATCCTGTACATGGCGGGCGTGAACCAGTGGGTGTGCATCGGCTTCGGCGTGACTGCGGCTACGCTGCTGGTATGGCTGACGTTCCGGCTCAATGCCAAGTACGGCACGCACGGGCTGATGAAAGCCGCCGCCCGCAAACGGCATCCGAGGTATGTATTGAACCGACTGAAAATTCCCCGATTATTTACCAAAAACAAGAAAGAATGAGAAATGTAATGAAAGCGGCAACGCTGGAAAGCAAGTTTCCGCTATTGGCAGTAGAGAACGGTTGCATCGTGTCAAAAGATGCGGACGTGACGGTAGCCTTCAAGGTGGAGTTGCCGGAACTGTTCACCGTTACCAGTAACGAGTACGAGGCGATACATTCGGCATGGCACAAGGCGGTGAAGGTATTGCCGGACTTCTCCATCGTGCATAAACAGGACTTCTTCATCGAAGAGAAGTACCAGCCGGAGATAGACAAGGACGAACTTAGTTTTCTAAGCCGGAGCTTTGAACGGCACTTTAATGAACGCCCGTTCCTGAACCACTTCTGTTACCTGTTCCTCACCAAGACCACTAAGATGCGCAGCCGTCAGGAGAGCACGTTCAGCACGCTGTGCAAAGGCAAGATTATCCCGAAGGAGATTGAGGACAAGGAAGCGGTAACGAAGTTCCTCGAAGCGGTCGGGCAGTTCGAGCGGATCATGAATGACAGCGGGTTTATCACGCTCCGCCGCCTGACATCGGACGAGATTGTCGGGACGGAAACGACGGCGGGCATCGTGGAGAAATATTTCTCCCTTTCGCAAAACGATACCACTGTTCTAAAGGATATTTCGCTGAATCCCGAAGAGATGCGGATAGGTGACGACTTCCTTTGCCTGCACACCCTTTCGGACGTAGAGGATCTGCCGGGAAACGTGGGAACGGACAGCCGCTATGAACGGTTATCGACTGACCGTTCGGATTGCAGGCTTTCGTTCGCCGCCCCAGTGGGCGTGCTGCTGACGTGTAACCACGTGTATAACCAGTACATCTTTATCGACGACCATGCGGAGAACCTGAAACGGTTCGAGCAGACGGCAAGGAATATGCAGTCGCTATCCCGTTACTCCCGCTCGAACCAGATCAATCGGGAATGGATAGAGGAATACCTGAATGAAGCGCACAGCAAGGGGCTGGTTTCGGTACGCTGCCACTGTAACGTGATGGCATGGTCGGACGACCGGGAAGAACTGAAACACATCAAGAATGACGTGGGTAGCCAGCTTGCCCTTATGGAGTGCAAGCCACGGCATAACACAACGGACGTGCCTACGCTTTTCTGGGCGGGCATACCGGGGAACGAGGGGGATTTTCCTTTCGAGGAAAGTTTCTACACGTTCATCCCGCAAGCCCTGTGCTTCTTCACCGGGGAAACGAATTACAAGAGTTCGCTCTCGCCCTTCGGTATCAAGATGGTGGATCGGGTGACGGGCAGACCGCTGCATCTGGACATATCGGATTTGCCGATGAAAAAGGGAGTGATTACCAATCGCAACAAGTTCGTACTTGGGCCGAGTGGTAGCGGGAAATCGTTCTTTATGAACCACTTAGTCAGGCAGTATTACGAACAGAACAGCCATATCGTACTGGTCGATACGGGTAACTCGTATCAAGGTCTGTGTGAAATGATACACCGGAAAACAAAGGGGGCGGACGGGATTTATTACACGTATTCGGAAGAGAAGCCGATCAGTTTCAATCCTTTCTTTACAGACGATTACAAGTTCAACGTAGAGAAAAAGGACAGCATAAAAACGCTGCTGCTCACTCTCTGGAAGAGTGAGGACGACAAGATCACGAAAACGGAAAGCGGCGAGCTGGGCAGTGCGGTATCGGCGTATATCAAGAAGATACAGCAAGACCGCAGCATCGTGCCGTGCTTCGATACCTTCTACGAGTATATGCTGAATGATTACCGTGCGGAACTGGAGAAAAGGGACATCAAGGTAAGCCGGGAAGATTTCAATATCGACAACTTCCTGACTACGCTACGGCAGTATTACAAGGGCGGACGGTTCGACTTCCTGCTGAACTCCCGTGAGAATATCGACCTGCTGCACAAACGGTTCATAGTATTTGAAATTGACAGTATAAAGGATAATGCCGAACTTTTCCCGGTGGTGGTAATCATCATCATGGAAGCGTTCATCAACAAGATGCGGCGGTTGAAAGGGATTCGCAAGCTCCTGATTGTGGAAGAAGCGTGGAAGGCTCTTACCACGGAGAATATGGCTAACTATTTAAAATACATGTACAAAACGGTCAGGAAGTATTTCGGCGAGGCGATAGTCGTCACGCAGGAAGTGGACGATATAATCTCGTCCCCTGTGGTGAAGGAAAGTATCATCAATAACTCGGACTGCAAAATCCTTTTAGACCAGAAAAAGTACATGAACAAGTTTGACGGCATACAGTCGATGCTCGGATTGACGGAGAAGGAGAAAGCGCAGATACTATCCATCAACCTTGCCAACCATCCCGGACGAAAATACAAAGAGGTCTGGATTGGACTGAACGGGGTGCAGTCGGCGGTATATGCAACGGAAGTTTCGCCCGCCGAATACCTGACGTACACCACCGAAGAGAGCGAGAAAACGGAAGTGTTCAACCTTGCGGAAGAGCTGGGCGGCGACTTGGAGCTTGCCATCAGGCGGCTGGCTAATCGGCTGAACGGCTGAACAGCCGGACGGTTGGCTAAACGATTAAACGTTTGGCTGGCTGAATGACTAAACGGCTAAACGTACAAACGGCTGTATGATTGGCTGTATGAATGAATAATCAATTAAAAAAACGAAATCAGTATGAAACGATTGAATTTAATCCTGCTGCTGTCGGCGGTGACGGTGGCATTGGCGTTCGTCATTTCCTGCAAGGAGACGAACACCGGACGGCTGGAAAAGATGCGGGGCGACTGGGTAAGCACGGGCAATAAGCCGCCCTTTACCCTTTCGGAAGAGAACGGACAATACCGGGTAACGGTGATAAAGAAAAGCCATGCGGGAAGTACCCGGACGGAAACGTACCTCGTGCGTGAAACGGACGGCTACCTCTTTATCGAAACGGGGCTGGCGGTGATGCTGACCTATGACAAGGAGAAAGACCGCATACACCTGTCGCCCGGCGGGGAATATAAACGGAGTAACCATCAATTAAACAAGTAAGAACATGAAACAGATAAAAGCAATAGTCATGGGATTGGCGTGCCTGCTGGCAGCGGGTACGGCTAACGCACAGTGGGTTGTGAGCGATCCGGGAAACTTGGCGCAAGGGATTATCAATACCGTCAAACAGATTGCGCAGACCTCTACAACGGCGAAGAATACGCTGGACGGTTTTAAAGAAACCGCCAAAATTTTTGAACAGGGAAAGCGGTACTATGATGCGCTAAAGGATGTACACAACGTGATTAAGGGCGGCGTGAAGGTAAAGAAGAGCATCGAGATGGTGGCGGATATTTCGGAAATCTATGTGCGGAACTATCAGAAGATGCTGGGTGATCCGAACTATACGCCGGATGAATTGAGTACTATCTCGTTCGGGTACGCAAAGTTGCTAAGCGAGAGTGCGGACATATTGCAGGATTTGAAAAACGTGGTGAATATCACCGGAATGTCGCTATCGGATGCGGAGCGGCTGGCAATCATCGACCAGAGCTATAAGCGGTTACTGGAATACCGTAATCTGGTGCAGTACTACACGAACAAGAATATCTCGGTGAGTTACCTGCGGGCAAAAAAGAAAAAGGACACAGACCGGGTGATGGCGTTGTACGGCTCGGCGGACGAACGCTATTGGTGAGAACGGATTCCTATACATATATATAAAAAGGTAAGACGATGTTATTATCAATAGACTTTGAAAACCTGCATCAGATATTACACACGCTGTATCAGGAAATGATGCCGCTATGCTCGAATTTGACGGGCGTAGCCAAAGGGATAGCCGGGTTGGGTGCGCTGTTCTATGTTGCCGCCAAAGTGTGGCAAGCCCTTGCCCGTGCCGAACCTATCGACGTGTACCCGCTGCTCCGCCCGTTCGCCATCGGGCTGTGCATCATGTTCTTCCCGACCTTCGTGCTGGGCACGATTAACACGGTTCTCTCCCCCGTGGTGAAAGGCTGCCACGGGATGCTGGAAACGCAGACCTTCGACATGAACAAGTACCGGGAACAGAAGGACAAGCTGGAATATGAGGCGAACAAGCGGAATCCGGAAACGGCGTACCTCGTGGATAAGGAAGAGTTCGACAAGAAACTGGATGAACTCGGATGGTCGGCGGGCGACCTGATTACGATGGGCGGGATGTACATAGACCGGGCGGAGTACCGGATGAAACAGAATATACGCAGGTGGTTTCAGGAACTCTTGGAACTGCTGTTCCAGTCCGCCGGGCTGGTGATAGACACGATACGGACGTTCTTTCTGATCGTCCTCTCCATCTTAGGGCCTATCGCCTTTGCGATAAGCGTCTATGATGGATTCCAAAGTACCCTGACGCAGTGGATCACCCGGTATATCTCCGTCTATATGTGGCTGCCCGTGAGCGACCTGTTCAGTTCGGTGCTGGCAAGGATTCAGGTGTTGATGCTCACCAAGGATATAGAGGCGATGAGTGATCCTACCTTCATACCGGACAGCAGCAATACGGTGTACATGGTATTCCTGATTATCGGGATATTCGGGTACTTCACGATACCGACCGTTGCGAACTGGATCATCATGGCGGGCGGCGTAAGCGGTGCGAACCGTGCGATGAACACGACTGCCGCCAAAGCGGGGAATGTTGCCGCTGCCGGGGCGGGTGCTGCCGTGGGGAATGTTGCCGGAAAACTTATCAAGTAACTAAAAAATCAAGAAAGGAAATGGAATTTAAGAGTTTGAAGAATATCGAAACGAGTTTCAGGCAGATACGTTTGTTTGCGCTGGTGTTCATCTGCCTGTGTGCGGTGGTGACGGGCTTTGCCCTCTGGAAGTCGTACAGCTTTGCCGAAGCGCAACGGCAGAAGATTTATGTGCTGGATAACGGGAAGTCGCTGATGCTGGCACTCTCGCAGGACGTGCAGCAGAACCGCCCGGTGGAAGCACGGGAACACGTGCGCAGGTTTCACGAGCTGTTTTTCACGCTCTCGCCGGACAAGTCGGCTATTGAGGGCAATATCAAACGCTCGCTGATGCTGGCGGACAAGAGCGCATTTAACTACTACAAAGACCTCTCGGAAAAGGGGTACTATAACCGGGTGATTTCGGGGAACATCAACCAAATGGTACAGATTGACAGCGTGCGGTGCGACTTTGACAAGTACCCGTACAACGTGCGGACGTTCGCCCGCCAGATCATCCTCCGTGAAAGTTCGGTGACGGAAAGAAGCCTTGTCACCCGCTGCCGGTTGTTGGATGCCGTAAGGAGTGACAACAACCCGCAGGGGTTCATCATCGAGGGCTTCGAGATTACCGAGAACAAGGACTTGCAAACCATCAAACGCTAACGGCATGGTCGGAAAATTTATGGCGAAGGTCATTGCTGAAATACAGGACTGGGCGGACGTAAAGCTCCGCCGCCTGTGTGGGCGTATCACGCCGGATCAGCGGGTGGTGGTTATCCTTGTGATGTTCGTGGTGTTCGGCGGGTTGTCGGTGTACATGACAGTGGCAGCCATCTACAACATCGGAAAAAGTGACGGTCGGGAACTGGGGATAGAGCATATCGATCCCATCCGGCTAAAGAATGACAGTATAATCAATCCTTTTAACAACCAGTAAATCATGGAAGAACAGAATCAGGAAAAAGAAACGGTAACGCAGCACGTAACGGTGACGGATGCCGCAGCCCCGGACACGGGGAAAGGGGACAAAGAAAGGAAAGGCGGCGGAAAGGACAAGAAAGCCGCCAGAGAACTGACGCCGAAACAGATGCAGCAGCGGAAAAAGCTGTTGGTGTACCCGTTGATGGGGTTGCTGTTTTTGGGTAGTATGTGGCTGATCTTCGCACCTTCGGACAAGAAGGACGAAGGCGGGGAAACGGTCGGGGCGTTCAACGCTGATATTCCGCTGCCGGAGAATGACGGGATTATCGGCGACAAGCGGAAAGCCTACGAGCAGGCACAAGTAGAAAAGAAACAGGCGGACAAGGTGCGTTCGTTGCAGGACTTCGCTTTTGCGGCTGATAACGGGACGGACGAGGTGGAAATGGAACTGCCGGACAGTGAGCCGGAACGGGAGCCGTTCAGGGATTATTCGGGTTCGTCACGGGGAAAGGGCGTGAACTCTTCGACGGTTGCCTACCGGGACATCAACCGACAACTCGGCACGTTCTACGAAACGCCGAAGGTGGACGAGGAAAAGGAAGAACTGAAACGTCAGGTGGAAGAACTGACCGTCCGGCTGGATGCGCAGCAGGGACAGGCGGGCGGCATAGACGAACAGGTCGCCCTGATGGAAAAGAGCTACGAGCTTGCCGCCAAGTACATGGGACAGAACGGGCAGGCAGGACAAAATGGTGCGATCGTGCAAGTTCCCGTTACCGGACAGAATACCGGACAAGGGATGGGAAAGCCCGTCGTTGCGGTACAGGCGGCACGACAACAAACGGTGTCGGGGCTGCAACAGCCGATGAGCGATGCGGAGTTCATGCGGGCGTACAGCCAGCCGAGAAACTACGGGTTCAATACGGCGGTCGGCAGCGGGTACGCTATGGGAAAGAATACGATACGGGCGTGCATCCACCAAGACCAGACGATTATGGACGGGCAGACGGTGAAGCTCCGGCTGCTTGAACCGTTGCAAGCGGGAAACCTTGTGATTCCGCAGAACACGCTCGTTTCGGGAACGGGAAAGGTACAGGGGGAACGGCTGGATATTGTGGTGTCGTCCATCGAATACCGGGGGAACTTGTTGCCCGTGGAACTGGCGGTGTATGACGGTGACGGGATAAAAGGGCTTTCCGTCCCTTCATCGCTGGAACAGGAAGCGGCAAAGGAAGCCCTTGCGAATATAGGCGGCGGACTGGGGACAAGCATCTCGTTTGCGCAGAGTGCCGGGCAGCAGATCGCTATGGATTTGACAAGGGGGGTAATGCAGGGCGGCAGCCAGTATCTTGCCAAGAAGTTCCGGACGGTGAAGGTGCATCTGAAAGCGGGGTATGAATTGATGCTTTATGCCAAAGAGTAGTACTTTTTCTTTTGTCTTGATACAAAAGAAAAAGATACCAAAAAGAAAAAATCAAGACTGCATTTTCTACGCTACTCTCTTCCTGCGTTTCGCTAAAGAAAAAGAACTCGCTACGCTCAAACAGCTTTTTCTTTTTGACGCTACACTACGGTCGTTCGCTTCACGCTGCGAAAATGAGGTCGGGATGCCATGCGGATTGGATGCTATGCAGGCTTGGAATGTGAAAATAACAATGATTAAAAAGAAAAGACAATGAAAAAGATTTTGGGATTGGTTGCCCTCGTTATGGGCGCAGTAATGTGCGTGAACGCACAAGTGAATGACACGGTACGGACGGTTGCCGGAAATGACCTGTATCAAGGGATCACGCAAAAGTTACCCTATCGGCAGATGGTTACTCCGTTCGGGGTACAGGTGACTTTTGCGAAAACGGTGCATATCATATTCCCATCGGCGGTGAAGTACGTGGACTTGGGTAGTAACTGGATTATTGCCGGAAAAGCGGACGGGGCGGAGAACGTGATCCGGGTGAAGGCTACGACCGAAGGGTTTCCGGGGGAAACGAATTTCTCGGTGATTTGTGAGGATGGTAGTTTTTACAGTTTCAATGCCAAGTATGCGCATGAGCCGGAAATGCTGAACATCGAAATGAAGGACTTTTTGGAGAACGAGGACACAACGGACTTTTCGCATACCCGCATGAATATCTATTTCCGTGAACTGGGCAACGAAAGCCCGCTGCTGGTAAAGCTGATTATGCAAAGCATCTATAAGGCGGATAAACGGGAAATCAAGCATCTGGGTTGCAAACGCTTCGGGGTGCAGTTCCTTTTGAAATCCATCCACTCGCATAACGGGCTGTTCTATTTCCACACGGAAACGAGGAACAGGTCGAACGTGGCTTTCAACACGGACTTTATCAAGTTCAAGATTGTGGATAAGAAAGTGCCGAAGCGTACCGCCATTCAGGAACGGGCGATAGATCCGGTACGCAGCTATAACGAGGTGCTGGTAACAAACGGGAAAAGCAATGTGCGCACGGTGTACGTCGTTCCGCAGTTCACCATACCGGATGATAAGATGCTGGTTATCGAACTGTTCGAGAAGAACGGCGGCAGGCATCAGACGATACGGGTGGAGAACGCCGACCTTGTGGCGGCGAAAGTGATTAACGAACTGAAAATCAAATAAAGGGTATGAAAAGGGTATTGTTGATTATCATGCTCTTCGGGGTGTGCCTGCATTTTAACCAGGCACACGCCCAGAGATGCCTGCCGGGAATGAGGGGAATACAGTTCACGGGCGGACTTTCGGACGATCTGCGCTGGAAAAACGGCAACGGTTTCGGCTACCATGCCGGGATAGCGGTAAGCACTTACACGAAGAACGCCCATCATTGGGTGGTCGGTGCGGAGTATCTGGAAAAGCGGTATGACTACCGGGGCAGCCTTTATCCGGTCAGCCAGTTCACGGGGGAAGGCGGGTATTACCTGAACTTCCTTTCGGACAGGAAGAAGACATTTTTTGCGGCACTGGGATTGTCCGCCCTTGCCGGGTATGAAACGGTGAACTGGGGCGAACAGATGATGCCGGACGGTTCACGGCTGACGGACGGGGATAATTTTATTTACGGGGGTGCGCTGACGCTGGAATTGTCCGCATACCTGACGGACAGGATTGTCTTGCTGGTAAACGGACGGCAAAGGATGCTGTTCGGGGGTGATTGCGGAAAATTTCATTCGCAAATTGCCGTGGGACTACGTTTTATGATTCGATAACTACTATAATTATGTATATGAAGAAGATAATTTATCAAATGCTCGTGGGCTGCTACATAGTGGCCGCCCTTGTGCTTGTGTGTGCCTGTAATAGCCAGTTGGATATTCAGACGAGATACCCGTTCACGGTGGAGACGATGCCCGTCCCGAAAAAACTGAAGGTGAACGAAACGGCGGAAATCCGCTGTGAACTCAAACGGGATGGACGCTGGGAAGATACCCGGTACACGATTCGGTGGTTCCTCTATGACGGGAAAGGCACATTGAAAACAGATGATGGCACGGTGCTGTTGCCGAATGACCGTTACCCGCTGGAGAAAGAAACGTTCCGGCTGTATTTTACTTCGCAGTCGGACGATCAGAGCAGTTTGAAGGTGTGGGTGGAAGATTCGTTCGGGCAGGCGGTGGAACTGGAGCTAAGTTTTAATAATGACAATTCGGAAGAATGACTAAAAAGGTAAACAATGAAAGAGAATACAGTTCCGGGGGTGTATCTTCTTAATATAGATATGGGGTGTGAACAGGCGAAAGAGGAATTTAAACGGATGGGATTTACAGACGGGGAAAAGCTGGACTTTCAACGGTTTACCCCGCAAGCCTTGTCCGTAACTCCGCTTTGGCTGGTTTGGCACGGGACGATACACAACGGCAATATGTTGCTGAAAAGTGATGAAGAACTGATACCGTTGGGTATCAGTTCAAAAACAGAGCTTCCTATCCGCAGGTTGAGTGAACTTGTCCGGGAATATAGCCATAGAACGGGAAGGTATCGGGACGAAACGGAGAACGGGGATTATTCTCTGGAAAGATTGTGCCGGTTTGAACGCACGAGTGAGAGGTGCATGGCTGCCGTCCGGCAAGACGGCTGGGAACTGGCACACGTGCCGGAAGAGGTGAAAACGCCGGAGATGTGCCGTCTTGCACTTGATAACAGTGCAGATTTGGCTTATGAAAACTTGGAACTGTTGCACTATGTGCCGTTCCCGGATATTTGTCTGGAATATATCAGGGCGAATAACGGGTGCGGCGATGTTGAGCTGCCGGAAGTATTGAGTGCCCTTGCACCGGGAGTCATTGACAGCCGGATAGCGGACTATGCCATTGAACAGGACGGACGGTGTTTGGGTGTGCTGCCTGCCCATCTGCAAACCGTGGAACGGGCTGAAAAGGCGGTAAAGGAAGCAGGAACGGAAGCCCTTGCGGGTGAAAAGGTACGTGCGGAACTGAAAACGGAAAGGTTGTACCGGAAATGTGCGGAACATAGCTGGATGTCATTCGCCCTGCTTCCGAAAGCGGAGCGTTCGCCGGAAATCTGCCTGCTGGCTGCAAAACTCTATCCCCAAGAAACAGCCCAACGTCCGGACTTGATACCGGAAAGCGTGAAAAACGGGTGCAACGTGTATTCGCTCTGCAAAATGATGGAAGCACGGACAGGGGAAAAGTTCACGTACCAACAAATGACGGACTTCTACAACGGGAAGCCGCTGAACGTGCGCCGGATGGAAACGCCGGACGGGGTACAGAAAGACAAGGCGGTGAAGTTCGACAAGGAGAAACAGGACTTTTCTTTCTCGGCTATCCGGCAGGAACGGAAAAGAGGATTGCGGATGTGATATGAGCCGACAATACAAAATAGTGAGAAAGCATCCTTCGGGATGCTTTTTTGTATGGGTAACAATGAAAAATGCAGTAAATACTGTATTTTCTAAAAATCTTATCTTATATTTGGCAAAAGATGCCAGATGAAACCGTTAAATATCCTAATATGGTCGATTATCGAAAAAGAACGGATGGGAAACGAAAAGGGAGTTTAGGGGTGGCGGGGTATCTTTGGAGAAGCAAATTTAGGATGAAATAATAAATGTTGGATTATGGATATTAAAAGACTATTGATTATGGGATTACTAAGTTTTGGACTTGGCGGATGTGCTAATGCGCAAAATAAGCAAGAGAACCCGAATGTTAAGGAGCTTACTAAAGAACAAAAAGAAAATTTGAAGCATATGTACGCAATGTACCAGTATTTTAAAATGAAACCGGGCATTTCCGAAAATGCGACTGTAAAAGAAAGGACAGAGCCTTTACCGTGGATTGAGATGGAAAAAGGATTTGACTGGAGTCATGTGAAGGACTGGCTGAGCAATGCACGACTGGAGTTTAGCGAATATTATAAAATAAATGGATGGTTGTTGTTGCATGGCAAATATGTGCTGGAAAAGAACAGTAATGAAACCAAAGAATACCTACAAAGTGCAGATGAAGATGGTTTCGCTGAAAAGCACTATGTGCAAAAAGTCGCACCTATCAGAATGTTTGGAAATATGCGGGCTAATCTCATATCCAACCTGCTAAGTACAGATGGAGATACGTTGGGATTCTCTAAAAACATTACACAATTAGAAATTTCAGACGACAGACAAGAGCTTGCCTTATATTTTAAGCCTGCTTGCGATGATCCTGCGGATTTCAAGAGAGGCGCCATTGAAATAGAGCTTCTTCCCCCTTTGCGCTGGAAACATGCACGCATCTCACTTTTACCCGAAGATGAAGGCAAAAAATATGAATTTGACGGGATAAGATTCAAGGTATTCAAATCCAATCCCGGAGATGTAATACTTGAATATGACGAAAAGTATGCCGAGCAAATGGATAAATCGAAACTTATTCTGATAAAGGGGCAAAAGTTAATAGACTGTGGAAATCAAAAAACGAGTGGCGGCAAGGAAACATTGCAACTTTACAAGTCTGATATGGAGTTTGGAGAGTGGTGCGTTACCTTTATGGAAGTAAATTGTGATTCTCTCGGTACAACGCCGGAAGCATTGAAACTTGCAACAAAAGAACACTATCAACCAACACAGGAAGAACTCCAACACTTTCATGAAACAGCGGGCGAAATCGTGGGACATCAACTGACGGATATTCTGGTGGATATCAGACCGAAAAAATATAAGGAGTTTTACCAAGAATGGATAGAAAAAGGATATGAAGCCGCCGTAAAGTCCAAAGATACGGATTCTGACGTAATAGACTATTACAATGGAAATGACGGTGAGCCGTATATCGGTTTTTTGCGTGGTGCAAGTATCGGCTCTTCGTATGTGAAAGCTAACGTGAAACCAGATTGGGATATTATAAACCGTTGTGCCATTGCTTTTCTGGATAAATATAACAGTGCCGATGAGGATTCATTAAGCAATATTGTTCAAAAACATACAGAAGAATATATAGATCCTATCGTGACACGAAGAGAAATATTGCCATTCTTGACAGAGAAAGACATAAAGCATCTTTCAAGAAAGGTAGTTAAAGACGAGAGTTCAATCATGTATTGCTGGTATAAAACCAATACGGATGCAGATGCCATGTACATTTATAAGCCGGATGAAAAGACAAGTAACAAGCCGCTTGTTAAAGCCTGTTATCATTTGAATGGGGGTAAACCGGAAATTATATTTCCAGAATAGCATACGAATATTATGTATTTTACGAAAAGGTAATTTGTGGCGGTGAAAAATTGGTTTATCTGCGGCGCATAGGCACAATGGACGAAGTGTTACGAGCAACATACAGTAAAGATGAAGAGCATAAATATCTCTCTACTAAATTTATTGCTTTGTATATGCCACAAGGTAGTGATGAATTGGTAGAATTGTATTAACCGGAAGTAGCGTTATGTGATTCGATTTTTTGTCTTTAATAAATAAACAGGTATGCCATATAGCAATCAGAATATAAATATAAGACTTCCGAAGATTATTGAAGAGGTGATTAATGACGGGAAAATTAAACCGTTCCCGAGAGTATATGTAGCTAATAAAACAGAAGAGTGATGAAGCATATAATATATATTTTAATAGTACTGTTTATCACAAGTTGCTTGGAAAAACCTCAATCAAAGTATCAAACAACTGGGGAATCACATAAAACTGATTCATTAGCGTTAATGTATAAAGAGCGTGGCAATATTAAAAGTGACGCAGGCGACAAACAAGGCGCTATTAATGATTTTTCTAAAGCAATTGAGCTTAAGAGTGATTATGATACAGCATACTATAATAGAGGAAATGGAAAATCAAGATTAGGAAATCAGAAAGGAGCTATTAAAGATTACACTAAAGTTATCAGTCTAAAATCTGAAATCGAACACCTTGCTTATTGCGCTCGTGCTGATTCAAAAAAGGTCTTAGGTGATCAGAAAGATGCCCTTGCGGATTACTCTAAAGCTATTGAGTTAAATCCTCGATTTATTGATGCCTACGTGAATCGAGGAGTACTTAAATCTGAGATGGGTGATTACAAAGGAGAAATTGAAGATTACCGTTTAGCTATCAAATACTGTGAACCGGATGCAGATATATACAATAATCTGGGACGAGCCTTATATGACTTAAAGCGTTTCAAAGAATCGGCAGAAGCCTACGGTGAGGGCATTAAGTATTTCCCGGAAGATTACAGACTGTATTACGGTCGCGGGTTGGCTCGCAAGCGAATTGGAGACAAAAAGGGAGCTTGTGAAGATTGGATAAAGAGTAGCGAATTAGGATGTACACAAGCAAATATCTTATTGCCCTTGTGCGATGAATATATAAAGGAAAAAAATGATTCTTTGAAAAGACAGAAAGGGAATTAAATGGCGGGGTATCTTTGGAAGAATTATAGTCGTTACAGTGGTTCTTTGCTACTTTACTTTCCCGCCACAGCTCACGAAGAAAGTAGTGGAAAAATCCGGTTAAAAAAGTGGTTTCTTTGCTTCTTGTCTTTTCCGCTACGGCTCACGAAAGAAAGAAGTCCGGCAAAATATCCGGTAAGGAACAAAGGGCGGTAAAAAAAGAAGTCCGGGCGGATCGCTACCCGTCCCGAACTTCCGGCGATGAAACAAAAGGAGAATGTTATGGCTTGATTTCTCCCGTAGTGACTAAACTTCCGTCTGAATAATAATCTATTTTCCCGTAAGTAAATCCCATGTCGGGAATGGCTACACAATGTATATAGTCTGAATATTCTTTCCCTTTAAAGTTCTTTCCCGTGAGATTGTTGAAAATGACGGGAATACTGCAACCGTCCTCGCTGTGAAGAATGGTTATACCGTTTTGCTTGATTTCCTGTTTCATGCTGTTTCTTTGAATAGTGTACCGTCTTTTAAATATTCCCAATTTCTCCGGTGGCTCTCGTCCTTAAAATATTCCTCGCTTTCGCAATACTCGCAATCGTCACGGCATGAACGGAAAAAGGCTTCCAAACAATCGCCCATGAGTTCCTTAAAATTCCGTTTGTCGGGGTGTTGAAGAAATTCCATGAGGGGCTGCAACATGATTTCATCCATGATAAATCCCGTAAGGGGGCACTCGGAAACGACGGAGATACGGCTCTTGCGCTTCTTCTTGTTGTCTTTCATCCAATAGGTTTTGGGATAATATAGCCCGTAATGGAAATTATTATAGATAAATGTCCGCAAGCGGATACCCGAAAGTTCTTCCGTGCTTTCCTCGTACTTGGTGTGAAAACGGTAACGGTAGGTCTGACTGTCGTAACAATAGTACGTGCAGACGACACGGAAAAGGTTGCAGAAGGCTTCGAGTGTGTTGCTGCTGAAAGCTGCATACGGGTATTCCTGCCCTTTGGCAAGCCAATCCGTGTAGGCTTTCTCCACGGCTTCGTCCTCCAGTTCCGCAATACCAAACAGTGTATAGTTTATTTGTACGGTTCGCATAAGTCTAAAAATTAAATGGTTTACAATTCGGTTTCTTTGCTATCTTTCTTTCACCGCTCCGGCTCACCGAAAGAAAGTAGCGGGCGGATTTCTCCGCCCTTGCTCTCTGTTTGGTTAGGCTGCAATCCCTTCGGGTTGCGGTTGTTCTTCGGGTTGGGTGATTTCATGCCCTTTTGCCTTCGTCTTTTCCTGTACCAAAAGAACGGCTTTGCGTTCCTCGATGCGTTGGTGTCGTTTCTCGTACACTTCGTTATATCCGCTTTCGATGGCTGAAAGTTCTTCGGGCATGTGCTTACGGGCGAAATCAAGTAAAAGGGATGCTTCGGTATTGTTACCGTATGCGCTTCGGAAATTGGCTATCAGATAATCCCTGCGGATAATGGTCTTTATCCTAATGGTGAGATTTTCCACGATATTCATTTTGTCCTCGTCCGTGAGGTAGTGTTTCCCTTCTTCGGTAATACCTGCGGCTGCAAAATGTTCGCTCCGCAAATTGGAGAGCATGAAGAAATAGAATATCTTTTCCTCGTCCGCACTGAACTTGCCGCCCGTTATGTCGGCTTCCATTATCTGCCGTTTGGTATCTTCAACCGTCTTTTCTACGGCTATCTCCTTGTTGCGCTCGTCCTGCTTCTCCAACTTCTGAACGGGTGAAAGGGTGGTTTCGGTGGGCGTTCCGTCCGCTTCGGCTGCGTTCTCCACATAACAGAAAGTAATCTCCTGTTTCCCTATCTTGGCGTAAACGGTGATTTCTCCGGCTTCGCTCCGCCCTGTGATTTCTTCCTCTTTCTCCATGTAGTCCGCCCATTGCTGCTCGTAACGGGTACGGGCTTCCTCGTAACGTTCGGGGTTGTTGAAATTTTCCTCTTTGGGTTCTTGGGGGCTGACGGGGAAAGCGGTGTATCTTTCAAGGTTTTCGACCTCGTACCCTAAAGCGATTAACCGTTCTATTACTGTTTCGTTGGTGCTGTAACGGTCACGGCAAAGGGAAACATTGGGCTGTTGCCGTATGATTTGGACGGCTCTCTCCATGAGGAAAGATGCGTTCATTTCAGCCAGACAAGTGCGGTTGGCGCAATGTCCGCAGCCGCCATCGGCAAACAAAAGCAGGTTGTTCGTATTGTGGGCGCACGTTGCACACTCGGTCTTGTCAAAGGAGTAATACCGCAAGTCGGTGGTATAGTTGCTCTCTATCCGTTTGGCTACATCGGCAGCTTTCAGCCCCCGCCAACTGTTGTAGTTGTTCCCGTCCTGCAAATGTTTCTCGTACACTTCACGCTGTATATCTTGCCCGTAACGGCAGATTTCGGCTGCTACGCTGATGGTGATTTCGTCCGTTTCCAACAGTGTAGCGATTTCGGGGATTAGGGCGGTGAACTTTAGACGTGTGCGGATATAGTTCTCGTTCTTGCCGAAACGTACCGCCAATGTCTCTACGGTGTGCCTTCCCGTTTCAATCATGCGTTGGTAGGCGTTGGCTTCCTCTATGGGTGTCACGTCCTCACGCTGCAAGTTCTCGGCTATGGCTGCATCTTCGGCTGCATCGTCCGTCAGTTCCGAAACAATGACGGGTATCTGTTCCATTTCCGCAATGACGGATGCACGGTATCTGCGTTCACCGAAAACAATCTCGTAACGGTCTGTGTCGGCTATCGGTCGCACGGTGATAGGCTGTAAAACTCCCTGCTGTTTGATGCTTTCCGCCAGTTCATACAGGGCGGGTTCGCTGAAATATTTACGGGGGTTGAAACTGCTCGGCTGAATGTTTGCCAATGATACCAATGTGATGTTTCTCTCTGCTGCTGATTGATTTACTGTTGTTGCTTTCATAATTCTGTTATTTTTTTAGTTGATTAAAATTCTGTTTGATAAAATGGTTTCTTTGCTATCTTTCTTTCACCGCTCCGGCTCACCGAAAGAAAGTAGCGGGCGGACTGCTCCGCCCTTGTGAGCCTTATTTGCGGTTATAGCATACGTTTTGAAATTGTATCTTTCTTTCTATCGCATGGCGTAACGTGTAGGCAGTTCCGCCCGTTGGGGTGCTGTCGTAAAAGACTACGAGATAAGCGGAATTATCCAACAGGTAGTTATTACGTCGCAAGAAACAACGGTCTGAATATTCATCCTGTAATAGTATCACCTCGTCTGCTTGGGCTAAAATAGCGTTATAACGCTGCTTGTCGGCTTGGGTGTATCGGTCTGCCTGTCCTTTGAACGGAAGTACACATTTTAGCTGAATGTACGGAAACGTCTTTTTTGCGTTCAGAACTTCCTCGGCTGCGATAAGGTCGAAGCCGTTCGCCATGCCTGATAAAAACGTATGGTAGTCACGTTTGCAAAGTTCGGTTATCGCTGTATAGGTGTCGAAGCCTATATCTGTCAGCCGTTTTTGTGTGTCGGGGCTGTTCCTTGTCATTCTCTCGGCTCGGTGTCCCGAAAAAGAAACGGTCTTTTCCCTTAGCCAAAAATCACGCTCGGCACGGCATTGTACCAACGTCCTGCGTAGGGTTGTAAACTCCTGCCCGTTGGTGTGGCGGTACTTGTAATCGAAGTATATTTCGCCCCGAAATGCTCCCAAACAGCATTGTATATAAGTTTCTTCGCCAAAAAGTTTGGTTTCGGCTGCTCCGTTATTGATGAATGTCTTTGTTTCCATATTGGTATATTTTAAAAGATTAAAAGAATGATTATCAGCACAAAAACGATACCCACAAACAACCGCCAAACAAGGGCGAGAATAAACCGTGCCACGAAGTAAAACAGGAGTACGGCAAAGAATAAGGCGAAAAACTGCCCTGCGGTGGTGGTGAAAAAGTAAATCACCACAGACCAAAGGATTAGGCGGTATATCAGTTTGTAAATGAGTATCGTTTTCATTCTTTTGGGGTGTTATGGGCGGATTGCTCCGCCCTTGTTATTTAATAGATACCTTTCGGGAAAAACTGGTTGTCAGCCATTAACCGGAATTTGTTATAGTCAGTCGTACCGCAATAACTAAGGGATAAATCGTAAGAAAGGTGTCCGTTCTCTATGTAGAAAGTGAAACATAAGCCATTACGGGTAATAGTTCCTTTTGAATGGTCTTGCGCTTGCCATCTTATAACTTCGTTCTCAATAGATTTAAGGAAATCGGCTACTTTCTGCGCATTTTCCGCTTCTTCTTCCGCTACTTGGTTGTATATCAGAGTATAGTAATTTATCCAGTCGTTCACTTTCTTGGCGGTGAACGTACCGATATTACACGGCTTTTCATATTGGTTGGTTATCCTCTCGATGTCGTAGCGATTGACGTTCGTAAAGTGTTCCATATCGGGGACAATCTTGTATTTGTTTTCTTTGAGTATCTTGTTCAAATGAAAACGGATGCCGTTTTGTGTGAACTCGATTTGAATACCGTAAAATTCGGGATATTGACCGCCTATCACACGATAGCCGTATTCCGCACCGGGTATAAACTTTCGTACTTCCTGCATGACGGGAAACAGGGCTTTCTTTGCCTGTTCCGCTCTGTCCGTGAATAATCCTTTTACGTTGAACTCGTTAAATTCCTTTTCTGATAATGTTTTCATCGTCTTATGTTTTTTGCGGGTGGATTGCTCCACCCTTTTGTTAATACTCTTGTTTCTGTTTTCCGTTAGGCTGCAACGGGTTCGTTTATCGGCTCTGTCACCCTTTCCGTTATCATCTTTGCAGCCTTGTTCACATCGCCCAATATATCAATCAGAAAGGCGGGTTCTTGCTTTAGCTTGGTGAGCCAGTGTTTCAGATAGGCTGCGTTGTTGTCCTGCGGTATGGTGGCGATACCGAAGAAAGCACCGCAAAGGGCGGATGTCAGTTCGGCTACAAGTTCCTCACGGGCGTATAATTCATCCCCGAAAAAGCTGCCGAACGTGCGGTTTAGGCGTTGGGGGTTGCCTGTGCTGTGTGCCATCTCGTGCAAAAGCGTTCCGTAAAATTCCGCTCCCTGCGGAAACTGCTCTTTTTCGGGGCAAACGATATAATCGGTTGCGGGTACATAGAAAGCACTGTCGGAATACTTTACTTTGATAGGGCAATACCAATTTTGCATATATATCAACTCGTCCAACATTCCGCACTCAATACCGTCCGAATGGTTTTCGGGCTGTTCGCCCTGTTGCATCTTGGCGAAACGTTCGGGGTACTTCTCCGCAAAATTGGTTTGGTCGAGGTTGAACACATTGTAATATTTCATTTGGGGTATTACCTTGTATTCGTCCTTTTCCGCTTTGGATAGCTTGCAATATTCCTCGTAAGGGATGGACTTGTTACTCTCCTTGTGTACCACGAACTTGAACCAATAGTAAACGGGGAACGAGCGTGCGCCCTTGTTTATGCTCACTTCTTCGGCTTTGGCTTGGTTGAATGTAAGGAACACGGGCAAAGTGAATTTCATAAACTCGGTGTAAAACAGCAGCATTAAAATGTTACCGCCATTGTAAACCGTTCCTCTTAGGTTGCGGGGGAAACCGTGTTTAAGGCTCGTTATCCACGGTTTTTGCCAGTCGCTTTTCAGACTTTCGATTTTCTTGATAAGTAAATCGGTGAACACGGGAGAAATTTTCTCGATGGTGTTGTTTGTTGTCGTTGCCATAACTCTACGCTTTAAAATTGTTACTACTTGTTTTTGTTATCATCGCCTGTCGCCCCAACCAAATTTTTTCCCTTTGGCTGATTGGGAAGAACATTGACAATAATCAAGAGCGGAAAGGGAGAATTGCAATTATCTGAAAAAATGGTAAATACTACCCGCAGGGTGGAGATTTGGCATTTTTTGCGG
>ERZ839947.1244-NODE-1244-length-25516-cov-4.052944_pt1 | contig 25516 bp, 19 predicted proteins | sample MGYA00519908_ERZ839947 | MGnify/ENA primary metagenome ERZ839947 (study PRJEB31850, sample SAMEA3708857) | human gut metagenome | biome: human gut; feature: human-associated habitat; material: faeces | place: China | collected 2014 ... | reverse complement strand
ACACCCCACTTGTTAGATAGTATATCATACTGTCTAACAAATGGGGTGCAGTTCAGACGGACTGTGTGACCGTATTTATATCATTAGCAGAGCTGCTCCAGTTGAAAGGCCAGCTCGGTGCGGCCCACGACGGCGTGGTGGTTGTTGTAAAGGTTTTTGTCGTGGTAGCGGGGCAGAGAGCAGGCTTCCTCCGGCGTGATGACGCCGAGCTGGGTGAGAACCGAGAGGATGGCATACGGGACGATGGAGGAGGCGCCGTCCTCCATTTTGAGGGCAATGCCGATTCCCTTATCCTTGATGCCCACGGCATAGAATGCGCTGGCGCCTGATTTACAGAAGATTCGGTCGCCGAAGGCGGCCATCAGCTGGGTGCAGATGCGATCGGTTCCCGCCACCATTTCCGGATGTGCTGTCATGGCGGATGTGATGCGCCGGAGGGTAGCGGCCCGGGTGGGGGCGAAAAGCGTGGGGAGGGACATGCGGGCGTAGCCCTGTGCCAGCCGGTAAAGGGGCAGCGCGTGGACCGGAACGCCGCAGCCGTCCACGGCCAACTGGACATCGGAGGTCTCTACGCCGCACATTTCAGCGAACACCGAGAGGATACGCTGCTGGACGGGGTGCTCCAAAGCAGTATAGCCTTCCAAAGACTCCCCTAAATGGCGGGCGGTGATGAGCATACCGGCGTGCTTTCCGGAGCAGTCGCAGTAGATGGGCGCCCGGGGGATGCCGGCAATCTTCAAGGCGTCCTCGGCGGGGACATACATGGGGTATTCCGACCCGCAGCACAGCTGATCGGGGGAGAGACCTGCCTTGTGCAGGATGCTCTCCACGGCCTTTACATGAAAGGACTCTCCGTTGTGGGAGGAACAGATGACGGCCAGTTCCTGCGGGGTAATGCCATAATGCTCCAGCGCACCGCTTTCTGCCACGGGGATCGCCTGAAGGGGCTTGGCGGAGGAGCGGGCAAACGTAAGACGCTCCGGATCACCGAGCTTCCAAAGGATCCGGCCTGTGTGATCCGTTACCGCGATATGTCCCCGGTGGATCTGATCCACCAGATCACCGCGGTATTGATAGGCAATAACAGCCATAGCATATACCTCCGTTTCTTAGATCACAAAGTAGAAAAAGCGCAGCACATCACCGTAATCATCGGCATCAAAGGCCACGGTGGTGGGAGAGATGAGGCTGGCGCCGGGATAGTGGGAGCATCCATAGGCGTCATAATGGTGTACATAGGTGACCTCCACGTGGAAGTGATCGGGAAGTACCGGAGGTGCGGCTGTTTTTGCCGCCGCCACAGCCTCGGCCATCATGCCCTCGATCTCCTCGCGGACAAGCTCCGGGGTCTTTGTCAGAACGCCGTAGCCGTGGCCGGATTTGGTTGGTACGGTCAGCAGGCCGGGTACGGTGCGCACCGCAGCCGCACACATCCCCTCGTCGCCGCTGGCGAATAGGGTGGGAACGCCCCGGTAAGCGGCGGCATGGGCGTACATCTCGAATTCTCCCCACAGCGCGCCATTGACCGTAAGGCGGAAAATGCGGGAGCTTACCATCGTGTGGGACGTGGGATTTCCGGGGGCGGAGGCGGCGTCGTGAAAGCCGACCATCAGCATACCGTCATAGCTCTCGTCAAAAATACCGGTAAGGCCCACAATATCGTGGGTGATCCCCCGAAGGAGACGGGCATCTCTGGGGAGCAGGGCGCAGTCAATGTTGCAGCCGTCTCCGTGCATATCCTCTATGACGACCTCGTCGGCTCCGCCGGAGAAAAGGCCACGGGCCGCAGCGGCAGCCTCCAACGCCATTTCCTGCGCCATAGGCGCATAGCAGGCGTTGGCGGAACGTGCCTCGTCCCAGCAGGTCAAAGAAGCCACGCCTTCAATGTCACAAAGAATGTAAAATTTCATGCTTGAGTCCTCCTTTATCAGAAGCGTAATCGTAATAAATGCAGAGCCATAGGGATCGGGAAGTATTGGGCAAAATGTCAGGGATCCACCAATAGCTGCTGTTAAATGAGATGTTCCTAGCCGGCCGCTTTACGCATCGAGACGTCAGCGCGTCCCGCCCGCAGGTGAAGCGCCGCGGCGGAAGATCATATTGCTTCGCTGCGGATACGCCGCAGGTAGCGGTAGACCGTGGGTTCGGAGATGTGCAGTTCCTTGGCGACCTGTCCGATGGAGCCCTTGGTATGGAATACGCCCTGCGCTTCCAGAGAGCGGAGTATCTCCAGCTTGTCGGCGGTATGCATGGCATCGGAGGGGATACCATAGCCGAGGATGGTGGAGTGGATCAGATTGCTGGACAGCTCCGGGATGGAATCATCCAGGTTTTCGGTATAGGCGGAGCTCTCCTCCTCTTGCGGAAGAGAAAAGGAATGGAGCAGGCTGGAAAGATGCTCCGAGAGCACCAGAATATCTTCCACATCGTGGTTCACGCAGATCAGCCCCACCAGATGACCCTTTTCCTTAATGAAATAGGTGGAAGAGACGAAACGCTTACCTCCCCGGGTGCGGCCCTCGTAGTTGGCCACATAGTCGTGCTCCTGATAGACTCCGGTTCGCAGCAGTTCCTTGGCCAACTCCGTCATGGGGTCGCCTATGCGGCGGCCGCTGAGATGCTCGTTGCAGGCGGCAATCACCGAGCGCTCCGGCGTGGAAACGTCATGGAGGATGATCTCATAATTCTTTCCGCAGATCTTTCCCATAAATTCCACCAGAGGGATGTATCGCTCAAGACTGGCGTAGTTGCTCACTGTATCCCTACTTTCTCAACAATAATTCTTGCCTGATAAAAAACTGTCACATAGTGCTGCTGAAAGTCAGTATATCGAAAATGAATGGATAAATCAACCCTAATATGCTGGAAAGCGGTGGGGGGATGTAATATTTTTTTTGCAGACCAAGGCGGGAATAGCCTTCGAGGCAGCAATTTAGACAAAAAATTATCAACTTTCTTGGCACTTATTCAAGCTATTCAAGATTGACAAAGGCAGTGTGATAAATTATAATCAGAAAAACTAAAAAGTTGTCAGAAGGGAGGCTCAATGCCATCCCCCCCCCGCACGTTATATTTTTAAGGAGGCATTTGTAATGGAAGCTGCAAACTATGCGCTGCTGGCGGCGGCAGAGTCCATCATTCCGTGGACCGTCGTTGCACTGGTAGGAGGCGCTGCATGAGATACGATTTTGATACCCCCATCAATCGCAGAAATACCTTCTCCTTTAAGTGGGACTGCGATATGGACTATTTCGGCCGGGACGACGTGATCCCCATGTGGGTGGCGGACATGGATTTCGCCTGCGCCCCCTGCGTCGTGGAGGCTGTACAGAAGCGCGCCGCCCATCCGGTTTACGGCTACGGTATGCGCCAGCAGCCCTATTATGACGCGGTGATGGGCTGGCTGAAAAAGCGCCATGGCTTTGAGGTCAAATATGAGCATCTGGCCTTTGCGCCTCCCGGCGTGATCTACGCCTTGAACGTGATGCTGCGCATCCTCACCAAGCCCGGTGACAGGGTCATGGTCCCCATGCCCAACTACGACCCGCTGTTTGACATGGTCACCCGGGGCGGCCGGAAGCTGGTAGAGACGCCGCTAGTCTGGAAGGACGGGCGCTACACCTTCGACTTCGCCGATATGGAGGCCAAGGCTGCCTCCGGCGTGAAGGTACTGGTGCTCTCCAGCCCCCACAACCCCACCGGTCGGGTATGGACCCGTCAGGAGCTGGAGGGCGTGGCGGAGATCTGTCTGCGGCACAACATCTTCATGCTGGTGGACGAGATCCACTGCGACTTCGTGCCGCCGGAGCATCCCCACACCACCTTTGGCCTGCTGGGCGAGGAGGTGCTGCGCCATTCCATGGTCTGCTACTCCTCCAACAAGGGCTTCAATCTGGGCGGGCTGGGTATGGCCACCCTGGTGCTGGCGGACGACGACCTGCGGTGCAAGTTCAACGAGGAGATGTCCATTGCCCAGACGCGGCTGGACAACATTTTCGGCATGGCCGCCCTCATAGCCGCCTACAACGACGGCGAGGAGTGGCTGGATCAGGCCATCGCCTACGTCTCCGACAACAAGGCGTATCTGGATCAGTTCCTGCGGGAGCGCATTCCTCAGATCCGTATGATCCCCTCCGAGGGTACGTATCTGGTCTGGCTGGACTGCTCCCAGCTGCCCTACCGGGGCATGGCGCTGGAGCATTTCATGATCAATGAGGCCAAGGTGGCGTTCTGCGCCGGCTATGAATTCGGTAAGCAGGGAGAGGCTTTTCTGCGCATGAATGTGGCCTGTCCCCGGTGTACCCTGACAAAGGCTCTGGAGCAGATGGAAAAGGCGATCAACGGTCTGTCGCTTCAGTAATACCTGTAAACGACGCACCTTGTGAGATAAGAAATTTTTTAAAGGAGAAACAGCTATGAAAAAAAGAACCATCGCAATGTTCCTGTCCGTAGCTCTGTGTCTCTCGGTGGCCTTGACTGGCTGTGGGGCAGACAAACCGCAGCAGAGTGACCCCGCTGATGACGGCAAAAAGAGCCTGACCATCGCAGTGCTGAATGATGTCGTCTCGCTGGACCCCGCAGTAAAGGACAGCAGCGCCGAGATGCAGATGGCGTCTCACCTGTACGACCCTCTGGTGGACTATAATGCGGACATGAGCAAGAAGCCCGGTCTGGCAGAGAGCTGGAAAGTTCTGGATGACGGCGTGACGTGGGAGTTCAAGCTTCGCCAGGGCGTGAAGTTCTCCAACGGGAACGACTTCAATGCCGACGACGTGGTCTTCAGCTTTGAGCGCATCCTCAACGATCCTACTCTGGAGTTGGGCGTGTACCTCATGCGCCTTCAGGAAGTCAAGAAGGTGGATGATTACACCGTGCAGCTGGTGACCAAGATCCCCTATCCCGTGTTTGCCGGCAGCCTGGTCCATATCATGATGCTTGACAAGGAGACCTGTGAGGGCCTTACCAGCGAGGAGATCTCCGCGAACCCTGTGGGTACCGGTCGGTATCGTCTGGTGGAGCACGTGAAGGAATCCTATATCAAGCTGGTCCGCAACGACGAGTATTGGGGCGAGCTGCCTGATGCAGAGACCGTGGAGTTCCGCGTGATCGCCAATGCAGCCACCCGCACCACCGCTCTCATCAACGGCGAGGTGGACTTTATCTCCAACATCCCCGTGATGGACGTGGACCGTCTGAAGGACGCCTCCAACGTTCAGGTCATTACCAATCCCAGCCTGTCCTGCAGCTACATGGGCTTTGATCTGCTCAATGAGCATGGCTCTGCCGGCACCGACGATCCCAACCCGCTTCTCAACGTGAAGGTTCGTCAGGCTATCTACCACGCCATTGACATTCAGACGATCATCGATACCGTCATGAACGGCTACGCCACCGTGGCTAACTCCTATATGCCCAGCATCTGTGTGGGATATAATGCCGACGCAGAGCGTCCCGCCTACGATCCCGAGCTTGCCAAGCAGCTTTTGGCGGAGGCCGGCTATCCCGATGGCTTCTATCTCCGCATCGACGCCCGCAGCGACAGTGACATGAACGCCGATCAGGTGTCTCAGGCCATTGCCAGCTATCTGGAGAAGGTGGGCATCAAGGCCGAGGTAAACCTGCTGCCTCGCGCCTCCTTCTATGAGAAGATAGACGCAGAGAACCTCCAGTCCTCCTTCTTCATGTCAGGCTGGGGCGACGGCTCCGGCGAGGGCATGGTCATCTTCAACGATATGCTCTATACCTACGACGGCAAGGCCGGCATGGGCGAAGGCAACAGGGGCCATTACAGCAATGCCGAGGTGGATGCGCTGCTGGATCAGGCATCTGTTGAGACCGATCAGGCCAAGCGCGCAGCGCTGGTGGAGCAGGTAGATCAGATTGCCCGGGACGAGGCCGCCTACATTCCCCTGTTCTTCAAGGAGAATATCTTCGGCGTGCGCGCCGGCATTCAGTACACCCCCAGTGCCGATGACCATATTCTGGCTTGGGACTTCACCTTCTAAGCGCACATAAGAACAGTCAATGGGAGGAGGCAGAAGGGGATCTTCCCTTCTGCCTCCCACCAAAAGGGTGTAAGCCCGTAAATGAGGTATTACCATGTTCAAGTATTTCCTGAAGCGGCTGGCGCAAATGGTAGTTACACTGTTCATTGTGTCCATTCTGGTATTTGTTCTGGCCAACTTCATTGGCGATCCCGTCAATATGCTGGTCTCGCCCAAGGCTCCGCCTGAGGTTCGAGAGCAGGTTCGAGAAGAACTGGGGCTCAACAGACCGATCCTGGAGCAGTACGTATCGTTTATTACCAATGCGTTCAAGGGAGATTTCGGCAAGTCCTATATCTATAAAGTGGACGCGCTCTCTCTGATCGCCCAGCGGGTGCCTGCTACGCTGGAGCTGGTTTTTGTATCCGCTGTGCTGGCGCTCGGTATCTCTATCCCACTGGGCGTATATGCGGGCGCTTTCCCCAAACGAAAATCCAGCACATTGGTGATGGGAGGCTCCATTCTGGGCATTTCCCTGCCCTCCTTCTTCATCGGCATCATGCTGATCTACATCTTCTCTCTGAAGCTGCACTGGTTCCCCTCCTCGGGACGGGGCGCGACCGCACCGTTTCTGGGGATGGATTTCAGCCTGTTTGCGCCCGGTGGACTTAAGTACATTATCCTGCCTGCTCTTACGCTGTCTGTGACCAACATCGCATCTCTGGTGCGCCTTACCCGCGCCGGTGTGATGGAGAATATGCGGCAGGATTATATCAAATTTGCCCGAGCCAAAGGTGTGTCCACCCGAAAGGTCCTCTTTGGACACGCCCTGAAAAATGCCCTGATCCCGGTTATCACGGTGTTCGGTATGGAAATCGGTTCCCTTATCGCCTTTACGACGGTGACGGAGACCATCTACTCCTGGCCGGGACTCGGCAAGCTTCTTATTGACTCCATTAACTCGGTGGATCGGCCGGTCATTGTGGCCTATCTGATCCTGACTACGGTGTTGTTTGTGTTTATCAATTTTGTGGTCGACCTTCTGTATACAGTCATCGACCCGAGAATCAAGTTCAGGTGATGCGCTATGGGTGAAATGAAAAAAAAGGGCGCGGCCCCCAACAAGAGCTTTTTCCGGCGCATCGCTGAGTCTGAGTTCTTTCACAATTACAAGCGCAGTCCGTCCGCTATCGTCGGTACGGTGATCGTGGTACTGGTACTGTTCATTGCCCTTTTCGGGCCGTTGTTTGCTCCGCAGAACCCCTATGATGTAGCCTCTCTCTCCCTTACGGATTCCTACAAGCCGCCTGCATGGGAGGCGGGAGGTGACGCCCGGTTTATTTTCGGTACCGACAGTCAGGGACGGGATATTTTCAGCTCTCTTATTTACGGAAGCCGTATCTCCCTCTTTATCGGCGTTGTAGGTACGCTGCTGGCCTGTGCCGTAGGTATCACGCTGGGACTGATCTCTGGCTATTTTGGTGGAAAGGTAGACGCTGTCATCATGCGTTTGGCAGATATCCTGCTCTCTTTTCCCGATATCCTCGTGGCACTCTTCATCATGACCATGTTTGGACGGGGTGTAAGCAAGCTGCTGGTCGTATTTACGATCATCGGATGTGTCACATACATCCGTACCGTCCGCGCCGAGGTGCTGACGGTGAAGCAGATGGAATATGTAGATGCGGCCAGAGTCATTGGCCTCCCCAATATCCTGATTATCGCCAAGCATGTGCTGCCCAACGTAATGACCACCGTCATCGTTCTTTCCACGATGAAGGTGGGCGGCCTTATTCTGGCGGAAGCCACGCTGAGCTTTCTGGGCGTAGGTGTTCCGGTCACGGAACCCTCTCTGGGCATGCTGGTCAAGAACGGCTTCGACGTGCTGTTCAGCGGATACTGGTGGATCGCGGTGATGCCGGGTCTCTACATCATGCTGATTGTGTTCGGAATCAACCTTCTGGGAGATTTCCTGCGCGATGAGTTCAATCCTAAGCTGAAGTAAGGGGGGAGCGAGATGAGCGAAACACTGCTGCAGGTGGAAAACCTGCGGACCTATTTCCACACCTTCCGCGGTGTAGTCAAGGCGGTGGACGGCATTAGCTTTTCCCTGGATGAGGGACAGGTGCTGGGCATCGTGGGCGAGTCGGGCAGCGGTAAATCCGTTAGCAGCTTTTCCATTCTGAAATTGATCGAGCCGCCCGGTGTGGTGGAATCGGACGGGATTCTTTTCCAGGGCGAGGACATCAGCAAAAAGAGCGAGCGGGAAATGATGAAGATCCGAGGCAAGGCGATCTCCATGGTGTTCCAGGATCCGATGACCTCCCTGAACCCGCTCTATACCATTGAGAAACAGATCACCGAGATGCTGGACCTCCACCAGAAGCAGATGACCAAACAGGAAAAGCACGCGCGCTGTGTGGAATTGCTGCATATGGTAGGTATCCCCAATCCTGAGGATCGGCTGAAATCCTACCCCCATCAGTTTTCTGGCGGTATGCGGCAGCGGGTCATCATTGCGATCGCCCTGGCTGCCAATCCGAAGCTCATCATCGCCGATGAGCCTACCACTGCCCTGGATGTGACCATACAGGCGCAGATCCTCAAGCTCATGGATAAGCTGGTGAAGGAGCAGGACGCTTCTCTCATCCTGATCACCCATGACTTGGCGGTGGTTTCCCAGATGGCGGATCGCATCATTGTGATGTACTGCGGCAAAATCGTGGAAAGCGGCTCCCGGGATGACGTGATCCGCCGCCCCAGCCATCCGTATACCGAGGGACTTCTTAACTCCATCCCCAGAATGGGAGAGGAGCAAAAACGCCTGGAATCCATTCCGGGTATGGTTCCCAGTATGCTGGATCTGCCCCAAGGATGTTATTTTGCTCCCAGATGCAAATACTGCCAGGATATTTGCCGTACCGTGGCGCCTGAAAGCCATGAGGTTGGCCCGGGGCATTGTGCGGTGTGCCACTTTCCGCTGACAGGAGGCGAGAGCCATGAGTAAGATTCTTCAGGTGGAGAATTTGGTGCAGGAGTTCAATCTCACCAAGGATTTTCTGGATAAGGTAAAATTCAAAAACGGCCATTTTTCACTGGAAAATCGAGTGGTTCATGCGGTCAACAACGTCAGCTTTGATGTGGAGGAGGGCGAGGTGTTCAGCCTGGTGGGAGAGTCCGGATGCGGAAAGTCTACCACGGCCCGCACCATCATCAAGCTGATCGAGCCAAAGTCCGGCAAGATCGTATTCGACGGACGCGATATCACCCGGCTCAAGCCGCAGGAGATGCGCCCCATCCGTCGAGAGATGCAGATGATCTTTCAGGATCCCTATGCCTCTCTGAATCCCCGGCAGAAGATCATGGAGATCCTCACCGAGCCGATGCTGTTCCACAAGCTGTGCAGCAGCAAGGCGGAGGCGGAGGAGAAGGCGATTCATCTGTTGGAGCGTGTTGGACTCAGCTCTGAGCAGGCCAACCGGTATCCGCATCAGTTTTCCGGCGGTCAGCGTCAGCGCATCGGCATAGCCCGGGCGTTGGCGGTCGAGCCTAAATTTATCATAGCGGATGAGCCGGTATCTGCTTTGGATGTGTCCATTCAGGCTCAGATCTTGAACATTCTTATGGATCTGAAGGATGAATTTCATTTTTCCTATCTGTTCATCGCACACGATCTGAGTGTGGTCAAGCACATCAGCGACAGCTTGGGTGTCATGTATCTGGGAACTATTGTGGAGCGGGCTCCGAAGAGGCTGCTGTTCTCCAACCCGGTTCACCCCTATACCAAGGCGCTTTTTTCCGCTGCGCCGACGATTGATGAGGGCAGTATTGCCGAATCTCAGGAGCTGCGTGGAGAGATTCCCAGCCCGATCCATCTGCCCTCCGGCTGTCCCTTCCATGACCGCTGTCCTGTGGCTTGCCCGGACTGCGCACGGGAGAAACCGGAGCTCAAAGAGGTGGAGCCCGGACACTTCGCAGCCTGCCATCTGCTGTAAAAAAGGGGATTTAGCGCGGGTGGATCACCTCGCATACCCCTGCGGGGGCGGCATAGCCGCCCCCGCTTTTTAATTCTCTATCATTGAATAGACCAGAAGGAGGAAGAAAAAATGGAACTGCAACTTGTGAAAAAGTATGACGCCAGAGCATGGGACGGTGTGGTGGTCCCGCTGGGAGAAGGCAACCTGAACAGCTATCAGGGACCTTGGGAGCAGGAGCTTGCCGCAGTTCGTGCCTCGGGGCGCTTTGAAGGGAAAACGGGTGAGATTTTCCGCTTTTCTGTTCTTTCAGAGGGCGTGCTGACCCAAATTTTCCTGCTGGGTCTGGGGAAAGACTGGAGCCTGGAGCAGGTGCTGGAGAGCTGTGCCAAGGTGTATCGTCAGTGTCAGGAACTGGATCTGCGTGCGGTGTGTACCGATCTGCGGGGCGTGTATCCGCAGTTCACGCCGGCGCTCTTCCAAAAGGCGGCAGAGGCTGCCGCTCTTACCGGCTACCGGTTTGACAAGTACAAGACGACCCCTACGGCGCCGGGGATCGAAACGGCTGCGTTTCTCTGCGAGATGCCGGAGCGCTACGAGGCCGCCTTGGTAGAGGCGGAGGTGTCTGCTGAGGCCACCTGCATCGCACGGGATCTGATCAATGAGCCCCCCACGGTGCTTACCCCCGCCAAGCTGGCGCAGGCGGCGCAGGAGCTTTTTAAGGAGACACCCGTGAAGGTGACCGTTTACGGCAGAGATGAGGTGGAGCGCATCGGGCTCACCGCTTTTCTGGAGGTCGGGAAGGGCTCGATTTACGAGCCTAAGCTCATTGTCATGGAGTATACCGGCGCGCAGGACGTGGAGAGCCGCCTGGGGCTGATCGGCAAGGGCCTTACCTACGACAGCGGCGGATACTCCCTCCAGTCGTCTGAGTTTATGGAAACCATGCAGCATGATATGGGCGGCGCGGCCGCCGTGATGGGCGCCCTGTGGGCGACGCAGAAGCGGGGCCTTCGGATCAATATTACCGGTGTGGTGGCGGCTTGTGAGAATAAGCTCTCCGCCACGGCCTATGTGCCGGGCGATGTGATCCGCTCCATGTCCGGGCGGTATATCGAGGTGAACAACACCGATGCCGAGGGCCGTATCACTCTGGCCGATGCCGTGACGTATGCCAAGCAGTGCTGCGGCGTGGATCGCATCGTGGATATTGCCACACTCACCGACGGAATCCAGACGGCGCTGGGAAATCGCCGCTGCGGAGCCTTTAGCAATAACCGGGCCCTGACCGCGCAGGTGGAGAAGGGCGCCGCCGCCGCCTGTGAGCGGATGTGGGAGCTGCCCTGTGACGAGAATCTCCGCCGGGTGCTGGACTCCCGTGTAGCCCATCTGAAAAACAGCGCGATGGGCTCCAGCGTGGGTGGATATGCCACGGTGGGCGCCATGTTCGTTAAGGAGTTTGTCGAGGAGACGCCTTGGATCCACTTGGATATCGGCGGTACCGCTTGGACCACCGAATGTGAGGGAATCTATACAAAGGGCGGCATCGGATTTGGCACGCGGATGCTTTATGAGACGTTCAAGGTGATGGAAAAGGAGGGGACGCAGGTATGAAGAAGCTGGCATTGACGGATTTTGCCAAGTATCGGTATCCTTCTGCACTGGAGCTGTCTCCGGACGGCAGATATCTGACCTTTGCACTCAAGGAGGTCGACAGGGAAGGGGACGGCTACCGGTGGAATCTGTGGCTGTATGATCTGGAGAGCAGAGAGAGCCGGCAGATCACCCAAGGAGACGACCAGCGGCAGGCGGTTTGGGAGGATAACACCCATATTCTCTATAAAACCACAGAGCTGGACGAAGCTATGCGGGCGCGGGGCTTCGAGGAAAAGTGGACGGTGTATCACCGCCTGAATGTATGTACAGGCGAAGAGCGCGAGGCATTCCGTCTCCCCATGTCCGTATCCGGGCTCTGGAAAATGGACGAGGGCCGTTATGTTTTCACGGGCGAGACCCATTTGGATCGGCCGAATCTTCTGGAACTGACGGGAGAGGCGCTGGAGAAGGAGCTCGTTCGCCGTCAGCAGACCAAGGGATATAAGGTTTTGACGGAATTACCCCTGTGTGAGAACGGGGTTGGGATGTTTAATCAGACCAGAATTACGCTGTTTCTCTATCTGGAGGCTACCGGAGAATATCGCCGGATCACGCCGGAGGACTATGATGTGAATCATGTGAATGTCCGGCCCGGTCAGGTGCTCTTCACTGCGTTCCCCTTCCGGGATATAAAGCCGGTCACCGAGGGAATGTATCGCTGGGATGCGGAGCGGAACGAGACGGAGACGCTGATCACGCCCGACAAATACAGCATCGACTATGTGGGGCATTTAGGCCGGAAGGCGCTCTGTCTGGGACTGGTCATGCGGGACTATGGCGTGTACGAGCACCCCACATTCTTTGTGGTGGACGAAAATGGCGAGGAAAATCTGGGCCGCTATGACCGCCGGATCAACTCCGAGGTGGTCACCGACTGCTTCTCCGGCTCCGTCACGGGACAGAGAATGGTGGGCGAGACGCTGTATTTCCTCAACACGGACGGCGTGGGCTCCAGCTTGTGTGTATGGACGCGGGAAACCGGTGTACAGACGCTCTTCGGCGGCGACGACTACCTCATTGATTTCGATACTAAGGACGGAAAGAGGTTCCTCTTTTCCGCAGCTGTGGGTCTGAAGCTTCCTGAGGTGTACCTTTGGGATGGCGGCCAGCTGGAGCAGCTGACGGATTTCAACGGAGCTGCACTGGAGGGCGTGACCATTTCCACGCCGGAGCGGCTTACCTTTACCAACACCGACGGCGTGGATATCGACGGCTTCGTGATGAAGCCGGTGGGCTACGAGCCGGGCAAGCGGTATCCGGGCATCCTTCATATTCACGGTGGGCCGAAGATGGTATTTGGCCCGGGCTTCCACCATGAGATGCAGCTTTGGGCGGCCTCCGGCTTTTTCGTATGCTACTGCAACCCAAGAGGAAGCTGCGGCAAGGGAAATGCCTTTGCCGATCTTCAGGGCAAGTACGGAGAGGTGGACTTCCAGGATCTGATGGAGTTCACGGATGAGGTTCTGCGGAGGTATCCCGAAATCGACGCAGATCGAATGGGCGTTGCCGGCGGTTCCTATGGCGGCTTTATGACCAACTGGGTCATCGGTCACACGGATCGTTTCCGCTGTGCCGTGTCCCAGCGAAGCATTGCCAACTATGTGGGGGATTATCTCCTCTCGGATATCGGCTACTATTATGTGCCTGACCAGCAGCTTGGCACCATTTGGGAGCATCCGGAGCGTTTGTGGAAGGCGTCGCCCCTCACCTATGCCGACCGTGTTAAGACGCCCACACTCTTTATTCACGCAGATAAGGATTACCGCTGCACGCTGGCCAACGGTCTGGAAATGTTCGCAGCACTCAAGCTCCATGGCGTGGAGAGCAAGCTGTGCATGTTCTACGGCGAGAACCACGGCCTGAGCCGAGAGGGAAAGCCCTCCAACCGCATCAGCCGACTCAGCGAGATCCTGCAATGGATGGAGGAGCACCTGAAGGAAGAATAAGGGGGAGCCAACCGGCGGCTTCTGGCAGAGTGTGTGCCGGAGCATTTGCCACGCTTAAACCTATATCCCTTGGAAGCTGTCTTTTTTACATGGCGATTTCAGCGGACAGCGGCCACAGCACCGCGTCATACAGGTATCGCGGAAGCATTACGCCGAGAGCCCACCTTCTTGAGAAGGTGGGCTCTCGCTGTAAGCACACAAAATGAGACGCTTTATTTCTTGTCAAACAGGATGAACAGCAGGCTGGACAGGCACAGCAGGAAGGGATAGAACAGCAGGGGGATGATGTCAAAGGCGCTGATGGCGTAGCCGAGGGCTGCGCAGGTGGAAATGGCCACCAGCATCTGGGCGCCGTAGGGGATGATGCCCTGAAAGATGCAGGAGAAGGTGTCCAGCAGGGAGGCGGAGCGCTTGGGACTGATGCCGTATCGTGCCAACATTCAGCAGGAAATCAGGTTCATCCTCTCAACTCCTCTCTTGTTTTTTCTTATCCTACCACGCGCCGCAAAAAAGCAGCCCCGTCCTCTCCACCCGCGGCCCTATCAGCTTTCTGGCGGACAGCGAAGAAGAACAGCACAATTACCAAAATGCGGGAGAAGGTGCAATTACCTTCTCCTGCAATGTTTGCGGTTTAAAAAGAACCTGATACAAGGCTTTCCATGAGCCTCTTTTTCGCTGCGGCAGACGGACTTTTTGTGCTTGCAGCGTGAATTTCCAAAAAAACGGTTGAAAAGTTGATAAGAATATGTCATACTAAAACTATACACTTGCGGGGGAAGGAGTTTTGTACCGTTTGTGCCGCAAAATAATTGCAGAAGGAGAACTTGATAACGGCAATGGACAAGCGGATGTTCATGCAAAAGTTAGACGATTGCCCAATTATGATTTTCGATTCATCGGACGATTGCAATTACAACGGAACACAAAACAAGGAATAGAAAGGGGAATGTTTTATGCGAAAATTGTTGTTAAGTGTCTTACTCTGCGCTGCGTTGGTGATGGGGTTACTGCCTACTGCCGCTTTTCCGATGGAGTTGGGTAATACCCCTGAGGCGGTGGAAAAGGCTCCGACTTCCGCATTGGAGGAACAAACCGTCAACGAGGAGCTGTTGTCCGAATATGGAGAACAGAAAAATGCGCCGAAGGCAGCGGATCCGGCAGCACAGAATGATGCTGCGGAGATCTATGTCAGCAGCACCGGTAATGACGAACAGAATACCGGCACAAAAGATCTCCCCTTCGCCACGCTGGCTAAAGCGGTCGATGCTGCGGCTGATGGTACAACGATCTATGTCATGAGCGATCTGACCATGGATCAGTGTGCTCGTTTTTACGATAAGAGTCTTAAAATCACCAGTGGAGAAGGCGGTCCTTACACTATTAAACGCAGCGCTGATTTTAAGCAGCAAAGTGACACAGCCCGCAGCTGGTATAATCCCGCCATGATCGAGGTTCAGTCTTCATCGGCGAGTTCTGTCGGCCTGACTCTTTCCAACATCGTTCTGGACGATGCAGGGATGCACGAGGGTACTGTATTCGCACAGGCTGTCAGCGGTGACGGCAACGGGGATAATACAGTTTATGTGCAGGACGCTATCATTGCCTCCAACGCCACTGTGCCCTGCACCGTGACGCTGGGTAAGGATGCTGTGCTGCGCAACTTTGGCGGCATGTCCGCTGTGCGCGCCACCGACCAGGCAAAAATCGTCATGGAAAGCGGCAGTGTGATAGAGGATACCCTGACTGGTTATACGAGAACAAAAGGCTCTGGGGCAGACTCAGTCGGTCCGGCAGGTGCGATCTGGCTTCAGGGCGGTACACTCGTGATGGAGGAAGGCTCGAAGATCCGGAATATGGACGGTCGTGGAGTTTATGCAGACGGCGGGAAGGTTGAGATCGGCGGCGCCATCAGCAGCATTGCCGCAAACAAGAGTGCAATGTGGCAGGCGAATAGCGGCATCGTAATTCATCTGCGCAATAACGCAGAGGGAACGCTGACCTCCACCGCGCTGATTGAGAAAATCTCCAGCGGCAGCATAATCTACTGTGCGGGTGGTGCCAAATCCTTCAAAATGGAAAACGGCTCCAAAATCACGGATTGCCCCAAGCTGAACGGCAATGTCATCTATGCAAAAAACTGCACCGTCGTGATTGACGGTGAAATCAGCAATGTGTATGCCACAGGCAACCATATCCTGCAAACCGACGGCGGCACAGCGGTGATAATTGGAGAAAACGGAAGGATCCTCAACAATCACGCATACTATGGCGCGGTTTATATCAATGGTACGGATGAGCACTTAGACATTTACGGGAAAATCAACGGTAATATTTGTGCGAATCGTGGCGGCGGTGTGGTGCTGTCCAATAATGGCGGAAACCACAATGCAACCATGTATGAAGGCGCTGAGATCTGCAACAACAAAGCCGAGCAAACAGGCGGCGGAGCCATGATCTCTAAAGGCGTCTTCACAATGAACGGCGGTACAATCTCCGGCAACATTTCCGGTACAAACAGTGCAAAAGGCGAAGCTGACCGGATCGGCGGCGGCGTATTTGTCCGCAGAGGCGGCCAGTTCATTATGAATGGCGGCGCAATCGAGAACAACGCCACAACGGCCTTTGGCGGCGGTGTCTGCTTTGATGCCAGTGATTATGGCGGCACGGTGCCGAAGATCGAGCTGAATGCCGGTACCATCAACAACAATCTCATGCAGGTCACCGTCGGTGACGAATATCAGATCACAGGCGGCATATCAAATGATTTGGCTGTCACCGGTAAAGACTATGGAAAGTGCGATCGTTACCTCTATATCTCCCGTGAGGCAGCTGTTGGAGATAAGGCAGTTTATTTCCAGACTGGCAGTAAGACCGTAACCCCGGATGACAGCAGCCTTGACATCAGGCTGGGGAACACCAGTGCTGCAAACGTGACCGCTCTAACCGATGCTTCAAAGAGCATGGGCTGGAATGATCCGTTGACAACCCTCTGGGTTCAGCGTGATGGCGCAGCTGAACTGACGATAGGCGGCCTGACAGTGAACGAGCTGCCGGTTTATGTGCTGTCCTTGCCGGTGGATGAAACCGGAAAGGTTCTCGATGCTTCGGAGGTGCAGGTTTATGAAGCTCAGAAGACGGACACAGGAGATATAGACATCACGCTTCCGGATGTGTCTGGAAACGGCTATGCCGTAGCCGTTGTCCAACCCTCACAGGACTACGGCACACTGATCATAAATGGACCTGAAACCATCGAGAGAAATAAAACCGGTGCAGACTATCCCGTGACATATACTGTAACATATGATATGTCTGAAAGCATGGAAAGCATTATTGAACAATCGGGCGGTGAGGCTGAATATGTTCTTATTATTGATCAGGATGTCCGCCTTACAGGAAATCCCGGCAGTTTCAATGGGGAAAGCATCCAGGTGACATATAGTCTGCCCCACTCCGAGTTCAAGGTAGGTGACTTCCTGCTTGCCTCTGCAAAGCTGAGAATCACTGTCGGACAGTACGACTATATCATTCCCTCTAATGTGGCGAAAACGCAGAAGATCGAGACGACCTATAACCTGACAACACAGGTGAATGGTGGGAATGGAACGATTTCTGCAAGTAAAGCAGGGCTGGCGGCCGGATCGCATGAAACAATTGTTTTTACTCCCGATAGCGGCTATGAAATTGACACTGTTACGGTGAATGGTGTTAAAGCAGAGGTTCTCTCCAATACGCTGGAAGTTATCATGGACGCCGACAAGACCGTTATTGTAACATACAAGAGTATTCCGCATACCCATAGCTATGGAGCGGATTGGAAGTCAGACGCAGATAACCATTGGCATGAATGCCCCTGCGGTGACAGGAAGGACACGGCGGCGCATAGCTTCAAGTGGGTGATCGATAAGGAAGCCACCGCAACCACGAGAGGCTCCAAACACGAGGAATGCACCGTCTGTGGCTATAAGAAGGCCGCTGTTGAAATTCCCGCAACGGGTTCTGCGGCGAAGCCGAGCGACCAGCCCGACAATTTGGGAAATACTACCTCGCCAAAAACCGGTGACAGCAGCAATCTCGTTTTGTGGAGCGCACTTCTGTTCATCAGCGGCGGCGCTGTTATCGGCACAACGGTTGTAAGCCGAAAGAAAAAGTACAACGGATAATAAAGCAATACAGTACCATCGATTGGCAAGGGCGTGTTTTTTCTGCCGCGGCGGCCCAGAAAGGGAAACCGTTCTCCACTTGTACCGCACCGCAGCATGTTTTGTCCATAATGATAACTAAGCGATAAACACAGAAAAAGACCGCCCCGAGGCACCCTCCGTAAGGAAGGTGTCCCGGGGCGGCTCTTGTATCTCGGGTTAATAAGTTCTCTGAAACGGTGTAACCCTTGTGGTTACGCCGTTTTCTCTTTGCTGCGCTGGGTGAGGTGGTGCTGAAAGGCTCCTTCCATCTCCTCCGGGTTCAGCTCGTGAAGGATGCCCACGCCGCCTTTTTGGTTGCATATCGCTATGGTTTTACAGTTTGGCATTTCGCTTTTCCTCCTTCTTATGAGATTTGGATCGCTTGATCCACCAAAACACAGGAAGCGGAGTCCTGTGCTTTGGTGGTCGCATTTAACTCGATCTCATCCCCCAAATGCGTAAAAGGAAATCAACAGGCGTTCGGCTGCTGACCGAACTCATAGGAATCTCACCTCTGCCGGGTACTCCGCCAGCCCCATAGGGAAGTATCATTGTCCCTGAATCGTTTCATCGCCTTATCCGTAGTAAGCGGACATTTCAGAATGGTTCGGAATCGCTACCAACCTTGCTTTCCGTGATAACCCTTATAGGCAGGAAGTTCGTGGCGCACCTTCATCCGGCTGGGGCTTTCACCCCCGATCAGGAATGTACCTGTTGAATGTGTATTCGATTTTCAAGGTTCGTGAGGTTTTTGCCCTCAATACTTAATTGGGAAAATTTCGAGCCAAAATAAAAAGATTTTTCAAAATATTCTTTTGAAATTTTTCTCGCCTCCTCACAAGAACAAAAAAGCCCCTATCACATCACGAGGATGTAATAGGGGCAGAAACAGAAAAAGCCCGCTGACCGAAATCAGCGGGCTTAAATCATATGAACTTAACTTATGCTATCGGAACTTGTCTGCAATCGCAAAATTCCAAACGCATTTTTGGCGTAAGCTCGGAGTAAATTGGCGTAAGTTGTGGCGTAAGCACCGACAATTTTAGGTCAATCAATAGAGCTTTGCGCCTGCCGGAATGTGGGGATCGACCATCAGCAAATGCAACTTTTCTTCACCGTTTTCGTGATGCACGGCTGAGATCAACATACCGCAGGAGTCGATACCCATCATCGCTCTCGGAGGCAGATTGGTGATTGCAATGCAGGTCTTTCCAACCAGTTCTTCCGGCTCATAATATTCGTGAATTCCGCTCAAAATGACCCGATCTGTGCCGGTTCCGTCGTCCAGAACGAACTTTAAGAGCTTTTTGGACTTCTTCACAGCTTCGCATTCCTTGACCTTCACAGCACGGAAATCGGACTTGGAGAAGGTGTCAAAATCCACCTGATCCTGGAACAGCGGCTCGATCTGAACATTGGAAAAATCGATTTTTTCCTCCACAACCGGAGCCGCCTGAGCAGCCTCCGCAGGGGCCTCAACACGCTTTTCAACCTTCTTGTCAGAGTCCAACGGCTTCATTGTCGGGAACAGGATCACGTCCCGGATAGAGTCGGTGCCGCAGAGCATCATGGCGCAGCGGTCGATGCCGAAGCCCAGACCGCCGGTGGGGGGCATACCGTACTCCAGCGCCAGCACGAAGTCCTCGTCCATCATGTCGGCCTCCTCGTCGCCATTGGCCCGCTTCTCCGCCTGAGCCTTGAAGCGCTGGTACTGATCGATGGGGTCGTTGAGTTCGGAGAAGGCATTGCCCATCTCGCAGCCGCAGACGAACATCTCATACCGCTCCGTCAGATGGGGGTCCTCCGGGCTGCGCTTGGCCAGCGGACTCACCTCCACCGGGTACATGGTGATGAAGGTGGGCTGAATGAGCGTCTCCTCCACCTTCTGGTCGAAGGTCTCGTACAGGGCGTTGCCCCACTTCCGGGCCACGCCCTCCATGTCCACGCCTACGCTCTTGGCCAGCTCCACGGCGGCGTCATCATCGCCCTCAATGGCCATGAAGTCGGCGCCGGTGACATTCTGCACGGCATCGGCCATGGTGATGCGCTTCCAGCTGGGGGTCAGATCCACGTCGTGACCCAGCCACTGGATATGGTAGGTACCCAGGATCTCCTTGGCGGCTCCGGTGAGGATGCCCTCCAGAATGTCCATCATGCCGTCCAGATTGGTGTAGGCCTGATACAGTTCACAGGTGGTGAACTCCGGGTTGTGCTTGGTGTCCATGCCCTCGTTGCGGAAGATGCGGCCCACCTCATACACTCGCTCCAGACCGCCCACGATGAGCCGCTTCAGGTGCAGCTCCGTGGCGATCCGCATATACATATCGATGTCCTGAGCATTGTGGTGGGTGATGAAGGGCCGGGCGTTGGCGCCGCCGGCAATGGGGCTGAGCACGGGGGTCTCCACCTCCATGAAGCCCATATTGTCCAGATACCGGCGCAGATACGCTACGAACTTGCTGCGGATCTCAAAGTTCCGCTGGGATTCGGGATTCATAATGAGATCCACATACCGCTGGCGGTAGCGCAGCTCCTTGTCCGTCAGGCCGTGGAACTTCTCCGGCAGGGGCTGGAGGGACTTTGACAGCAGGGTGATCTCGTGGGCCCGGATGCTCATCTCGCCCTTCTGGGTGCGGAACACGTCGCCCTTGACGCCTACGATATCACCGATGTCATATTTCCTGAAGCGGTCATAGGCCTCCTCGTCCATCTCGTCCTTCCGGGCGTAGATCTGGATGCGGCCGGACTTATCCTTCAGATCGCAGAAGGACACCTTGCCCATGCCCCGCTTGCTCATAAGACGGCCCGCCAGAGAGACGGTCTGTCCCTCCAGCTGGTCGAACTGATCCTTGACCTCCTGTGCGTGATGGGTCACGTCATAGCGGGTGATCTCGAAGGGGTTCATACCCGCCTCCTGCAGGGCTGCCAGCTTATCCCGGCGGATCTGGAGAATTTCCCGCAGGTCCTGTTGATTCTGATTCTGCTGTGCCATAGATATGGTCTCCTTATCGTTCGATCTTGTCCACCCGGTAGCGGATGACGCCCTTGGGGGCCTCCACGGTGATCTCACTGCCGGCCTTGCTGCCCATCAGGGCCTTGCCGAAGGGGGAATCCTCCGACACCTTCCGCTCCATGACGTTGGCCTCCTGAGAGCCCACGATGGTGTACTCCGGCAGGGTCTTGCCGTTATCCAGATTGGTCACGGTGACACGGCAGCCGATGGATACCTTGTCGGAATCCATGTCCGTCTCGTCCACGATGACGGCGTGGAGCAGGATGTTCTCCAGCTCGGCAATGCGGGAGTAGAGCTTGCCCTGCTCATTTTTGGCCTCGTCGTACTCGCTGTTCTCCGACAGGTCACCGAAGCCTCTGGCCTCCTTGATGAGCTCTGCGATCTCGTCGGCACGGGTGGTCTTGCTGTAATCCAGCTCCTTTTTCAGCTCGTCGTACCGCTCCTGACTCATTTTGAATTCTTTTACCATGGAATCCATTCCTTTCTGTTGACAAATACGGCATGGCCGCACGAGATTAGTATAAACACTATAACAAAAATAGTACAGACACTATATCACTCTGCATTATAAGTTCTTTCCCCGCCGGTGTCAAGTCCTACCCACACCGGGACAGCCGCACCCGGCGGAAGGCTTCCCTCCGCCAGCAGCGCCGCCAGCAGCGGCTCCTCCGCTGCCCACGGCTTCATTTTTTCCCGCCACGGCTCGGCCCATACATACCGTACCTCCTGACGGCTTTCTTCGATCAGCAGGGAGGGCAGTCCCTCCGCCGCCCCGCCGAAGCATACCGCCAGCTGCGCCACCGGACCGCCCTCTCCCAGCCCGTACCGGTGCCGCAGGGATCGCCGCAGCTCCTCCTGCCCCCGGCCCAGCTGCGGCGACAGATACCTTACCTGCCGGGCCAGCAGGTCCGCCGCCTCCGTAACGGCCCCGTCGGGCCGGGAGGCCCGCAGCACCACGCTGGCCTGTGACCGGCAGAGTCCCAGCTGCCTGCAGGCGCAGTCCACCAGCTGCCCCAGCATGGCCCGCCGCAGCGCCACCGGGGCCGGGAGCCGAAGGGGAAGCAGCAGCGCCGCCCACTCCGGCGGTGCCGCCGCATACCGCACCCCGGCGTCGGCCATGGCCTGCGCCGCCTGCCGCACCCGGCGCTGTACCCGCCGATTCAGCCGTCCGCCGCCCTCCAACAGGCACACCTCCCCGTCTCCCAGCGGACAGCGCCGCAGGGTGAGCCTTTTCCGCTTCTCCTCCCATCGCACATATCCCACCATGCACAGCCCCCCTTTCCACCAGTCTATGGCCCGGCGGCGGGAGAAAGACGGCATAAAAAATTCCCCACCTGCACCAAGCGGTGCAGGTGGGGAAAAGGCCGCTTACCACCAATAGGGGATGTACCCCGGCAGACGGTTCAGCGGATTGATGCGGCTGTAGTTCTCCCAGATCTCATAGTGGACGTGGGGGCCGGTAGAGATGCCCGTGGAGCCGCACAGGCCGATGACCTCGCCCTGCTCCACATACTCGCCCACCTCCACCAGACGCTCGCTCATATGGGCGTACAGGGTGAAGTTGCCGTTTCCGTGGTCGATCTCCACATAGTTGCCGTAGCCGCCCCAGCTGTACTTAGAACCCACTACGGTGCCGGACTTCACGGCATAGATGTAGCTGCCGTAGGAGGCGCCGATGTCCACGCCCATGTGGTTGGTGCTGGCGCCGGGGGTGGGCTGGTCACGCCCGCCGTAGCCGGAGGTAATGAGCCGGCAGTCCGAGGGCCAGATGTACCCGTCGGAGGAGGGCGTCTCATCGGAGCCGCTGCTGCCGCCATCGCCGCTGCCTCCACTGTTATCGCCGCCGTTGTTCCGGTTTTCCTCCTCCCTCCGGGCCTGGATCTGAGCGTCCAGCTCATCGGCGGCTGCCTTCTCCTGAGCGGCCAGATCGTTCAGGCCGTCCGTCGTTTCGTTGTACTTGGCAATGAGCTGGGTGGCTACCTCCAGCTGGCTGTCCAGCTCCGTCTGGCGGCTCTCCAGCTGGGAGCGCTGCTCCTCCAGCGCCTGCCGGTCGGCCTGCATCTGCTGGCGCAGCTGCCGCAGGTCGTTGATGACGCTCTGGTCGTGCTCGGCCACCTCGTTGATGAAGTCGATGCGGCCCAAAAGATCGCTGAAGCTGGTGGCCTTGAAGATCACCGACCAGAAGGAGGCGGTACCCCGCTCCTCTTCATCCCGCACCTGACGGCAGAACAGGTCGTACTGGGACTCCTCCTTCTGCTGGTTGTCCGCCAGCTCCGCCTCCAGCGCATCGATCTGCTGCTGGGCGTTGGAGATCTGGCTGCGGAGGACGTCCGCCTGCTGATCCAGCAGGTTTTTCTGCTCCAGCGCATCGGCCTTGTTGGCCTCGGCCTCCTCGATCTGCTGGTTGATCTCCTCCAGCTTCTTCTGGTGCTCCTCCGACTGCTCCTGCAGGTCTGCGATGGTCTCGGCATAGACGTTCACCGGGCGCAGAGCGCCGCTGGTGAACACAATGCTCACCGCCATGAGAATGGCCAGCAGGCCGCACCATTTTTTCTTACTCATGCTACACTCCTCCTTATACTCTCAGGAACTTCCGGATGGCGGTCAGGCTGCCGCCCACGCCTACCAGAATACCTACCAGACCGAACACACCGGCCACCGGACCCCAGATCTTCCGGAAGGATACCACCCGCAGCAGCTGCAGGGTATCGGACCCGGCAATGCCCTTGGAAATGGCCTCATACAGCAGCCACTGCAGCCCAAAGGCGATGACGGCGCCCATCAGACCGATGAGCAGACCCTCATAGACGAAGGGCCATCGGATGAAGCCGTCGGTGGCGCCCACCATCTTCATGATGGCGATCTCATCCCGCCGGTCAAAGGTGGTGAGCTTGATGGTGTTGGAGATAATGAATACCGAGATCACCAGCAGCACCGCAATGAGGGCGATGCTGATGAGGCTTGCCACATTCCGCACCGTCAAAAACCCGTTGGAGATGGCCTCGTCCGCCCGGACCTTTACGATGCCGGGGGTGGCCTCCAGATCGGATACCACCTGCTGCATCTGTGCGGCGTCCGTCAGATGGATAACGTACCGATGGCGAAAAATGGAGGGATCCAGGTTGCTGTACAGGTCGTCCTCATCGTACTGCTCCACGTAGCTGTCCCGTGCCTCCTGCCGGGAGACGAAGGTGCAGTCCGCCGCACCGGGGATCTTCTCCAGCGTGGACTGCAGGGCCTTGGCCTCGTTGTCAGAGAGGTTCTCATCCACGAAGGCCAGCACGGCGTTTTCCTTCTGCAGATCCTTCAGGTTCTCGTTGGCGTTATAGGCCACCAGCGAAAAGGTCCCCATGATCACCAGACACGCCACCGTCACGCCGATGGCGGCGAAGGACATGAATCCGTGGGAGAACATATTGCGGATGCCCTCCCGGAAAAAATATCGAAAATCGTGCTTCATCTGTTATACCTCATACGTTCCCACGCCGTCGCCGTTGACCTGCCCGTGATCGATCATGATGACCCGCTTGTCGAAGTGGTTCACCAGATCCCGCTCGTGGGTCACCACCACCACGGTGGTGCCAAGGGCGTTGATGCGCTCCAGCAGGGTCATGATCTCCAGCGAGCGGTTGGGATCCAGATTGCCGGTGGGCTCGTCGGCCACGATGGTGCTGGGGTTGTTCACCAGCGCCCGTGCAATGGCCACACGCTGCTGCTCACCGCCGGACAGCTCGTCAGGATATCGGTCCTCCATACCCTTCAGACCAACCAGCTCCAGCACATAGGGGATGCGGGTGCGGATGTCACGGGGCGTGGCCCCCACCGCCCGCATGGCAAGGCTCAGGTTGTCGAACACCGTCTTTTTGGGGATCAGCCGGAAGTCCTGAAAGATCACGCCGATGGTGCGGCGCATATAGGGGATCTGCCGGTCGGAGATGCGGCTCATGGAGAAGCCGTTGACCATGACCCGCCCCGCCGTGGGGATGACCTCGCCGGTCAGGAGCTTGATGATGGTGGACTTGCCGGAGCCGGAGGGCCCCACCAGAAATACAAATTCCCCGTCCTCAATGGTAAAGGAGATGCCCTGAAGGGCCTCCGTCCCGTTTTCGTATGTTTTTTCAACGTCCTTCAATCGAATCATATCATATCCCTCGTTGCCGGAGACCCGGCCCGCTACATTTGAAACGACGAACCCTGTCGGGCTGCGCCGTATTATGTCACCATAAGGTATTATATAAAAAAAGTTACAAAATGGCAACAGGAATAATATGAAAATTTTATGAACAGATAGGAAAGCCCCTCCGACGAAAATCCCGGAAGCCATCAGTGACCTGCACCCCACTTGTTAGATATCTAACAAGTGGGGTGCAGGTCAGCAGCGCCGGGAATGGGGCTTTTGCTCTGCTATGCGCTTATTGGGCGCTGCCCTCGCCCAAGATGCGGGCGGCGCTCTCCTGAGCGAACTGCTTGCTGTACAGGTCGTGGTAATAGCCCTTGCGCCGCAGCAGCTCCTCATGCTTGCCCTGCTCCACGATGTGGCCGTCCTTCACCACAAGGATCACGTCCGCCTTGCGGATGGTGGAGAGCCGATGGGCTACCAGAAAGGAGGTGCGGTTCGTCAGCAGATGGTCAATGGCGTTCTGGATCAGCTGCTCCGTCTGGGTGTCGATGGAGGAGGTGGCCTCATCCAGCACGAAGATGCGGGGGTCGGCCAGCACGGCACGGGCAAAGGAGATCAGCTGCTTCTCGCCGGTGGAGA
>ERZ839947.1231-NODE-1231-length-25787-cov-5.825937_pt1 | contig 25787 bp, 27 predicted proteins | sample MGYA00519908_ERZ839947 | MGnify/ENA primary metagenome ERZ839947 (study PRJEB31850, sample SAMEA3708857) | human gut metagenome | biome: human gut; feature: human-associated habitat; material: faeces | place: China | collected 2014 ... | reverse complement strand
CCATGATGTAATATCGCAGATTATGTTCTTTGCAAACTTTGTCAACAGCTAATAAGTTCTTTAATATGCGAAGCTGTAGAGGGTGGATGTCGTAATTAGCCATTCTGTCTGATTTTAATTAATAAAGACTGGCTGGAATCAGCTTCTGTGCCTGTTGAAAGTCTTCTACTGTGTCCAGCTCGGCCGAGAAGAACTCGGTGGTGTCCATAACGTAAAAACTATATCCTTGCGGAATCAGTCTCTCAAAAGCCCGTTCGTAGAATATATTATCCAGTCCTTCGGTAGTAATCATAATTTCCAGTTCCCGGAATAGCGCTTTGGTATATTCAACTGACATCTTTTCAATGCCGATAGATTCTCCGATAGCATCGGATATCGAACAAACTTTGCTGATTTCAACAACCTTTTGTGCGTCGTCCACGATGACTTTTATTTCTTCTGCTCCGAGCTCATGGCGATTCAATGCCAATATGTCGTCCTTATCCGAATGAAGCAGCTTCTCTACAATCTGCGGATCGAATACAATGTCGCTGTCTAATAACAAAATTTCTTCCCCATCCGTATATGGACGGGTGAGCCATAATGAATAGATATTGTTGGTTGATTCATACCTGTCATTATAGATGAAAGTAATATCTTGGGTTGGATAATGTGCCTGTAGAAAATCTACGATTTGCTGCTGGCGATACCCGGTGACAATGATGAATTCATCAAATCCGTTTTGTATCAGGGCATCAAAAGCCCTTTCCAAAAGGCATCGTTCTCCTATCTTGAGAAGACATTTAGGCGTCGTATCGGTCAGCGGGCGTAAGCGTGAAGCTATTCCTGCGGCTAATATTACTGCTTTCATTTGGATGCTATTTCTTTGATTGTATCTATAACGATCCGGTTCTGCTCTGGGCGTCCCAATGTGATACGCAAATGAGTATTGATATCCGGTTCATTCATAAATTTCACTTTGTAACTCTGTTCAGCAAAAGCCTTTTGTAAAGCCTCTTTCAGTTCTATCGGGTATTTGATTAAAATAAAGTTGGCAACCGATTCATATACTTTGAATCCGGGTAATACGCCGATTTCCTTTTCGTAACGCTCACGGTCTTCATTCATTAGTTTGGCGATGTTTCGGTAGTGTGCGTCCGATTTAAGAGCCGCAATGGCGATATCTTCGGATATCCGGTTGTATCCCAGATATTTATTGCTGTATCTGCTGAATTTTTCCAGCTCCTTACTCATAAATCCGAATCCCATACGTAAACCGGGCAATCCATAAAACTTGGATAAAGTACGGGAAATAATCAAATTCGGATATTTATTGACCAGCTTTTTGATGTAACTGGTATCAGTTGAAACAAAAGAAGCGTATGCTTCGTCTATCAGTACCACTGTTTGGCTGGGCACTTCTGCGAGCAGTTCATCCAATTCTTTCGGAGTTAAACCATTGCCGGTAGGGTTATTGGGAGAAGCTAGTAAAAGAATCTTCGGATTCTCTTTCTGAATCATATCTTTTAGCGTCTCAAAGTCATATTTAAAAGTATTTCCGTCTTCGTAGAGAGGATATTGCAAAGTATGACCATTCACCTCATCTGCAATTGATTTATAATACCACCATGAGAACTTGGGAATCAACATCGTTTTATTTCCATCCTCTTGAGTCAGGAAGTAGTGTACAGCTTGTTTCAGAATATCTTCTCCGCCGTATCCTAATAAGACTTGTGTTTCATCTATATCGTAAAGTTCGGATAAGAAAACAGATAATATACTTTTCTTTCCTTCATCATAAATGCGGGTATAAAAACAAAGTTTATTTATATCGAAGTTTTTTAAAGCTTCTACTACTTCTTTTGATGGACTGTAGTTAAATTCGTTTCGATCTAAAAAGTTCAAATTCTTTTCCATATTAGTTTTGTATGATTCCTTTATCGCACCAGGTTAGTTTCCTGACTTTCGTTTCGTTCAAAATACTGCGGTTGTTGCTCAAATTATCCGTTCCATGTAATTCGTGATGAAGGTGGAACACAATTCCCGCAAATTTGATGGTACGCTTGCGTACACCGCTATTGATGAGGCGGCACACTAATTCATGATCTTCGCTTCCCCATCCGGTAATAGCTTCATTGTACCCATTGACTTTTAATAAATCCTCTTTCCAGAAAGCCATATTGCATCCTCTGGAATATGAAATATCCCATTGGCGATAATGCTGAAGTAGTGGGCTTAGCCAAGGTAAATGTACTCCGTTGATTGTGTTTTTAGTACCTTTGTCGTGAATAGAGATAATGCAGTTCCTTTCTGCTAACATTTTTTGGGTTAAACCTTCCCGGATTAATACACGGCTACCGGTTACGAAACTGCCTTTTTTAGCAAAATGTACATGATCTTTGACGAAATCTTTGTGTAAGACGATATCTCCGTCAATTTGTATAATATATTCTTTAGATGCTTTCGCAATAGCTTTGTTGCGGATGGAGGCCAGTCTGAAGCCTAGATCCTCATGCCAAACATGAATAATGGGGACTTCGGAAGAAGCAGCCAATTGATGAATTAGCTCTCCTGTATCTTCTTTAGAACCATCATCGGCAATGATAATTTCATCAGGAAGGAGAGATTGACGTAGCACGCTTTTAACGCATAATTCTAATGCGTCGCTTCTATTATAGGTGGATATAATTAGCGATGTACTTATGTTGCTCGCCATGGGTTTATTCATATAATTATTACTATGTTAGTTAAATAGTTAAGGGGGCTTGCACTAAAATTCTACAAATGTATACATTTTATTTGGTTGTGACAAGTGTTAAAGGCTTTTTTGCTAAACATTAGAGGGTTAGCATTCTTTTTAAGAATAATATTCGTATCTTTGCTATCAGTTTGTTATAATAACTAAGATAAATAGTGTGTTTGTAATGGAAAATCATCCGGTGGAAGTTAGTGTAATCATCCCTAATTATAACTATGCTCGTTTTTTACAGCAACGCATCGATTCTGTATTGGCGCAAACATATACAGATTATGAAATTATACTATTGGATGATGCTTCAACCGATGATAGCGTGTCTATTTTAAACCATTATAAAACAAACTCTCGTATCACTCATTTGGAGATTAATTCTGTCAACACAGGGAGTCCTTTTGCACAGTGGCAAAAAGGGATTAGTTTGTCTCGTGGGAAATATATATGGATTGCCGAAAGTGATGATGCGGCTGAATCTTCTTTTCTTGAGAAAGCTGTTTCTGTTTTGAATCAATATCCCCGTGCTTCCTTCTGTTTTTTAGGTTCACACTGTATAGATGAGAAGGGGAATCAACTATCTACTGATTTTGATCGTTGGACTTCAAAGCAACTACGCCGTCCTCATAATATGGCTATTTTTGATGGTGAAGATTACATAAAACATAATCTTTATTGGCGTAATTATATTTACAATGCTAGCGGCGTTGTTTTTCGTAAAAAAAGTTTTGAACAGATAAAGGATTTGTCTTGTTTCTCAATGCGCTATAGTGGTGATTGGCTTTTTTGGATAGAGATGGCGAGGCAAGGTATGGTACTTGAAGTTTATGAAAAAATGAATAAGTTTCGTTTACATGACGTGAGTACTACTAAGAAAGCTCAAAAGACAGGAGAGGGGGTCCGCGAAGATATATATATAATAAATAAAATAGAGCAGTTTTTTCCCAACATAGGGAAACAAAGAAAGACTGTACGTCATGGAAGTTTTTATAAAGAGATAAAAAGACTGAAGGTTTCTACTGAAACTAAGGAGGAGCTTTTTTTACACTTAGTGTCTTCTTTAAAAGCAAATTCTAGTGATTATTATATAGAACGGTTTAATAAAAACTTTAGCTGGCTAATGCCTTGGTTGATTACTCGTGACAGGGATCGATTGTGATTGTTGGATAATCTTGTTATAGAATGAATCTTCTTAATATTATTGTGTGTTATTGGATATTTTTACATAACGTATGTTTGTTTTATTTTCGAATAAATTTGATTCTAGAATAGCTGTTTTTGAGGACAGTGGTGTATAGGAGTTTTATCTGTTTTGCATTGTTTTCGATAGAATATAATGTTGATACACTATCGTATGCTTGTTGGGTAGTTTTGTTGTAATAAGATGGTCCATTTTGTTCCATACTTATTAAATGGGTAGTCAATTGTTGTTCATTGGTAAATCTGAGAGCTATTTCTTGGTTCTGTTTTTTTTGACCATTGTCAAATTGTTCTTTTGTTCCAGCGGTGTCTCTACCAATAACTAAACATTTATTGAACATTGCTTCTGCTGTAATTAGTCCAAAAGCCTCAAATGGTGATGGGACAATTAATGCCATAGCGCGATTCATTAAATCATATATTTGATTAGTGGCGAGTGCTCCTTTGAATATTATATAGTTGTGTATTCCTGCTTTCTTTATTAATCTATCTATTTTTTGTTTTGTTTTCGAAGAGCAATTTCCAGCGAATATTAACTTGAAGGTACCACCTTTCTGTCGATAATTCTTGTAACTATTTAAAAGAAAAAATATACCTTTCTCTTTTACGATACGGCCAACAAAAAGAAAGAAAGGCTCTTTGGGATGGTTTTCTGGTTTATAGTTTTGTTTTAGGACACCATCGTAAATGATAGTAGAATTTTTTTCTTTTAGTTGATAGAAATTGTATATTCCTTGGGTTATGGCTATGTTGAAATTACCAGGTGTGCGTAGAAGTTTCTTGAGGTAGGAAAATGAATAGGCATGTGAATGTCCAAAATCTAGGGATTGATATTCCCTTAGATGCCATATGTGCGGAATTTTTAATAATTGAGCGGCTGCAAAACCAAATTGGAAGGCAGATGAATTGGTGTGAATGATGTCGATTTTATTCTCTCTGGATAACTCTATGACTTGTCGAGCAAAATACTTTTTTTTATTTCTTAATTTAATAGCATATATAGGGCGTGTTATATAATTCCATACATTTTTTTTTGTGGGATACCAAAAGAAATCATAATTAAAAATACTATATGGAATATTTTCTAATTGTAATTTTTCGATCGTTGATTGGCTTGCCAATTTGCCCAATATAACATATGGGTTTACTTTATTCTCAAGCTCTTTAATTAAGGTGATTAAAGCTTGGTCTGATCCTCCTTCTCCTACTGCTATGTAAAGAATATTAATCATATTGAATTTACGTCTATTTGTGAGTTGTTAGAATTGAATTTATTTTATATAAAAACAAAACTATTTTTCTTGCTCTCTTTTGGAATTTATGTGTTTTGTTTAACATTGGAATAATGTCCCTGAATTCAGATTGTTGAAGTTCGGATAATTCTTTGAAGGCTTCATAAAAAGCAGATGGAACATTTGCTTTTAGCCATTTAAGGCGTTCATCTTGGGAAGCTGAATAATCTGCACTAATCCCATTTTGGTCGTATTCAGCAATGGTAAATGGAATATGTTTATAGCTGCATTCTTTAAATATGATACTTTGAACGCTGTGTATCCAGTCTGCTATTATTTTATAGTTGGTGTCATATCTTGTACTCTCAAAAAGTGAACGATGGATAAAGCAGGCTTGATGAGGTAGGGATTTGGTTAAGAAGAAAACAAGATCTGCTTTGTTTGGCGCTTTTTCTTCTTTTTCTTTTTTCTTTCCGGTGAATCTGATGTTACCAAAAATATACCCAGTATCATCAAATGATATCTTTTTAAGTATATCACTTATTAGTATATCGCCTGAATTTAAGAAATATAAATATTTACCATTAGCTCTATCAATCCCTTTATTCATGCCATCGTATATTCCTCTGTCTGGTTCTGAACACCAATAGGTAAGGTGTGTAGTTTCTTTCTCATATTTTAAAATTGTCTCTTTGCTACCATCCTTAGAATCAGCATCTATTATAATATGTTCATATGAAAGAAATGTCTGTTTTTTGACACTTTCTAATGTCTTAATTAGTCCAATATTATTGTTGTAATTGACAGTGATAATACTTAAAATAGGATGTTCTATGTTCATGATACTGTTACTTGTTTTATGTTTAAGGCTTTTGAATAAGATTTTTCAGTTAAGATGGTTGCTTTCTCCCATGAGAATGATTTTAGGCGTTCATTTCCTTTCTGGATAAGATCTGTACGTTTTTTATCATTATAAATTATTTCGGTGATGGCATTTAATATGGAGTCTTCCGAATAGGGGTCAAAATAAACTCCTGCATTTTCTGCGATTTCGGGAAAACAGCTAGTGTTACTTAGGGCGACTGGGCAATGGCAGGCATACGCTTCCAAAATGGGAATGCCAAATCCTTCATACAATGAAGGAAATACGAAAACTCTGGCTCGACTGTACAACTCAGCAAGAAGTTTGTCTGTAGCTTTGATCTGTAATACTCTATTTGAAATATTTAATTTATTAATAAACGCTTTTTCTGTTTTGTTAAATGGCATTCCGGTGCATACTAAAAATAACTTATCATTTTGAGCACTTAACTTGGAGAATACTCTTGCAAGACGATCGAAATTTTTATAAGGATTTCGATCTCCGACGAATAACAAAAAAGTATTGGGTAGTTCTAAACTTTGTTTCCCTGTAAAGGGTTTCATGCTTGTACTATGGTAGATTACATCTATTTTATCAGGGTTAATATGCAATAGCTCGATAATGTCCCTTTTGGTGTTTTCGCTTATGGCTATAATACGGTTTGCTCGGCTAATTACTTCTTTTTTCTGTGCAATGATCTCACGAGCGTCAGAGAAAAAAGAGGGGAATTTCTCATGAATCATATCATGTACAGTGATGACATATGGATTGTTTCCAATATATTCTAAAAAATATGGATCGTAATAAGTCGGATGAAAAAGAAATTTCTTCTTTTGAGTTAGTAATTTTTTACTTAATTCTTTGTTCTTATTTTGGCACCGTTTTCGATAGTGTTTGAATATAAATCGGGGAAGTGATATGCGGTGTTTTCCCAATCTATAAGTTGTTAAATAGTAGTTGATAGAGTAACGTACAGCGATATCTTTTTTCATACTTAATCTTCGCATAATTTCGCAAAAATAGCGTGAAATGCCTCCAAATCTTTGAATGTCAAAGATTTGGTTGTCGTATAAAATGAATGGCTGGTTGTTTTTACTCATGTTGGATTAGCATTAGTGATTCTCTTTGCAAAGGTATGAAATTTATTTTGTAATGCTCTTTGGCTATCTTGGATTTTATATATCTTTGCTGCATTTATTAATACGTCTGCTTTTATATGGAAAATGATTATTTGGTAAGTGTTATTATTCCAGTGCATAATACAGCAAATTATTTGCGTAAATGTGTGGATTCTGTGCGCAATCAATCTTTGAAATCAATTGAAATAATATTGGTTGAGAACTTATCAATAGACAATTCGGCAGATATTTGTGATGAATATGCTAAATTGGATGAACGTGTAAAAGTGTTGCATCTCTCAGAAGCGGGCTTGTCAATAGCCCGTAATGAAGGTTTAAAAGTTGCTTCTGCTCCCTATGTGGGGTTTATTGATAGTGATGATTATATAGAGTCTACTATGTATCAAGAGTTGTTAGATGCACTTCTGTTTTACAAGGCTGATTTTTCGTATTGCAATTACGTTCTTGATTTTGATTATAAAGAAAGTGTTAACCCATTTCGTAATTCAGGTTCTGTAGAGTTATATTCTCGAAAGGAATTTATCAAGGATATGATGTGGGAAAAAATAAGCTGCTCTGTTTGTACTAAACTATTCAAAAAGTCTTTTTTTTACGCACGAGAATTTCCTGTAGGCCGATTGTATGAAGATCGTCTTGTTATGCATGAGTGGGTATTGACGTGTGATACTATAGTTTGGGTGGATAAACCTTTTTACCATTATATTGAACGTTTAGATAGTATATGTCATACTGTTACTCCTTTTAATTATTACCATTACTTTTTGGCCGAATTTAGTAGGGTGGAATTTGTAAATCGACAAAATCTTTTTGAGGGAAAAGAACTTTGCGAAGTACAAACTATGATGTTGCGTATTTGTTTTTCCATATTTAAAGATATTATGTTGCGGGTAAAACCTGGAGAGTTTCAAGGGCCAATTAAGGATATGAGGCATAAAATGAAGAGATTGTTACCGTTGTTGAAAAAAGAAGAGTTAGAATCTCGTTGTTATAAGAAATTATGGAAGCTTATTTATTTGTGGCCTATTTATCGTTTAGTACACTATAATAGATTTAAGAGGATGAAATTTTGAATGTTTGTTGTAAGAATTGCTTTTATTTATTGCTTTTCTAGTAAGCAAGTATCTGAAATGTTGTTAAAATGGTAGTTGGTAAAGATGAAGTTATTGTACATTAAGTTTGTTAGAAATGGAAAAACAAAGACCTTTAGTTTCGATAATTATTCCTGTTTATAATAGTGAAATCCACTTGGACAGTTGTATCCAAAGTGCTATTGGACAAACGTATGATAATTTGGAAATAATTATCATTGACGATGGTTGTACTGATTCTTCTCCTGATATTATTCGTAAGTATATGGGTTTGGATGACAGGATAAAGTGTATATATAAGTCAAATGAGGGCTTGGTGAAGGCTAGAAAGGATGGGATTGGATTGGCTCGTGGTAAATATATACAATATTTGGATAGTGATGATACATTGTGGCAAAATGCTATTGAGCTTTTAGTTGCTAGAGCTGAAGAAGTGCAGGCTGATATTGTGATAGCTCCATTTTATTTCTGTGAGGGAGAAAAACAATGGCTTTCTGCGGCTATAGAATTTGAGGAAATGACTGGACTTGAATATTTGAAATATATACTTAGTTTTAAGGCTTATTGGGCAGTATGGGCTAAATTTCATCTTCGTTCTTTGTATTTGAATGATATAGAGAGGCTTGATATTGCTTTTGGAGAAGATGCTGTACTTTCATCTCAACTTCTGTTATATTCTAAAAAGGTGGTTTCTATTGATACTCCAATTCTTAATTATGGGATATTTCCCTCTTCGATGTCTCACTGTCTGGATGATAAAACTTATAAGGATTTTAATGTGTATGTATCTTGGTTTGATGACTACATGAATAGAAATAATTTGGCTGTGGTCTTGAAACGGGAGTTGGCATTATTTCATTTGAAAAATACGATGATGAGGCTTCACTGGAAAAAAATTGTGGATACCGATAAGGAAATGGGGCGGATATTGGAAGAACTTGGACAATTTCCTGATTTAGAAGAATGTTTATCTAATAGAGAAAAAAAAATCGTTGCAGTTTATAAGATATCTAGCAGACTGGGATATTTGAATCTGTTGCGTTATAGTTGGCAAAATAAGATATAAAAATGAGTGTTATTAGAAAGTGGCAAAGAAGTTGTTATAAAAGAATGTTGAAGGCTCACTTAATTACTCCTAAGGTTGTGATCCTGATGGATGGTGGTGTTTGTTCTCAAATGCTTCAATATTTATTAGGGGAGTTTTTTAGAAAGCGTGGATGTAAGGTTGTGTATGATTTATCCTTTTATAAGGAATGGGGAAGTGATTTGAATTATAAATTTGCTCGTAATTTTGATTTGTTGAAAGTGTTTCCTTATTTGGAACTAACAACTGCAACAGAGCTGGAAATCTCCTATTATAAGAGGCATTTTTATTATGTTGGGAATAATACATCAGAGCGGATAGATGATTTTTCATTTCTGGAGAAAAATCCACCAATTTATTTAGGTGGATATTATCATTTACCGATAAGTGTTTGGGTACCCGCATTTATGTCTACTTATAGACTGTCATCTGATATATTTGATGAGAATAGCAAAATACTGATGTCGGAAATAAAACAGAATACAAATTCAGTGGCAGTACATGTGCGACGAGGTGATTTGAGTGTTGAAGTTCCAGCATATGGGAAGCCTGCTTCTTTAAATTATTTTAAAGAAGCCATTGGTTATATGAAAAAAGAGACTACAGCACCTTATTTCTACTTTTTTTCAGATGAGCCGGAATGGGTGGTATCGGAACTTATTCCTTATCTTGAACTTGCAAATAAAAATTATAGGGTAGTGGATATAAATGGGTCAGATAAGGGGTATATGGATCTATTTTTGATCGCTTATTGCCAACACCAGATAACAAGTAAGGGTACCCTGGGAAAGTATGGAGCCTTATTGAGAGATAGTGTAGATAAAATTGTGATCCTTTGTGATGACAAAGTTGAATATCAGTGGAAAGGAGTTTTTCATAATCCTATATTCTTGTAACAGAGACAAATAGAATGACTAGCTAATTTGTCTGTTTATTTTTTTGCATATTAGTTTAATACTTTTCCAGAAGGAGTTTTTTCTTCGTAAGAATTCATGTCCGCCATATTCGGGTTTGTTTTTGTCTCGAATAATAATAATTGGTTCAAAAGGAAGGGACCAACCCTCGGGGTATAAATATGCCGGCGACAATGTAATAGCTGGTGGATTATCTAAGAAATATTTATTGATTAGGGATTCATCGTGCCAGATCGGTATTATATGGTTCGCGGCATCCTTGTCAACCCATGAACATATCGTTGTACAGAGTTGTAAGTAGGCTTCTGTACGTCCACCTGAAAGGCCTCCTGCGTAATAATACAGGCCTTTCCCTTCTGGGATGTAGGCATTAGAAGCTGTTCTTCGCTCGTATGTAAATTCGGAGTTAGGTTTGTTGTAGAATCCGGGGTGTGCAGTTCCTAATAATCCGTTGCTGTTTGGAGATGGAAGCATCTCTTTACCAATGGAACAGGTAAATAATAGATTGGCATTGAAGAAAAAAATGTAGTCAGTTTCTCGTTCTAATTGTTCTTTGATACGAAGGAATATATGGAAACGCTTTAGTGTATTGTCAGGCCATCCTAGATTTTTTTGTCTAATTCGGTGAATATGTTTGTTGTTTTCCTCGTCATATAGTTTGGAGCTATCTGTGAATACATAATATTCAAGAGTGAAAGATGGGTCTTGCAGAAAATGGCGTTCTGCGCTTAGATAAAAGTCTTTCCAGAAAATATCATATTTACCAGTGCAAATATATAGTATGCCAATTCTCATTTTACTTCTTTTTGATTTATATTAGTGGCAAATATATAAAGATTTATTTTATGATATTTGTTTGAGGTGTTTTATTTTCTATGAATTACTAGCAGCAGGAATTCTTTTTAAGTAAATTCTATTTGGCTCTGATCAAGAGTAGCTTGCAAATAAGTAATTTGTGTATTCTTAAAAAAAACAATTTTATTTGTCTTTTTATCTACTTAATCGTACCTTTACGCACTTAATCAAAACTTAACTATGGGATATTTATATGTATTTTTAACCATTCTATTTACCGTATACGGTCAGATTATTCTGAAATGGCGAATTTCAGATTTGAATTGGTCTTTGAACACGACTGGGGGAATAGGGCAGATGATTGTTTCTTATATGAAATTTTTATTTGATCCATTGATATTCTCAGGATTTGTGAGTGCATTTATTGCTTCTGTTTTTTGGATGTTAGCAATGACAAAGTTTGAGCTAACTTATGCTTATCCATTTATGTCTCTTTCTCCTGCACTGGTTTTTATTGTTGGTATTTTGGTGCTTGGGGAAACATTCACAATCGGAAAACTATTGGGGTTACTTATAATTATAATTGGTATAATTGTTACTGTAAAATTATAGAATGGATAGACTTATTCGTAGGGTTGCTCTTTTGGTGTCGAAAAAAGGAGCAACATTTACATATCCTCTGGCGTTAGGGGCTTGGGCGGTTATTTTCCTGTTTATGTCTTGGACTTTATCAATTAGTTTTGAGACGAATGATGATGTAGTGATGCTAATGATTTCTTCTGGGGTATACTCTGGTACGCCAGATTATCATTTGGTTTTTATTAATGTAATTTATGGTCTTTTGCTGAAAGGATTATATTTTATTTTACCCGGTCTGGAATGGTATACTATTTTGTTTTGCCTGCTCCATATTGTAAGTTTTTCTATAATATTATGGGTATATAGTAAGCGGATTACTACAGCTTTTGGTCAGTTATTGTTGTTGCTACTGTTGCTTGTATTGCAAGCTCGGTTTATTGTTGGACTCCAATTTACAACAACGGCTGCTATAGTTGCTTGTGCTGGATTGTCTTTGTACTTTGAGAGAGGAAAAATGGTTAAATTTGTTGGGCTATTTCTTTTCTTAATTGGTAGCTTGATTCGTTTTGAAGCTGCGATGCTTTGTTTCGGAGTTTATGCTCCGGTGATGATGTTCCCATTGAGTGGAAGAATACGGAGCAAACGCCAATTTTTGAATACAGGGCTAATTTTATCTGCTATTCTTGTTCTTCCTATACTAGCACGGGTTATAGATGCCCAAGTATATAAACATAATCCTGAATGGCGGTATTATGTAGATTACAATCGGGTTCGTGGAGCGTTGAATGATAACCCTAATTTTGCAAGATTGCTTAATGATAATCCCACTTATTCTATTGCGGATATTAATGATTTACAGAATTTAGCTTATTTTATTGCAGATCCGGCAATTTTGGATTTGCATGTGATTACCCAAGTAAAGGAGTCATTGGATATTAAGCCTCTTTCTGATAAATTTCAGAATGTAAAAACATGGATCTGTTTTTATGTGGATACAATCATTTGTATTTTGTTATTAATATTATTATTGATATTTGAACGGAAGGTAACCTATCGATGGGGCTTACTTTTTTCAGGATTATCATTCTTTATGTTACTTTCATGGGTATCTCTTAATGCAACGGTTAAAGAGCGTGTTTTTCTTTCTGCTATTACTCCATTAATGTTAATTATGATCCTGATGATTGTCAATTATCAAAAGAAGTGTTGGAGGATTGTAGTTTTATCTGTGCTTTATTTATTAACTTTGCACACGATTGTAAAACAGACAGTTGATATGTATGCTGTTAAAAAAGAACAAAGCCGATTAGTTATTAAACAGTTGGATTTGATCAAAAGCTCTATTAATTGTGATTTTACTCCTTTCGGTAATAGTGTTACTTTGGAGGGGGTAAATCCATTTAGTATTACATCGAATTTTAAATCGTTGAATGCTAGGATGATAGGTAATGGTTGGCTGACGGAAATTCCTTTGAATCATAGGCGGATGGATTCGCATCTTGATTTTGTGGAAAAGCCCATCTTGATCTTTATGTATAAAGGTAGTGAACCCCAGATACATAATATACAATACTGTATAAAGAAGAATTATCAGATAGATACAGTTCTGGAAGTCGTAGCTGAGGATGAATTATCTGAGATTATTATTATTAAAAAGAAAACGATATGAAAATAAGCATAGTATCTCCAATTTATAGGGCTGAGAATATCGTAGATGAACTGGTTCGACGAATTATTAAGAATGTAGAGCCTTTAACGTCCGATTTCGAAATTGTATTGGTGAATGATGCTTCGCCTGATCATTCGTGGATGAAGATACGTGAGATTTGCAGTAGAGATTTGCGAGTAAAAGGTATAAATTTGAGTCGTAATTTTGGGCAACATTATGCGATAACAGCTGGATTGAGTTATGCATCTGGTGAGTGGATAGTTGTGATGGACTGTGATTTACAGGATCGTCCGGATGAGATTCCTAATTTGTATGCCAAAGCTTTGGAAGGATGGGATATTGTCTATGCTCGAAGGGTGGAACGGCAGGATGGTTTCTGGAAGAAAATGAGTTCACGAGCTTTTCATCGGGTTTATTCGTATTTAAGTGGCAGTAAGAGTGATCGAACAATTGCGAACTTTGGAATTTATAAAAAAAGAGTTATTCAAGAATACAATAAGATGACAGAAAAGGCTCGTTCTTTTCCTTCTTTGATCGCTTATCTAGGGTTTAAAGCTACAACAATTGATGTGGCTCACTCTGAACGATATGAAGGGAGTAGCAGCTATACTTTATCCAAGTTAATAAAGTTAACGGTTGATGTTTTAGTCTCCAATAGTACTAAGCCATTGTTATTAGCTGTTCAATTTGGGTTTATAGTTTCTTTTATTTCTGTACTTTTAGCTTTATATAATGTCATTGCTTATTTTACAGGAATAAATTTAGTACATGGCTATACAACAACAATTTTTTCGATCTGGTTTGTTGGAGGAATGACTATTTTTGTATTGGGTATTGTGGGACTATATATTGGAAAAATATTTGATGAGGTTAAGAATAGGCAACTATTTATTGTTGATGAAACTATAAATCTTGAGAAATGAAAATAATAAATGCTTCTTGGGAAGAACGAAATTTAGGAGTTACTTGTTGTGAAGTAACAATTGAGAAAGATGATTCTTTGTCATATGTAGAGGATGAGTTGTCTCGACTATCTTCTGTTCAGTATTTGGTAATAAAAGTCGACGCCCCTAATGTTGAAGCTCATCTTTTATTGGCAAAACTTGGTTACACTTTTATAGAAGCAAATATAAACATGTTTTTAGATGTTCGTAATTATAGGCTTTCTGCTTTGGAACAGCGGTTTAATTCGCAGATTCATTACCGTAAACTGTCAATAAAAAAGGAATTGGAAGGGTTTGAAGCTGAATTAGATAAGGGCCTTTTTAATACTGACCGTATCTATCTCGATCCCAACTTTACGAAAGAGCAAGCGGCTCATCGATATAAATGTTGGATAAAGGATGAAATGGAGCGAGGTGCGGAATTGTTTGAGATATCTTATAAAGAAAATGCTATTGGCTTTTTCACTCAAAAGCAATTAGATGAAAAGACTTATTATCCTTTTCTTGCAGGATTGTATCCTGGTAATCAGGAGAAAGTTGGACTAGGCTTTTCTGTATTGGCAAAACCTATAGAAGATGTAATGAAAAGAGGTGGAAGATATATTTCAACTTATGTTTCATCTAATAATCTGCCGATCGTTAAATTGCATACACAATTAGGCTTTTTACCTAATAAAATTTGCAATGTGTTTGTAAAGCATAATTTTGAAAATTGAAATTAATTATATAATAGGAAATGACAAATTTAGAGAAGTATAATCAGGTATTTATCTCAACTTTGGAGATTACAGAGGACAAATTGCAAGGGCTGAGCTATCAATCGGTAGAGTTGTGGGATTCAGTAGGGCATATGACTTTAGTAGCTAATTTGGAAGATACATTCGATATTATGATGGAAACTGATGATATTATCGATCTATCATCTTACGAGAAGGGAATTGAGATTTTGACTGGAAAGTATGGCGTCGAATTATAGTGATTTACGTGGAAAGACAGCTTTGATTACAGGTTGTAATCGTGGTATTGGGAAAGATATTCTGACTAAGTTTGCTTCACAGGGAGTTAATATAGTAGCTTGTATCCGAACTGCTTCTGATGAGTTTTCAGCATATTTGAATACTCTTTGTGAGAACTATAATGTTAGCATAGAAGTTGTATTTGTCGATTTATCTAATCCGGAGAGTATAACTTCTGCTATGCGGGAGATTTTTCAGAAGAAAATACAGATAGATATTCTGATAAATAATGCAGGAGTGGCTTTTGGTGGTTTATTTTCAATGACTTCAATGGCAAAACTTCGGGAAGTTTTCGAAATTAATTTCTTTTCTCAGGTTCAAATAACACAGTATGTGGTGAAATGGATGAGGAAAAGAGGCTGCGGAGTAATTATTAATATGGCATCAATAGCTGGTATTGATGGTATGGAAGGATTTACAGCATATGGGTCAAGTAAAGCGGCTATGATTTATTTAACTAAAATGTTATCTAAAGAACTGGCAGCAAGCGGAATTCGGGTTAATGCTGTGGCGCCCGGATTAATTAATACAGAATTAGTTAAACAGTTAGACAATAAAGCTGTAGATAAGATGGTTGGGCAGAGTAGCCTGGGGCGTTTGGGAACACCGGATGAAATAGCGGAATTAGTTGTTTTTCTATCGTCTGATTCATCTCGCTTTATTGATGGCCAAGTAATACGTATAGATGGAGGAATGTAAGTGGAAAACTGTATAATATCTTTGGTCTGATGATTTCAATAAAAGATATACTCCAAAATTATAAGTTGTCAGTTCTTGCCGTTGACGAGGATGGGAATTCATATAGCTATTATCAAGCCTTGTCTTTTGCAAGAAATATAGGGCAAATGTATCGTGAGCGCCCCTTAGTCTTTTGTTTAGCAGAAAATAGTATCGGTTCGTTGATGGGATATCTTTCTTTTATGCAGAACCGATGGGTAGCTTTGATGTTGGATGCTAAATTGGATTCTGAATTATTACAGGGGTTGGTCGGAAAGTATCAGCCGAATCTTATCTGGATGCCTGATTCCAGAGTGCAGGAGTTTACAAATGCAAAGCTGATATATCAGGATTATGGCTACTCATTAATTGAATTGAATTCCAATCAAATCCATTTACATACAGATTTAGGGCTGCTTCTGACCACATCAGGAAGTACCGGGAGCCCTAAATTAGTGCGTCTATCCTATCAGAATCTTTCAGCGAACGCTTCTTCCATAGCCGAATATTTAGATATTACAGCAGAAGAACGACCGATAACGTCGTTACCTATGTATTATTCTTTTGGGTTATCTGTTATCAATAGCCATATAATAAAAGGAGCAACTTTGCTTTTATCTAAACGTGGATTGATGGAGAAGGAGTTTTGGAATATGCTTAAAGAGCAGAAGGCCACTTCTATGTCAGGTGTTCCTTATACTTTCGAAATGCTTCACCGTTTGAGATTTCAACGGATGAATCTTCCAGATTTACGGACGATAACACAGGCTGGGGGTAAATTGAATGATAATTTGATTGAGTTTTTTGCATTACATGCGCAAAAGACGGGACAACGCTTCTTTGTAATGTATGGACAGACAGAAGCAACAGCACGGATGAGTTATTTGCCATATCAACAGACCTTAAATAAAATTGGAAGTATCGGAATCCCCATTCCGGGAGGACGTTTTATATTGATGGATGATTTAGGAAATGAGATCAGTGAGGCCGGAAAAAGTGGAGAATTGGTCTATTTTGGAGAAAATGTATCTTTAGGATATGCCGAGTCGCGGGACGATCTGTTGCTAGGGGATGAAAATGAAGGATGTTTAGCGACGGGTGATATTGCTCAAGTGGATAGTGATGGCTATTATTATATTGTGGGGCGTAAAAAGAGATTTATTAAGATATTCGGGAACCGAGTTAATTTAGACGCCTCTGAACAGCTCCTGAAAGCATTTTGTCCGGATGCTGTATGTACTGGTAGGGACGATAGGATGTATATTTATACTCTTCAATCCGGAAAGGAGGATGAAATCCGGTCGTTTATAGCTCATAAGTTAGGTATTCATATTTCGGCTTTTGTGGTAAGGCAGATTGATGAAATACCTAAAAATAATTCAGGGAAAGTATTATATGCTCATCTAAGTATAGAATAAATGATTGATATTAACGCAATATTAGAACAAAGCCCTTATTCTTTGAACAGAGAAGAAAAGGGCGTATTGATGAATCAGGTTATTCGGGAATTAACGAAGTATCATGCGGAACATTGCGAGCCATATCGTAAGATTCTTCAGGCTTTGAATTTGGACTTAAATAATTTACCTTACTATACGGACTTACCTTTTTTACCTGTTCGTTTATTTAAAGAGTTCGACTTAGTGAGTGTTTCTCGAAATGAGGTTGTTAAAACGATGACTTCTTCCGGGACGACAGGACAAGCTGTTTCTAAGATCTATTTAGATCGCGAAACATCTGGTTTGCAAACGAAAGTCTTGGCTAAAATTGTTTCGTCATTTATTGGTAACCAACGAGTTCCGATGTTAATTCTGGATAGTTCGGAAGTAATCAAGAATCGGGCTATGTTTTCAGCACGGGGAGCGGGTATATTGGGATTTTCAATGTTTGGATCCAAGCGCTATTATGCTCTTGATCCTGAAATGAAACTTGATGTCGAAGGAGTACGCTCTTTTCTGGAGCAGCATCAGGGTCAGCCGATATTCTTGTTTGGTTTCACTTTTATGATTTGGCAGCATTTTTACAAGCAGTTGAAGGAGTTGAATGTTCATCTGGATCTAAGCAACGGATTGCTGATACATGGAGGAGGCTGGAAGAAATTGATTTCGGAGAAAGTAAGTCCGGAAGAGTTTAAACAGCGATTATCTGAAGTTTGTGGACTGTCAAAAGTGTACGACTACTATGGAATGGTCGAGCAGACAGGAACGATTTATATGGAGTGTGAGTGCGGGCATCTGCATGCTCCTCTTTTCTCCGATGTATTGATTCGTAGAACGGATGACTTTGGTCTTGCAGAAAAAAATGAGAGAGGACTGATACAGGTTGTTTCCATGTTGCCAAGAAGCTACCCCGGGCACTCTTTGCTGACTGAAGATGAAGGTGTATTGTTGGGCGAAGATGATTGTCCATGTGGTCGCAAAGGAAAATACTTTAAGATATTAGGACGGATTCAGAATGCGGAAATCCGAGGATGCAGTGATACGTATCAATTAAAACGATAATTATGGAATGGCTGTTTAATCAATATAGATCAGATGAGGAATTTCAACAATCCTATCCCTTGTCGCCTTTCTCTGATGAGGTAATTCTTTATTTGAATGAGCTTTCGTCGATATTACTCCGGATGCCTGAAGTAAGACATTATCCGGATGTTGTGACATTTGCCTTTTTCTGTAGAAAGGCAAATCTGTTACATCTTCAGAAAGAGCATGCAACTAATTCTTTGCGTTTGGGGCGGGGGCTTGTTTTTCATATTGCTCCTTCCAATGTTCCGGTCAATTTTGCCTATTCTCTGATTTGTGGATTATTGGCGGGGAATAATAACATAGTGCGGCTTCCGGGAAAGCAGTTTCGTCAAGTAGATTTAATAGTTGAAGTACTCCGAACACTTTCAGCCGATGAGCGGTTTGATATGGTTTCCCGAATGGTTCATTTGATTAAATATGATCGTGGTGGGATAGAAACTACTACCTATTCGGCTTTAGCAGATGTTAGGGTTATTTGGGGAGGTGATGAAACTATTCGTACCATCCGTCAATCACCACTTCCTCCGAGAAGTTATGATATCGCATTTGCCGACCGTTATTCTGTTTGTGTGCTCAATGCAATATCTATACTTGAAGAGCCTTCTTTAGATAAGATTGTTGAGGGCTTCTATAATGATACTTATCTGTTTGATCAAAATGCTTGTTCAGCACCGCAACTAATGGTATGGGTAGGTACAGAGAACAAGATAGAAAAAGCTAAGGAATACTTTTGGACTGCTTTGCAGCAGTATGTCGACCGGAAATATAAGTTAGAACCTATTTTAGCTGTTGATAAATTGTCTGCATTTTGTAGACAGGCCATTTTGTCGGATGTGGTAAAGGAGGAAAATAAGAACAATAACTTATGGCGTGTCAGGTTAAGAGAGTTATCTGCTGATATTCCTCAATATAGGTGCGCAGGTGGATATTTCTCGGAATATTCAACCACCGATTTTAATGACCTGGCATCTATTGTTACTACAAAATATCAAACGTTGGCCTACTTCGGATTCTCGAAGGATGAGTTGCAACAGTTTGTTTTAAATAATCATATCAAAGGAATAGATCGTATAGTGCCAATTGGCAAAACGACAGATTTCTCTTTGATTTGGGATGGCTATGATTTAATAACAATGTTATCACGTGAAATTTCAATCTTATGATACCTTTTAATAAACCCTATTTAACAGGAAAAGAGGCACATTATATGTACCAGGCAGTGTATGGTGGCAAACTTTCAGGTAATGGGATGTTTACCAAGAAATGTCAGGAGTATTTCGAGAAACAGTATGGTTTTAAGAAATCTCTATTGACGACCTCTTGCACTGATGCTTTGGAAATGTGTGCTATACTGGCTGATATTCAGCCGGGTGATGAAGTAATAGTTCCTTCATATACCTTTGTTTCAACAGCATTGGCTTTTGTCCGTCAGGGAGCGAAGATTGTATTTGCTGACAGTTGTCCTGATAATCCGAATATTGATGCTACCCGCATTGAAGAACTGATAACTTCTAATACAAAGGCAATTGTTCCTGTTCATTATGCAGGAGTGGCTTGTGATATGGATCCTATTATGGACTTGGCCCGAAAATACAATCTTTTAGTAATTGAGGATGCTGCTCAGGCGATTGATTCTTATTATAAAGGGAAACCTTTAGGGAGTATCGGACATTTGGCAGCTTTTTCATTTCACGAAACCAAAAATATAATTTCTGGGGAAGGTGGAATGTTGGCTATCAATGATGAACGATTTATCCGTCGTGCAGAAATTATTTGGGAGAAAGGTACTAACCGTGCCGAATTCTTCCGTGGGGAAGTAAACAAATACGGTTGGGTTGATACGGGGAGTTCTTTCCTGCCTTCGGAAGTTGTTGCTGCGTTTCTGTGGGCACAGTTAGAAAACCTGGAGAATGTCCAGTTGCGTAGGAAAGAACTATGGAACCGATATAATGATGCCTTATTAAAGGTTGCTTTGCCGAATATTACCCTGCCTAATATTCCAGATTATGCAACTAACAATGCACATATGTATTATCTGGTTTGCCAGTCATTGGAACAGCGTACTGAATTAATCAAGAAGCTAAAGGAGAATGGGGTACTGGCAGTATTTCACTATTTGTCACTGCACAGCAGTGAATATTATCATAATAAACATGATGGAAGAGTATTGGCTAATACAGATCATTTTGCGGACTGCTTAATACGTTTACCTATGTTTTATGAGTTGACAGATGCAGAGGTGGATGAGATAGTCCGCATTGTTTGTAGCTAATTTAAGATTTGAGGTTAACGCTTTCTTTTATTGATATAGTGAGAGACTGTTTCCTTTTTGTGTAAGAAAAAACAGGTGTATATGATAAAAAATAATAGGGTGATATTCAGCAAATATGGTTACATACTATTTGTTTTCATTTTAATTTGCAGTTATATTTATAGCTTGACAATAGCTCCGGTTAATGCTGACTATGGATATTATGTAGGAGCGGCAAAGAGTATGGCACAAGGATTGGTCCCATATCGTGACATCAGTTTGGGGTATCCTCCTTTTGTTTTTTATCTTTTAAGTATTCCTTATGTACTTTGTGGAACAGATATTTCTCCATTAGTACCAATGTATATTGCCTTTCTTTTTAATTTGGCAAATGGGTATCTGATATGGTTGATATTAAAGAATTTCGGGGTTAGTAAGTTCATAAGACAATATACTATCGTTTTGTATATAATATATCTTTATTCAGTAGAATCTATTTTTTTGGGGTTGGAACCTTTTGCTACTTTCTGGGGATTATTGGGAACTTATATTTTATTGAAGAACAAAAGGTGTTTAGGGGTAGCAGGACTTTGTTTAACGTTGGCTTTCTTGTGCAAACAATACGCACTGTTGTATGCACCAGTTTATGTTTTGTTGATTTTATTGTTGCGAGTAGATAAAACGATAAAAGAAAGAATGCTGACTGTTTTGCAGGTTGCTTTATGGTCACTGATTTCTGTGTTAATTGTTCATTTATTATTAGTTTTTTTGACAGGGGAGGGGGATTATTTTACCCTTTTACTGGGAACAGGATATGGGAGAAGGAGTTTTTCTGGAGTTGTAGAAGTGCTTCGGAAACGTTTTTTTCATATGTTTTTTATTGTACTGTTAATTCCGATTGTTTGGAATAGATTGAGTAGATTGGAAATAAAAAGAATGATATTTCTATTTGTTTCTATTTTTCTTTTATTGTTGCAGAATTATTATGATACATCGCCTCACTACTTAATTTTTATAGTTCCTTATGTTGTGGTGTTGGTAGCAATTATTCTCAATAATATTTCGTTTGTTTGGGTTCGGGTAGCATCTTGTTTGGTTATTCTATCATTTGCAGTCTTTTTTCTGGTAAAGGCGACCGAAAACTATCAGATTACAAGAAGAGATGAAAATAACCATTGTACAATAACTAGGAATCAGCAGCTTGAGGTTGTCCGTTTTTTGCAAAAAGTAGTTCCACCTAAATCAAAAACGGTTGTGGCACGTCAATGGAACTATCTTGTAACTCCTCATCTTTATGGTTTGGTTGATATTGCTCCAACCAACTATCGGAACACGCGTTTTGGGTTTGAAGAGGATCCACAATTGTTAGATCAGGTAAAGGATGCTGAGGTCTTAATTATAGAAACTTCTCATCCTTTGTATGCGGATTTTCTTCAATGGTTTGGATCCTTTAATCAATGTTATGTATATAAAGGAGTAAAAGTATTCTTGAGATAATGTTAGTCTTTTAAACTTGTCTATTTGATATTATTGGTTAATATGTAATAGGGACGCTTTTTATGTGTTAGAATCTTGCATATTCCATTATCTTATGTATCTTTGTTTGCGATGTATAAATACTTTTTTGTAAGCATCCGATAAAGTACATTATTATAGATGGCTATATTTTCCGTTTCAAGTATGCAGCCATCTATCATTTGTATCCCCATCATTCATTGTGTGTTTCCTTCCATTTGTGTGGTAGCATTTGCAACAGCTCCTCATAAGTTACCTTCTGCATATATGACATTCTTACTACGTCATTCAGGTATCTACATAAGGTTACTTTATGCGCCTATGCATGTAGTCAATAACGAACAGATGCACTCATGTTAACCGTCGCCTAGTAATCACTGTAGAGCAGGTAGTACTTTCTGTCCAATATGAGGGGGGATGACATTTTCTGCCAGATTATTATCAATACGGATGTCCATCCTGTAGATACCTCATCATGTTCTCTCAGCGGGTATAAGCATAGAACTACCGCCTTTCCTGTCAGATAGTTCGGACTGACAATAATGTTATAACACCAATATCAACGTTTTATTATCCTCTGATAGTATTGGATGCTCTTTATCGAAGATATCCGAAATAAGTTGTTGCATAATATCTTTCTTCTCTAAAGGCTCTCCATCTGTCTTTGTTATCACAATTTTTGTTTGTTCTTCTGTTGTTACCATTAATTTCAGCAAGTAGTTTACATTATTCCCGCCTATTACGGCTATTTCAACCTGTCTGGTAAAGTTGAAATTTCGAGAAACGGTATCTTGTCCGTCCCTAAAGATGTTAATGTATGTTTTAGATTGACGTTTGAAACTATCTAACACTTGCTTGACAGATTCGCTATTTACCTGATATTTATCTTTAAACTTGCATTCAAAAAATTCTCCATCTAATGCACATTCAATACTTTCGAAAGTGTATGTATTACTAGGCTTTGTATATAGTTCTGTTATACTCTTTCTACCCCATTCTTGCGCATCATCACATAGAATAAGCAAGAAAGAGAATTGTGGATCTGCAAAAGCAGGTGCAAGCCGAACAGAGGGAGCAGACAAAAATGGAAAACCGTCACAGCAGCGAGATAAACAGAGTTGACCGGAGCTACCGGCAGAAAATCGCAGAATACGACAATCGGCTGGAACTGATAGACACCTACTTTCCTATTGTAAAGGAACTGATACCCATAGCAGAACAATGCCGGGAAGTGGGCTTCACCGAAGAACTGACAAGACGAATTGTCAGCCTGCAACCCGTGGAGTTCAAGGGAAGGCTCTATTCAAAGGAGTACAAGGAGAAGTTCAGGACGGAGCACTCAACGGCAACAGTGGAGAGGGACCCGCAGGAGAAAGGAAAATTCAGGCTGTGCATTGACGGAGTACCCATACTCGATTGGTTCAGGAAGAAGTTTCAGGAAATTAAAGAAAAGTTAGGGCTAAACACACCTGTTGAAAACAAGCAGCGAAAAGGATTGAAAATATAATTACTTAATAGCAGAGAAGGGGTATTAATTATTAGTTCTCTAAAAAACTAACGGGAAGAATAAAAAACATATTCTTCCCGTCAAGTAATATCATAACTATATTTTCCAACAGACCATATTAATATTCAGCATATTATAAGTGAATCAACAAATCTTTTATAAACATATCTCTGTTCTCACAGCTTAAGAGGTAATTCTTTTTTTCTGTTAATATAAAAATTTGTTGATTGGGATTCTTTACATAGGAATAATATTTCCCATAATGGGTACTCCCCATTACACCTATATACCCCAAAAGCCATTACTTCCAAAATAACGGACATCATTTTGAACACCGTCATAAACAAAAGCGTTCTTAATACAAGAATACGGAATACATTTCTTACCAAACACTCTTTTTATAACGAGTTGATCCTTTTCCAAACAAATAAATGAAGGAATCACTATCAGCATGTATATGTATATAGATACAAGAATGATACCCAATAACAGGCTTGCGATTTGATCCTGCAAAGATTGTAGCATAAAAGTTCTTAATAGAAACATAAGTCCAGTAGTTAATAAGACAATCTTTAACACCAGAGACCAGCGCTCCATTATCGGCTGAAACTTTGATTTATATACGCTCATTATATTGCTATCTTTACTGTTGACTATATTACACGTATGTTATGAAATGATTGGTTTCCTTTTGCATCTCCCCTTGAAGATTTAAAGTTTTCCACAACTGCATCAAAGACATTTCCAACTCGTTCTATGGGTAGATTTAAAATCGAAACTTCTTTTCCATAAGGACAAAAGACTGTATTCTTATAATTAAACTTTGAGCTTTTCATTGTTAACATAGCCGAATAACCGGCCTTAACACTCTTTTTCCAAAAAAGTTGTTTCTTTTTAGTTTTAAATTCCACAGCAAAAGAATTACCATTAACGATACGCCCAATAGTCATTGTGCTTTTATATTTTCCATTCTTGATTGTTAATGAAGCATCTTTAAATCCCTTAAAACCTGGCTCAATCGGAGTTGGCTCTGCTGCCCGTGTAGCTGAAACAACTTCATCCAAATCATAAGTAGGATAATCATATTTAGGCCCTCTTAGACTATTACCGATTACAACGTAACCTTTTATATTACCGAGTAAGGACAAATCATTATCAGTGAACGTAAAATAAGGGGTAACGTCGAATAAGTCAACTGTATTAAAAGAAAAAATATCTGAATATTTATCCTTGTACGTATTTATCATCTCTTGTATTAAGTGAGAATCATCACTTTCCATATCAAATATTTTATCGAGCTCCCTATCTGCCTGCTCCCATAAAATATACGCCCCTTCAAAGCCCAACTGCTGAAAATAAGTAAATCTTTCATTTTCTGTCATGTTTTTAAGCTGCCGGAGCGTCTCGCTATACACCTGTTCATCTTTAAAATGAAGAACTGGCATATTCAAGTACTCACTAACACTTCTCGTTTCTTTTACCCACATATCCATTGTCGAAACCTCAACATCCGGTATGGTTTCTTGTGCAGAACCGATAAATTCATTTTCGCTATTGCAAGATAACAAGCTTACAATCATGCATGCACTCAAAATACAACCAAAAATCTTTTCAATTTTCATAGTGTATGATTTTGTATTAAACAATTATTTTATTTAAAAGGCTTTACCTTAACAGTAACCTTTTCCGTTTTATTAGCATGGTTATAAAACACATTACTACAACTTTGAAAGATGATCAAACATCCGAACAATACAAATACTATTTTCTTCATAAATGATATTTTTTATTTAAACAATCCATATATTATTTCTTGTAACAATCCACCAAAATCCATTTCCACTTTATGCTTTTTAAATTTATAAGTGCGTTATATAACAAATTGTTGTTACATTCTGATAGAAAAGTGTTTTTTTTGGCAAGGGAAGGTGAATTATTAAAACAACTCTTTGATAGATATTGTGAGTATATGCAAGTGCAGTTTGGATCTCCATGCATTAAAAGTGAGTATTTGTATGTTTC
>ERZ839947.1218-NODE-1218-length-26051-cov-3.384521_pt1 | contig 26051 bp, 30 predicted proteins | sample MGYA00519908_ERZ839947 | MGnify/ENA primary metagenome ERZ839947 (study PRJEB31850, sample SAMEA3708857) | human gut metagenome | biome: human gut; feature: human-associated habitat; material: faeces | place: China | collected 2014 ... | reverse complement strand
GCCTGCGACAAACTTCTTTGCGTCCACAGTCACAGTCTTGTTGGAAGTTTCTGTGTTCAGCTGCTTTGCCAGAGTAGTGTTCCAATCGGACTCTACAGTGTAAGTAATAGTGTCTGCATCTGCACTAACAGTTTCCGGGAAACCAGTAGCCGGTTCCACCTTCAGCAGCTTGTCAGCTGTAACTTTCAGTGCTGCAGGAGCTTCCGCAGCGTTTGCAGAAATTGCAAGAACCTGACCCAGTGCAACCGGAATTGCGACAGTTGCAGCAAGAAGTCTGTTAAATGTCTTCTTCATTTCTTATTACCTCTCTTTTTAATTAAATTGATTGCCGTCCGCACAGGTGGTGTTCCACCGCCCGCATCAGACGCATTTGCTTCCGGTAATCCCGCTTCATCTGCCGCATCCCGTGAAGGCGCTTGCCGATCTCGCCGTGGGTCTTGACGTCCATGGGAGCGCCGCTGAGGATCAGCTCCTCCACACGGGCCTCACTCTCGTCGGAAAGCTTATAGCCCCGAGCGTTGAACACCTTGATGCCATTGTGCTCATAGGGGTTGTGGGATGCCGAGATGACGATGCCCGCATCCGCCTGCTCCAGTACCGTCAGATACGCCACCGCCGGTGTGGGAATGGTGCCAAGGGGCATCACGTCACCGCCCACAGAGCAGATACCCGCCATCAGCGCTGCCTCCAGCATATCCGAGGAGATACGGGTGTCCTTGCCGATGGTAATGGTGGGCTTGCTCCCCTTCTCCTCCGTCAGGACGGCAGCCACCGCCTGCCCCACATGAAAAGCCAGTTCTACGGTGAGATTTTCACCAACGATACCACGGATGCCATCCGTGCCAAACAGTTTGCCCATAAGAGGTTCCTCCTACTCCTTATATCTCCAGCTGTTCCTGTCCTAAAAACGCTATGTGCAGGTGCTCATATGCCTTCCGGGTGACGCAGCGGCCACGGGGTGTCCGGGTCAGGAAGCCCAACTGCATGAGGTACGGCTCATACACATCCTCCAGCGTCACGGACTCCTCGCCGATGGTAGCGGCCAGCGTTTCCAGCCCCACCGGGCCGCCGCCGTAGTTTTCGATGATGGCCCGCAGCATCCGCCGGTCCACTGGATCCAGCCCCAGATAGTCGATCTCCAGCGCCTGCAGGGCGTGATCCGCTACGGCCTTGGTAATAACACCGTCCGCCCGCACCTGAGCAAAGTCCCGCACCCGCCGCAGCATCCGGTTGGCGATACGGGGCGTTCCACGGGAACGCCGTGCGATCTCCATGGCGCCCTCCGGTTGAATGGGGACATTCAGTATTCCGGCGCTGCGGGTGACGATCAGGGCCAGCTCTTCCGGGGTATAGAGCTCCAGCCGCAGTGTTACGCCGAACCGGTCCCGCAGCGGAGCGGACAGCTGTCCGGCCCGTGTGGTGGCGCCGATGAGGGTGAACTTGGGCAGATCCAGCCGAATGGAGTTGGCGGAAGGGCCCTTGCCGATGATGATGTCGATGGCATAGTCCTCCATGGCGGGGTACAAAATCTCCTCCACGGAGCGGTTCAGCCGGTGGATCTCGTCCACAAAGAGAATGTCGTTTTCGCTGAGATTCGTCAGCAGGGCCGCCAGATCACCGGGCTTTTCAATGGCCGGGCCGGAGGTGATGCGGATGTTGACTCCCATCTCGGCGGCGATGATGCCCGCCAGCGTGGTCTTGCCCAGACCCGGAGGGCCGTGGAGCAGCACATGATCCAGCGGCTCCGTCCGCCGCCGGGCGGCCTCGATAAAGACGGAGAGATTCTCCTTGGCCTTGGTCTGGCCGATGTACTCCGCCAGTGTATGGGGGCGCAGGCTCACCTCCGCATTGTCCTCCGGCAGCAGCGTCTTGGCTACCAGCGGCTCCTCGTAGATATCGGTGCCAAAATCAATGCTCATACGTCTCCCCCCTTCTCCTGCTTTTCATGTCACTTTACCATTTTCTTCAGTGCCTGCCGGATGATCTCCTCCAGCGGCAGAGCATCCATATCGATGCCCTTCAGGGCCGTACTGATCTCCTGAGAGCCGTAGCCCAGCACTGCCAGCGCCGCCGCCGCCTCACCGGACTTGCTGCCGCCTAAGGGCTTAGGTACAGCGCCGCTGCCGCCGCCCTGCACCGTGAAGCTGCTCTGTTCCTTGGCCAGCTTATCCTTCAGCTCCAGAATGATGCGCTGAGCAATCTTCTTGCCGATACCCTGAGCCGCCGTCAGCGCCTTCTCGTCCTCCGTCACGATGGACAGGGCCAGATTCTGGGGCGTGGTGGCCGACAGAATGGCCAGTGCTGCCTTGGGGCCGACGCCGGACACGCCGATGAGCATCTTGAAGCTGTTGAGCTCCTGCTGACTGGCAAAGCCGTACAGCTCGAAGATATCCTCCCGCACATGGAGGTAGGTGTAGAGCCTGGCCCTCTCCCCCTTTTTCAGCTGAGACAGGGTATAGTTTGTGGTGGCGCAGGCATAGCCCACGCCGCCGCAGTCGATGACGGCCAGACCGGCGGCGATCTCCGCCACGGTGCCGTTGAGATAGTAAAACATATTCAGACCGTCTCCTTTACATCGGGGTCCTTTCGCCGCAGCAGGGACGTGGCGCTGCGAGCATGGCAGATGGCGATGGCCAGCGCATCGGCGGCATCGTCAGGCCGGGGGACGGCCTTCAGCTTCAGCAGCCGCCGGGTCATATCCATGACCTGCCGCTTCTCCGCCAGGCCGTAGCCTACCACCGCCTGCTTGATCTGCATGGGGGTATATTCGTATACCGGCAAGTGCATTTTCTCCGCCGTGTACAGCAATACCCCCCGCCCGTGGGCCACGGCAATACCGGTGGTGATGTTCTTGCTGAAAAACAGCTCCTCGATGGACATCTCATCCGGCTGGAATTGCCGGATCAGCTGCTCCAGATCGCCTCCGATCTGCACCAGCCGGGCTGCCAGCGGCATACCCGCCGGGGTGGTGATGGCTCCGTACCGGACCATCCGCTGCCGCCCGCCCTCGGAATCGATGACGCCGAAGCCCACGGTGGCCACTCCCGGATCAATGCCCAAAATACGCATAGCCGCTCCTTCCCGTTCACCCGCAGAGGATATAAAATCAGTTTATTATAGCAAATTCCCAGCGAAAAGGCAACAGGGAAAAACATTTCTCCCGCAGGCGGGCGCTGCCTGAGTGCAGAGGAAGCCGCCCTCCGGGGCGGCTTCCTCTGTGAAATAATAATACTTTACAGTTCTTTGCTCGCAGCGCTCACAGAGCACGCAAGTACTCCGGTCGCAGGCCGTAGCCCTCCAGGCCCTTCCGCACTCGCTCCAGCATGGCGTCCCGGTCCTGATTCAGCGTCCCCTTCAGCGTCAGGTAGTTGGAGGCGTGGTTCATCCGGAAAACGCTGCCCTCGCTGTCAATGTGCTGGAGCAGCAGCTCCGTCTCCCGCAGGATATCCTCCGGGCCCAGAACGGTAAAGCTGCCCTCACGCACCCATTTCTCCAGCGGCGTACCCGGCTCCACCATCAGCGTCAGCAGACCGATATACTCCGGCTTCATGGCGCTGAATGCCTCCGCCGTACCGATGGCGTGCTCCCGCATCAGCTCCCGGCTCCCAAGTCCTGAGATGGCCGTTACCGACAAGGCCAGTCCGCAGCGCCGGGCCTTCTGCCCCGCCGCCACGATGGCCGCCGCCGTGTGGCCCTTGTTCATCCGGCGCAGCACCTCATCACAGCCGGACTCCAGCCCCATATACACCATGGTCAGGCCCTGAGACCGCAGCAGGCGCAAGTCCTCCTCGCTTTTGATCTGGAGACTGGTGGGCGAGGCGTAGCACGTCACCCGCTGGCACTCCGGGAACAGACCGTAGATCAGGCCCAGGATCTGGCTCAGTTCCTCCGTTTTCCGCATCAGGGCGTCGCCGTCCGCCAGAAAGACCCGCTCCACCTTTTTATAGACCCGGCGGGCCATCTCGAAGTCCTCCCGGACCTCCTCCATGGGTCGGATGGCGAAGTGCTTGTCGTCGTACATATCGCAAAAGGCGCAGCCGTTGTGGCTGCATCCGTAGGTCACCTGCACGATGAGGCTGTAAGCCTCACTGGGCGGACGGTATACCTTTCCCTTATAACGCATGGTCTCACGCTCCTTTGGTCGTTTGCTCCATTGTAGCAGATTTCTTTCCGTTTGAAAAGCACATATTCTCCGCAGACGGTACATATAGTGTGCTGACTTCAACCAACGAGGTGACCGATTATGGAACAGAACTTCAACCACGTTCTTCTGTGCGGACAGGTTCTCACCCAGCCGCAGCCGTCCCACGTCAACCACAGCCAGAGCTTCTCCCGGTTCCTGCTGTCCGTCCCCCGGCTCTCCGGGCAGGAGGACTGTCTGCCGGTGATCGTCCCCCAGCCGCTGCTGGAGCTGTGTCCCCTGTCCCCCGGCGCAGCCGTCACCGTCACCGGCCAGCTTCGCTCCTTCAACAACCGCAGCGGACAGGGGCCACGGCTGGTGGTGTCGGTCTTTGCCCAGACCCTCCAGCCCGGTGGAGAGGGGCCGGTGAATCGCATTCGGCTGTCCGGCGTGCTCTGTAAGCCCCCTACCCTGCGCTGCACGCCCTTGGGACGGGAGATCTGCGATATCATTCTGGCGGTGAACCGACGCTACGGCCGAGCGGACTACCTCCCCCTTATCGCATGGGGTACCGTTGCCCGTCAGACGTCCATTCTGGCGGTGGGCGCCCGTCTGACGGTGGAGGGCCGCATCCAGAGCCGCACCTACACCAAGAATCTGGAGACCGGGCCGCAGGAGCGAGTGGCCTATGAGGTGTCCGTCATGCGTCCGGCAGAGCTGTCGGAATTTGTAGAGTAGCTGCCGGATTTTGCGGTACGCCTATTGAACCGCCGCCCAAACCGTGATATGCTTATACCTATACGAAAATCATGTAAAGGAACGCAAGACTATGCACCATATCCAGCACCCTCATCCGCCCCGCTCCGGCGTGGATATGACCGAAGGCAATATCACCGGCCATCTGATTCGCTTTGCGCTGCCGCTGCTGGCGGGCAACATCTTCCAGCAGCTGTACAACATGGTGGATACATGGGTGGTGGGCAATTTCGTCTCCAACGAGGCCTTCTCCGCCGTAGGCACAGTGGGCCCCATCGTCAATATGCTCATCGGCTGCTTTCTGGGCTTTTCCAGCGGTGCCGGCGTGGTCATCAGCCAGTACTACGGCGCACGACGCACGGAGAGGGTCCACGACGCCGTCCACACGGCGCTGGTGCTGACGGTGATCCTGTGTGCAGTATTCACGGCGCTGGGCATCGGCTTTACGCCCCTGATGCTGCGCTTGATGAACACCCCTGCCGAGGTGTTTCCGGAGTCCTCCGCCTATCTGACCATCTATTTCGGCGGCATCAGCGGCCTACTGATCTACAACATGGGCTCCGGCATCCTCCGGGCCGTGGGGGATTCCCGCCGCCCCTTCTATTTTCTGGTGGTCTCCGCTGTGCTGAACACGGCGCTGGACCTGCTGTTCGTGTTGCGGTTCGGCATGGGCGTGGAGGGCGTGGCCTGGGCTACGGTTATTGCACAGGCCGTCTCGGCGCTTCTGGTGATCGTTGTCCTTCTGCGGACACAGCAGGCGGTGCGGCTGATCCCCCGTGACCTTCGCATCCATCTTCCTGTGCTGCGGCAGATCATCCGGGTGGGCGTCCCCTCCGCTCTGCAAATGGCCATCACCGCCTTCTCCAATGTCTTTGTCCAGTCCTACATCAACTCCTTCGGCGCCGACTGCATGGGCGGCTGGACGGCCTATACCAAGATCGACCAGCTGATGCTGCTGCCGATGCAGTCCCTGGCCCTGTCCGCCACTACCTTTGTGGGGCAGAATCTGGGCCGCGGCAACGAGCCCCGTGCTCGGCAGGGCGTGCGCCGTGCGCTGGCCATTGCCATGGCCGCCACGGTGCTGGTGATGATTCCGGTGCTGGTCTTTGCCCCGCAGATGACGGCCTTTTTCAACCGGAAGCCGGAGGTGGTGGCCTACGGCGCTCTGCTGCTGCGGTGTATCTCCCCCTTCTATGTGCTGTGCTGCTTTAATCAGGTCTACGCAGCTGCCCTGCGGGGCGCCGGAAACAGTAAGGCCACCATGATCATCATGCTGTGCTCCTTTGTGCTGTTCCGACAGGTCTACCTGTTCATTATGTCCCACTACATCTCCCATGAGCTGATCCCGCTGGTCATGGGCTATCCCGCCGGATGGCTGGTATGCAGCGCCGCCACGCTGATCTACTATCGCCGTACCTCCTTCCTGTCCACCCGGCTGGTGGCGGAGGACGGCAGCAAGGAGGACATCCAATGACCAAGTGTGAGAGCTGTGTGTTCTATCAGTACGATGAGAACTACGACGATTATGTCTGCGACATGGACTTGGACGAGGACGAGATGGTGCGCTTCCTCTCCTCCCAGACAGACAGCTGCCCCTACTGGCGGCCCGGCGATGACTATCTCACCGCCCGCAGGCAGTAGATGAAGTACGGAAGGAATTTATTATGAACATCCGAGAAGCCACAAAAAATGACTGTGTGCATATGGATGCACTCCTGACGAAGCTGATCCGTTATGAGGCCCGATTTGATCCTAATTTGAGTCCAGAGGTCGTCATAGAGGACAATTACGCCGGGCAAATAGCCGCAGAAGGCTGTAAGGCTTATGTCGCAGAGGACCATGGGATCATCGTTGGATATCTCTATGGATTTACATACCGGATCCCGCAGGTGCTCTTGCAGCCCATCGCCATCGTCGATGCCCTGTATGTCGAAGAGGGCTACCGTGGGAAGGGAATCGCCAAAGATCTATTCCGCAGGTTTCAGGAGTTTGCGTCGGGCTGCGGTGCTGCCAGCATTGAGTTGAAGGTGATGTCCCGTAACAGAGATGCGCTGCGCCTGTATGCGTCGCTGGGGTTTTGCGAGACAAAAAAGTATATGGCGCTGCCGCTGTCGCAGAATGGAAGCAAATGACATTTTTCTTTAATAATAACGAAACAGGAACCGGCTTGACCCGTAAAGGTCACGCCGGTTCCTGTTTTGTGTATTTATTTGCACTTTATGCCAGATAGACGGCCTTGCAGCCCAGATAGTTCATGTAGCAATCCAGCTTGCCCACCGTCTCGAAGGGAGCGTGCATACTCAGCACCGGCACACCGGCATCAATGGTGGTGATGTTGCGGTTGGCCATGTACTGGGCCACCGTACCGCCGCCGCCGGCGTCGATCTTGCCCATCTCACCGATCTGCCACACCACGCCGGCCTCGTCCATCACCCGGCGGACATAAGCCACCGTCTCGGCGTCGGCATCGGAGGAGCCGCCCTTGCCACGGGCGCCCGTGTACTTGCACAGCCCCAGACCGTGGTTCACCTGAGCATCGTTGCGCTTCTCATACACCTCGGCGAAGTTGGGGTCATAGGCCGCCGTCACGTCGGAGGACAGGCAGAAAGCGCTCTCATAGCACACCCGCAGGGCAACGCCCTGACTCTCGCACAGATCCTCCATAAAGGTATCGAAGAAGGCGGACTGCATACCGGTGACGCCCATAGAGCCGATCTCCTCCTTGTCCGCCAGCATACAAACGGCGGTCTTGGTGGGGGTCTCCAGCTCCAGCAGAGCCTTCAGGGCCGCATAGCTGCACACCCGGTCATCGTGGCCGTAGGCGCCGATGAGGCTGCCGTCCAGACCGATATCCGTGGCATTAAAGGCCGGGACCACCTCCAGCTCGGCGGATGTCAGGTCATCCTCGCAGATGCCGTACTTCTCGTGGAGCAGATCCAGCACCCGCAGCTTCACACGGTCGCTGTCCTCGCTGTCGCCCAAGGGACGGCTGCCCATGAGGATGTTCAGCGTCTCACCGGCAATGGCCTCGTTGAGGGGCTTCTTCCCCTGCTCACCGCCCAGATGGGGCAGCAGATCATTGATGACGAACTTGGGCTCGTCGCCCTCGCCCAGCACCACGGACACCGCCGTGCCGTCCTTCAGGGCTACCACACCCCGCAGCTGCAGGGGGATCGCCACCCACTGGTACTTGCGGACGCCGCCGTAGTAATGGGTCTTGCCGTAGGCCAGCTCGCTGTCCTCATAAATGGGATGAGGCTTCAGATCCAGACGGGGAGAGTCGATGTGGCAGGCCACGATCTGTGCGCCCTCGGACAGGCTCTCCCGGCCGATCACGGCCAGCATCACGCTCTTCTTCCGGTTCACCCGGTACACCCGGTCGCCGGGCTGCAGGGCCATGCCCCGCTCATAGGGGATAAAGCCCGCCGCCTCCGCCAGCGCCACGGTGTGGGCCGTGCACTCCCGCTCGGTCTTGCTGTGGTCCAAAAAGCTCTTGTAGTCCCGGCAATAGGCCTCCATGGCATCCAGCGTCTGCTGGTCCACCCGGTCATAGCCGTTCTTGCTGCCGGAAAACAGCAGCTCTCTCTTGGCCTTCATTTCATCGGTCATCGTTCATGTCCTCCTTCGGTGATATGGTGGAGCTGCCGCAGCAGATCCCGGAAAAAAATCTCCGCCTTCTCCCGGAACGCCTCCGGCGTCTCCTCCTGATTTTCCAGCACATCTGTGCAGTGCTCACGATAATAGCTGTCCGGCTTCTGGGCCTGAATACGCAGCCGTGCGTACTCCTCCGGGATATGGTCCCGCTGCATGATCCGCTGAACCCGCTGCTCGCCGGGGGCCAGCACCGCCACCGTCCGGCAGCACAACTCCCCCAGGCCGCTCTCTATGAGGTTGATGGCATCCAACCCCACCAGAACCCTTCCCTCCATCCTCCTCCGCAGCACGCCGGGGAGATAGTCGAAAATGATGCCGTTGAGCCGCTCCAGCGCCTGCGGATCGGAAAAGACGAGACTCCCCAGCTTCTGCCGGTCCAGCTCCGTCCCCCGGAATACCTCGCCAAAGGCGTCCCGGATGCGGCGGCGCAGGGCTTCGTCCTCCCGCAGGGCCTGATGATATACGGCGTCGCAGTCCAATACCGTGCCGCCCAGCGCCTCCAGCGCCTGCAGGGCACTGGTCTTTCCGGACCCGGTGCCGCCGGTGATGCCGATGACCACCGGGGCATCTCCGTCAATGAGGTGGAAGCCCGCCGCCTTTTTCAGCCGATTCCCCACCGCCAAGCCCAGTCCTGCATCATCGGGACATTGGGCGAAAATCTCCGTCACGTCCGTTCCGTCGAAGGTGCGCAGAGCGTCGAACACCCGCTGGGCCTGCGCCAGCTTGTCCGTGAACGGCCCCAGCCGATGGACGATATGACCTTCAAAATACCCGGCGAACTCGTCAAAGCAGATGACCCCCGCCTTTTCCCGCAGCAAGCCCCGGATCACCAGAGCACTGTGGGCCGGGTCACCGGTCACTGCCGTCACCGGCGCCTTGGGAGCGTAGTGACGGTACTTCATCCCCGGCGCACGGGGCTTTTCCCCGTCCTTCAGAAGCCCGGTGACGGCCTTATCTACCGCCACCGTACCCAGCACCTCCTCCAGCGCCTCCAACGGCAGTCCGCCTGGGCGCAGCAGCCGGGGCGGCGTCACCGTCAGGTCGATGATGGTGGACTCCACCCCCACCGCACACGGCCCGCCGTCCACGATGCCGTCGATCTTGCCGTCCATATCCTCCGCCATGTGGCCTGCCGTGGTGGGGCTGGGCCGCCCGGAGGTATTACCGCTGGGGGCTGCCACCGGCACACCGGCAGCCTCGATGATGGCCCGTGTCACCGGATGGTCTGGGCAGCGCACGCCCACCGTCTCCAGCCCGCCGGTAGTTTGCAAGGGAACAATCTCCCGCCGGGGCAGGATCATGGTCAGCGGCCCCGGCCAGAACCGCTCCGCCAGACGGTAGGCCGTCTCCGGTACCTCCCGGCAGTACCGCTCCAGCCACGAGGCATCCGGCACATGGATGATGAGGGGATTATCCTGCGGACGGCCCTTGGCCTCGAAAATATGGCGCACCGCCGTCTCGTTGAGGGCGTCCGCCCCCAGACCGTATACCGTCTCCGTGGGGATGCCCAGCAGCCCGCCCCGCCGCAGGATAGCGGCGGCCTGCGGGATGGCATCTGCATCCCTCTCCGGATGGAATAGAATGGTTTTCACTGCGATCCTTCCCTTTTGCGGCGTATTTCTCAGAAACCCAGCTCCTCGCCCACCAGCACCACCTTGATGCGGCCTGCCGGGCGACAGATGCGAGTGGTGACGATCTGGCAGCAGATGCTGTCAGGCCCCGTACAGTCAGCGCACAGGCCGGTGACGGAACATGGAGTCTTGAGCCCGGCAAACCGCTGGGCGTTGACGGGAGCGGCGACCTCTCTGGCCCGGCGCATGGCTCCCTCCAGATCTCCGGCCACCTTGTTCATGCCCGCCACCACAATGACCTGCTCCGGTCCGAAGCACAGAGCTGCCACACGGTTACCGGTGCCGTCAATGTTCACCAACTGACCGTCGGCGGAGATGGCGTTGCTGCTCATCAGGAAGGTGCCGCAGGTCAGCGCCTTCTTCAGCATCTCCTGCCGCTCCTGCGGCGTCTGGGCCGTATCCCGGTCAATGAGGGCGATGCCCTCTTGCGCCAGCCGCTGCTTGATCCCCAGTGCGTCCACCGTGGCGGTGCCGCCCCAGGACACCGTGTGCTCCTTGGGGATCAGCTCCACCACTTTCTCCACAGCCTCTGCCGCCGCGGAGACGTAGTAGGCCTCGAAGTGGCGCTTTTCCAGCGCCTTCACCACCTGCGGACCAGCCTTGTCGTACCGCTTCTTCGTGTTTGCATCCATGGCTCATTCTCCTTTCTCATAACCCTCCTGCAGCCGCCGGGTCTGATCGGCCAGCGTCAGCGCATCGATGAGGGCATCCAAGTCGCCGTTGATGACGGCGGCGAGGTTGAAATTTTTACTGTCCCCCGTGAGGCGGTGGTCCGTCACACGGTTCTGGGGAAAATTATAGGTACGTATCTTGCCGCTGCGGTCACCGGTCCCCACCTGACTACGCCGGGTGGCGGCGATCTCGGCGTTCTGCCGAGCCTGCTCCGCCTCGTAGAGCTTGCTTCGCAGGATCTTCATGGCCCGATCCTTGTTCTTATACTGGCTCCGCTCGTCCTGACACTCCACCACCGTACCGGTGGGCAGGTGCGTAATGCGGATGGCGGACTCTGTCTTGTTGACGTGCTGCCCCCCTGCACCGCTGGAGCGGAAGGTGTCGATCTGCAGATCCTTGGGGTCGATGGAGAGCTCCGTCTCCTCCGCCTCCGGCATCACCGCCACCGTGGCGGCGGAGGTCTGGATGCGTCCGCCGGATTCCGTCTCCGGCACCCGCTGCACCCGGTGGGTACCGGCCTCGAATTTCAGCCGGGACCACGCTCCGTCGCCCTCCACCGTGGCACAGACCTCCTTCACGCCGCCCAGCTCCGTGACGTTCTGACTGACGATCTCCAGCTGCCAGCCCCGGCGCTCGGCGTACATGGTGTACATCCGCAGCAGGTCCGCCGCAAACAGAGCACCCTCCTCGCCGCCGACACCGCCCCGAATCTCCAGAACCACACTTTTTTCATCATTGGGGTCTCTGGGCAGCAGCAGGCGCTTCAGCTCCTCGGCCAGCCGCTCCCGCTGCTCCTTGGTCCGTGTCAGCTCCTCTTGGGCCAGCTCCCTCAGCTCCGGGTCCGACAGCATCTCCCGTGCCTCTGCGATGGCTTGCTCCGTCCGCTGTAAAGCAGTAAAGGTTTCCACCACAGGCGTCAGCTCCTTCTGCTCCCTGCTCAGGTTCTTCAGCCGCTGCTGGTCGCTGTACACCGCCGGATCGGCCAGCTCACGCTCCACCTGCCGCAGCCGCTCCGCAATTTGATTCAGCCGATCTTCCATGGGGCCTCCTTACGTCTGCTCCGCCAGATAGCGCTGCACGTCCTGAATGAATTTATCCCGCCAGAACACATAGCCCACGGAGCCAGGCCGCAGGGATGCCTCCAGCAGATGGGGCTGGGCGGTGTAGCTGTCCATCTGCCGATAGACCTCCTCATACCGCTTATCGCCGCCTCGGGTCAGCACATAGGCCACCCGACTCAGCTCCTGCCCCCGGCGCTTCAGCAGCCCACGCACGGGGCTGGCACACCGTCCGGCCCACACGGGGCTGCCCAAAATTACCAGTCGGTATTCTTCCAAGGGCTTAGCCGTCTCGAATTTCTCCAGCGGATGGGTGGAGCGCCGCATGGCATCCAGCCCGGAGCGGAAATATCCCTTCCGCCCCTGCCGGTCCACGCCGTCGGTGAACTCCACCAGCTCGGCTTCCAGCGCCTCGGCGATCTCCGCCATAGTCTGACGGGTATTGCCGCTGCGGGAATAGTATAAACACAAAATGTCGCTCATCTATGGTGCCTCCTGATGGCCTGCCGGAGCAGGCCAGAGTAGAATTTCCTTGCTATTAAAACATCTGTAAAGTGATAATACTTCTCAGCTTTTTCAAGGCGTATTATTCCTCAATCTGCAGAGAAAGCTCCTCCCAGCGGGCCATTTCCTGCTCCAGCCGGGCCTCTACCTCCTGCTTCTCCTGATAGAGCCGGTTCAGTTCCCCGGCATCGCAGGCGTGGGCCGCCATCTCCTCGTCCAGCCGGCGGCACTCCGCCTCCAGCTTGCTGATCCCTGTTTCGCAGATGGTCAGCTGCCGCCGGGCGGCCTGCTGGCTGCGGTTGCCGCGGGGCGGTCGGGTGTCCCCCTTTTTCTCCGGCGCCTTCACCGGCTGGGGAGCCTTCTCCTGCGCCTTCACCGCCCGGTACTGGGCAAAGCCCATGGGGTAGTCGGTGATGGTGCCGTCCGCCAGCTCCCAGATACGGGTGGCGAACCGCTGAATGAAGTAGCGGTCATGGGAGACAAACAGCAGTGTACCGTCAAAGGCCTCCACCGCCTCCTCGATCCACTCCCGTGCAGCAATGTCCAAATGGTTGGTCGGCTCGTCCAAAATGAGGAGGTTGATCTCCTCGTCCATCAGCATACACAGTCGCAGGCGGCTCAGCTCACCGCCGGACAGCACCGACACCGGCTTGAACACATCCTCCCCCTGAAACTGGTAGGTGGCCAGCCGGTTCCGGGCGCTCTGGGCCGTCATACCCTTTTTCTCGTACAGCATAGTATCCAAAATGCTGCGCTCCGGGTGGTCAAAGTGAATGATTTGTGGCAAGTACGCTGCCTTTACAGATGGCCCCAGCTTAAAGATGCCGCTGTCCGTAGGTTCCAAGCCCAGCAGCATATTCAGCAGTGTCGTCTTTCCGGTACCGTTTTCACCGATCAGGGCGATGCGCTCACCGCCCTCCACCCGCAGGTAGATGTCAGAGAACAGTGTCCGTCCGTCGAAGGCCTTGGAAACCCCCTTCACCTGCAGCACCTCGTCGCCCTTGAACTGGCGGCTGGCAAAGCGGGCGTCCATTTTTTTGGCCTTGGTGGGCTTCTCCGTAGTACGCATCCGCTGGATGCGCTTTTCCATGGAGAAGGCCCGCTTATGAAGGGCGTCATTGCCCATGAAGGCCCACAGGTGCATCTGCTCGGCAGCCTTTTCCAGCTGCTGGATCTTGGCCTGCTCCTTGAGATACTGCTTCAGGCGCTCCTGGTAGCGGCGCTCCTTCTCCACGGCGTAGAAGCTGTAATTCCCGCTGTAAAACTCCGCCTTTCCGTCCAGCACCTCGATGATGCGGGTAACGGTGCGGTCCAGAAAATACCGGTCGTGGGAGATGGTCACCACCGTGCCACGGAAGGTGCGGATATATTCCTCCAGCCACTCCGTGGCCTGAAGGTCCAGATGGTTGGTGGGCTCGTCCAGCAGCAGGATATCCGTGTCCTCTAAGATCAGACGGCCCAGATTCACCCGTGTCTTTTCCCCACCGGAGAGCTGGTCAAAGAGCCTCTGGCGCATCTCGGTATCGATGGAGAGGCCGTTGGCCACCTTGTTGACGGCGGTATCCGTATCGTAGCCGCCCAGCCCCTCGAACCGGGCCGTCAGCTCACCGTACCGCTTCAGGGTCTGGGAAGAGCTGTCTCCCGCCGCCATCTGCTCGGTAAGGCGGTCCATCTCCTCCTTCATCCGGAACATCCGTTCAAAGGCAGAGCGCAGCACATCCTCCACGGTGTAACCGTCGGGATACACCGGGATCTGGGAGATCAGGCCCACCCGGCGGTCGGGGGCCACCATTACCTGTCCCTCATCGTAGTCCAGTTCTCCGGTGAGGATACGAAATAAGGTGGTCTTACCGGCGCCGTTTTTCCCCAGCAGGCCCACCCGCTCCCCGGTGTCGATCTGGAAGGTGATGCCATCCAATATTTTCTTTTCCAGGTCAAAGGACTTGACCAGCCGGTTCACGCTGATATCGATCATGGATATTTCGTCCGTTTCGTTGTTTTCAGATGTATACTATGCTTCCTGAGTAAGGGCCTCCACGATGCGGTGGAATTCCATGGCATGGGACGCCTTCACCAGCATGGCTGTGCCGGGGGTCAGGGCCTCCCGGACGGCGGGCACTGCCTGCTCCACCGTGTCAAAGTGCAGGGCGATATTCCCCGCTCCCTGCGCCATAAGCCGGGCCTTTTCACCGATGGCGATGACCTGATCCAGCCCCAGCCGGGCCGCCAGCGCACCGGCCTCTCGGTGGGCGTCGCTGCTGAGCCGTCCCAGCTCGCCCATGTCTCCCATCACCGCCACCCGGCGACGGCAGTCGGTGTCCGCCAGAATGGTCAGCGCCGCCGCCATGGCCTGAGGATTGGCGTTATAGCAGTCGTCGATGATGAGCCGCTCCTCCGGCAGACGGATGCGCCGCATCCGGGAGCCCGTGGAGACATAATGCGCCACGCCCTCCCGGATCTGCTGTGCTGTCAGACCCAGCCGCTCGCCAATGGCCACCGCCATGGACGCCGGATAGATCATGTAGTCCCCCGGCGAGGGAATGTGCAGCGGATAAACGCCGCAGGGCGTGGTCACGGTGCAGGACAGGCCCTCCACTCCGTGGGTGACAATGTCCGTAACACGGACGGTGCAGTTTTCCCCCCGGCCACAGAGGATGGTCTCGAAGGGCAGCTCCAGCCCCGCCAGCAGGGCATCGTCGCCGTTGAGCACCGCCAGACCGCCGGGCTGCAGATGCTCGAAGATCTCGCTCTTGGCCCGCAGGGTACCCTGACGGGTGTTGCCGAGATTTTCAATGTGGGCATCCCCGATGTTGGTGATGACCGCCACCGTGGGACGCACCATCTCCCCCAGATAGCGGATCTGGCCGAAGTGATCCATGCCTGTCTCGATGACCGCCGCCTGATGCTCCGGCATCAGGCGCAGCAGGGTCTGTGGCGTACCGATCTCGTTGTTGTAGTTGGCCTCGGTCTTGAGGGTAAGGAAATGCTGGCTCAGCACCGAGGCGATCATCTCCTTGGTGGTGGTCTTTCCGGCGGAGCCGGTGATCTGCACCACGGGGATGGGGAATTTCTCCCGATACCACCCCGCCAGCTGTCCCAGCGCCCGGAGGGTATCCTCCACCTGCACATAGAACTTCCCCGGCACCAGCGCCTCCGGCAGGCGGCTGCACAGGCAGCCCGCAGCGCCGTTCTCCAGCGCCTGCGTCAGATAGGTGTGGCCGTCAAAGCGCTCACCCACCAGTGGGATGAACAGGCAGCCCTGCTCCACCCGGCGGCTGTCGGTGCTGACGCAGGAAAAGCCCTCGCCGTCCTGCACCAGCGTGCCGCCGGTGGCCGCACACAGCTCCTTTGCCGTACAGGTCATCATGTCCGCTGCACTCCTCTCGCCTTCAGAGACTCCTCTACGATCCTCTCACAGAGGTCGGCATAGCTCAAACCCACCTGCGCCGCCTCCTGCGGAACCAGACTGGTGGGGGTCATGCCCGGCAGTGTGTTGATCTCCAGGCACCACGCCTTTCCCTCCTCATCCAGCAAAAAATCGGAGCGGGAATACACCGACAGGCCCAGCCCCCGGTGGAGCTTCAGCGCCATCTCACCGATCTGGTGCCACTCCTCCTCCGTGATGGGGGCGGGGCAGATCTCCTGAGCACCGCCCTTCTGATATTTGGAAACGTAGTCGAAATATTCGCCACGGGGGATGATCTCCACCGCAGGCAAATAGGTGTCCCCCAGCACGGCGATCTGGATCTCACGGCCCTTGATCTTCTTCTCCACCACCACGTGGTCGCCGTAGGTCAGCAGCTTGGCCAGAGCTTCCCGCAGCTGCTCCTTGGTATCCGGCAGCTCCACACCGATGGAACTGCCGCCGTTGACGATCTTCACGGCGCAGGGGACCTCCAACTCCTCCACCAGACGGGGGATATCGGAGGCCGTGTAATGGACGTCACGCCACGGCGCCGTGCGAATACCCTCAGACTCCAGAAACCGCTTGGTAACGGATTTGTCCATGGCCATGCCACTGCTCAGATAGCCAGAGCCGGTGTAGGGTACTCCCAGCAGATCCAGCGTGGCCTGAATACGACCGTCCTCGCCGCAGGAGCCGTGGAGCGCCAGAAACACGATATCCGCCATGGCGCACACCGCCAGCACGTCCTTGCCCAGCAGGGACGGCCCCTGATCCTTCCGACTGCGGCGCACGGCCTCCAGATCCGGAGCCTCCTCCGTGACCCGGTTGTCGCCGCACAGGCCGTCCGGGGCATCGAAGATATCCTCCAGCCGACCTTCATAGCTCTCCATCCCCAGGAACATATCCACCAGAATAGCCTGATGTCCCCGCTCCCGCAGCGCCCGGCACACACCGGTGCCGGAGGTCAGAGCCACCTGACGCTCCGTGCTGAGTCCACCGGCCAAAACAACGATCTTCATAAGCTTTGCCTCGCTTTCGCTTGAATCACAGGGCGGCCCGCCGACTGCAAGCCACCTATTATATCAGTATGTCAGTATAGCATATCCCTCCGGTGATTACAACCGGGCAGGGAAATTTTCAACGACAAAAGAACCGCCCCATGGGGCGGTTCTTGGAAAAGCTCTATGCAGCTAACGCAGCCAGTCCGGCAGAGAACGCTTCTGGATGCCGGAAACCATGCCCATGGCGATGAACAGCGTCACCACCGACGAGCCGCCATAGCTGATGAAGGGCAGCGTCAGGCCCACCACCGGCAGCACAAACAGGCACATCCCCACGTTGGAGACGATCTGGAACACCAGCATCCCCGCTACGCCCACGCAGATGTATGCGTCCAGCTGGCTCTTGGCGTTGCGGGCCACTACGATACAGCGGATAACGATGGCCGCCAGCAGCGCCAGCGTCAGCACACAACCCAGCATCCCCAACTCCTCCCCGATGACGGCGAAGATGAAGTCCGTGTGCCGGAAGGGCAGGTTCACGGAGGAGGTACTCTGGGTCTGAGCCCCGTGGAGCAGCCCTTGTCCCGTCAGGCGACCGCCGCCGATGGCCATCAGGCTCCGGGTCTGCTGCCATCCGGCCTCCAGCGGATAGAGACTGTGATCCACCAGTACCTGAAAGCGCTCCTTCATATAGGGTGGGATCTTGTCCAGCTCCCACAGTAGGTAAAAGCCAGCCCCGGCGCCAAAGATGCCCAGAGCGAACCACCGGAGGGCTACCCCGGCGGCAAAGGCCATGCAGGCGAAGATACACACATACACCAGTGCGCTGCCCATGTCGGAGGAGATCACGTAGTAAAGGCCAATGGTCACCAGCAGATTCCCCGCCAACAAACCCACAGCGGGGATGGACTTCATGTCGCCCCGGCCCTTCATCCACACCAGCTGGCGGGCCAGCAGCAGGATAAAGGTCAGCTTCACCACCTCCGCCGGCTGCACCTGAATGGGGATGCCCCGGACGCCCAGCCACGCCAGATTGCCGTTGGCCGACACACCCAGCGGAGTTTTCAGCAGCAGGAAGAAGCCAAGGTTAAAGGCCAGCAGCCACTGCCACTTTTTGCTGATCTCCGTCAGGTCCACCATGGACACCACGAAATACAGCACAATGCCCAGCGCCAAGCCGCACAGCTGGATGATGACGCACTTGAGTCCCCCCTGATACCGGGTGGCGCTGTAGATCATCACCACGCCGAAGAGGGACGTCACGGTACACAGGGCCAGCAGTAGAAGATCTGCTTGACGGATAATATCCAATATGGTATTTTTCACACTTTTCAGCATGGATGTTTCCTCGAATGATCTATATAGAGCTTATATTGATTTAGTGTACCACGTTTTCCTGCCGGTGTAAACCGAAGTTTTTGTGAACGTGGGATTGACAAGTGATGCCCACGGTGGTATATTGTACCAAAAGTAAGAAAAGTTATACTTTTCATATTAGGAGGGATCGTTGTGGGAAAGAAGGACGACCGGTACTATATGTCCTCGGTAAAGCTCGGCCCCAAGGGACAGATCGTCATCCCCAAGGAGGCACGGGCCATGTTCGGCCTGGAGCCGGGGGACACGCTGGTGCTGCTGGCAGACACCAAAAAGGGCATCGCCTTACAGACGGCGGATAAGCTGAATCCCCTGCTGCGGCGGGTGTTTCAGCAGCTGCCGGGAGATGAGGAGGCGGAGGAATGAACGCATTGGCGGTCAAAGGGCTGTGCAAGCGCTATCCGGCCTTTTCGCTGGAGAACGTCAGTTTTTCCGTGCCGGAGGGTGCCGTCATGGGCTTCATCGGACGCAACGGAGCGGGCAAATCCACCACACTGAAGTCTATTCTGGGGCTGGTACACCCGGACGCCGGGGAGGTAACGGTGCTGGGCAAGTCCTTCCGGGAGGAGGAGCAGTACATCAAGGAGCGCATCGGCGTGGTGCTGGGCGGCATCGACTTCTATCCCAAGAAGAAGGTACGGCTCCTCAGCGACGTGACCCGCCGGTTCTACGGCAACTGGCAGGAGGAGAAGTACCGTCACTACCTGAATCTGTTCGGCATTGACCAGGAGAAGCGGGTGGATCAGCTGTCTACCGGCATGAGGGTAAAGTACATGATCGCTCTGGCCCTGAGCCACGATGCCCAGCTGCTGATCCTGGATGAGCCCACCAGCGGGCTGGACCCGGTATCCCGTGACGAGCTGACGGAGCTGCTGCGGCGCATTGCCGCCGACGGACATCGCAGCGTGCTGTTCTCCACCCACATCACCTCGGATCTGGAGAAATGCGCCAGCCACATCACCTTCATCAAGGACGGTGCCATCCAGCACACCGGCACACTGACCGACTTCCAGCAGCACTACGCCTACCTCCGCCAGCCGGGACAGGAGCTGACGCTGGAGGACATCATCGTTTCCGTGGAGAGGAGGCCCTTGGATGAAAACGCTATTATATAAGCAGCTGCGGCTGGTGTGCCAGCCTATGACGCTGGTATTCTGCCTGTTCGGAGTCATGCTGCTGATCCCGGCCTACCCCTATACCGTCATGTGGTTCTATGTGATGCTGGGGCTGTTCTTCTCCTTCCTCAACGGGCGGGAGCAGAAGGACGTGTACTACTCCGCCCTGCTGCCCATCCGAAAGCGGGATACCGTCAAGGCCAACTGCCTGTTCGTGGGGCTCATCGAGCTGCTGGCGCTGGTCATCGCCATTCCCTTCGCCCTGCTGCGGGCGAAGCTGGGTATCGGGGACAATCCCGTGGGCCTCAATGCCAATGTGACGCTGTTCGCCTGCGGACTGATGCTGTTCGCCGTGTTCAACGCCGTGTTCCTGCTGTCCTTCTACCGGACGGCCTACAAGGTGGGCGTATCCTTCGTGAAGGCGTGTATCGTCATGGCGGTGGCGGCGTTCATCATGGAGGCCGCCGTCCACTTCCCGGCACTGAGCCGCTTCAACGGCTATGACCTGGCCTGTCAGCTGCCGCTGCTGGCGGCGGGATTGGTGATCTGGTGCGGCAGCTGGCCCCTGATCTTCCGGGGTGCCGCCGCCCGATACGAGAAGGTTGACCTGTAAGCGAGGGACCCTCAGCATCATCTGCGGACGGCAAGGACACCCTCTGAACAAAAGAGGACAGGGCTGCGCCCTGTCCTCTTTTGCTCTCTCAGTCCGCCAGACCTTTCCCGGCGGAAAACTGATCGTATTTCGCCTGAAGCCACTGCTTCAGCTCCTCCACACCGGCCTCGTCCCATGGGAAATCTCTCTCCTGCCTGTCCTGCGCTGCCTCGTAGCAGTACACGGAATAAACCGCCGTGTGCAGTATGCCCTTTTCCTTCCCCATGTCAAAGCGGTAGCGGAAGTCTCCGATGCTGCCGGTATAGACAAAGGCCCGCTTGAACCAACGGGGCGTCAGCTCTGCAAATTGTGGATGCATCCTGTCCCCTCCCCTTTTGTTTTTTATCAGTATACCACAGCCTGCCGAAAAAGGACAGTCAAAAATAGACACCCGGCGGCAAAATCAGGAAAAAGCGCTTGAAAATCTCCTCCGACCGTGGTATCATGTATGTAACGTTTGGAACATTTAAGCTTCGGCTGAGAAAAGGGGTATCCGAATATGGAAAGTGCAGTGAAACGCATCGGCGTGCTGACCAGCGGCGGCGACGCCCCCGGCATGAACGCCGCCATCCGTGCGGTGGTGCGGACGGCAATGAAGAACAGCATCGAGTGCGTGGGCATCCGCCGGGGCTGGGCGGGCCTTATCGCCGGGGATATCTGTCCCATGAATTCCGGCAGCGTCAGCCGCATCATCAACCGGGGCGGCACCGTTCTCTACACCGCCCGCAGCGACGAGTTCCGCACGCCGGAGGGACAGAAGAAGGCCGCCAACACCTGCAAGCTGCTGGGGCTGGACGGCATCGTGGCCATCGGCGGCGACGGCACCTTCCGGGGGGCGCAGGATCTGTCCAGATTCGGCGTGTCCGTGGTGGGCGTGCCGGGTACCATCGACAACGACATCGTCTGCACCGACTATACCATCGGCTTCGATACCGCCGCCAATACCGCCGTGGAGTGCATTGACCGTCTGCGGGACACCATGCAGTCCCACGAACGCTGCTCCGTGGTGGAGGTCATGGGCCGTCACGCCGGGTATCTGGCTCTGTATGTGGGCGTAGCCGTGGGGGCCACCGCTGTGCTGGTACCGGAGCATCAGTATGACTTTGAAAAGCACGTGGCCGAGAAGATCCGCGCAGCCCGGTTGGGGGGCAAAACCAACTTCATGATCGTGGTGGCCGAGGGTGCCGCCAGCGCCATGGATGTGGGCAAGGAGATCAAAGAGCATCTGGGGCTCGACCCCCGTGTCACCATTTTGGGCCACATCCAGCGGGGCGGCAGTCCCACCGCCAAGGATCGTGTGCTGGCCACCCGCATGGGGTACGAGGCGGTGCGGGTGCTGGCCGAGGGCATGACCAACCGGGTCATATGCGTCCGGGATGACCAGATCGTCAACGTGGATATCGACGAGGGACTGGCCATGAAAAAGACCCTCAACGCCGAGGAATTCGAGGTCATGACCGTTATGACCGGTGTGTGAGCCATATACGAAATAGAATAAGAGTATCCCATGGAGGAGAAGCACAGCTTCTTCTCCATGGTCTTTTTGTGCAAAAAGCGTTGACGGACATCGAATCTTATGGTTCGTAATAGGAAACTTTTCTTATGCTCCCTCTGCGTCACGGAGCGCTGTTTGTTGTGTTCTGCGCCGAACCTGCCTGGTTTGTCAAAAATGTTCATCTGTTATTGTGCATTTTTGCCGCCGCGCCCCCTCACGGGGTGCATGGATTGAAATCATAGTTGATAATTCAAGATATACATGGTATACTTAGCCGCACCCCCTCACGGGGCGCATGGATTGAAATTCATTGTTCTGACGCAGGTACAGTCAGGCAGAGTCGCCGCCTCCCTACACGGCATAGAGAAAAAATGTTCCAAAGGAGTGCTGTCCGAATGAATCCTGCTGATATCATCAAAGATGCTGTTGCACTTATCAAAGAATATGCACAGGAACTCAGTCAAAAAGAGCACAGAAATGATGTTGAATCCGGGGAATTGATCGGCTATACTGAGGCTCTTAGTGTACTTCAGGATGCGTGTTCGCCGGATATGCGCCGTGAAATCGGTCTTGATTTCGATATCGACGCAGTATACTTGAATGGTACGAAAAAAGGAGGGACTTGCTGTTATGACCTCGATGGAAAAGAAATTGACTGAAAACCGATTAACCGAAGTGAAAGCTGCCCTCTCTGCAAAATACCGCACGGTTGATCTTGGCGGGGAAAAATTTTTCGTTGCCACAGATGGAGCGTTCTTCCGAGTTGGTGTATTTCCCGGTGCGATGGCGCTAGTGATTGAATATGCTGATACGGAACAGGAAGCAAGGCAGAACGCACTGGAGGACGGAGACCGTTTCTATCTGGATGAAACAACTCTGGATGAGATGCTTCGCCTCATGATAGCCGAAATTGAGAGGTGCTAACCGATCCGCATCCGTCAGGCTCCGGCTCTCGGAGTTTTTCGCCATTTGGGCGGCGATCCGCAGCACGTCCCGGTCGGAAAGCGTCGAGCTGCGAATTTGTGCTTGACTTTCCGTCTGGTTCTGTGCTACAATGTCCCCAGTGGTGGATGTGCCGGACTTGACCGGCGGCCCCACGAAGGTGGTGGATGAGCTGGACTTGACCGGCGGCCCCACCTTTTCTATTGGATCAATATCATACAGATACTTCACACCGTTTGCGGATTCCGTCACGTTCAGCGTGGCCTCCCAGACGGTGTTATTTTTATCCTGAATGTACGTCGTCCAATACTGCCAGTCGTTCTTACCGTTGTGCATTGATGCGGGCCAGCTCCTGTACGCCGACCTCGGACACCAGCTGCTGAAGCGCCCCGTTGCCGAACTTGCTGAACTCCTTCGGCTGGCGCACCGGCTCCAGCGCTCCACGCAGATTGGCCGCTGTCATATTGTGCAGTGCCAGAAGATCACGGGTTTCCTCCACCGGCTCCCGGATAGAGAACTGATCCTTTACTCCCCGCTGATTCTCCGAGCTTCGTTCAGCAGTTCTTCTCCCGTTGCTTCCCGATGGTCCGCCATGTAATGCAGCATTTCGACCTGCTGTTGTTCTTCCTCCCCTACGGTTAGAAAGATTGCTGCGCCCATTCCCCTCGAAATGCCCATAGCCTTTAAGCAATGAGTCAAGCGCTTTTCGGTCTCCGTCATAGTTTTGCTCCTCCCTGATATAATCCATCAGCATCTTTGCTTTTGCGCTGGCAGTCTTCCCGCCCACCGCATACAGCGGCGTGGCATCTGTTCCGTCTCCTATGCCATATAAAGCGAACACCTGTACGCCTTTTTCATCAGCATACACCCACTTGGTTGCCTCGTCAAGAAAATTTTCCCCGCTTTTGATCTCGGCGTTCATCCGCCGTTCCAGCAGCTCCCACTCCGCTCGTTTCAGTTGCGGCTGCCTTCACTTTGGCGATGAAGTCCTTCAGCTTGCCGACGAGCTTTTCCGCCCCCCCCCACACTCCCCGCCGGCAGCGAGACACAAAAAATTCCCGGAGAGCCTTCGTTCTCCGGGAATTTTTTATGAGTCAATAGACGCTATCAAGCCTTGCCGGCGCAGCCCAGCACGTCCACCAGCTTGTGGCGCACCAGCTCCTTGATGTTGGCACGGGCAGGCTTCAGATACTCACGGGGGTCGAACTTGTCGGGATGCTCCTCCATGAACTGACGGATGGTGCCGGTCATAGCCAGCCGCAGATCAGAGTCGATATTGATCTTGCACACGGACAGCTTGGCCGCCTCACGCAGCTGCTCCTCCGGCACACCGATGGCATTGGGCATCCGGCCGCCGTGGTCGTTAATCATCTTCACGTACTCCTGCGGCACGGAGGAAGAGCCGTGCAGCACGATGGGGAAGCCGGGCAGACGGCGGGAGACCTCCTTCAGCACGTCGAACCGCAGGGGAGGCGGCACCAGAATGCCCTGCTCGTTGCGGGTACACTGCTCAGGCTTGAACTTATAGGCGCCGTGGCTGGTACCGATGGCGATGGCCAGAGAGTCGCAGCCGGTCTTGGACACGAACTCCTCCACCTCCTCCGGACGGGTATAGGATGCCTCATGAGCGGCCACCTTCACCTCATCCTCAATGCCGGCCAGCGTACCAAGCTCGGCCTCCACCACCACGCCGTGGTCGTGGGCATACTCCACCACACGCTTGGTGATCTCGATGTTCTCGGCAAAGGGCTTGGAGGATGCGTCGATCATCACAGAGGTAAAGCCGCCGTCGATGCAGCTCTTGCAGGTCTCGAAGTCGGGGCCGTGATCCAGATGCAGCACGATGGGGATATCGGGGCAGCACTCCACAGCGGCCTCCACCAGCTTCACCAGATAAGTGTGGTTGGCATAGGCACGGGCGCCCTTGCTGACCTGAAGGATCACGGGGGCGTGCTCCTCCTGGCAGGCCTCGGTGATGCCCTGTACGATCTCCATGTTGTTGACGTTGAAAGCGCCGATGGCGTAGCCGCCGTTATAGGCCTTTTCAAACATTTCCTTGGAAGTGACCAGTGGCATAAAAATCGCTCCTTTAGCAAAATAGTTCTTGACTTGTACGGAATGATTGGAATAATATATCCATGGCTTATTGTATCACACTTTTTCTTTTTTGCAACCCCCAGTCATTTACTTTATGGCATTTCCGTGCTAAACTGATAGAGCTTGATTAAAAATTCTTCTGTGGAGGTATAGATCATGAAAGAATTAAAGGGTGCCTGCATCATCGGACAGTCCGGCGGGCCTACATCGGTCATCAACGCCAGTGCCTACGGCGTCATCGACACGGCGCTGAAGTCCCCCTGCATCACGCAGGTGCTGGGCGCCGAGCACGGCATCAAGGGCGTGCTGAATGACCGTCTGTTCGACATGGGGCTGGAGGACCCGGAGGAGCTTCGGCTGCTGAAATACACTCCCTCCTCTGCTCTGGGTTCCTGCCGCTATAAGATCGCAGACCCGGAAAAGGACGATACCGACTATCGCCGGATCCTGGAGGTGTTCAAGAAGCATAACGTCCGCTACTTCTTCTATAACGGCGGCAACGACTCCATGGATACCTGCAACAAAATCAACACCTATATGCAATCCGTGGGCTACGAGTGCCGGGTCATGGGCGTACCCAAGACCATCGATAACGACCTCTTCGGTACCGACCACTGCCCCGGCTACGCCTCGGCGGCCAAGTACATCGCCACGTCCATGATGGAGGTCTATCACGACGCCCATGTCTATGACACCGGCATGATCGTGGTCATGGAGATCATGGGCCGCCACGCCGGCTGGCTGGCCGCCTCTGCGGCGCTGGCGTCGGAGTACGGCGCAGGTCCCGACCTCATTTATCTGCCGGAAACGGATTTCAGTATGCCCAAGTTCATCGAGGACGTGAAGCGGGTCTATGCCGAAAAAGGCAGCTGTATCATCGCCGTCTCCGAGGGCATCCACTATGAGGACGGCGGCTTCGTCTCCGAGGCCAAGGTAGCCGCCAATGACGGCTTCGGCCATGCTCAGCTGGGCGGTCTGGCCGCCATTCTGGCGCAGGTGCTGAAGGAGGAGACCGGCGCCAAGGTCCGTGGCATCGAGCTGAATCTGCTGCAGCGCTGCGGCGCACATCTGGCCTCCGAGACGGATATCGAGGAGTCCTTTATGGCGGGCAAGGCCGCCGTGGAAAACGCCGTCAACGGCATCAACGGCCGCATGATTGGTTTTGAGCGCGGCGTCCGGGACGGCCGCTATGCCTGCAAAACCAAGCTGATCCCTCTGATGGAGGTGGCCAATGTGGAGAAGAAAATCCCCCGTGAGTGGATCAATGCCGAGGGCAACGGCGTAAACCACCAGTTCATCGAGTACGCCCTGCCTCTGATTCAGGGTGAGCCGGATCTGCCCAAGGTGGACTCTCTCCCCCGCTTCGCCAAGCTGAAGAAAATTCTGGCAAAATAATTGCAGCCATAAAAAATGTCCGGCCATAGGGCCGGACATTTTTTGCAGTTCTCCTACTGATCGAAGGAGGGGTTGACGAAGTAGAGATTCTTCTGATCCATCTTCTCCTTTGCCAGCCGCAGCCCCTCGCCGAAGCGCTGGAAATGGACGATCTCACGGGCCCGCAGGAACTTGATGAC
>ERZ839947.1214-NODE-1214-length-26109-cov-10.626775_pt1 | contig 26109 bp, 25 predicted proteins | sample MGYA00519908_ERZ839947 | MGnify/ENA primary metagenome ERZ839947 (study PRJEB31850, sample SAMEA3708857) | human gut metagenome | biome: human gut; feature: human-associated habitat; material: faeces | place: China | collected 2014 ... | reverse complement strand
ATTATTATACGCTATTTCTCGTCAAAAATCAACCATTTGTTGTGACAGAGCCAAAAACAAAAACAGAAAGGCTGCGCAGGAGAAAGACCTTGCGGCAGAGCCGTCCCTTTGTTCCCCAATAGTCGGCTTTGAAACGCTCAAAAAACGTTTCTGGTTCCTTTGGTTCCTGATGATTGGAGTCGACCTCTATCACAGGTGTTCCGCACGCTGGGCAGAACGCGGCGTTTTCGGGAAGAATGCGGCCACAATGAGCACAATAGTTAGTCATTATAAATTCCTTTCAAAAAGCTTCTTTCCTCCAAGATCCTGCGGTTCCAAAAGCTGGATGCCATGGGCCTTTAAAAGGCGCGCCGTAACGCCAGGCGCCTTTACAAGGGTTTTCGTAAAGGACCCGTCGTAGCGGGACGAAACGCCGCAGCTGGGACTTTTTGCCTGGAGGATGACAAGATGGGCGCCCTCTTTTTGCGCAAGCTGCAGGACCTTTTTGGCCCCTTGATCATAAGCCGCTGTCACATCAAGACCGCTTTGGGTCATGACGCGGCCATCAGGCTGGATTTCTGCCGGCGGGCGCGGCGTCACTAGGCCGCCCATCACTTCGGGACAGATGGGAATGACGCGGGCATGAGAGGCTTTTAAAAAGGCCTTCACTGCCGTGTTGGGCTTACTTTTTCCATCATAGCGACAGGGCGTCCCCAAAAGACAGGCGCTCACAAGAATGGTTTTTTCACTCATGACAGGGCCCCCTTAAAATGCTGCTCCACATTGCCAATGGAATAGATGACCATAGGCACGACAAAGAAAGTCGCTGCAAACCACGCCGCCTGGTCAGCCCAAGTAATGGCATCATAGCCAAAAGAGCCGACAAAAAGGACGGACACGACGGTGCGGGCAATCATCTCAAGGATCCCGCTCAGCATGGCCTTGCGGGCATTGCCCAGACCTTGGATGCTCATACGGCACACATTGAGGATCCCCAGCACCCACAGACAGTACCCCATGCGGCGCAGGTACAGGGCGGCAAGGTCCAGTTCGACCGTATTTGCCGCGTCAAGAAAGAGAAGGCACAGGTCCCGGCCCCACAAAATCATGGCAAAAAGGCCAAAAATCGCGCCGTAAAGGACGCTGACGATGGTCCCCTTGTAAATGCCCTTGCGGATGCGGTCCGTCTGGCGGGCACCAAAGTTTTGAGCCACAAAAGTAGAGACAGCCGTGGCAAAGGCATCAAAAGGTGCGAGCAGAAAGAGCTTGATCTTCGTTCCTGCCGTAAAGGCCGATACGAACTGCGTCCCCAAAGAGTTATTGGCGCTCTGCATAACCATGGAGCCAATGGCCGTAATGGAATACTGCAGTCCCATAGGAATGCCGATGCCCATGAGGTCACGGCCTTCAAGGAAATCATAGTGACGGGCCTCTTCTTCGATATGAAGGACGTCGTAGCGGCGCGCCACCGCATAAAGGCAAAGGAGCGCCGAAAGGGCCTGGGAAAGGACCGTGGCCAAAGCCGCCCCGGCAACCTCCATCCCAACATTGACGATAAAAAGAAAGTCCAGGCCAATATTAAGGACCGACGCCACGGCAAGATAGATAAAGGGCGTCTTGGAGTCGCCAATGGCCCGCATGAGACCGGCGAGGTAATTATACATGATCGTAAAGGGAATTTCACAGAAAATGATGATGAGATAAATCCAGGCATCATGAAAGATTTCTTCCGGCACCTGCAGGATATGAAGGATGTGATCACAAAAAACCGTCGTCACGAGGGTCAAAAGGGCAGCAAATAGGGCCGCGAGGATCCCCCCGGAATATTCATAGCGGTGCATGCCGCTGTAGTCCTTGGCGCCAAAGCGCTGTCCCACGGGGATGGAAAAACCCAGACTCATGCCGATGCAAAAGCCCATGACGAGGAACTGGATGCTTGTCGACGAGCCTACGGCGGCAAGAGCCTTAGCCCCCAAAGTTTGCCCCACAATGGCCGTATCGACAAGATTATAGGTCTGTTGGAAGAGGCTGCCCATGAGTAGGGGCAGACTGAATTTTACAATAAGAGGCAGGATGGGCCCCTGGGTCATATCCTTACCGCGGCGTTGTGCCATACAATCACTTCATTTCTTTTTCGTTAGGACCGGTCCGCAATCTTTTGAAGGACCCGTTCCTTTTCAGCCCCCTCATAAAGGACAGGCCGATAGTCATTATAATAAGGCGTCGAGGAGATGCGGCAGGGGATGAGCGTGCCGCCGTCGGAACCACGAAGCTGCCCGTCCTCAAAGGTAAAGCGTTCCTGGTAAATGAGGGCGTCTTTGTCACGGGGATTGCTGTTGCCGCCGAAGCAGAAATTTCCCAAGCTATAGATGATGCGCCGCCCTTTGTAGGTCTCCGTTCCCTGCACAATATGGGGATGGGCACCAAGGACCAAATGGGCGCCGTAATCGATAGCAAGATGAGCAAGATCGCGCTGATCCTCGTCGGCATAAGGCTCAAGCTCCGTTCCCCAATGGAAATAGCAGATGATGAGACGGGCGCCCTTTCGCTTCACTTTTTCCAGTTCCGCAATGAGCTGCGTCTGTGCGCCGCCCGCAAGGTCATTGATGCCAACAAGGCCAACGGGGATGCCCTTTACGAGCATGACGGGACTTTCTTCATAGCCAAAAGGCATGACGCCAGCTTTTCCTAAGGTGCCGAACGTATCCCAGTAGCCTTCATTCCCATAGTCATAGCTGTGATTATTGGCAAGGGTCGCTGCTTCGACGCTGCCTTCCATAAGGACCCGCACATAATCGGCCTTTCCTTTAAAAGCAAACGTCTTTTCCTGCCGGTCCGTACTTTCCGTCAGAGCCCCCTCCATATTGACAAGGGTGAGGTCATCATGGGCAAAAATAGAGGCTACGCCCTTCAAAAAGACCGACGCATCCCCATTTGCCGCATCATAGGCAGCAGGAAAGGTTCCCTCATAGCCAAAGGCCTCATCCGTTCCAAGGGTGCAGTCACCAGCCGCGGAAATGGTAAGGACCGCAACCGTCTTTTGCGGCGGCGCTTCCTTGGGCGGCGCCGGTGTTTCCGGTATTATGACTGCGATTCTTGCAGGAATTATCTGCTGTGGCGCATAGGAGCCGCGCAGGTGAAAGTCTTCACTTTGCGATAACCTAATGGCAATCTCTGCCTCATGAACCTTGGGGACCGGCGCCAGCTCCTTTTTGGGTTCTGCCGTGCCGGGCAGGATGGCAAAAGCCGTTAAAGCAAAAAGGAGCGCACACTGGCGCAATATCCAGGGAAAACGCGGGATTTTTTTCAGGAAAGAAAAGTAGGGCGGGATTGTCATGATGACTGGCTCCTTTAACCGACAGTGGTCAGTATCATTGTACATGATTTTAGGGGAAATTGCGAAGAAAAAGAAGGGGAATCAGCGTTCTTTCACCGATGGTGCTGGCCGCTAAGCAAATAATCGCGGGCCAGCGATAAGTCTATTTTTCCCTTCACAAAAGCTTCTTTACCCTCTATTTTGCGTGGCTTTAAATCCTCCCTGTTTCCTATGAATTTGACAAAAGTGACCACTCTATATTAAAATAAAGTTGTCACTTTTATAGCTACCCGAAAGGAAACCCATCATGTCCCTTCATATGATTCGCGGCGAAGCCCGCTATCACGAAATTGCCGTTGTCTTAGCAGAAAAGATTTCCAGCGGAACCTATGCGGTTGGAGAAAAACTCCACGCCCGCTCAAACCTTGCCACCACCTTTGGTGTCTCTGCTGAAACGGCCCGCAAGGCGGTTCAGGTCCTTGTGGAACTAAAGATCCTTGAAGTACGGCACGGAAGCGGCTGCTATGTCCTATCCAAAGAAAAAGCGGCAGCCTTCGCTGCCCAGTACCAAGATGTACGGTCCGAAAAGAAAATGCGGGAAGAGCTTCTCCAAATTCTTGAAAAACAGCAGCAGGACGCCGTGCGGGCAAAAGCCATCCTTTATGATCTGGAAGCTTCAGCAAAGAAGGCAGAAAACATCCTGCTTTTTACGCCTTTCACCTTGCTGATTGACACCACCTGTCCCCATCTGAACGAAAGTATCGGTGCCCTGAACCTCTGGCATCACACAGGTGCCACTGTCGTTGCCATCGTCCGCGGCAGCACGACACTCCTGTCTCCCGGTCCCCACGCCATCCTCAAGGCTGGCGACACAATCTACTTTGTAGGCGACGCCAAGGCTCGGCAGCGGATGGAAGCTTTTCTCCGCCCTTAAACAGGACCGATTCCCATTGAAAGGAGTCTTGTGATTTGAAATCCCTATCCATTGCCCTTGCTTATGTTGGAATTGTTGTCGGCGCCGGTCTTTCCTCCGGTCAGGACATCCTTCAATATTTTCTTTCCTTTGGTCTTAGTGGCATCGCCGCCATGGTACTTCTGGGACTATTGAACCTTTTTTACGGCAAAGTCATGCTCGCTCTGGGCTCTTATTATCAAAGCGACAATCATGACGAAGTCCTGCGGCGCATCACCCATCCCTTTGTAGGCCGCCTCATCGACGTAACCCTCGTTCTCTCTGGCTTTGTCATCGGTTTTGTCATGATTGCGGGAGCGGGGGCCAACCTGCACCAGCAATTCGGCCTTCCCATATGGAGCGGTGCCGCCCTCTGCAGCGTCCTGATGATCATCGTCTCCTTCCTGGACTTTGAAAAGATCACCCATGTCCTAGGGGTCTTTACGCCGATCATCCTTGTTATGCTGTTGATCATTATGCTCTATACCCTTGCAAAAAGGCCTTATTCCCTTGCTGAAATAAAGGCGGCTGCCGCCACACTCATTCCCGCCGTTGCCTCGCCTTGGGTCTCAGCCATCAACTACTTTGCGCTTTGCATGCTTACGGCAGCTTCCATGGCCTTTGTCCTTGGCGGCTCCATCGTGCGCATCAGCCAGGCAGAAAAAAGCGGTGCTTTAGGCGGATTTCTCGTCGGTCTCATCATCCTCATGGCCGGCCTCACCCTTTTTGCCTGGCTTCCTCTTGCTAAAAAGGCGGACGTTCCCATGCTTGCCATCGTAAGCCAGATGTCTCCCCTTTTTGCGTTCTTCTATGCCCTCACCATTTTTGCGCTCATTTTCAATACGGCTTTTGCCCTTTTTTATGCAACGGCCCGCCGTTTTGCCGGGAGTCAGAAAAAAAAGACACGCTGGTGGTTCATCGGACTCACCCTTTCTGGCTTTGGCTGCAGCTTCATGGGATTTAAGGCCCTCATTGCCCTTTTATATCCGCTCCTCGGGTACATGGGGATCCTGCTCCTTCTAGCCGTCACCTTGGCCTATCTTAAAGAGCAGCGCGCCATGGGCGTTGAAAAGAAGATCCGCCGTGCCATGATCCATCTGGCCGTCTGCCGCTACGACGATAACCGGACCTGTACCAAAAAAGATTGGAAACGCTTTGCCATCTTGGGAAGCCGCTCCAAAGCCAATACGGAGACCATCGAAAAAGGTGTTACAAAATACGTGAAAGAAGCACTGGACGGGGCGCCGCAAGGCGGCAGATAAAACCTATTCCGTACAGATTGTTAAAACAAAAAGACAGAAGGCGCCGCCCCAAACCGCCCTACGGGAGAGGGCGGAATTAAATTCGCCCGGAGACAGGTTTCTCGGGCTTCCGCCATCGCTCCAAAAGCGTCCTTTGAAACCCTGAGCGAAAAGTCCTCACTACCGCTTGCAGGGATACGGCGCATAGCTTCTCATCCACCACCAAAACCGGGAAATGGTCATGAAACGAGTTAGGGAAATTGCCACACAACATGAGGGCTCATAAATTTTGTTAGCGGCCCCGTCGTACACGAAAACATTTCCTTTACCTCCGCAGCCGCAATGGATTGATACGGGTGCGGCTGTAAGGGATAAAAGGGCTCGCTCTCTGCTGCTGCACATCAAAAGACCGGCTTTTCCGGCAGGGGAAACTCCGACTGCTCCTATCGTCGCTGCCCTATGAGTAAGCTTTCCGCATGAATTTTTCAGCATAAGAGAATACGAAAAATTCGGTGACTCACTTAACCGCCCTGCACAATCTCTCGCCTTTCTTTTTCTAAGGCACATGGAAGCTCGTAAATTGATCGGCGATATGCGTACCGCCTTACCAAGGCGGATCGATGCGCTATATCGAGTGCTAAGGGAAAAGACCGGCCGCAGGACGGTCCAGTAACTGCCATCGTACTTTCTACGCTTCAAAAAGACCCGCTTCTTACAAAAGCTACATAAAAAGCAAGAGCCCAAACCCGAACCTATATCTACGTTCGGGTTTGGGCTTTTCTTATGTTTTTTGGGCTTACAAGCTTTTCCCTTCCGGTCTTTTCTTCCAATTGCTTTTTACAAATTCACTTCAGATGCCGTATGGTCATCCGCCATGGCCTCTTTGAGATAAGGGATTAAGCAATGAAGACAAGTTTTTATGGAGAATCGGAGCGAGTTATGGTCCGACCTAAAATCCAAGCGCCTCATTCACCAAGATCACCTTGATCCGGCCTTTTTCGTGGGAAAAGCGCGTCACTAGGAGATTGCAGCAAATGGTATCAGGCGACTTGCAGTCAGCACAGGCTCCATTCACCTTGCACGGCGTCTTCCCCTTTGGAAAGCGCTGGGCATTGACTGGGGCCGCAAGGTTCCTGACCCGATAGACAGCGTGTTCCACATCCCTTGTCACTTTGTTCATCCCGACAATCATAAGGACCTGCTTCGGCCCGTAGGCAATACAGGAGACACGGTTTGAATTCCCATCAAGGTTCACGAGGACGCCATCTTCCGTAATGGCATTTGTACTGGATAGGAAGGTATCACAGCTGTGGGCTTTCAGCATCATCTCCCGCTTTTCTTCAGCCGTCTTTTTCGTATCCCGGTTATAAACCGTATACTGTCCCTGGGTCAGGGCTTCCTTGAGGCCGATTTCCTCAATGGAATAGGTCCCGCCCCAGCTTACGCTTGAGCCTTTAGGGATCAGATCCAAGGCAAGCCCTAGGGCTTCGTCCTTTGTTTCCACAAAATAGCCTTCCATATTGCGGCTTTGGAGTCCCTTGATCACTTTTTCCGCTACTTTGCGGTTCCGTTCCTTTTCAAATGACAGCATGACCATTTCTCCCCTCTGTGAGTGCTTGTTCTTTTTTCCTATTATATCATGGAAGAAATGGGGCGCCTACTATTTAACGACACTCGGAAGCCAGGTTGCGATTTCAGGGACAACAGAAATCAGCAGGATTTCCAGCGCCATAACGCCAATGTATGGGACCACGCCGCGGATGATGTCTTCCATCCGGCTGTCAGGGCTTACGCCTTTAAGGACAAAAAGGTTCATTCCCACAGGCGGCGTGATGAGAGCCATTTCCATATTGATCTGCATGACGACATTGAACCAAATGGGATCAAAACCCAACTGTTTGATGATAGGGTACAAGATGGGCACCGTGATAAAGATAATGGAGACGGTTTCGAGGATGCATCCCAAAAAGAGCAGCAGGAGATTGATCAGAATGAAAAAGACCCAGCGGCTCACTTCCACTTCGGCAACCATCATCGTAAGGGCTTGGGGCACCTGCAGGATGGTCAGGACAAAACCAAAAAGGGAAGCCCCGATCATAATGGCAAAAATCATGGCCGTGGTTCCCACTGTCTCCAAGAGGATACTTGGCAGATCCTTGATGGAAAGGGTCCGGTAAATGACAAAGGTAATAAAAAGCGCATAGACCGTCCCCACGGCCGCCGCTTCCGTAGGCGTAAAAGCGCCGGTATAGATTCCGCCCACGACAATGATGGGAAGAAGAAGGCCCCAAAAGGATCCTTTCAGGGCAGTCAGCCGTTCTGCAAGAGGCGCCTTTGCTTCCAGTTTCAGATGACGGGAACGATGGACGACGATAAAGATAAAAAAGAGCGTCATGAGCACGCCAGGAAGGACGCCGCTCATAAAAAGCTGACCAATGGATTCACCCGTAATGGACCCATAAAGGATCATGGGAATGGATGGCGGGATCAGGATGCCCAACGTTCCGCCGCCGGCCACGGCGCCCAGTACAACGGACCGGTCATAGCCCCGTTTCAGCATTTCCGGAATGGCAATGGCTCCGACCGTGACAGCGCAGGCCACACTGGAACCTGTAATCGCGGCAAAGATACCGCAGGCGACAATCGTCGCAATGCCAAGGCCGCCGGGCAGATGCCGCAGCCACTTATTGCCTAGGTCAAAAAGGTCTTCCCCGACCTTTCCCTTAAGCAAAATGGCACTCATGAGGATGTAAAGCGGGACCGCGCAGAGGACAAAATCATCCAGGGCCTTATAGGCCAAAATAGGGATCTGGTCCAAAGCCCCATCACCGGGCATAAAAAGCAGCATGCCCAAAAGGCCCGATGTACCCAGAGAGAAGGCAACCGGAACGCCGATGGCCAGAAAGGCCAGTAAAGCAAAGGTAAAGACAGCGATCATACGGTCTTGCCTCCTTTCACTTCCTGATGATAGGCCTGCATTGTCTCCCCAAAGAGGCGAATAAACTGCAGGAAAAGAACGCCGATACCAATGGGCATGGACAGCTGCGGAATCCACAGGGGCATACGCAGGGTACTTGCCGCCACCATGTCAAGGTCATAAGAGGTATAGGCCATTTCCGCCGATGTATAGCAGAAAACAGCCGTAAAGACCAGACAAATGACGCTCACAACAAGACGCAGGATGAGATTTTTCCGCTTGGACAGATGGGAAATCACCATATCAACATGGATATGGCGACCCCGGGCCAGGGCTTCCCCCATGCCTAAAAAGCCCGCCATGAGGACGCAGTAGGTCGATAGCTCCGTTGCCCATTCCGTCGGTTCATTAAAAAGTCCGCGGGACACGACTTCATAAAAAATCGAGAAGACAGGGACAAAGAGCAGGATGCCCGCGGCAATGGCCACTAGGCCGGTCAGTGCGTCAAGGACCTTGCAGAAGAAAGCAAACAGGGTTTTCATGGGCTTCGTCCCTCCTTTCCTTAGGCGCTCACAGCCATATCGAGAACGGATTTACCAATCTTGCCTGTATGCTTCAGGAACGTATCCCATACGGACTTTGTCGCCTCGCGCCAAAGCGCCAGTTCATTTTCAGGTACGACATAGACTTCCATGCCTTTAGCCTTGAGGTCCGCCAGGCCCTTTTCATCCATGGTCTTCGCATTCTTTCGGGTCTCTTCCTGAACTTCCTTCGCCGCTTCCATAAAAGCGGCTTGCTGCGCCTTGCTCATCTTGGCAAAGGACCGATCATTCATGGCAAGAATGAATTCCGGGGAGGCGTGATTGGTTACGGTGAGGTACCTCGCCACTTCGTAGATCTTGCGGTCCCGCATGGCACTCGTACCGGAACTTTGGCCGTCAATGGTGCCGCGCTGCATGGCCATATAGACTTCCGCCGAGCCCATCGTGACGGGTGACGCGCCCAGGGCTTTGATGGTCTCCGACGAAATTTCGCTGTAGCCGCGGAGCTTCAGTCCTTCAAAATCCTGAGGCTTTTGGATGGGCTTCTTGTTGTTGGCAAACTGGACAAATCCATAGTCAGCCCAATAAACGACCTTGACGTGCTTTTTCGCCAGTTCATCTGCAAGGGTCCTGCCCATGCCTCCGTCGATGGCCTGATCGATCTTCTCGTAGCTAGGAAACACAAAGGGTACGTCAAAGACTTCCATGGCAGGTACCACCGTAGCCCAGCGACCGACTGTATTGAGTCCCATGTCAACGCCGCCGGTCATGATGGCATCATTCATGCTCTTGTCATTGTAGAGCTGTCCGGCCGGATAGGCCGTAATGACCACCTCGCCGTGAGTCTTATCCTTGACTTTCTGGATAAAGGACTCAACCCCCTTAGCCAGAGGATGATCCGTCGGTAAATGATAGGCAAGCTTGTATTCAATCTTGCCGCCTTGACCGCTTGTGGCCGCTTCCTTTTTGCCGCACCCGGCAAAAGCAGTTGTCAGGACCGCCAGACAGGCTGCGGTCATCACTTTCATCATCTTCCTCGTTTTCATCATTTTCCTCCTTGTTCCACACTGGCAAGGCCGCTGTATACTGTATTCACTAAAGCAATACAAAAAGAACCCCTGCCGGATCATCTCCAGCAGGGGCGTTGGTTTCGCGGTACCACCCTACCATTGTACTCTTGGCCTTGTAACGCATCCACAGCGCCTTACCCTAGGGGACAGTACCCTTCAGATAAGGAGTTTACAGGTGAGAAGCATGCCCTATCAGCACCGCCTCGCACCACCCGGCGGCTCTCTTGGCCTCATCGTTCATGCTATTCCTGATCATGACTTTTGTCTCTTAAAAAAGGTTTGACGCCAGTATAACACAGATTCGGGATGTGTCAACAAAATGTTTTAATAAGCTTTTTCTTTTTCTTTATTTTGTAACTAAGATAACAACATTTGCTAATTTCGTCCTTATAATACGTACTTTTCTTATTTTCACGCATCCATTTCCTTACAGGAAGGTCTTGATTTCTTCTACAGATAGAACCCGGCCCTTACTGACCGTCTTTCCATCCACCAGCAAAGCGGGCGTCAGCATGATGCCGTAAGACGCAATCCTCACAAAGTCCGTCACATACTCCACATCCGCTTCCATACCGGTTTCAGCAAGTGCCGTTTTCACATGTTCAAGGAGCTTTTGGCAATTGGCGCATCCGCCGCCCAAGACCTTGATTTCCCGTTGCTTCATGTTCATTCCTCCCTAAGTCTCAAGATGGCCTGTCTAATTTCATTCATAATGCTCGTCAGGCTGTCCCGTTGGATCGGGAAACGGCCAATCTTCCCGTCCAGTTCCCACACCCATAGGGGCCTTGATTCCGCACCCCATGGTAATCACCCAGTCCACGTGGGAAGGAAGCTTGCTGAGCGGCTTACTGTACTGCCCATTTTTCTTCATATCAATGCCAAAATATTCCTTCATAAGCCGCTGGGCATTTTCGTCGATTCTCCCACTGGGCGCAGTGCCTGCCGAGCAGATCTCGTAACGGGGCGCCAGGAACTTACGGGCAAAGGCTTCTGCAATTTGACTGCGGCAGGCATTATGTACACACAAAAAAACAATGACAGGCTTAGCCATGGATAGCTCCTTTGCTTTGCTTACAGTCCAGCGCTGCGATATAAGTCCGAAACGCTGTCAAGGTCGTACAGTCAAGTGTATAGTAGGACCACTTCCAGTCCCGCCGTTCCACGATGAGGTGACAGGCCTTGAGAATCCTCATATGATGGGAAAGGGTAGGCTGGGAAATGGTTAGGTTCTTAAGAAGCTCGCAGGCACAGGTCTCCCCCCTTGTCAGCTGTTTCACAATTTTGAGGCGAATGGGACTGCCAAGAGCCTTGCAAATGGCAGAAACCGCGTCATAATCCATAATATCCCTCCTTACCATAGCCCCTGCAGGGCATTGAACGCATACCCGACCAGCAAGATTCCCACCGTACAGACAGCCACAAAGACAGCTAGGAGCCGAGGCTTCACGACTTGGCGCAGCAGGATCAGGCTGGGCAGGGAAAGGGTCGTAACAGCCATCATGAAGCTTAGGACCGTACCCAGTTGGGCCCCTTTCGAGAGCAAGGCTTCCGCAATGGGAATCGTGCCAAAGATATCAGCATACATGGGAATGCCGACAAAAGTGGCCAAAAGGACGCCCCAACCATGATTTCCTCCAAGCAGGAAGGTCACCAGGGACGCAGGGATCCAGTTGTGGATCACGGCTCCGAGGCCCACGCCAAGGAGGATATAGGGGAAAACCTTATGAAAAATAAAAATAACCTGGGCTTTGGCATACTGCACCCGGTCCCGCCTCGTCATCGGGGAATCGTCCGTTTCTGGGGCGGCCGGCAGGGCGCGGACAAAATCCTGGACCTCATCTTCAAGAGAAAGGCAAGCAATCAGCAAACCGCCCAAAATGGCGACGGCAAGGCCCAGCAGGACATAGATAAGAGCAATCTTCCAACCAAAAATGCTGGCAAGCAGGATCAAACTCCCCAGATCCACCATGGGCGATGAAATGAGAAAGGAAAACGTCACTCCAAGGGGAAGCCCCGCGCTGACAAAGCCCATGAAAATAGGAATGGACGAACAGGAACAAAAAGGAGTGACCGTACCCAAAAGCGCGCCGACAGCGCAGCCCGTCAGGCCAGAAAAGCGTCCCATAATCCTGCGGCTCCGTTCTGGCGGGAAGAAACTCTGAATATAGGAAACAAGGAAAATCAAGACCCCAAGCAAAAGGGAAATCTTGATCACATCGTAAAGGAAAAAATGCAGACTGCCGCCCCAACGGCTTTGAAGATGGATGCCCAGAGACTCCAGCAGCACGCCTATCAGCTCATGGAGCCAGTGCATGCCAAGGATTTCATCTTGGATAAAAGCGCCCATGCCGTTCCCTCCTATCATATTTATATTTATCAATATGATAATACAGGAACCACCCGGTCCTGTCAAGTCCGGGAAAGAGCCCCCTAAAAGGGGAGCCGCCTATGATATAATGGGAAAAATCATCGTGATAGGAGGATTCCTCTATGGTCAATTTCATCCTGCTCCTGATCCAGTTCGGCATCGACTACGTCATGCTTGCCGTCCACCTAACGTTCATCATTCCTGCCGTGCTTTTTTTCACCCCGTCCTCCTGGTTCCAGACCCTGCGTACCGGCGGCGGGCTTACGGGCGAAGAGATCAGCTTGATCCTTGCCCTCATCCTCATTGTACCCGCGCTCTTGAGCCGCTTTTCTTTTTTTCAGTCCATCCTCGTCTGCTTAAACGGCGCGCGCAAAGCAAAGGGAGATGACCTCGCCTACATCGAATCCGCGTTGATGCCCGTGCTTCAAAAGGCCGGCCTGAAACGGGAAGCGCTGACGCTTTACATCCAAAACAGTCCGAAACTTAACGCCTACGCCATGGGGGACCGCCATATCGTCGTCTATAGGGGGCTTCTTGCCGCACTGCCCAGGGAAGAAGTCAGCGGCGTCCTTGCCCATGAACTGGGGCACCTCGCACACAACGATACGAAATGGATGCTCCTCAGTTATGGCATGAATGTCCCCATCACCATCGTAACCATCCTGTACCGCGCCATCGTGAGCCTGCTCCGCATCTTCCTCATTGTGCCCATCCTAGGTCTTATCATCTCCCTGATGGTCTTTTTCTTTAACCTGTGGCTCCAGTTCTTAAACTTTTTCATAAAACTGCCCTTCCGTCTCATTCAGCTGGTCAAAGCAAGGCAGGATGAATATGACGCCGATCGGTACGCCTTTGAAATTGGCTACGGCGCAGAGCTCCATAACGCCCTCTATGATATTTCAGGCGGCGCTCAGGATGATCCAGGCTTTTGGGGCCGCCTTTGGTCCGATCACCCCGTGACACAAAAACGGCTGGAGAAACTAAGGGCACTGGTGACCCAGATAGAAGCAGAAGACAGGGACGGATCGCAAGAGGAATAAGGCTGAAGCGGAATCTCATCGTTCAAATTCATAAAAACAAGGGAAAATCTCCAAAAAATACGGCTCAAGGGGCGCAGTCCATGCACCCCTTGAGCCGTATTTTGCATTTTGAGTGAACCCAAATAGAGGGCCTTCCGTCATGAGCAGGCCGCCTGCGGCGCTAAACCCGTGACAGCCGCACCGCTTCCACACTGCAAGGCGAAAAGCTTCCTCAATCAAGCAGCAATAACAGCGCCATCTTGAAAGGACCCTGTGCCGTAACCGCATGACGGCCGCCTTTATCAAAGACGAAACTTTCCCCAGCAGAAATAAGATGATCCGTTCCTTCATAAGTGATGACAGCCTTCCCTTCAAGGGCCATGACAAGAGCCTTTCCGGGAGCCGCGTGTTCCGTAAGGCCCGTACCTTCACCAAAGCCCATGAGGGCCAGTTTCATATGGGGCGACGAAACAACGTCACGATTGACAATCTTGCCCGCTTCTGTCGGGACAAGGTCCTTTAATACAAATAAGTTACCAGCATCAAGATTCATGATGAGATCCTCCTTTGTGGATAGTTCAGTATAAATTGCACCGTTTTCTGTGCGGATGCCAAAAGCAACACCATGAGGAACAATGAGGCTTTTCCCTGGGCAAAGGGAAAAGGCGGCGCCGCCCGCTTGGACCGTCATGGCCCCATCAAGTACCGTCAGGAGCTTAGGATAGGCATAGGTCTCCGGGCTGATATCCGTCTGGGGTGCAAGGGAAAAAGCGAGAAAGGCCGCCGAAGGGCTCATAAGAAGCTGCTGCGAAACCGTGCAGCCTGGGACATAAGAATTTTCTTTTACAATGGAAAAAGGCGTATGAACGGCTTTCATAGTCGGTTCCTCCTTTCGCTATTTGCAGTATAAAGGAAAAGGTCACCTGATTCTGTTGGTAAAACAACAAAAGCAAAGAATGTTCCAGCCTATGTTCCCCCCTCTTTGCGAGGACGAAAATCACTTTTATCTCCCCCTTCCTGTATAACCTCACCGGTTGCAAAGCGACCAGCATCGCCTCAAATCCCTATTTGCCCATCCCCTGACTTTCCGGTACAATAAGGGAAGGAAAAGAGTCGGCAGCCTGAGGGGCAGGATGCCACAGAAAAGGAGACGCCTTATGCTTACATTTCTTGTTTTTATTGCGGCTGCACTCATCGGGCTCCTGCTCCGTCAGCTTGAAATTCCAATTCCCTACATGCTGGGCGGGATTCTTGCTGCCTTTTGCTGTAAAACCTTCTATGAACCAAGGTTTTCTGGGTCCCTCTCCCTTCGCAACGCCATGCTGGGCATAGCAGGGTACGGCATCGGGGCCCACTGCACATCGGACACCATCATCCGCATGGGTGCAGAACTGCCCGGCGTCCTGGGAGCCTCTCTCAGTACGCTCTTTGTTTCCGTCTGTGTTGCCATCTATATGGCCCGCCATACCTTTGCCAATCTCCTGAGCAGTATCATGGGCTGCCTGCCTGGCGGCTTGACGCAGATGACGCTCCTTATGGAAGAATATCATGATGCCGACGAAAACGTCGTCGTCGTTTCCCAATGCCTGCGCCTTTTCGTCGTTGAAGTGAGCGTTCCCTTTCTTGCCATCAACCTATTTGGTGGGGTCCTGACCAAGACCGTCGCGCCGGATCTTTTGACAAGCCTTGTCACAGACGGGATGAAGCTCTTTCACCGGGGCTGGCTCATCGTCTTTCCCCTTGCCGTGATGGGGCAGCTTTTTGCCCGCAAGGTCCATCTGCCCACAGGCAACCTTCTGGGGCCCATCCTCTTTACCGCTTTTTATGCCACACTCTGGGGCCCGATTCCTTCTGTTCCGCCCGCCGTCATGGCCTTTGCCCAAATGAGCATCGGCCTCTATATTGGAACCATGCTGGATCGGGATAAACTGCTGCGAACCAAGCGCCTTGTTCCCAACGTCCTTGTTGGCTCCCTGCTCATGGTCGGTACCAGTGCAGTCGTAGCCGTCATCATCGGAAAAGCTTACGGCTATTCTCCGATTGGAGCATTCCTTGCCGTGGCTCCTGGCGGCATTGCCGAAATGTGCCTAGCCGGCATGGAAATGGGGCAGGATGTCGCCATGATCCTCACGTACCAGCTAATCCGTGTGCTCATGCTGAACTTTGCCGTGCCTTTTGCCATTAAACGCTTTTTCCCCAAAGAAAGCCTATAAGCAGAAGGCTTGGAAAGGCTGCCCACAGAAAAAAGGACATGGGATATGCTGGAAAATACGCGGAAGCCGGTCCCTCCTTTTTTCCCTTGATTCCCGTAACGTTTCTTTCAGAAATCAGAGCAATTATCCATAATTTAAGAAAAATGTTTTAATTTCAGTAAAATTTCAATTTTACCTTCGTCGTCCAAACACCGCATGTTTACATGGCTTCCAGCCATTTCATAACGCTTTGCTTATCATTTATATTTAAAACTTATTATTTGAGAGTCTGTCTAATCTATGATAGGATTCAATTGTGAAGGATTTGAGAACAGTATCACCTTCACTTGGCTGCGGGGTCGCCCGCGCCTGTATTGGTAAATGTGAAACGGCTCCACGCCCTTTCCTTTGGGCCCATTGTCATTGGACCGCCATCTTATTTTTTACGGGTCCTGACGAAAGCGCGTGGCAAATGGACGGCTGTCGCCTGCCCTTCACATCCCAAAAGCCATTCAAGTCTCGAAAGGAGTCCAATCATGAGTGACGAAAAAAAGAAAAGTTTCACCCCCTTCGGCCTTAGTTGGCCCCTCTGCCTCGGCTTCATCGTCATTGTTGCCGCAGGCGTTATGACCGGTTCCCTAAGCACTGATCTTGCTGGTGGCTTTGCCTTCATGCTGGCCCTCGGTATTGTCTGCAATGAAATCGGTGAACGCATCCCCTTCTGGAATTCCTACATCGGCGGCGGTCTCGTTCTGACCTTCCTCGTTTCCGCTTATCTATTTACGAACAAAATGGTCCCGGCCAAATATGCCAAAGCAGTTGGCATGGTCATGGACCAAGCTGACTTCCTGAGCTTCTTCATTGTCTTCCTGATCTGCGGTTCCATCCTGGGTCTGGAAAAGAAACTCCTGCTTAAATCCTTCGCCGGATATCTGCCGGCCATCTTCGGTGGCCTCATCGGCGCGGCAGTGCTCGGGATTGCCGGCGGTCTCGTCTTTGGCATTGCCCCGGATATGATCCTTCTGAACTATGTCCTTCCCATCATGGGCGGCGGCAACGGCGCTGGTGCCGTACCGCTTTCCCAGATTTATGAAACCGTAACAGGCGACAAGGCAGCCAACTACTACACCTTCGCCATTACAATCCTGACCATTGCAAACATCTTCGCTATCCTGACGGCGGCTATCCTGAACCAGATTGGTCATAAGCATCCGCAGCTCACCGGTGACGGCAGCACCCTGATCCGTACCGGTCTTGACATCGAAGCGGAAAAGAACGACGCCATTCCTTCCATCAAGGAAATGGGCGGTGCCTTCTTCATGGGCGTTGGCTTCTATGCAGCCGGCCGTCTCATGGGTAAAGCCATCCTGCCGAAAGTCTTTGGTGTTGCCATCCATCCTTTCGCTTGGATGATCATCATCGTTACCATCGCAGCCATGACGGGGATTGTCCCGAATGCAACGAAAGCGGCGGCTAAACGTCTGCAGTCCTTCATGAGCTCCTGCCTCGTCCTCATCATCATGGTCGGCGTCGGTGCTGATACGGACCTGAACCAGCTGATTGATGCCATCAACCTCAGCAACGTGGTCATCGCCTTCTTGATCGTTGTCGGTGCCATCATCGGTTCCGCAATCGTCGGTCAGCTCGTTGGCTTCTACCCCATCGACTCTGCCATCACCGCTGGTCTTTGCATGGCAAACCGCGGCGGTTCCGGCGACCTTGCCGTATTGGGTGCTTCCCATCGTATGGGCCTCATCGCTTATGCTCAGCTGTCCAGCCGTCTGGGCGGCGGTATCGTCCTGATCATTGGGTCCATCCTCTTTGGTGCTCTCATTAAATAAGAACCGATCATTAACTTCCCGCTTCCTTGAGGCGGGAAGTTTTTTTATCAAGGGGACAGGAGCCATAGCGCCGCAGATCACAATCATCCATCTTAAAAAACAGTTCCATTTTGGTTAGGTCAAGGCCCCTTGACGCATCGCGCCTTGACTCAATAGGATGCAGATAAAAACCATTCATCACTCGAAGGAGGTTTTTCTATGAAAAATGCAGTCGGCCGTGAAATACCCGATGAAATCCTTACCCAAACCGGCAAAGAAATCTTCCAAGGCAGTTTTCATTACGACCAAAAAGTATACCGGCGCGCGGCCAATCGATCCTGTGCCCATGTAGCGCCAACCCGCAGTAAAGTCCTCCACTCCATCAAAGACGCCCTCATTGCCGGCGGAATCCATGACGGCATGACCTTCGGCTTTCACCATCATTTCCGTGAAGGGGATTATATCGTAGGCCTCGTCATGGATGCTGTCCATGAGATGGGCATCAAGGACATCACCATCTGTGCCAGCTCCCTAGGAAAAGCCCATGATTCCATCGTCCCCTATATTGAAGATGGAACGATTACAGGCATCGAATCTTCCGGTGTGCGAGGTAAGATTGGCGAAGCCATTTCCACAGGTAAACTGAAGAAAATAGCTGTCATGCGCAGCCACGGCGGCCGCGTGCGGGCCATCGAATCGGGGGAAACACACATTGATATGGCCTTTATCGGTGCCCCCACCTGTGACCCCATGGGAAACTGCCGTGCCATCGGCGGGAAAAGTGACTGCGGCGTCCTGAGCTATTCCATGGTCGATGCCCAGTATGCAGACTATGTCGTCGCCATTACGGACACCCTGGTCCCCTTCCCCAATATTCCGGCCTCCATTTCCATGGTAGACGTCGATGCTGTCGTCGTGGTGGACGCCATTGGTGACCCCCTTAAGATTGCTACAGGGCCAGCCAAACCGACAACGGATATGCGCAAGATCCTCATGGCCCGCTATACGACAGAATTTCTCATCCACACCCCCTACTACAAAGAAGGCTTCTCGTATCAAACAGGTGCGGGCGGCGCTTCCCTTGCCTCGACGGGGATTCTTGCTGAACATATGAGAAAGGATGGCATCCATATGGGCCTTGCCCTCGGCGGCATCACAAAGACCATGTGCGACATGATGGATGAAGGCCTCATTGACCGTATCGTCGATGCCCAAGTCTTTGATACAGGGGCCACTGAAAGCATCAAGAACCATCCAGACCGACATATTGAAATCTCAACCAGTGAATACGCGGACCCCTTCAATAAAGCGTCCTACGTCAATCATCTCGACTTTGTCATCCTCGCATCCTTAGAAGTGGATACCCACTTCAACTGCAACGTGGTCGTTGACTCAAGCGGCATGATTACAGGCGCCCAAGGCGGGCATCCCGATACAGCGGCAGGAGCCCAATGCACCATTGTCATCGTACCGCTGCTGCAAGGCCGCATTCCTGCTGTGAGAACCGAATGCACCACCATAACCACGCCGGGCGAAACAGTGGACGTTGTCATCACGGACTTTGGCATCGCCATCAACCCTAAACGTCAGGACCTCATTGATGCCATGAAAGGCGTCGACCTTCCCTTCTGTACCATTGAAGAACTGCGCGATAGGGCCTATGCCATTGCCGGCGCCCCCGATGCCGTCACCTTCAAGGACCGCATCGTAGGGATCATCGAAGCACGGGATGGATCGATCATCGATGTCGTACGAGAAATCGGCGAAGCTAAGAGCTAATCATCTAAACTTGGGCTGCCCCAAAAAGCGCCACAACCGAAGAATCCGGTTTGGCGCCGTGCGCTATGGTCTTTTAAGATACTCATTGGCACATGTGACGCCGGACCCAAACCGCCCCCTGACGGGGGAACGGGTCCGAAATGATTCGCCCGGGAACATGTTTCTCGGACTTTCGCTAGCGCTTTAAAAGCGTCTTTCGAAACTCGGGCGAATGGTCCTCACTACCGCTTGCAAGGATACGGCGCATAGCTTCTCATCCACCACCAAAACCGGGAAATTTTATTAATCAATGTTTATGGAAATTTCCCGGTTTTGGTCCCCCGCCTTGGCAAAGCGGAGCAATGCGCTCCACATCGAGTTCAAAGGGAAAAGACCGGACGCAGGACGTTTCAAGCGCCATTGTGCCTTCTCCGTTTCAAAAAGACCCGCTTCTTACAAAACCCGAATATAAGATAAAAACCCAAAACTGAACCTACGTCTACGTTCAGTTTTGGGCTTTTCTTAAATTCTTTTGCCTTACGATCTTTTGCGTTACGATCTTTTGCGTTACGATCTTTCTTCCATTTGCTTTTTGCGAATTCGGTTCAGCTGGTCTTTCTTCTATTTACATGATTCGAATGGGGCTCAGATTGGTTCAGATGCTAGGAAAAAAGCTGCAGGCTGACGACGTCATGCAACGAATGTCCCGTTTCAGTCTTTTCTTCCATTTGCTTTTTGCGAATTCGGTTCAGATGGGTTCAATTGCGAGGAGCCCCCGGCCTCAGCGACGAAACGGACCTGAGACGCCAGCAATCCGCTAGCGCAGCGACGCGGGAGCTGTTGCGCGAAGGTTCTCCGAAGCGGCGCCGCCAAAAACAAATCGGCGACGCGTGAGTTTCCTTGCGGCCAGAGGCCGGTACGTTGAGGAGATTGAGGCCCTAGGCGACAAAGTAGATGGGCCCATATGGACCGAGTAAAAATAAAAGGGGACCCCGACGTCTTATTACGAGCGGCAAGGAAGGAACATTTTTCGATGGACCAAAACCGCTCATCGCAAGACGCTGCCAAAGCGATTCGGCTGCAGGACCGTGTACAAGTTGGCGCAATATTTGTGCCGCTCAAATACTTAAGGCATCACATAATACCGCGTCCACATAGTCACTTCACTAAGGGACGGATGGGGCGTCATGGTCTCATTGAGGGTCCTGACATTTTGCGGGTCAAGGGTCCTTGTAAGAGGCAGGGTGCGCAGATGTTTTACCGTTTCAGATGCAATTTCCGGATGAAGCGGTGCAATGACATGGGTGCCGCTGTTCATGAGGTCAATGAAAGGCTGAATCAAGATGGAAGCTTCTGGGCCAATGATATGGGCACCTAGGATCTTTCCCGTATCGGCATCAAGGACCAATTTAATGAACCCATCGTCATCAGCCCCCTCTTCATACCCTAAGGCATACCCCTTCGCCGAGTGGGAAAAGTGGTTCACAGCTACTTTTGTACGGTATCCTGATTTTTGGGCCGCGTCCGCTGTGAGGCCCACATGGGCCGCTTCTGGATAGGTATAGGTCACGGCAGGTACAACGCCATATTCAGCCCAGCGCCAATGAGCAGGTGCCGCCGTGCCAAAAAGATTGTCCGCAAGGATTTCGGCTTCGTAGTTGGCCTTATGACGGAAAGGGGCCCGACCGTTCACGTCGCCAATGGCCCAAATGCCGTCTGCCGCGGTCTCGAGGAATTCATTCGTCTCAATATAGCCCCTTTTATCAACCGTAACGTCCGTATTTTCCAGATGGAGCAGTTCCGTCATGGGACGGATGCCCGGGGCGACAAGGATTTCCTCTCCCCGTACTTCCGTTTTCTCACCCGTCCTGCGGTCTTCAAGGACGACGACCTTTTCCCCATTTTCAATGCGGGCAGAAAGGGTTTCCTTGTTAAGGGCCACGTGAAGACCGCGGTTTTGGAACTGTTTCAGGAGAAAAGCCGATACATCGGCATCTTCTTTGGGAAGGAGGCGCACATTATGCTGAACGATGGTCACGTCCGTTCCTGCCGCGTCAAAGATATGGGCAAATTCACAGCCAATGGGGCCGCCGCCAAGAATGATCAGGCTCTTGTAAGGCCTTTGGGGGAAGGCGTCCGTAAAGAAGGATTCGGACGTAATATATCCTACGGTTTCAAGGCCAGGGAACTTGGGAATATTGGTTCTGCCCCCGGTCCCGATAACGATCATCTCCCCTTCCAGTTCTTCCGTCGTACCGTCATTCATAGCAATGGAAAGGGTCTTTTTTCCCGTAAAGGAAGCCGTTCCGTCAAAGGTATCCACATTGGGAAAGGCTTCATAATATGTCTTGATCTCCGGGCTCTCGGAAAGTTTAGCCTGCAGACGGCGGGAAACAGTTTCCCAATCAAGTGTTACTTGTTCTGCCTTGACGCCAATGCGGGCGGCCTCTTTGATGGAAAGGACAGCATTGGCCGCACTCACAAGGATCTTCGTCGGGATGCAGCCTCTGTTGAGGCAGGTCCCACCATAGGCACCGCGTTCAATAAGGGCCACTTTCTTTCCGGCCAGCTGCGCCGCATCGGCGATGATATTGGCCGCGCCCGTTCCAATGAGGATGACATCATATTTTTTCATGGTTTTCTCCTTATCACAAATCAGGGTGCCTGCTGGATGGCAGCAAGCAGCGTTTCCAGGGTTCTTACACCCTCTGTTCCCAAGGCCGCTTCATAAGCCGCCTGGGCTTTTTCCCAAAGCAGATGAGCCTCTTCATAGGCCTTGCGGCCTTCATCTGTCAGGACAAGCCGGCAGTTTCTCATGTGGCACTCCCGGCAGTCCGCAACAAGGCCTTTTTGCATAAGGGGCTTTAAGCTGCGCGTCAGCGTGGACCGTTCCAAATCCAGATATCCAGCTAGATCCATGACGCTGCAGCCCTCATGCTGGTTGATTTCCCGGAGCATCCCATACTGACTGATGGTGACGCCCGACGGGGCAAGGGCCTTGTCATAGAATTCATTTAAATGGTGAGCCGCCCGTTTAAGGCGCCAGCAATGACAGATTTCCATGGGAACCTCCTTTTATTTGTTGTATATACATCATATTGTATGGCAGTCATCCTGTCAAGTATGTTTTTCGGGACAACAAAAAAGCTGCCACAAAAGTGACAGCTTAGCTTCCATATGGCTCCGGGACTAGGACTCGAACCCAGACAAGAAGATCCAGAATCTCCTGTGCTACCATTACACCATCCCGGAAGGAACATTCACTATTATAGCAAAGATAAAATAAAATGCAACCCCTTTTTTGAAATATTTTTTAGTTTCTTCACGGAAATTTGTGAGGTCATAGACAAATGGATATTGAACAAAGACATCAACTTCTCCAAAATATAAGGCGGCTAAACCAAAGTAAAGGAGAAATGAGATGTCCTCTATCTAGTACATTATTCAAGCAGGCCTTTTTTGACAAGAACCTGATTAGCTTGTTTGGCTCCCTGAAGATCCTTTGGACGATTCCACGGCATGGGTAGTCACCAGCTAGAAGCGTCATACCGATTTTCTCTGCCCTTGCTGCGTAAAGCCGATGCCTATCTATGGCACGTATGGAACCCGCCTAAGGACGGTGCCTATATAGCCGAATGCCAGGCGCACGTTCCTTTTCGAGGGGCACCGCTTCAAGTGCCCTTGCTGTCAGGAAACGATTACGGAACTCAATCCGTACAGATGTCCTGGAACGAGAATCACCAAACGGGCAGCTGTCTGGGTTAAATCACGGTTTGCCCAAGGACTTACGATTACCGGAGTACAGAAGATAACAGGCATCCATTGGAATATGGTTCGCCAAGCTGGAGGAAAAGTGAATCGACGGTCTGGCAAACCATGCCAAATGCCCTATTAATACAGGCCGATTGGAAGGAGGCAACAACAAGATTAAAGTTGCCAAACGGGATGCATATGGGTACAAGAACGACAGCTACTTTTTTTACCTTGATTCGGTCCCTGTCTTTACCTACGTATGATTTGGCATCCCCCAAAAATGCGTGAAAAACCTACTAATTTGTCAACCAATGATTCACCTAGACGCCTTCAAAAAGAGCCATCACCGAAAAATAAAAAAGCTTCCTGACACAAGAAAAAGCACCCGTCGGGGAAACGGGTGCCTTTTCTTGAAAGGAAGTTGTTTATGATGATTTGATGGGGAAGATTGCAGCAAGGAGGGGTAATCCTTGCTACATGCTTAGTATATAAGATTCTTCCTCAAAAATCAATAAAGAAAGAATGAACTATTTGTGAATTTGACTCGTAAGTCAAAGTGGCGGCGTAAATCCTTATAAAATAAATAGGAAATAAGAATATTCACTATTATTCTCATTCTTTCTTGAAATGAATTTATCATGATGATTGATTAAATCGTGAAAGAGAAAGAAGAAAAATTTTCACTGATTCATTTCGGTCTAAGATATGGGACGCAGATAAAGAATTCCCCCTGCGGAAAAAGGCCCCTGCCGATTCCGGCAGAGGCCTTTTCCAGAAAGGAAGTTGTTTATGATGATTTGATGGGGAAGATTGCAGCAAGGAGGGGTGATCCCTGCTACAAGAAGAAGTATAGCCCAAATTCTTGTCAAAGAAAGGGCGCAGATTTGAACAGTTTGTGACAGCTAATTATCCATACCAAAATAAGTAAAGACGCTGTCCATGATGCTCTTGGCATTTTCTGGACTAAAATGAGCCGCCTGGCTCATGATAAGGATGCCTTTCATTTGTTTTTGAAGGAGTTCATTGAAAAGGTCCTTATCCAGGGAGAGGTTATCGCCAACAAGGCCTCCCTTCCGGCAGCTAAGCGCCGTCAGGAACTTCAAGGTCTCACCTTCCTTTTCGGCAAGAAAGAAAAGATAGGGATAGGCGGTAAGCCGTTTGACGAAGGCTGTGGCGGCCTCATTTTCCCATAGGTCCGTACCGCAGCTCGGATGAAAGGCAAGAAGGAGACGATTGCAAAATTTTCCCGCTTCCTGTGGATGGGCTCCAAAATAATCCAACAGAGCAAAATAGCGGGCACTCTTCTTTGGATCTTCCAATTCTTGCCGCGTCACTTGGAACTGAATGGTTTCATGACTGTCAAGATAGGATTTGATGGCATTTTCTTCCATGGGATTTCCTCCTAGCGATGTTTGATCATCATGGTCCATTGGCCATAAAATTTGATTTTTTCCCATGCACCAGGCCAATCTTCTTCAAGTTTCGTCTTGATTTTCCGTGTATTTGTGTCAACGAGCACAACTGCTTCTGGTACATCCTGGACCTTACTGTACGTGGTCCATGGCATGATGTTCTTGGCTGACCAGCTGTAATCCTTGGGAGCAAAGACTTCGGCCTGATCATCTGGAACAAGCATGGTCAGGGTCCGGTCCGTATAGAACCATGTCGACGTCGGGTATCCGCCGCCCCGTACGTAGATAGGTACATTTGCAGGAATCATGGTATTGATATAAAGTCCCACCCATTTCCCGGTCACGCCGCTCATAAGCGGCAGGGCCAGCATCTTTGTGATGCAGAAGAAGAAAAGATAAGTCAAAAGGACGGTCATGGTCATCACTTCCCGCGCGGATTTACCCCGAAAGCGGTGAATGGAAAGGACCAAAAAGCAGCCTAAGAAGACGCTGACAAAGTAAAAGATATCCTTTGGATGGGAAAGCAGCCCCGGTGCCAATTTCGGCAGATGGTAGGCAGCCGCCGCCAAGGCTCCATAAAAAAGGAGGTTCCCCACAAGGACGCCTTTAAGGGAGAGGTCTTCTCCTTTTTCGACAAAATAGGAGGCCGTAAAAATACAGAGCGGCATCAGGATGGGATAGGTATAGGTAATGTATTTCGTTGCCATACACTGGAAGAAGATAAAGATTGTCCCCATCCAGAGCAGCAGGTAGCCTTCCCGTGCCGAAGGCCGGACAAGGTGGTGGTCCTTCCACAAATAGCTTTTCAGTGCCCCCGGAAGCAGGCCGATCCAAGCATATGCATTCAATAAATTCACTGCCGTATAATACCAAATGACGTTATCCCGGGGATGCTCCGAGACCGTAGCCCGCAGGAAATTCTGCGTACCAATGAACCCAGAAAGAAAGTCTGGATGTTTCATGGCCATGGCAATATACCAAGGGGCCCCTACAAGAAGAAACAAAAGGATGCCGCTCCCCAATTTCGCCGATTTAAGTGAAGCAAAATCCCGGCGCCAGATAAGAAAGAGCAGAAAAATCAGGCCAGGAAGCAAAAAACCGATAGGGCCCTTGGTGAGGGTTGCAAGAGCGGCGCAGACATACATCCCGTAGTAATACTTTTTCTGCGGCGTGCTGTAGCCCAAATAGTAAAAAAGAAGGGTCCCATTCAAAAATAGGAAAAGCATGCCGTCTGTAAGGACCGACTTAGAAATCGTAAAGAATTGAAGCGTCATGAGCAGAAAGACGCCGCTGAAAAATCCCACTTTTTCCCCGTAGAGTTTCCTGCCGCCCCAGGTCACCAGATAAAGGCCTAAAAGACCATAGAGGGACGGGAAGAAACGGGCCCCAAATTCCGTAAAGCCAAAAAGTTTGAAGCCCAAAGCAATCATCCAATAGGCAAAGACCGGTTTATCAAACCAATACCTTCCATAGATCTGGGGGGATAAAAAGTCTCCACTCACAACCATTTCCTTGGCCGTAAGGGCATAGTTTCCTTCCACACTGTCTGTCAGGGGCAAGGTTCCATTGAGGTAGTATAAAAGCAGTACAGCAGCGAGCCAAAAAATGACCCAGTAGCGTTTTTTCATGGCGGTGCCTCCCAAAAATAGATTGACTCAAATCGATACTGCCTATTGTATCATTTTCCTAGGAAAAAGGACACTCTCCAGAATATGAAGTATGTGTCAACATTTTCTCGGGAGACCCATATAAGATTGTGTTGCAGCTTAA
>ERZ839947.1210-NODE-1210-length-26142-cov-10.027562_pt1 | contig 26142 bp, 26 predicted proteins | sample MGYA00519908_ERZ839947 | MGnify/ENA primary metagenome ERZ839947 (study PRJEB31850, sample SAMEA3708857) | human gut metagenome | biome: human gut; feature: human-associated habitat; material: faeces | place: China | collected 2014 ... | reverse complement strand
CGGCGCGCCTCTGTCCGCCCCATGCTGCGCACGGGACGGGGTCGCGCCTACTGGATGTGAGTTCGGCAGTACGGGCACACTTTCCAATGAGCGTCGAGCGGCTTGTGGCATGAGGGGCAGACGTTGCGAACCTGCGTGTTGCATACCGGGCAGACAATAAAGTCTTTCTCGATGGTGGTGCCGCACTTGGGACATGCGCCGTACTGGGCTAGCTGGTGCTCGCGGATAGCGACGTCGAGCTCCTGCTCCTCGCGATCGGACGCATAGGAATTGGGACGCAGGACAATGTATGCGATGAGGCCGACCAGCGGGATGAGCGCGGCCAGGCCCCACGCCCAAAACGCCTTGACGCCGCGGCGCTTCGCGTCGATGAACACATAGACGACGGAGAGCACGTACAGTGCGACAATGAAGCCGATGAACAGATAGACCGCCATCATCAACTGCGGCGACATGAGCTCCTGGATATACTTCGACATAGCGATGCGCTACCTTCCTATCTGGTACGCCGACTTGCGGCGACATGGTCTTTGGCATTGTATACCGCATACGGCGGCTTCGTCCATTATTCATGCATTTTGATTCAACGCGGCCCGATGGCGGCATCGCCCAGCAGCAAGAAGCCCCGTATGTATAGAAACGCGTCGGGACGGATGGCGCCGCCCGCCAACGGAGCATAAGGCCGTTCGCGGACGCTTATTGACGCTTCGTCTATATCATGCGTGCCAATCCTGCCGCAGGGATACCATAAGCCATGAAACATGAACACCTGACACCAAAAAGGACGTGATATCAGGGTGAGACACTACGATATCGTCATCGTGGGAGCAGGCATCACGGGGTGCGCCATCGCGCGCCAGCTTTCACGATATGACCTTGCGATCGCCTGCGTGGAGGCGGGCAACGACATCGCGCTGGGCTCGACAAAGGCAAACGGCGGTCTTGTCCACGCCGGATACGATCCGGCGGCAGGCACCGTCAAGGCGAGCGTTAACGCACGCGGCTGCGCCCTCTACGGCCGTTGGGCCAAAGAGCTTGGATTTGGTTTTAAGCGCACCGGCTCCATGGTGCTGGGTTTCTCCCCCGCCGACCGCGAGCACCTGGAAAAGCTGCTGGAAAACGGACGCGCCAACGGCGTCGAGGACATGCGCATTATAGAGGACGATGAGATCTGGGAGCACGAGCCCCGCGCGAGCAAGGAAGCCACCTGCGCGCTTTGGTGCCCCTCGACCGGCTACGTCGACCCCTTTGAAGTCGCCATCGCCGCCGCCGAGAACGCCGCTGCGAACGGCGTCGAATTCTGGCGCAGCGCTGCGGTCGACGCGATCGACGAGCATGCCGACGGCTTTGTACTCCATACGTCCGCCGGCGACCTTAGCGCCTCCTACTTGGTTAACGCCGCAGGCAACGGCTGCGCCGACATCTCGCGCATGGCGGGCGGCGAACACTTTGAGCTGGTATGGCGCCAGGGCAACATCGCTGTTTTGGACCATGAGGCTCGTCCCCTCATGCCGCTCTACCCTATCCCGACGTCGGTTTCCAAAGGCGTCATCGTGACCGGAACGGTCCATGGCAACACCGTGATCACCGCAACGGCCGCAATTCGCGAGGCGGGCGACAACGATACCTACGCCGCGGACGTGGAGGAGCTGCTTTCCGGAGCCCGTAAACTGGTCCCTGACCTGGATACGCCGCTTAGTCCGCGCGTTCGCGGGCGGGCGAGCAGTCATCCGCGGACTTAACGACTTCCTTATCGAGCGCTCCGCCGCGCAGCCGCGCCTGTTCCAGGCCGCCGGCATCCAGTCCCCCGGCGTCGCCAGCGCGCCCGCCGTGGCAGAACGAATCGAGGGCCTCATTCGCCAAGCGGGCATAACGCTTATCGAAAAGCCCGGCTATAACCCCGCGCGCACCGTGCCGGAGGATTTCGACCTCGCCTCGCCCGATCGCAAGCGAGAACTCATCGAGTCCGACCCTGCCTGGGGGCGCGTGGTGTGCCGCTGCGAAACCGTGCCGGAGGCTGAGATTGTCGCCGCGATCCGCCGCGAGCCGGGAGCCGTCTCGGTCGAAGGCGTCAAGCGCCGTTGCCGCGCCGGGATGGGAAGGTGCCAAAGCGGTTTTTGCCAGAGCCGTGTGGTGCGCATCCTCGCCCGCGAACTCGACTGCGATCCCGCCGACGTCCTTCTTGAGGACAAGGGTTCGAACATCGTCTACGGCCCTGTAAAGGAGGTGCGCTAACCATGAGCGAAAATGCACGTAAACGCACCCGCTATGACGTTTTGGTCATTGGCGGCGGCCCCGCGGGAATGGGAGCCGCGCTCTCCGCGCAGGCAGCCGGCGCACGTGTCGCCATCATGGAACGAGACGCGCACTTGGGCGGTATCCTTCGCCAGTGCATCCATCCGGGATTTGGTCTCGAGCACTTTAAAGAGGAGCTCACCGGACCGGAATACGCCCAGCGGCTCATCGACGACCTGGACGACCTGGACTTCATCGAGCGGGTGAAGATCCAGCAGAAGAACTGGATCGGCCGCAGCCATGGTGCAGAGGTGAACTTCGGCACCACCGCAGGCGATACCCTGACGGTTTACACCACCCGCTGTGATACCCTGTTCGGCGCTACCTACATGGTCGTCTCTCCGGAGCACGCCATGGTCAGGGAGTGGCTGGAAAAGGGCCTGCTCAAGAATGCGGATGCCGTTACGGCCTATCAGGCAGAGGCCGCCCGCAAGAGCGATTTCGAGCGCAGTGAACTGAACAAGGAAAAGACCGGCGTGAAGCTGGAGGGCGTGATGGGCATCAACCCCGTCAATGACAAGCAGATCCCCATCTTTATCTCCGATTATGTCCTGTCCACCTACGGCACCGGTGCCATCATGGCTGTGCCCGCCCACGATACCCGCGACTGGGAGTTCGCCAAGAAGTTCGGCCTGCCCATCATCGAGGTCGTCAAGGGCAGCACTCCCTCTGATCTGGACGAGGCTGCCTTTACCGATGTTGCCACCGGTACGCTGGTCAACTCCGGCTTCCTGGACGGCCTGTCTGTGGCAGATGCCCAGAAAAAGATGATCGAGTGGCTGGAAGCCAACGGCAAGGGCTGCGATAAGGTGAACTACAAGCTGCGCGACTGGGTGTTCAGCCGTCAGCGCTACTGGGGCGAGCCGATCCCCATGGTCAAGTGTGAAAAGTGCGGCTGGCAGCCCCTGCCTGAGAGCAGCCTGCCCCTGACCCTGCCCGACATCACCGACTTTGAGCCGGGCCCCGATGGTGAGTCCCCGCTGGCCCGCCACACCGACTGGGTCAAGACCACCTGCCCCTGCTGCGGCGGCCCCGCCACCCGTGAGACCGACACCATGCCCCAGTGGGCCGGTTCCTCCTGGTATTTCCTGCGCTACATGGACCCCCACTGCAAGGACGCTCTGGCCTCCAAGGAGGCGCTGGAGTACTGGTCTCCCGTGGACTGGTATAACGGCGGCATGGAGCACACCACCCTGCACCTGCTGTACAGCCGTTTCTGGCACAAGTTCCTGTACGATATCGGCGTGGTGCCCACTGCTGAGCCTTACCAGAAGCGCACCGCCCACGGCATGATCCTGGGCCTGAACCCCCACAGCTTTGTCAACCTGCCCGCTGACGAGCAGGAGAAGCTGCTGAAGGAGTATGGCAGCCAGAAGGCCGCCGAAAAGGCACTGGAAGAGAAGTACGGCGAGATGGCACGCCATCCCATCGTCAAGATGTCCAAGAGCCTGGGCAATGTCATCAACCCCGACGAGGTGGTGGACCAGTACGGTGCCGACACCATGCGTCTGTATGAGATGTTCATGGGCGACTTTGAGCAGGCCGCACCCTGGCAGACCTCTGCCATTGCCGGCTGCAACCGTTTCCTCGACCGCGTGTGGGCGCTGTCCGACAAGCTGGTGGAGGGCGAGGGCTACCGCCCCGCCATCGAGACCCTGATGCACCAGACCATCAAGAAGGTGGGCGCTGACATTGAGAGCCTGAAGATGAACACTGCCATCGCCCAGCTGATGACGCTGGTCAATGCCCTGTACGACAACGGCGGCGCGACCAAGGCCGAGCTGGAGACCGTTGTTCAGCTGCTGAACCCGTTTGCTCCCCACATGACCGAGGAGCTGTGGGAGAAGCTGGGCCACAGCCACAATGAGCAGCTGGCCTACTACCCCTGGCCCCAGTACGAAGAGGCCAAGTGCGTGGAGAGCACCGTGGAGATTGCCGTGCAGGTGAACGGCAAGGTGAAGGCCCGCCTGAAGGTGGCTGCCGACATCGATGCTGCCGCCGCCATTGCCGCCGCCAAGGCTGACCCCGCTGTTGCTGCCGCTCTGGAGGGCAAGCAGGTCGTCAAGGAGATCTACGTCAAGGGCCGTCTGGTCAACCTGGCCGTGAAGGGCTGATCCCTCAAGCGCTTTGCCGGAGAGTTTTTTCAAAAAATCTTTCAAAAAAGGTTGACGAACGCATGAAAATGCGCTATACTGTCTACTGTTAGTTACCATGTAACAACGAAATTCCTGCCTCACGGTCCAAGGGAGGGAATAAGATGTCGGAAATTCGTGTTAAAGAGGGCGAGTCGCTGGAAAGCGCACTGCGTCGCTTCAAGCGCAGCACCGCTCGCAGCGGTGTGCTCGCAGAGGTCCGTAAGCGCGAGGCTTACGAGAAGCCGTCTGTTAAGCGCAAGAAGAAGTCCGAAGCAGCCCGCAAGCGCAAGTTCAAGTAATTAACTGCTTGAAATCGCACGTTGCTTTAGATTTCAAACGCGTTGCTAACGCCGATGTAGGAGAGCCTGTTCTGCAGGCTCTCCTATTTTCATTTCAGGGAGAACTACTATGCTCATCACCCCCGAATACGTTTTCAAGGACGTGACCCACATCACGCCGGAATGGCTGGCACAAAAGGGCATCCGGGCACTGGTGCTGGACATCGACAACACCCTCACCGCCGACCGCAGCCAGGAGCTGCCGGACGAGGTGGCCGGGTGGCTGGACACCATGCGCAAAGCCGGGGTCCGGCTGACCATCGTGTCCAACGGGGCCGAAAAGCGGGTGCGTCCCTTTGCGCAGAAGCTGGGCCTTGCCTATCTGTACCGCTCGGCCAAGCCCCTGCCCTTTGCGCTGATGGCGGCACAGCACCGCATGGGCGTGAAGCACAGCCAGATGGCCATGGTGGGCGACCAGCTCTATGCCGACCGGATGGCTGCCGCCCTGTACGGCATCCCCGGCCTGATGGTGATCCCCCGCGGCCCGGACCTGGGCGCGCAGGTCATCCTCAAGCGCAAGTGGGAGAAAAAACACTGGCAGGAATATTACGACCGGGGAGGGAAGACCCTGTGAGCGACGATTGGAAGATCCGGTTCGGCACGGCCGGCACCAGCGACAGCTTTGCCGCCCAGGGGTACAAGACCAGCCTGGAGGTGCCGGAGTACACCGCAAAGATGGGCCTGAACGCCTTTGAGTACCAGTGTGGTCGCGGGGTGCGCCTGGGGCTGGACAAGGCCGCGAAGATGGCAGCCCTTGCCGCCCCGAAGGACATTCTGTTCAGTGTGCACGCGCCCTATTACATCAGCATGTCCAGCCTGGAAGAGAACAAGCGGCTGAACAGCATCCAGTACCTGCTGCAGAGCGCGGCGGTGTGCCGGGCGCTGGGCGGAAAACGCATCATCTTCCATTCCGGCAGCTGCGGCAAGCAGAGCCGGGAAGCGGCCCTTGAAAAAGCGCTGGACACCATGCGCCGTGCCGTGGAAGCACTGGATGAGGCGGGCTTTGCCGACATGACCCTCTGCCCGGAGACGATGGGCAAGGTGGGCCAGCTGGGCACACTGGACGAGGTGCTGGCCCTGTGCGGTGTGGATGAGCGCATCACGCCCTGCATCGACTTCGGGCACCTGAACGCCCGCACGCTGGGCGGCATCCAGTCCAAGGCTGATTATGCCGCCATCCTCGACCGCATGGCCGAGGCACTGGGGGATGAGCGTGCCCGGCGGTTCCATGTGCATTTTTCCCGCATCGAGTATTCCAAGGGCGGCGAAAAACGGCACTGGACCTTTGCCGAAACCCAGTTCGGCCCGGAGCCGCAGCCGCTGATGGAGCTGCTGGCAGAGCGCGGGCTGGCCCCGGTGGTCATTTGCGAGAGCGCGGGCACCCAGGCCGAGGACGCCTGCACCATGCAGCAGATGTACCGTGCAGCGCGGGATTTGAGAAAAATTTTGTGATTTCATCGTGTTTTTTGCCGAAACCCCTTGCCAAACGGCAGCGGATTGGGTAAAATAAATAAAGATATGCGATAAGCATTTGAGATTAAATTTATGGAGGAATTCCTATGATTTCTGCAGGCGAGTTTCGCAACGGCGTGACCTTTGAGCAGGACGGCCAGGTTCTTCAGGTCGTTGAGTTCCAGCACGTCAAGCCCGGCAAGGGCGCTGCCTTTGTCCGCACCAAGACCAAGAACGTGATCACCGGCTCTGTGGTTGAGACCAGCTACAACCCGACCGCAAAGTTCCCTCAGGCTTTCATCGAGCGCAAGGACGTGACTTACAGCTATGAGGATGGCGATCTGTACCACTTCATGGACAACGAGACCTATGACGATATCCCCGTCAACGCTTCCGATGTGCCCGATAACTTCAAGTTCTGCAAGGAGAACGAGCCGTGCAAGCTGCTGAGCTATAAGGGCAAGGTCTTCAGCGTTGAGATCCCCAACTTTATCGAGCTGGAAGTCACCCAGACCGAGCCGGGTGTCAAGGGCAACACCGCCACCAACACCCTGAAGCCCGCTACTGTCGAGACCGGTGCTGAGATCCGCGTTCCTCTGTTCATCAACGAGGGCGACCACATCCGCATCGATACCCGCACCGGCGAGTATATGGAGCGCGTCTAATTTACCGACAGACCGGGCAGCGGGCAACCGTGTGCCCGGTTTTTGCTTCACAGGCTGAACCGTGCGGCGGAAAGTTTTCCGCTATGCCAAGGGCTCCCCTATTAGGGGAGCTGGCCGCGGAGCGGCCTGAGAGGTTATTTTAAATAGGAGGTCATTCTTATGAAGGAAAAGGCTGCATACCTGCGGGGCCTGATCGAGGGCCTGGGCATCGACGAGACCACCAAAGAGGGCAAGGTCATCAAGGCCATGAGCGAACTGCTGGGCGAACTGGCAGAGGCTGTGGACGGCATCGATGAAGATGTGACCCGCGCCTACGACCAGATCAACGACCTGAGCGAGGAGCTGGAAGATCTGGAAGCCGACCTCTATGAGGACGATGAGGATGACGAGGAGCCCGAAGAAGAGGAAGAGGACACCGAAGAGGACGACAATGACGATGATATCGCCAGTGAGCCGTTCTATGAGGTGGCCTGCCCCAACTGCGGCGAGACCGTTTACGTCAGCGAGGACGACCTGGACGCGGGCGAAGCAAACTGCGCCCACTGCGGCGTGACCTTTGAGGTCGCGCTGGAGGATGAGGACGAGGAGCAGGAGGAAGGCCCCGTGCAGTACGAGGTGACCTGCCCCGCCTGTGGTCAGACCACTGTGTTTGAGGAGGACGACCTGCTGGATGGCGCACCCAAGTGCCCCGGCTGCGGCAAGCCCCTGGACTTTGAAGTGACCGAAGAGTAAAGCACAACAAAAAGGACCGTCTCCTCAGCGGGAGACGGTCCTTTTTTATGCCGTTCAGCGGGTCTCGTTTGCCTTCTGCAGCCAGATGCTGCCAATGTCCAGTGCGTTGTACAGGCCATTCTTGGTGGTCTGGCGGAACACGCGGGCCTCAGGGGCCAGGCTGTCGTTGGTGGAAAAGACCTGAATGTGTACCTTATCGGCCACATCCATGCCGCCCACGGATTTGGTGCTCAGGATCTGCATCCGCAGCACATAGGGGTCGGTCATACGGCCGTAATACAGCTCGTTGTCCTTACGGACGAGGGGCTTGCCTTTATAAGTCAGTTTCGGTGTAAATGGCATCGTGAAAGCCTCCCTATCGTTTGATACACTTTAGTATAACACATCTGGCAGGATGGATGCAAGCCGCAGGGGCCGTACAGGCAGATTTTTCTTTGCGGACAGTTTCTGCTTGACAAACCACGGGCAGATGTGATATCTTTGACCAAGAAGAACGGGTTTGCCTGCTGACGGAACGTTGTGGAGCACCACAGTGCAGACAGAACCGGGTTTTGTTACGCCGACCGTCTGGGCAGCCTTGCGCTATTGGTGCGCAAAGCTGTCCTTTTTTGCATTTCAGGGAGGATTTGAGCATGAAGTCTGATATCGAGATCGCACAGGAAGCCAAAATGAAGCCCATCACCGAGATCGCTGCCTCGCTGGGCCTTGCCGATGAGGATGTGATCCCCTATGGCCGCTACAAGGCCAAGATCAACCACCGCCTCATCCACAAGGCATCCAAGCAGGGCAAGATGATCCTGGTCACGGCCATCAGCCCCACCCCGGCAGGCGAGGGCAAAACCACCACCAGCGTGGGCCTGGCCGATGCCATGAACGCTCTGGGCAAAAAGACCATGCTCTGCCTGCGTGAGCCCAGCCTTGGCCCCGTGTTCGGTGTCAAGGGCGGCGCGGCCGGCGGTGGCTATGCCCAGGTGGTGCCCATGGAGGATATCAACCTCCACTTTACCGGTGACCTGCATGCCATCGGCACCGCAAACAACCTGCTGGCTGCCATGATCGACAACAGCATCCAGCAGGGCAACCCCCTGAACATCGATCCCCGCCGCATCACCTGGAAGCGCTGCATGGATATGAACGACCGCCAGCTCCGCTTTATCGTGGATGGTCTGGGCGGCAAGGTCAACGGTACCCCCCGTGAGGACGGCTTTGATATCACCGTTGCCAGCGAGGTCATGGCGATCTTCTGCCTGGCCACCAGCATCTCCGACCTGAAGGAGCGGCTGTCGAAGATCGTCTGCGCCTACACCTACGAGGGCAAGCCCGTCACGGCTGGCGACATCGGTGCCGCCGGTGCCATGACCGCGCTGCTCAAGGATGCCCTTGACCCGAACCTCGTTCAGACGCTGGAAAACAACCCCGCCATCATCCACGGCGGCCCCTTTGCCAACATTGCCCACGGCTGCAACAGCGTCATGGCCACCAAGCTCAGCCTCTCGCTGGCCGATTACGTCATCACGGAGGCGGGCTTTGGTGCAGATCTGGGTGCCGAGAAGTTCCTGGATATCAAGTGCCGCTATGCCGGCATCGCCCCCAGCGCCTGCGTGCTGGTGGCCACTGTCCGTGCCCTCAAGAGCCACGGCGGCGTTGCCAAGGCTGACCTGAACCAGCCGAATCTCGAGGCGGTCAAGGCTGGTGCCTCCAACCTTGTGCGCCACATCGACAACCTGAAGAACGGCTTTGGCCTGCCTGTGGTGGTGGCCATCAATGCCTTCCCCACCGACACCCCGGAGGAGCAGGCATACGTTGAGCAGGTCTGCGCCGAGCAGGGCGTGCCCTGCGTCCTGAGCGAGGTGTTCGCCAAGGGCGGCGAGGGCGGCAAGGCTCTGGCCGAGAAGGTGCTGGAGGTCATGGAGGACCGTCCCATCCAGTACGTCTACCCGCTGGAGATGCCCCTGAAGCAGAAGGTGGAAGCCATCGCCAAAAAGATCTACCGTGCCGACGGTGTGAATTTCAGCGCCGCCGCTTCCAAGACGCTGGCCGAGCTGACCGAACTGGGCTACGGCGACCTGCCGGTCTGCATCGCCAAGACCCAGTACAGTTTCAGCGATAACGCCAAGCTGACCGGTGCGCCCACCGGCTTTACCATGGAGGTGCGGGAAGTCCGCCTTGCCGCCGGTGCCGGTTTCGTGGTGGTCATCTGCGGCAACATTATGACCATGCCCGGCCTGCCCAAGAAGCCCGCCGCCGTCAATATCGACGTGGATGCCGAGGGTAAGATCACGGGGCTGTTCTGATGCTGCGTTCCCCGTTCCTGTTTGTATGACAAAACCGCCCTTCCGGTTTGATGCCGGAAGGGCGGTTTTTCTATACGAATATTTAGTTTAAGCCGTCTGCTGGCCCACGGTGTGGGTGGCGAGATATTCCACCCAGGCGGGGTAGCCCTCGGGCTTGATGTGGATGCCGTCGGGTTGGGCGTACTCGGCTTTCAGGTCACCATTGTCGTCGGCAAGGGCTTCCCACAGGTTGAGGAAAGCGCAATTTTTTTCCAGCGCAATGGCAGCCAGCTCATTGTTGATCTCGCACAGCCGCTCTTTGTACAGGCCGGGATGGCTGCTGCGCACCTCTGGCCGGACAGGCGTGATGGACTGCACGTAGATCTGCGTGTTGGGCAGGGCCTGGGAGATCATATCCAGCATGAGCCGGTAGTAGGTGAGAAAGCTGGAATAATCCCCGTCCCGGTTGAGCACGTTGGTGCCCAGCAGGATGTACAGCACCGGGGGCTGCCGGGCTGTCAGCACCTCCATGGGGACCTCTGTGCCGCCATCGGAGCGCTTGCAGGTGGTGCCATTGACCACGACGCTGGGGCCTGCGCCCCGGTAGGCGCAGAAAGAAGCCTCCGGCAGGCCGCTGGAATAGATCTGCATCCCCTGCGTCAGGCTGTCGCCCAGAAAACAGACGTTGGCAAAATAGCTGCGGTCCACGGCGGTGGTGCGGTCCAGCGCGGCCAGCCGGAAATCCATGGCGGTGGACCCAGCAGAGGTGGTCTGCACGTTCAGCCGCCGCGCGGGCGTGTAGCTGATGGTGTTCCACTCGCTGCTCTGCAGCTCCTGCTGGAAGATGGTCGGGCCCTGCACGGCGGCAGGGCTCTGCTCCCGGTGGAGGTGCTTCCACAGCAGGCCTACGGCGCTGAGCAGGATGAGCAGCACCAGCAGCCCAGCAGCGGCAAAAGTCCTGCGCCAGCGCTTGCGCAGGATGCGGCGGCGGTATTCCTGATAATCGGCCATAAAAACACCCGGCTTTCTTTGTGTTCGTTACCCTCATTATACAGCACCCGGCGGGGCCGTGCAAGTGGGCCGTGCTACTTTACGGCGGCAGATGCTTTGTGGTATAATCATCATGGTTTAGTATGAAATCCTGTCGGCGGCGGGTGCCGCTGGCGTAACTGAGAAAGCAGGAATCAAAATTTATGCTGCAAAACCCTGAATTGCATTATCTGGACAACGCCGCCACCACCATCGTGGCCCCGGAAGTGGCGGATGTCATCAACAAGGCCATGCGGGAGCACTGGGCCAACCCGTCCAGCCTGTATGCCCCCGGTGCACGGAGCGAGGAAGCACTGAATGCCGCCCGCGCCGCCGTGGCCCGCACCCTGGGCTGCAAGAGCCGGGAGCTCTATTTTACCTCCTGCGGCAGCGAGAGCAACAACATGGCCCTGCTGGGCGCGGCCCTGACCCGCAGGTTCGGCAAGGGCATCGTGGTGTCCGGCTTTGAGCACCCCAGCGTGCAGAAGCCGCTGGAGCGTCTGGCCGCCATGGGCTATGATGTGACCGTGGTGGACCCCAGCCCGGACGGCACGCTGGACATCGACCGGATGCTGGACCATGTGGACAAAAACACCATCCTTGTGGCCTGCATGATGGTCAACAATGAGGTCGGCACCCGGAACGATGTGGAGCGTCTGGCCGCCGAGGTCAAGCGCCGCAACAGCCGCACCATCGTCCATGTGGATGCCGTGCAGGCCTGGATGCGGGTGCCTATCAAACTGGCGAACATCGACACACTGGCTGTCAGCGGACACAAGATCCATGCACCCAAGGGCATTGGTGCGCTCTACCTGAGCGACAGCCTGTATCAGGCGTTCCAGGCTCCCTATCTGGGCGGTGAGCAGGAGCGGGAGAAGCGCCCCGGCACCGAGAACCTGCCCTATGCGCTGGGCCTTGCTGCCGCGGCCACCCGCCTGAACAAGACCATGAAGAGCCGGGATGCTGCTGTGCGCGCCCTGAACCTGCGCCTGCGGGAAGGGCTGAAAGCCTTCCCGGAGGTGGTCATCAACAGCCCGGACAATGCGGTGCCCGAGGTGCTGAACTTCAGCGAGAACTGCATCAAGAGCGAGACCATGCTGGCCCATCTGGCACAGCAGCAGGTCTATGTCTCCTCGGCCAGTGCCTGCGGTCGGGGCCAGCCCAGCCATACCCTTGCCGCTATGGGCAGGGACCCGCTGGCCATTGATACGGCCATCCGCGTGTCCTTCTGTGCGGACAACACCCCCGAGGATGTGGACGCGTTCCTCAACGCCTTTGAAGACGGCATGAAGCACTTACAGAGAATCAAAAAGTAAAAAAGGAAAGCATCCTCACCCTCTCAGGCCGCTCCGCGTCCAGCTCCCCCAAAGGGGGAGCTCTTGACAAAACCGGAAACTTTGCGTGGAATGCCAAGGCCTCCCACTTTGGGGGAGGTGGCAGCGCGTCAGCGCTGACGGAGAGGGTGAGCCAGCTATAATTAAGGAGAACTCTATGCGTGAAATTATTATGGGCTATCAGGGCGAGATGTCCCTGAAGGGCCTGAACCGCAACCAGTTTGAGTCGGCCATGATGAAGATCCTGCGCTACCGGCTCAAGACCGTGGGCAAGTTCAAGGTGTACTGCACCCAGTCCACCTTTTATATGGAGCCCGAAGAAGAGGACGTGGACATGGATCTGGCCTTTGACCGGGTGCGCACTGTGTTCGGTCTGGCGGCGCTGAGCCGTGCCGTGGTCTGCGAAAAGGACTTTGATACCATCTGCCGGACTGCGGAGGAGTATCTGGGCGACAGCCTGCACGGCATCAAGACCTTCAAGGTGGAGGCCCGCCGTTCCGATAAGACCTACCCCATGACCAGCCCTGAGCTGATGCGGGAGCTGGGCGCTTACCTGCTGGGGCTGCACAACTACCTGCGGGTGGATGTGAAGAACCCCCAGTTCAAGGTCATTGTGGAGATTCGGGATTACGGCGCGTATATTCACGGCCCGAAAATACCTGGAGAGGGCGGCCTGCCCGTGGGAACCTCCGGCCGTGCCCTGAATATGCTCTCCGGCGGCATCGACAGCCCGGTGGCCGCTTACCGGATGGCAAAGCGCGGTCTGGCCCTGGATCACATCCATTTCGCGTCCCCTCCGTATACTTCTGAACGCGCAAAACTGAAAGTTAAAGCTCTGGCCCAGAAGATCACCCCTTATACCGGCAGCTCCAACCTGTTTGTGGTGCCCTACACCAAGCCGCAGGAGTATATCCGGGACAATGCCCCCGATGTGCTGTTCACGGTGCTGATGCGCCGCAGCATGATGCGCATTGCCAATCGTATTGCCACCAGACAGGGCTGCGAGGCCCTCATCACCGGCGAGAGTCTGGCTCAGGTGGCAAGCCAGACCGTCAAGGCCCTGCAGTGCACCGATGCCGCCCAGGATCTGCCCATCCTGCGCCCGCTGATCGGCATGGACAAGACCGAGATCATCGAGACCTCCCGCCACATTGGCACCTACGAGACCAGCATCCTGCCCTATGAGGACTGCTGCACCATCTTCACCCCGCCGCACCCGAAGATCCGCCCCGAGCTGGCAGAGATCCTGGAGGCAGAAGCCGCCATGCCCGGTCTGGCAGAGCTGGAGGCCGAAGCTGCTGAGAACACCGAGCGGATCCGCATCCGCATTACGGACGAGATCGAGTTTGAGGGGTGAGCGGCATGACAGCGGAGATCATCAGTGTGGGCACCGAGCTGCTGCTCGGCAACATCCTCAACACCAATGCCCAGTACCTGAGCCGGGAGCTTGCTGAGCTGGGCATTACGGTCCAGCGGGAGAGCACCATCGGCGACAACCAGGGACGGCTGGCAGATTTCGTCAACGAAGCAAAAAGCCGCTGTGACCTGCTGGTGTTCACCGGCGGTCTGGGCCCCACGGCAGACGACCTGACCAAGGAGACCGTTGCCGCCTGCTATGGCGATACGCTGGTCTTTGATGAGAGCGAGTGGGAGAAGATCACCGGTTATTTTGCCCGCTCCGGCCGGGTGACCACCCCCAACAACCGCAAGCAGGCCATGGTGCCCGTAAAGGGGCATAAGATCATCAACCACCACGGCACTGCCCCCGGTGCGTGGTTTGAGCAGGAGGGCCGCTGTGCTGTCCTGATGCCGGGCGTGCCCAGCGAGATGAAGGCCATGTGGAACGAGAGTGTCCGCCCCCTGCTGATGAAGCGCCAGAACTGCACCCTGCACTCTGTCACCCTGCGGGTGCTGGGCGGCGAGAGCAGCCTGGAATATCAGGTGCGTGATCTGCTGGAAAACGCCAACCCGACTGCCGCTATCTACTGCAAGACCGGCGAGTGCGAGATCCGCATCACGGCCCGGGCTGCTTCCGATGCGGAAGGTGAAAAAATGTGCCGGGAATATGCCAAAAAGTTCTATGATCTGCTGGGCGATGCGGTGTATGATGAGGATGTGGCCGGGCTGGAGGAGACACTGGTGCGCACCTTAAAGGAAAAGGGGCTCACCCTCTCCACCGCCGAGAGCTGCACCGGCGGGCTGATCGCACAGCGCATCACCTCGGTGCCGGGCTCCAGTGAAGTGTTCGGCTACGGCTTTGTGACCTATTGGGAGGCCGCCAAGGCCAGGCTGGTGGGCGTGGAACCGGATGTCATTGCAAAGTACAATGTGGTGTCGGCCCCTGTGGCCGCCCAGATGGCTCTGGGGGCCGCGCAGGCTGCCGGTGCTGAGATCGGCATCAGCGTGACCGGTGTGGCCGGGCCGACCGGCGGAGATGCCCTCCGCCCGGTGGGCACGGTGTATTTGGGGGCGGCCCGGGGGGAGGCGGTGTATCTGAAAAAGCTGTCTGTCTCCCGGCCCGACCGTGCGCTGGTGCGTGCCCGTGCCGCGCAGGCCGCCTTGGAGCTGGCTCTGCGGCTGGCACAGGGAAAAGTTCCCGCAGGCACAGAGCCCCTTGCCCGGGACGCACAGCACAGCGCCGAAGCGCTGGACAAGCTGAACGAGGTGTTCCTGGGCCACTAAAAGGCAGGGGGAATGCAGGTTGACACAGCAACAGGAGACCGGGTGTGTGCTGCGGCTGTTCGGTGCGCAGTCCACAGCGGTGGGCAAAACGGTGGAAAACTTTCCGCCCCAGTGGCGGGCCGCGGCCCAGTGGAAGAGCCGGGGCGCGGAAACGCTGGTGGCCCTGCAGGCGCAGAGCCCTTCCGGGCTGAAAAAGGCCGCGCAGGCCCTGCGGCAGGCGTTTTCGGCAGACCTGTACGGGGCAGGAGAGACCACTCTGCCTGCCGCCGTGGTGGAGGCGCTGGAACGGCACGATAAGCTGCTTATCTGTGCGGATGCTGCCGCCGGTGCCCTGCTGGAAGCCCGGCTCGAGAACCTGCCCGGGGCCGAGAAGGTCTTTGATTTTGGCGCGGTGAGCTATGCTAACCCCAAGACCGGCCCGTTGATCGAAAAGCGTGCCCGCCTGCCCAAAGACTGCACCGACCCGCTCCGGCAGGCGCTGGCCCGGGCTCAGGCTGCCCGCCGCGTGGTGGGGGCGGATCTCTCCGCCGCCTGTGCCGAGCGGGAAAATGATTGTGTGCTGGTGCTCAGTTGCAGGAAGGGCTGCTTTCTGCGCACCGTCCCGGCGGGGGAGAACCCTGCCCTCTGGCTGCTGGATATTATCCGGCGCACGGCGGCAAACAAGCCTCAGGCTGAGGGGACAGGCTTCCTGCCTGCCCGCAGGGCTGCAAAGAAGGATGCTCTGCCCGGCCCTCAGCCCGGGCGGCATCCCCTGCGCCGGGTGTGCATGACGCTGTTGGTGCTGGCTCTGCTGGCGGCTCTCGCTGCGGTGGGGGCGTGGGAATATACCAACGGCAATTTCTACGCCCTGCCGGAACAGCTGCACACCCTGCTGACGGAGCACGTTCCCCGCCCGGGGGCGACATTGGTATAAGAATGACCCTCTCTGTCACGCCGCCGCGCGCCGCAACACGGCAAGCGGCATGGCACAGCAATGACGGAGAGGGTCGTTTTTTCTAAATTAACAGAAAGTTCACCCAAAAAACGGATAAAATCCACCCATCGGGTTTGACGGGTTTTCAGCTTTGGTGTATCATATAAACAGTATGTGGTTTTTCCGCTGTTGGGCGGCCTGCCGCCCCGATTTTTGATAGATGAGGTGTAACAATGTCCCTTGCTGAAAAACTCTTTGGCAGCTTCTCTGACCGGGAGCTGAAAAAGATCAATCCCATTACCAAAAAGGTGCTGGCACTGGAAACAAAGTATCAGCCGATGTCCGATGCCGAGCTGCAGGCGCAGACCCCGGCCCTGAAAGAGCGGCTGGCAAACGGCGAGACGTTGGATGATATCCTGCCCGATGCCTTTGCTGTCTGCCGCGAAGCCGCCTGGCGTGTGCTGGGCATGAAGCACTTCCCTGTGCAGATCATGGGCGGCATTGCCCTGCACCGCGGCTCCATTGCCGAGATGCAGACCGGTGAAGGCAAGACCCTGGTGGCCACCCTGCCCGCCTACCTGAACGCCCTGACCGGCGAGGGTGTGCACATCGTCACCGTCAACGATTACCTGGCCAAGCGCGACAGCGAGTGGATGGGCAAGCTCTACCGCTGGCTGGGCCTGAATGTCGGCCTGATCGTGCAGGGTATCGATGGCGATGCCCGCCGCCGTGCCTACAACGCCGATATCACCTACGGTACCAACAATGAGTACGGCTTCGACTACCTGCGCGACAACATGGTGACCTATAAGGACAACATGGTGCAGCGCGGCCACGCCTTTGCCATCGTCGATGAGGTGGACTCCATCCTGATCGATGAGGCCCGCACCCCTCTGATCATCTCCGGCAAGGGCGAGGATTCCTCCAGCCTGTACACTCAGGTGGACCGCTTCGTCCGCACCCTGCACAAGAGTGTGGTGGTCGAGCTGGAAGATAAGGTGGAGGCCGATGAGCAGACCGACGGCGATTATGTCGTGGACGAAAAGCACAAGACCTGCACCCTGACCGCCAAGGGCATCCAGAAGGCCGAGGAATACTTCAAGGTCGAGAACCTGGCCGCCGCAGAGAACATGACCCTGGCCCACCACATCGATCAGGCCATCAAGGCTTACGGCGTGATGCAGAAGGATATCGACTATGTCGTGAAGAACGGCGAGGTCATCATTGTGGACGAGTTCACCGGCCGCCTGATGATCGGCCGCCGCTACAACGAGGGCCTGCATCAGGCCATTGAGGCCAAGGAGGGCGTGAAGATCGCCGCCGAGAGCAAGACGCTGGCGACCATTACCTTCCAGAACTACTTCCGCATGTACAAGAAGCTGTCCGGTATGACCGGTACCGCCAAGACGGAAGCCACCGAGTTCACCGAGATCTACGGCCTGAACATCGTCACCGTGCCCACCAATCGCCCCAACATCCGCAAGGATTACCCGGACGCGGTCTACAAGACCGTCAACGGCAAGTACAAGGCTGTCATCGAGCAGGTGCTGGAATGCCACAAGAACGGCCAGCCGGTTCTGGTGGGTACCGTCAGCGTGGAAAAGAGCGAGACGCTGGCCAAAATGCTGCAGAAGTATACCCGCGATTTCAATGTCCTGAACGCCAAGAACCACGAGCGCGAGGCTGAGATCGTGGCGCAGGCCGGCAAAAAGGGTGCCATCACCATTGCCACCAACATGGCAGGCCGTGGTACTGATATCATGCTGGGCGGCAACGCCGAGTTCATGGCCAAGGCCCAGATGCGCAGGGAACACTTCTGTGAGAACCTGCTCGACCCCGAAAAGCCGCAGGATGCCGACCCGAATGCTGTGGAGCTCCTGCTGACTGAGGCCGACGGCCACGGCGACACCAACGATGAAAAGATCCTGGCGGTGCGGAAACGGTTTGAGGAGCTGTATGCCCAGTACAAGCCGGCCATCAGCGCCGAGGCAGAGGAAGTGCGCAAGGCCGGCGGTCTGTTCATCATCGGCACCGAGCGGCACGAGAGCCGCCGCATTGATAACCAGCTGCGCGGCCGTGCAGGCCGTCAGGGCGACCCCGGCGCGTCCCGCTTCTACCTGAGCCTGGAAGATGACCTGATGCGCCTGTTCGGCGGTGACCGCGTTTCCAGCCTGATGGATACCCTCAAGCTGGACGAGGATACCCCCATTGAGAACCGGATGATCACCAGCACATTGGAAAGCGCCCAGAAGAAGCTGGAAGGCCGGAACTTTGAGATCCGTAAGAACGTGCTGAAGTACGACGACGTGATGAACCAGCAGCGCGAGATCATCTATGGCCAGCGCCGCAAGGTGCTGGACGGCGAGGATATCAGCAATGAGATGCACAACATGCTGCGGGAGAACATTGATTCCAGCTGCAAGCAGTTCCTGGCCGGAGATGTGAAGGACGAGTGGGACTTTGGTGCCCTGCGCCGCCACTATCAGGGCTGGCTGACCACCGATGCCGACTTCCACTACACCGTGGCCGATTACGACAGCCTCTCCCAGAAGGGCATCGCCGATCTGCTCTACGACCGCGGAATGCAGATCCTGCAGGCCAAGGAGGTGCGGTACGGCGCACCGGTCATGCGTGAGCTGGAGCGCATCTGCCTGCTCAAGTGCGTGGACCGGATGTGGATGGATCACATCGACAATATGGATCAGCTGCGTCAGGGCATTTCCCTGCGCGGCTACGGCCAGAAGGACCCCGTGGTGGAGTACCGCATCGAGGGCTTTGATATGTTCGACCAGATGGTGGATTCCATCCGGGAGTCCAGCATCAAGATGCTGCTGACCATCGAGGTGCGGCAGGCCGGTGCAGCCCCCAAACGGGAGCAGGTGGCCAAGCCCACCGGTGAGGGCTTTGTGCCCGGCAACGGTGCGCCCGGTGTCAAGGGTGCCCCCAAGGGCCAGCCTGTCCGGGTCATCAAGATCGGCCGCAATGACCCCTGCCCCTGCGGCAGTGGCCTTAAGTGGAAAAAGTGCACCTGCGCCCAGTATCACCCCGAAGGAAGCAACGGCGGGGAAAACTGAGCTAGCAACTAAAAATAGTTGCAAATAAAGAAAAACGTGCTATACTGGAAGTAGGATGAGGATATGGGGCAGAAAGAAAAGCTGATCGAGCGGCTGAAAGCCAAGCCAAAGACTTTTACCTTTGATGATGCCGAAAGCCTGCTGCGATATTTTGGGTATGAGCGCTCCAGCCGTACCAGCGGTTCCCGCATTGTGTTCGTATCGGAACAGTATCCACCGATCTTGATGCATAAACCCCATCCCCGAAAAGAACTGCTGGAATATCAGGTCAAGCAATTGATTCAAATTCTGGAACAGGAGGGACTTCTGTGAATAACACGATGGAGTACAAGGGCTATGTTGGCAGTGTGGAGTTCTCGGAGGAAGATGGCCTGTTTTATGGCAAGGTCATGGGGATCCGGGCTCTGATCTCTTATGAGGGCAGCACCGCTGCAGAGCTGGTAAATGATTTCCACGGTGCAGTGGATGATTATCTGGCATTGTGCGAGGAAAACCACACCGAACCGGAACGTGCCTATAAGGGGAGCTTCAATGTCCGCATTTCCCCGGAATTGCACAAGCAGGCGGTCATTTTTGCAATGGCCCACAATATGAGTCTGAACAGTCTGGTGGAAAATTCCATTGAACAGGCTGTCCATGCAGGCTGAAAATCAAACAGAATGGGAGCTGACTGAAATGTTGACTGCAAAAGAACTGCTGGGCCGTGCCCAGGCGCTGGAACCCCAGCTGGTGGAGTGGCGGCGCACCCTGCACCGTCACCCGGAGGTGGGCTTTGATCTGACCCAGACCAAGGCACTGGTGAAAAAGGCCCTGACCGAGATGGGCTACGAGCCCAAGGACTGCGGCAAGGCCGGTGTCATTGCGTTGGCAGGCGGCAAAAAGCCCGGCAAGACCATCCTGCTGCGGGGCGATATGGATGCCCTGCCCATTCAGGAGGAATCCGGCGTGGATTACGCTTCCGAGGTGTCGGGCAAGATGCACGGCTGCGGCCACGATATGCACACGGCAATGATGCTGGGGGCTGCCCAGCTGCTCAAGGAGCACGAGGATGAGATCGAGGGCACCGTCAAGCTGGAGTTCCAGCCCGCCGAGGAGATCTTCCAGGGCTCGCCCGATATGATCGCCAACGGCCTGCTGGAAAACCCCAGCGTGGATGCGGCAGTCATGTTCCATGTGCTGGGCGGAATGCCCATCCCCGCCGGTGTGGTGCTGGTGCCTGCCTGCGGCGGCATCACCATGGCAAGCTGTGAGCAGTATCACATCATCGTCCACGGCAAGGGCGGCCACGGTTCCATGCCGGAAAAGTGCATCGACCCCATCACGGCGGCGGCGCACATCCACATTGCCCTGCAGGAGATCAACAGCCGGGAGCTGGATGCCCACAGCTTTGGCGTGTTCACCACCGGCCGCTTCCAGGCAGGCGCGGCCTCCAATGTCATCCCGGATTCCGCCGAGATGTGGGGTACCATCCGCACCACCGACCCCGAGGGCGCAGTGACGGAGCTGCTGCACAAGCGGATGACCGAGATCGTGCAGGGGGTGGCCACGGCCTATCGCTGCACCGCCGAGATCGCCTTCAGTGATTACTGCCCCTGCATGGTGGTGGACAAGGAGCTTGCCGGCAACGCCCTGACCTATATGGGTGAGCTGCTGGGCAAGGGCGCAATGGATATGACCCCCATGACCGGCGGCAAGCCCGGCGGCGGCAGCGAGGATTTCGCGTTCGTCAGCCATGAGGTGCCCACCGTGAGCATGTTCCTGACGGCGGGCAACGCCAACGAGGGCTACACCTACGGCCAGCATCACCCCAAGGTGAAGTTTGATGACAGCGTCCTCTTTGAGGGCAGCGCGGCCTATGCCTATATGGCCCTGCGCTGGCTGCAGGAGCACAAGTGATCGGATAAAAACGAAGACCTCCTCTGGAAACAGCCAGAGGAGGTCTTTCTATGTTACGGGCAGAAGGCCGAGCAACGGAAAAGCCTTTGCCTTATGAATCTGTCTTGTCTGCCTGCTCGATCAGGCTTCCAGGAACACTTTGCGCAGGGAGGGGTTGGTCTCCACAATCTTCACCAGCAGCACGCCCAGCACGGTGCAGCTGATGAGCTCACCGATACCGACGGAGATGCCGTTGGTGATGCAGGCCAGCCACAGCGGAGCAGAGGAAGAAGGATCGGGGAACATGACGGCGATCTCAATGCCGATGATGACCGCATTGAAGAGCACGGGCGGCAGGGAAGGCACGATGGCCAGACCCTTGAAGCGGACGTTCCGCAGTTTGTAAGTCACAACACAGGCCAGCAGGGTGGCCAGGGTGCCAAAGATAACATCCACGATGGTGGAGCCCAGCAGGTTTGCCAGGAAGCAGCCCAGCACCACGCCCACGATGTACTCGGCACCGAACACGGGCAGCAGGCAGAGGGCCTCGGCAACACGCACCTGCACCGCACCGTAGGAGAACGGCTGCAGCGCCATGCAGAGCACCACATAGAGAGCTGCGACCACAGCGCAGCGGGCCAGTTTGCGGACAGTGAAATTCTGATTCATAACAATACTCCGGCGGATGAATTTTGACCGCACAGGGACCGCCAGCCCTATGGGTTTGGCCCGGCATGGTTCGAGACACGCCGGGGAGCCTAAAATCCTAAGTTGCTCTTTCAGGTTGCCGCGCAAAAGCACAGCAAAAGGGAGTATAGCACAAATTGCCGCAAAATGCAACGGCCTGCAAACAAAAAAGAACTGCCGCGGCGGGCAGTTCTCAGAAAAAACTCAGCGTGCGTGACCAACGTAGACCAGAGCAATGGTGTCGGGGCCGGTGTTGGCGGAAACAACGCCGCCCAGCGGGAAGGTGATGAGCGGGTCCTTACCGAACGCCTTGCGGCAGGCCTTGATCAGATCATCCTTCTGGGGAATGTTGGTGTGGCCGATCATATAATCAAAGTCCTCCACACCCTCGCTGCGCTTTTTGGCCAGCTCCACCATGGCGGGCACGACCTTGTCATCGCCGCGCACCTTGGCCTCCACTTTGGTCTTTCCGTCGATCAGGGTGATGATGGGGCGGATGCCCATCAGCTCGCCCATGACGGCGGCGGCGGCAGAGATGCGGCCGCTCTTCTTCATCTGCTTCAGGCTGTAAGGTCCGAGAACAATCTCCATCTTGTCCATCTGGGTCTCAAACTCCTGAATGACGTGGCTGATCTCCGCACCATTCTGCAGCTTGCGTGCCATCTCGCAGACATACCAGCCAAAGGGCATGGAGTAGGTGTGCGGGTCCAGCAGATGGATCCGCAGGTGGTGCTCCGGGCGCTCCTCCCGCAGCATCCCCTGGGCCATCACGGCGTTGTTGTAGGTGGAGGAGCCGCTGCGGTTGATGGGTACATGGATCACATCGGTGTAGCCCTCGTCCACATACTGGCAGTACTTTTCGCAGAACTGGATGGGGGTGATGGCAGCCGTGGAGGGAATGCCCTTGGCGGCGCGCATCTTTTCGTAGAACTCCTCATTGGTGCAGCTCTCACGCTCGATATAGTCTACATCATCCAGCAGGATGTGAAAACCCATAATATCAATGCCGTACTTCTCGGCCAGCTCCTGCGGGATATCGCAGGAGGAATCGGTCAGGATCGCGATCTTGCTCATAATGTCCCTCATTTCCATTCGTATTCTCGCAGGCGGCCATGATCCAGCAGCTCCGGGAAATCCCACTGGCGCAGGACCTCGTACACACCCACAGCCACGCTGTTGGAAAGGTTCAGGCTGCGGCAGGTATCCCGCATGGGCATCCGGATGCAATGCTCCTGGTTGGCCGCCAGCAGTGCCTCAGGCAGGCCGGCATCCTCCCGCCCGAACACGAGGTAGGCCCCGTCCGGGTACTGGATGTCGGTGTAGCGCTGGGGCGCTTTGGTGGTAAAGTAGTAGAACGGGCCTTTGTTCCGGGCAAAGAAATCCTCCAGCCCATCATAGTAATTGATGTCGAGGTAGTGCCAGTAATCCAGCCCGGCATGCTTGAGCTTTTTGTCATCGATGGCAAAGCCCATGGGCCCCACCAGATGCAGGCGGCAGGCCGTGCAGGCACAGGTGCGGGCCACGTTGCCGGTGTTCTGGGGGATACGCGGCTCTACCAGAACGATGTTCAGGGTCGGTTTTTCGCTCATGGCGGCCTCCTCAGTCATTCCAGCTCACCGGGCAGAGCCGGGGCAGCAGGGGTTCGAACCAGACACCGTACCGGGTGTCCTGATCGGCGGGGGTCTGCTGAATGGCCAGCGAAACGAACTCGGCGGCGTTGTCGGCAGCGGCGCTCAGGGCGTTGCCCTGGATCAGCGAGCCAATGAGCACGGCACCGTACAGATCACCCGTGCCCGGGAAGCTGCGGCTGATGTGCAGTTTTTTGATGACGAAGCGCTCGCGGCCGGAACCTGCGCAGCCGATGTACTTGCCCAGTGCGAGGCCGGTGACCACCGCGCTGGGAGCCAGCGTCAGCAGCTCGTCGGCCAGCGCCTGAGCGGAAGCGTCATCGAATGTGTCGGTCTGGGGCTCCCGCTCCAGCAGCAGGGCGGCCTCGGTGGCGTTGGGCAGGATCAGGTCTGCCCGGCGGCAGAGCCCGCGCATCCGGTCGATGAGAGCCGAGGTCACTGTGGAGTAGGCCTTGCCGTTGTCCCCCATCACAGGGTCCACCACCTTGCGGGCAGCAGGCCAGAGATCGAACACCTTTTCGGCCAGCGCCACCTGCTCCTCGCCGCCTAAGTAGCCGGTGTAGATACAGTCAAACTCCACACCCAGCTCCCGGTAGTGCTCCAGAGCGGCCAGCCCGTAGGCGGCACCGTCCAGCCGTGCCGGTGTGCCCAGACCGCCCGTGTGGGTGGAGAGCACCACGGTGGGCAGGGCCACAGGCTGGCAGCCCATAACGGACAGCACCGGCAGGATGACCGCCAGGCTGCACCGGCCCATGCCGGAGAGGTCGTGAATGCAGAGAATTTTTTTCGGTTCAGTCGGTTTCAATAAAAAGGATCCTCCTTTGCGCCATCCACGGGCCGCACAGGGCCCAGTTTCTCAGCGTATGATACAGTATACCACATTTTGCGGGACAAAAAAAGCGCATACCGGATTCTTTACAGGAAATACTAGCCACAGCGGCAAAAAATCACACAGTGGAAAGGAGAGAGCCACATGAAAAACACAAATCGTCAGCCTTCCTCCGGCAGTGTTCTGCTGGGCATGGCGGCAGGCGCGGCCCTGGGGGCCGTGGGCACCATGGCAATGGCACAGAACCAGCGGCAGGTCAAGCGCACCGCACGCAAGCTGGCCAAGGGCGCGGAACGCGCCATGAGCCAGCTGGACACCATGGTCACGGATCTCGTGGAGCGCAGGATGGACCTGTGAGGAAAAACAAAAAGGCAGGGCCCGCGGGCTCTGCCTTTTTGCTTGCCATTTACTTCTGGTTCCAGATACACATCCGGGCGCTGGTGTTGATCTCACCCAGGACCTGCAGGTCCATCTGGATGTTGCAGGTCACAAGGACGGATTTGTTCACGTCGCTCCCGGTGAGCACCGAGGCGGGCAGGTTCTTGATGGTGAGCACCGCCGTGGCCTTGTTGAAATCACCGGTCAGGGTGCCGTCGTAGGTCACATCACCGATGGTCAGGCCGGACAGATAGCCGGTGACACCCAGCTTGGATACCTGCATGACCGGCAGGGTCAGGGTGTAAGTGCCGTTGGCCTGCCGGGTGAGGGTGGCGGTGCGGTCGGAATCGATGCCGCTGTTGGCCATGGATTCCTTATCGGAGCGTTCCTTCCAGAATTTCACACCGACATTCTGGCTGCTGGCGGCACCGGCACTGACAGCCAGCACCAACAGCAGCACCAGCGAGATCAGCGCTGCGCCGGAGCGTTTGAATGTATTTTTCATAAAGATCAACCTTTCCTGGCCGCGCGTGTGCGGCCTGCTCTGGTGTCCTGTTGGGGCAGGACACAGGGTTTGTCAACGCTAAAATATCACGCCAGCGATAATATGTCAATCTGCTTCGTGAGTTTTTCACAAAAAAGTTTCACTTATGAAATCAAAAGTAGAAAAAATATCCGCTCCCCTGTGCGGGAAGCGGATATTGTAAAACCTCTCAGGCTCTTTGCGCCAGATCCCGTAATAGGGGAGGCAAGCCGCAGGTGACGGAGAGATTACAGCTCAAAATTGGGGTCGTCCTTCAGAACGTGGATCTCGCTCATATAGGGGCTCTGCTCAGGGTCAGTGAAGGGAGCTTCCTTCATATACTTGTTCAGCTGGATGGCAGTGCGTGCGGGGTCGGCAATGGTGCCTGCGCCGCCGATGCAGCCGCCGGGGCAGCCCATGCCCTCCAGCAGGTAACCGTTGTACTTGCCGGCCTTGGCCAGCATCAGCAGCTTCTTGCAGTCGGCCAGACCCTGTGCGGATGCAATCTTGACCTCCATATCGGGGTGCCATTCCTTGATCTTGTTGGCAACGGCATTGGCAACGCCGCCGGACTGTGCAAAGCCGCGGCCTGCAGCAGAGGCGGAGCAGAGTGCTGCCTCGTTCTCATCCACTTCCAGCAAATCGATGTCCAGATCCTTGCCCTCGATGATACCGGCCAGCTCCTCAAAGGTCAGCACAAAGTCCACGTCAGAGCGGACCGTGCGGCGGGAAGCTTCCAGCTTCTTGGCGGCGCAGGGGCCGATGAAGCACATGCGGGCGGTGGGGTCTTTCTGCTTCATCATGCGGGCGGTGAACACCATGGGGGTCATGGTCATGGAGATGTTCTTGGCCAGAGCGGGGAAGGCGGTCTTTGCCATCATGCTCCATGCGGGGCAGCAGGAGGTGGCCATGAAGTCCAGCTTCCCGGGAACTTCCTCCAGGAAGTCGTGGGCCTCGTCCACGGTGCACAGGTCGGCACCAATGGCAACCTCCACGACATCGTAGAAGCCGATGGCCTTCAGGGCAGCCTTCAGCTTGCCGGTGGAAGCCAGAGAGGGGAACTGGTTGATAAAGGCGGGAGCGACCAGTGCATAGATGCGGTCGCCGCGGTTGAAGCCCTGGATCAGCTGATAGATCTGGCCCTTGTCGGCAATAGCGCCGAAGGGGCAGTTCACCAGACACTGACCGCAGGAAACGCACTTGCTGTAATCGATCTCGGCACGGCCCAGCTCGTCAGAGTGGATCGCACCCATGCCGCAGGCAGCGGCGCAGGGACGCTCGGTCTTGACGATGGCGTTGT
>ERZ839947.1203-NODE-1203-length-26344-cov-6.222412_pt1 | contig 26344 bp, 29 predicted proteins | sample MGYA00519908_ERZ839947 | MGnify/ENA primary metagenome ERZ839947 (study PRJEB31850, sample SAMEA3708857) | human gut metagenome | biome: human gut; feature: human-associated habitat; material: faeces | place: China | collected 2014 ... | reverse complement strand
GGCGGTCGTCAAAGTTGGTCACGGGGCGGCAGACCTTGTTCAGGATGGGGTCGCCTTCTTTTACAATGTTGCGGATTGCCATAAATGGTACCTCCAAAAATTATCAGATATCACCGTCCGAATGCAGGTCCACCACAACGGTGGCCTTGGACGGAAGTTTTTCCTGTTCATAACAGTCCAGCGTACTGCGCACAAGGTCGCGGAAGCGTCGGTCGTTGCGGCACTTGACGGTGAGCTTGTAGCGGTAGCTGTCGTTGATCTTTTCAATGCTGCCCGGCGTAGGGCCCAGCACCCGCAAAGGCAGGTCGGGCTGTTTTGCCGCCTGCTGCCCCAGCAATGCCGAGAATCGGGCGGCGGCCCGGGCCACTTCGATTTCCTTTGGCCCGGCAAAGCCGATGACACACAGCCCGCAGAAGGGCGGGTACAGGCCCAGTTTCCGGTACGCGATCTCCTGCTCGAAAAAGGCGTCGTAGTCCTGTGCGGCGGCAAGGTTGAGCACCGGGTTGTCGGGGTCGGTGGTCTGGATGATGGCAAAGCCGGGGTCCTTTGCACGGCCGCTGCGGCCCACCACCTGTGTGATGAGGCTGAACACGTTCTCGTAGGCGCGGAAGCCCTGCGCGAACAGCAGCGAGTCGATGCCCAGCACGCCCACAAGGGTCACGTCCTCAAAATCGAGGCCCTTGGCCACCATCTGGGTGCCCACCATGATGTCGTACTCGTGGTTTGCAAACTTTGCCAACAGTTTTTCGTGAGCGTCCTTGGCGGCGGTGGAGTCCTGATCCATGCGCAGCACCCGTGCTTCCGGAAACAGCCTTGCCAGCTCTTCCTCAGCTTTCTGGGTGCCGAAGCCCCGGTATTGCAGCTTGCCGCCGCAAGTCGGGCAGACCGTGGGCGGCGGGTCCATCTGGCTGCCGCAGTAGTGGCACAGCAGCTTGTGGGCTGACTTATGATACACCATGGGCACGCTGCACTTGGGGCATTTCAGTACCTCGCGGCAGTCCTCGCACTGGGCCATGGTCTGGTAGCCCCGGCGGTTCAAGAGCAAAATGGTCTGTTTTTTCGCCTCCAGATTGCGGCGGATGGCATCTTCCAGTGCAAGGCTGATCTCCCGCGGGTTGCCGGAGGCCAGCTCGGCCCGCATATCCACGATCTGCACCGTGGGCAGCGGATTGCCGCCGTAACGCTGGGTAAGCCGCACCAGCTGGGTGCGGCCGTTCCGGGCCGCGTAAAAGCTCTCGGTGCTGGGGGTGGCGCTGGCCAGCAGCAGCAGGGCGCCATTCTCGGAGGCACGCTGCCGGGCCACTTCATGGGCGGAGTAGCGGGGCGCCGACTCGGAACGGTAGGTATGTTCCTGTTCCTCGTCCACGATGATCAGGCCGATGTTTTCCAGCGGGGAGAAGATCGCGCTGCGGGTGCCCACCACGATGTCGGCACCGCCGTCCTGGATCATCTGCCATTGCAGCAGACGTTCGGTGTGGTTGAGGGCCGAATGCTGCACCGCCACCCGACGGCCAAACTGCCGCTTGAGCCGCAGGATCATCTGCGGTGTCAGGCTGATCTCCGGCACCAGCACCAGCGCACGTTTGCCCAGCTCCAGACACCGGGCAATGAGCTTTAAGAATACCAGCGTTTTGCCGCTGCCGGTCACGCCATACAGCAGGGCCGAATGCGGGGCGGCGTCCTCCAGTTTCGGCAGCAGCGCGTCATAAGCGGCCTGCTGCTCCTGCGTGAGTACAATGGGCTCATTCTGCAACGGGATGGAGGCATACAGGTCGATGGATTTGTTCACCTTGGTGCATTCCAGCACGCCTTTGGTACAGAGATTGTCCAGCACGGCGCGGCTGATGCCCTTTTCTTCCAGCTCCGTCAGGGTGCGGGGGCCGCCGCCCAGCAGGGCCACGGCCGCCAGCTGTTTGGCGGTGGGCTTTGGTTTTTGCGGCAGGGTACCGGCCAACCGGTAGGAATTTTCTGTATGACGGACCAGCTGCTTTTGCAGCACGGGCGTAACCCCATCGGCCGCCACGGTGGGCTTGTACTGTGCCCCGTAAGGGATGACCGCCTTGACCGCCTCGTAATAGGTGCAGAAGGTGCGCTCCTTCAGAAAGTGCACCAGCCGCAGCAGCTCCAGGGTCAGACAGGCCGACGCCGGGGCCACGTCGAACAGGAACTTGAGCTTGGAATGTTCCGGCTCGGCGTCACAGGCCAGCACCACCCCCATGCGGGCGCGGCTGCCCCGGCCAAAGGGCACCAGCACCATGCTGCCCAGACGCACCTTGTCCTGATGCTCCGGCAAAACGGCATAGGTGTACAGTTTATCAAAATGGAAGGTCGCGTTGCTTACGGCAACACCCACCGTTTTTGGCATGGGCACGGGCTCCTTTGCGGTTTGATTTACTGTGCGATCCCGGCGCGGCGGCAGATGACCTGATACAGCTCTTCTGCGCAGGATGCTACCTCGTTGTTGACCAGCTTGAGGGTGAACTTATCCTGCTCGGCCAGCTCGCTCTGGGCCGTGGCCAGACGCTCGCGGATGCTTTCTTCGGTCTCGGTTCCGCGGCCACGCAGGCGGTGTTCCAGTTCTTCCACCGACGGCGGCAGCAGGAACACCGTGGTAGCACCCGGGAACATCCGGCGGATGTTGGCAGCGCCGTGCACGTCGATGACCAGAACCACCAGTTTGCCGGCTTCCAGACGCTTGTCCACTTCCTCGCGCAGGGTGCCGTAGTAGTTGCCGTTGTAGAAGTTGTATTCCACCACCTGATCGGTGTCGATCAGCTGACGGAACTGCTCCTGGGTGCGGTAGTAGTAATCCACACCTTCCTGCTCCCCGGGGCGGGGGCTGCGGGTGGTGGCAGACACGGTCTTTTCGATCTCCGGATGGGCCTCGCGCAGTGCCTTGACCACGCTGTCCTTGCCGGTGCCGGCGGCACCGGACACAACAAACAGAAATTTATCCTTCTCCATGGGTCTGTTCCTCCTCTGTTGTTCCCTTGCTCTCCTGCCCGGCCGCACGGTTGGCCACCGTTTCCGGCTGAAGGGCCGAAAGCACCACATGATCGGAATCCATGATGAGCACGGCACGGGTGCTGCGCCCATAGGAAGCGTCGATCAGCATGCCGCGCTCCCGCGCTTCCTTGACAAGACGCTTGACCGGCGCAGAATCCGGGCTGACCACTGCCACGACCCGGCCCCCGCTGACCATATTGCCAAACCCGATGTTGATCAGCTTCATTGCATTCCTCCGAAAAAGTCTGTATCACTCCAGATTCTGGATCTGCTCGCGGATCTTCTCGATCTCCGCCTTCATATCCACCACGATGCGGGTGATATCCAGATCCTGACACTTGGAGCCAATGGTGTTGGTCTCACGGTTCAGCTCCTGGGTCAGGAAATCCAGCTTGCGGCCCACGGGCTCGTCCAGCTCCAGAATGGAGCGGTACTGGGCAATGTGGCTGCGCAGGCGGACGGTCTCCTCATCCACGGCGGTCTTGTCGCCAAAGATGGCGGCCTCGGTCAGCACGCGGGCATCGTCGATGTCGCGGTCCTCCAGAATGACCTTGAGCTTTTCGTACAGGCGGTTGGTATAGGCCTCCACCCGGCCTGCGCTCAGGGTCTCCACCTTGCCGACGCATTCCTCCAGGAAGTTCAGGCGGTTTTCTACGTCGGCCTTCATCTTGGCACCCTCGGCAGCACGCATCTCCACAAAACGGTCCAGTGCCTGGGCCGTGACGGCAGACACATCTTCCCACAGCTGCTCTTCGTCCACATCGGCGTGGCGGGTGGCCAGCACATCCGGGAAGCGGGTCAGGACAGCGGCAGAAATGTCATTCTTGACCCCCAGCTGCTCCGAAAGATCCCGCATGGCCTGCTGATAGCTGCGGGCCAGCTCCATGTTCACGGTGACCACCGTGTCGGCGGCATCCACGTTCTGGATGGTCATGCTCAGCTCCACCTTGCCGCGGGTGATGCGCTCGTTCAGCTGCTTTTTCAGGCGGCTGTCCAGGTAGCTGCAGGTGCGCGGAATGCGCGAGGAATACTCAAAATAGCGGGAGTTTACGCTGCGCAGTTCCACCGTGATCTCACGGCCGCTGCGCACTGCGGTTCCCCTGCCGAAACCGGTCATGCTTAAAATCATACGTTCTCCTTTTTTGTGTGTTTGCGTACAGTTTCCGGCATATGTATCCGCCTTTGGGTATACAAGCCCATGTTACGATACATATAGCATCATTTTACTATTCTTTTCTGAAAAATTCAAGGTGCAGGATCAGGCTCTTTCCGGGCCGGAATACGGCATTGCGCGCAGGTGCGAAACAAAAGCCCCGGCGCGATCCTGAAAATAAAGATCGCGTCAGGGCTTCCGGGTCAATGAGCCGTTGTTCCGGCATTCGTTTTATACACGCAGGTCACGCTGCTTTCCAGCAGATCTGCGTTCAGCAGGGTCTGTTCCACCCAGTGGATGTTGTCGGAAATGGTGTCCAGCGAGACTTCGTATTCCTTTGCAATGCTGTCCATGCTGCGATACTGGCAGCGATAGGTCAGGGTGAGGATCAGTTTGTCGACCATGGTGATCTTGGTAAAGCGCGGCTTGCGCTTGTGTTCCCGGCGGTAGCCTTCTTCCAGCGCCTGCAGCATGCGGCCGAATTCCTCCCGGGTAACCCCCATCAGGTTCCGGTAATCCGCTTCACACAGGTCGGCGAGGTGCTCTTCGGTAATACGCCTCATGGCAATAACCCCCTTTGCTCAGAATAACACTTGATATGATTGTTAATTATAAAAGGAATGCCGTGGCAAGTCAATGCAGTTGTGTCAGATTTCTGGTAAAAAGTGGGTGTATTTGTTGCATTTTAGTTGCATAAAGGTGAAATCCTCCTGTTTTTGCCAAAACAAAAAGCCTCCCGCTTATGTACGGGAGGCGCGCTGTTCAGTTCAGATGAGCAGATCAGACGGGGTGGGACTGATTGGTGTAGTCCACATGGTCACCGTCCACGCCCTGCTTCTTGGCATTGCGCTTGTCGAAGAACTTGGGTGCCACCTGCGGGAACATGGCGTAGGTCAGCACGTCCTCTTCCTGCGTTGCCCACTTTGCAGCCTCAGCCTTCAGCTTGTCCATCTCGGGAGCCAGGGTGTCGGCAAAGCGGCAGGTGATGGGCTGCTCGTCGCCCAGGATCTTCTTGGTGAACTCGGGGCTGATGGGAGCGGGAGTCTTGCCGTAATCGCCGTGGACCAGGCCCTTGAACTCCTTGGTGACCATCTTGTAGCGCTCGCCCAGGATGACGTTGAACACAGCCTGCGTGCCAACGATCTGGCTGGTGGGGGTGACCAGCGGAGGATAGCCTGCGTCCTCACGAACGCGGGGGATCTCAGCCAGCACTTCGTCCAGCTTATCTTCCTTGCCTGCATCCTTCAGCTGCTTGAGCATGTTGGAGAACATGCCGCCGGGCACCTGATACAGCAGGGTGTTGGCATCCACGCCCAGGCTCTTGGGGCTGATCTGGCCGTTGGCGATGTACTTCTCGCGCAGCTTTGCAAAGTAAGCGCGGACAACGTTCAGCTGCTTCAGATCCAGACCGGTGTCGTAATCGGTGCCCTGCAGGGCAGCGACCAGGCTCTCGGTGGGCATGTGGCTGGTGCCAAGGCTCAGGGGGCTCATGGCAGTATCGATGATATCAGCACCTGCCTCGATGCCCTTGAGGATGGACATGGAAGCCAGACCTGCGGTGTAGTGGCTGTGGATATCCACGGGGATGCTGACGGTCTCCTTCAGCTTCTTGACCAGATCATAGCAGGTATAGGGAGTCAGCAGGCCAGCCATGTCCTTGATGCAGATGGAGTTTGCACCCATCTCCTCGAGGGTCTTGGCGTAGGCTGCAAAGTACTCGTTGTTGTGCACGGGGCTCAGGGTATAGCTGATGCAGCCCTGAACATGTGCGCCTTCCTTGTTGGCAGACTTGATGGCAGTCTGCAGGTTGCGGGGATCGTTCAGTGCGTCGAAGATGCGGATGACATCGATGCCGTTTGCAACAGACTTCTGCACAAAGTACTCGACAGCATCATCGGCGTAGGGGCGGTAGCCCAGCATGTTCTGGCCGCGGAACAGCATCTGCAGCTTCTGGTGGGGCAGCTCCTTGCGCAGGATGCGCAGACGCTCCCAGGGGTCCTCATCGAGGAAGCGGATGCAGCTATCAAAGGTAGCGCCGCCCCAGCACTCGACAGAGAAGTAAGGGATCTTATCCATTTCGGGCAGGATGGGACGCATCTCATCCATCGTCATACGGGTGGCCAGCAGAGACTGGTGAGCATCACGCAGGACGACTTCCGTAATCTTGATCGGCTTTTTGGCCATGGTTGTCACCTCTTCCTCAGTTCTCAGTTCATGGAAACCAGAACGTCACCGGAGTTGACGGTGTCGCCCTTGTTGACGTTGACGGAGGCCACAGTGCCATCCTGAGGAGCAACGATCTCGTTCTCCATCTTCATGGCCTCGAGGATGACCAGCACGTCGCCAGCCTTGACGGAAGCGCCGGCGGCGACCTTCACGTCCAGGATGTTGCCGGGCATCGGAGCCTTGACCTCAACAGCGCCTGCGGAAGCAGGAGCAGCGGGTGCGGCAGGAGCAGCAGCGGCAGCGGGAGCCGGAGCGGCCTTGGGTGCGGGTGCAGCAGCAGGAGCCACGGGTGCAGCGCCGGCAGCGGTCTCCTCGACAGAGACGCTGTAAGCAACGCCATTGACGGAAATATTGTAGTACTTCATGGAAGAGTCCTCCTGAATCAATCTAGATCGTTAGATGTACGTTTTCTTACAGAGCCATGTTGCCGTGCTTCTTGGGCAGACGGGCAGCACGCTTGGTGCTCAGCAGCTCGAACGCGGCCACGACGCTTGCGCGGGCGTTGGCAGCCTCGCAGGTCATGTCGGCAGAACCGGCGGCCACAGCAGCGTCAGCGCTGCACACCTCGGCGACGTAGGCAGCAGCCTTGGCCTTGGTAGCGGCGACGATGTTGTCGGAAGCGTCGATCTCGTCCTTGTACAGCACGGAGACGGCAGCGGAAGGCTCGAGAGCGCTGATGGTGCAGCCCTTGACAGCGATCTTCAGGTCAGCAGCGGCCAGTGCGGTGTAGACGGGGCCGACAGCCTTACCGGCGATGAGAGCCACCTTAGCGGTGGTAGCGTCGGCATAGGTAGCAGCCAGACGGGCAGCCTCGCGGATGCCGCCGGCGATGTCATCGGAAGTGCTGGGAACGAAGCCCTCGGTGTTCACGATGGTCAGCACGGGGACGCTGAATGCGTCGCACAGGCGGACGAAGCGGGAAGCCTTAGCCACGCAGTTGTGGCACAGCTCCTTGCCGGTGGCCACGACGCCCACGGCGTTGCCGCCGATGGTAGCGAAGGCGGTGTAGACGTTCTTGCCGAAACCGGCGTACATCTCCACGGCGCTGTCCTTATCGATGAGGGCAGCAGCAGCCTTTGCAGGCTCGGCGTTGGCGCTCAGGACAGCGGTGGGCTGCTCGAACTCGAAGATGGCCGGGCCGGTCAGGTTGTTGGCAGGCAGCAGACCCACGATGTGGGCAGCCTTCTCAGCAGCCTCGGCAGCGTCAGCGGCCACGATGGCAGCCACGCCTGCCTTTGCGGCAGCAGCGGCAGAACCGGCGTCAGCGACCTTGTCGCCCTTCGCGGCAGCGGTGAAGGGAGCGGTGAAGAACAGCTCTGCGCCCTCAGCCATGATGCAGACATCTGCGTTGGCAGCGCTCAGAGCGCTGGTGCCGCCGCAGACGCCCAGAACGACGGCTACCTGAGGCACGACGCCGGACACCTTTGCGATGGTGGCGTTGAGCTTTGCAGCTGCATTCAGCACGTCCAGACCCTCAGCCAGCTTTGCGCCGACGGAGTCGTAGAAGGTAACGACCGGGCAGCCCGTCTGGGCAGCCAGCTCGAGGACCTTGATGTTCTTTTCAACGTCCTTGACGGAAACAGCCTCGCCGTTCTGGAAGACGGCGTAAGCCTGCTGACCGGCAGCATAGCCGCTGGCAGCACTCACCGCGCCGTCCGCAAACAGAGCGGTGTATTCCCCGTCATCAAAAAACTTGGCGAGGATTTCTCCTTTGGTACTCTTTGAAGCCATGGTAAGACCTCCTGCTTATCTGTGTGAGTTTCAAAATTAGGTATATTATACCCGATTTTTCCAAGATTCTCAAGCCTTGTTCCATTCCTTTTTTTCAGAGAATGTTACAAATTTGGCAAAAAGAGCGGAAATTTCGGACACATTGCTCACTTGCGTTTCTTCCCTGCGGCAGCCTTGTTCCCGCCCACAGGGCCGCGGGGACGGCGGGCAGCAGCCTTGGACTGCAAAGCGGCCGAGCGGGTCTGGGCGCGGCCCTTGGCGGCTGCGGCGCGCAGGCCGTTCACCTCTGCCTTGGTCAGCTCGCGGTACTTGCCGGGCTGGAGCATTCCCAGCTTGACGACGCCCTCGGCGTTCCGCTTCAGACGGATGACCTCGAGGCCCACGGCCTCGCACATCCGGCGGATCTCGCGGTTCTTGCCCTCTTTCAGGGTCATCTCCATGACGGTGCGGCCCGGCTCGTCGGTGACGACGTTGATGGCGCAGGGCATGGTCCTGGTGCCATCGTCCAGCACGACGCCGGAGCTGAGCTTCAGGATCTGTGCCTCATCGGCCCGGGGCTGGACGGTGACGCGGTAGAGCTTGGAGATGCCGCCGGACGGATGGGTGACAGCCTGTGCGAAAGCGCCGTCGTTGGTCATCAGCAGCAGGCCCTCGCTGTCCTTGTCGAGACGGCCCACGGGGTACAGGCGGGCCGGGATGTCGGCCACCAGCTCCATGACCGTCTTGCGGCCCAGCTCGTCGCTGGCGGTGGTGACATAGCCACGGGGCTTGTACAGAGCCAGATAGTACAGCTGCTGGTTCTTCTGGATATAGATGCGCTCGTCGTCCACATGGAGGACGTCGCGGTTGGGGTCCATCTTGTCGCCCACCTTCACGGGGTGGCCGTTGACCTTCACGCGGCCCTCGGCGATGATCTGCTCGGCGGCGCGGCGGGAGCACAGGCCCTGCTCGCTCATGATTTTCTGAATGCGTTCTTCTGCCATGATAAAATCTCCTTGTGCGCCTCCCGGCGCTCAAATAGGGCTGCGGCAAAACCTCTCCGTCACGCCTGCGGCGTGCCACCTCCCCTATCGAGGGGAGGCCTTGGCATTTCGAAAAGCTTAATCTCTTCGCCAGAGGCTCCCCTATTAGGGGAGCTGTCTGCGAAGCAGACTGAGAGGTTAATTACAGCAGCCTCAGTATCAAAACTGCGGGTCGGAAGTCCGCAGTTGCGGCGTAGGTTAAAGTTTACTCTGCTGCGGGAGCGGCAGGCGCAGCGGCGTCCTTCTTCTCCTCTTTCTTCAGCAGAGCGCTGACCTTGTCCACCAGCTCGGGCAGCATGGTCAGGGCGCGGTCAACGGTGTTGGAGCCGTCGGACAGCTGGATGGTGCGCACGCAGCCGTCCTTCACCACCAGAAAGGCCACCGGCTGGATGTTGACGCCCGCGCCGGAGCCGCCGCCGAACAGGTCCTTGTTGGCGGCGTTCTTGCCGTCGAAGTCGGTGCCTGCGGAAGCAAAGCCGAAGGAGATGCGGGACACCGGCAGGATGGTGGTGCCGTCGTCGGTCTTGATGGGCTTGCCGATGATGGTGTTGGAATCTGCCATCTGGCGGATCTTGTCCATCGTGACGTTCATTAAACCTTGAATCGGATGCTCAGCCATAAAATCGGCCTCCTACTATTATTTTCCGGGAAAACTCCCTCTGGATAGGAGTATACACCATACGATATTATTGTAACACACTTTATAGGAAGACGTCCAGCACTTTTTCGCGCCAGAACTCATACAAAACGCGCAGAGCGGCTGCAACGATGAAAAGCAGCCTTGCGCTGAGGTGGAACGACACCCAGTCGGCCACCGTCGGCTCGGCACTGCCGAAGTCCGGCAGGATGCGCAGCTCGTCGAAATCGAGGTAGACGAAGCGGTCGATGACGCCGAGGGACGGGTAGAGCCATGCGTTCAGCCTGCCGTAGGCGCGGGCAGCTTCGGCGGGGTCTTCGCCCCGGACGCCGAGGCAGACCTGGATCTTCGTGACGCGCAGCGAGCCGAAGACGGCTTTCGTCAGCCGCCCGGCACCCCGCAGGATGGTCACGAGGATGTTCAGCGTCAGCTTCGCCTTCCTGCGCGGAGCGGTCTCCTTTTTCGGTCTCTTCGCCTCTTTTGCGGCGGCTTTCTTCCGTTTGCGCTCTTCGCGGCGGGCGCGGAGCTTCGCTTTCAGCTTTCCCCAGAAGCCTTTCGGTTCTTCGGATCCGGCGGGCTTTTCCGGCGCAGGCCACTGGAACACCGGCAGGGTGAGCCCAAGCGCACCGGCCCGGACGGTCAGGACACCGCCCTCCCAGCAGACGTCCGCGCACAGCGGGCAGAGCAGGACGAGGGCCAGCAGCACCAACAGGATAAGGAGCAGGACGCCTGCGATCTTCAGCAGGGTCAGCAGCAGCCAGCCCAGAGCCATCAGGACTCCCATCATGTCGCCGCCTCCCCTTCCTGTTCTCCGCGCACCGGCGGCAGGTCCGCCAGCGAGGAAAGGCCGAAGCACCGCAGGAAAACATCCGTGGTGCGGAAGCTCACCGGGTGGCCGGGCAGGTCGAGACGGCCCGCCTCCTCGATGAGGCCCTTCTGCAGCAAGCCGCTGACGCTGGACGAGGAGTCCACGCCGCGCACCTGTTCGATGAAGGCGCGGGAGACGGGCTGGTTGTAGGCGATGACCGTCAGCGTCTCCATGGCCGCCGGGCCGAGAGGCACCGAGCGTCTGGCGTCCAGCAGGCGGCGGATGCAGTCGGCCCACTCAGTCCTGGTCGCCAGCTGCCAGCGGGTGTCCAGATGGAGCAGGCAGAGGCCGGAGTCCTCCCGGGCGTAACGGACGCGCAGGTCTTCCAGCGCGGTCTCCACCGTGGTCTGGGACAGCTGGACAGCGGCGGCAAGCTTATCGGCGCTCACCGGGTCGCCCGCCGCAAAAAGCATCGCCTCTACGGCGGCTTTTATCTGTTTCTGGTTCATTCTTCCTCCTTTGCCTTTTCACGGGGCAGGCGTCCGCGCTGCATGGTCAGCTCTCCCTTGGGGCCGAGGGTGACGCGTCCGCCGCGCACCAGTTCCAGCAGGGCCAGAAAGGTAGCCACGTTGGTGCTTCGGCTCTGGCTGCGGGCGAAAAGCTGGCTCATCCGGGCCGCACCGCCCGCGATGAGGCGGCGCAGGATGTACACCACCCGGCTGCTCACCGACACCTGCGGGGCTGTCACCAGCGGCTCAAAGACGGCCTGGGTCGGCATCCGCCGGACAGGCGCACGGCCCATCAGGCTCTCCCAGCAGTCGGCCAGCACCTGGGGCAGATGGTTGAGGGCGTAAGTCTCGTCCCGTTCCAGCTGCATCGGCTGTCGGACGAAGGTGGGCGTCGCCTCCGCAGCGGCGCGGAGGGCAGAGGCCATCCGGCGGCACTGGTCATACTCGATGAGCTGGCCGGTGAGCTCCTGCTTCATCCGCTCGCCCTCGGTGCTCCGGGGCAGCAGCAGATAGCTCTTCATCTCCACGAGGTGGGCTGCCATCTCGATGAAAGAGCTGGAAATGTCGGGGTCTACGGCCTGCGCGGCCTCCACGGTGCGGGTGTACTGGTCGATGAGCTCAAGGATGGGGATGTTGTGCAGGTCCATCTTGTGCTTTGACACCAGCGCCAGCAGCAGTTCCAGCGGGCCTTCAAACTCTTCCAGATGGAAGGTAAGCTCCTCCGCCATCAGATCACCGCCCCTACAGACGCATAGTAGGCCGAGTAGGCGATGGTGTCGATGTACTGAGTGCCATTGTCCAACAGGTCCCACACCACATTGTTCATCACGCTGAGGGGGCCGTCCAGAAAGCCGCCCCAGACCGCCGCCAGCAGGACGATGAGGATGACCCGCTCATACTTCATCATGCCGAAGTAGATGCGTTCGGGCAGCACAGCCAGCAGGACGCGACTGCCGTCCAGCGGCGGCACCGGGATGAGGTTGAACACGGCGAGGCTCACATCCAGATACACTAAGTATTGCAGGAAGAGCGCCAGAAAAATCGTCGCATCGTTGACGGGCGCCCAATAATAGAGCAGCTTCCAGACCACCATCGCAAGGTAGGCCAGGATGAGGTTCGCCACCGGGCCGGCCAGCGCCGTGAGGGCCATGCCCTGCTTCGGGTTTTTGAAGTTGCGGGGGTCGGTGGAGACAGGCTTTGCCCAGCCCACGCCCGCGAACACCATGCAGAGCGTTCCCAGCAGATCGAAGTGGCGGAAGGGGTTCAGCGACAGTCTCCCCTGCTGCTTGGCTGTGGGGTCGCCCAGCAGCCATGCGGCCAGCGCGTGGCCCGCCTCGTGGAAAGGGATGACGGTCAGGGCGGCCAGCACCCGTGCGAGGGTATAAAACATTCTTGGGGTCATGGTGTTCTCCTGTTTTCTATAAGATATACGCGTTTATTGTACTATTTTTTTCGCCTTTAGACAAGCGTTTGGGCTGTAGACGAAAAAAAGCCGCAAAAAAATCGAAAAGGGACTTGCTTTTTGGCGGCAGTTCTGGTAAAATAGTCAAGCTGATTATTTTGATTCCATACTTCACTGTAGGAGGTGCAAGTACCATGGCTAAGTGTGAATGCTGCGGCAAGGGTGTTACCTTCGGTATCAAGGTCTCCCACTCTCATCGCCGTTCCAACCGTACCTGGAAGCCGAATGTCCGTCGTGTCAAGGCGGTCGTGGAGGGTTCTCCCAAGTATATCTACGCATGCTCCCGTTGCCTGCGCGCTGGCAAAGTCACCCGCGCTGTCTAAGCTGATGCGTATTGCCGGTCACTTTGTCGAGTGGCCGGCTTTTTATTTTATCTCGGAACATGGGAGGAAACAAAAGATGGCTCTGCCGAGCGACCCGATCATGCTTTTGAGCGTGGTCAACCTGAAACTGCGCGATTTTTACCCCAGCCTCGACGCCCTCTGCGACGACATGGACGCCGACAAGGACGCCCTGTGCAAGGCACTTTCCGCCGTGGGCTATGCCTACGACGCGGCACGCAATCAATTCATCTGACAGGAGGAGCATTTTCATGATGGAAGGCACTTATTATAAGGAGTGGAGCGCGGTGCTCGACCGCGAGATGGAGTTCAAGGTCTACGGCCACGGCGGTGTGCCGGTGCTGGCACTGCCCGCCCGGGGCGGCCGCTTCTACGACTGGGAGAACAACGGGATGCCCGACGCAGCGGCCCGTCTGCTGCACGAGGGAAAAATTCAGCTCTTCTGCGCCGACAGCATCGACGGCGAGAGCCTGCTGGCCGGCAATGAGACGCCCCGCCGTCGGGCCGAGATGCAGGAGAAGTATTTCGTCTACCTCACCAGCGAGCTGGCCGCGCGCATCGCGGAGCTGAATGCCCCCGAGAGCAAAGAGAAGCCCCTCATCTGGTGCGTGGGCGTGGACACCGGCGCCTATCAGGCCGTCCAGTGCCGCCTGCGCCGTCCCCGGATCTTTGCGGGTGCAATGGGCCTCTCCGGCCTCTACGATATGGGCCGCTTCCTCGGCAGCGCAGAGGACGACCTCATCCTCCGCAGCAGCCCCCTCGCCGCTCTGCACAAGAACGGCATCTGCGACAGGAATGTTCTGTCCAAGGCCGAGGAGAACAGTCTGCTGCTCTGCGTGGGTCAGGGCGGCTATGAGGGCGATGCCCTCGCCGACACCCGGGCTCTGGCCGACACCTTGAGCGAAGTCGGCTTCCCCTGCCACCTCGAAGTCTGGGGCGGCGACGTCTCCCACGACTGGTACTGGTGGGGCAAGGAGTTCGGGATGTTTGCCGAGCGTCTGTTCGGCTGAGCGTAAGGAGGATGCGGTATGTCTGAATTCATCGTCGGCGCACGCGGCCACGATTTTGGCCGTCACAGCGTGGAAGAACTGCTCAGCTCCATCGGGGACGCAGGGTTCCGCTGCACCCAGCTGGCCTACACCAAGGCCGTGGAGGGCGTCAAAAGCTATGCAGACGTGACCCCTGAGCTGGTGGCCGCCACCAATGCCGCCGTCCAGAAGAGCGGCGTGTCCATCGCCGTGGACGGCACCTACGTTGAGCTGAGCTATGCGGACGAGGACAAGCGCCGCGCCGAGGTGGCGAAAGCCCTGAGCCAGGTGCCGGTGGCAAAGGCTCTCCGCGCCGGCTGCATGGGCAGCGAGACCACCAACATGGCAAAGCAACCCACCGTCAGCCGCAGGGAAGCGCAGGAAGCACTGCTTCGCAGCCTGGGCGAGATCCTGCCCGTCTGCGAGGAACAGGGTGTGCTCTTTGCGGTGGAGTGCGTCTACTACCACGCCATGAACACCCCCGAGGCCGTCAAGATGGTGCTGGACACCATCGCCAGCCCCAACCTGCGGGTCATCTGCGATTTGGCGAACTACGTCGGCCCCGAGAACGCCTCGGTGGACGCACAGCGCCGCCTCTGGGACAAAGTCGGCAGCTGGTACGGCGACAAGATCGTGGCCGTCCACTTCAAGGGCCAGAACTTCAAGCCCGACGGCACCCTCTACTCCACCAGCCTCGAGGACTCCTGTGTGGACTACAAGGGCGGCTTCGAGATGCTGCGCGCCCTGTCCCAGCCCGTCCTTCCCGTCCTGCGGGAAGAGGCTGTCCCGGCCCGCGCCGCCAGCGATATTGCGTTCATGAAGAGCTTTTTCTGAAGCTTCTGAAATAAAAATAAGAGGCTGTTGGACAACCTCTCAGTCTGCTTCGCAGACAGCTCCCCTACCGAGGGGAGGCGGCACGGCGAAAGCCGTGCCGGAGAGGTTGAAGCCAGCGGCCTCTTTTTGTTTAATCCGTATCGTATTCCACGCCGCCCTGCGCGGCATCCCCGCCGGCGGGCGTCCCGGTATCCGAAGGCGCTTCCGGTCCCGCCGGGGCATCGGCGGGAGCATCGCCTGCGATATAGAGCACGATGGTAGTTCCCACCTCCACCATGCTCCCGGCGTCCTCGCTGGCCGACACGACGCAGCCCGCCGCCTCAGAGCCGTCGTTGACCACAGTAAAGCAGGTGGCGTTCAGGCCCTTGGTGGCCAGCTCCTGCACGGCGCTGTCCTGCGTCTGGCCGATGACGTCGGGCATCTCCATCATCTGGGGGCCTCGGCTGACCACGAGGCTGACGGTGTCCCCCTTTTGGATGACTTCGCCCGCCTCCGGCGACTGCCGGATGATGCGGCCCTTCTCCACCGTGTCGCTGTATTCCAGCGTGACGTAGAAGAGATACTCGTCGATATAGCTGCGGTTGTTGCGCACCTCGGCGTCATAGTCGCGGCCCACGAGATCCGGCGTCAGGGTGACGTTTTCGTTCACCGGCTCACTCGCCGCCTCGCTGACGGACTCCGGAGCGATCACTTCCGGCGGCTTCTCGCTCTGATGGCTCAGCAGGCCCCAGAGGGTCAGCAGGATGAGGACGCTGAGCAGAATAACGATGCCCGCCAGAAGATTTCGGACGCTCAGCAGCTCAGCCTTCGCGGGCGCTTTCGGCTCCTGCGGCGCGGGGGCGGGCGGGTCCAGCGCTTCCATGCTGCGGGACAATTCCTCCGCATACTCCCGCTCCGAGAGGGCGCGGAAAAGCTGCTGCACCGTCTGGATGCGCTCCACCGGCTTGAGCCGGAGTCCCAGATACAGCGTTTCGGAGACGTAAGCCGGCACCGACGGCGTCACCGTGCGGGCCTTGGGGTTGGAGTCGGAGACGAGGCGCTGTGCCGCCGGGACGGGGCTCAGCCCGCAGACCATCCGGTAGAACACCGCCGCGAGGCTGTATTCGTCGGTGTAGCGGCCCTCGAACTCGGCGGTGGAATACTGCTCCGGGGCGGAATAGCCCTCGTACAGCTGCTCGTGGAGGCCGCTGCCCGCCGTGCGCAGCCCCACTGTCGCGTAGCCGGTGAGCCGGGCGCGGCCATTGTCCATGATGCGGATGTTGGCCGGGCAGATGCCCCGGTGTACGAGGCCCACCTGATGCATGGCCTCCACCCCGTTGAACACCGGTTCCAGCATGGCGCAGGCCTGCTGGGGCGTCACGGTGCCGTGCTCCTCCAGCCACTTCTGGAGCGGACGGCCGCCGGGGTTCTCCATGACGGCGTAGACCGTGTTGTTCTCTTCAAAGACGTCCAGCACGGCCTCCAGGCCGTTGGCCGGGGTGATGCGCTGGATGAAGCGGTAGAGGTCGGCAAAATCCATCCGGGTGGTCTTGAACAGCACCTCGCTGCCCGGCTTCGGGCGGAGGATGCAGTCCCTCCCCCGCTCTGCCGCCAGCGTCAGGGGCATATACTCCTTGATGGTCACCCGGAAAGGGCCGTTGTTCTCCACGCCCCGGTAGAGGATGCCCTCGCCGTCCACACTCTGGATGTCGCCCACAGTATACCGGCCTGCCAGCACGGTGCCTGCCGGAAGACTGCCCGACGGGTTGCGCCCTGCAAGTTCCCGGCCGCAGTGGGGACACTGCTCCTCCCCCGCTTCCAGCTCCTGCATACAGTATGGACAAATGCGTCGTTGCTCCATGTCGGCCCCTCCCCGTAATGTTTTGTACTGTTTATTATAGCATAGCCGACGGGAAAATGGTACCCTACCGCCATGAACTTCAGAAGCACGAGATCATGTTCTTTTCAAATTCATCATTCAAACGGCTGCCGCCCCAGAGATAATCTTTGCCGGACGGCCGGAGCAAAAGAGGCTTATTCTTGTCTTGCATAACTGCCTCCTGCGGCGCCTCAATATTCCAGCTCAAATTTCTGCTTGTCGTGGACGTCGATTGCTTCACCCAGCTGCACTTCGATCAGTTTCAGCTCGGTCTCGGCGATAACAGTATGACGGCAGCCTGCGGACATGGTGATCACATCGCCAGCCTTCACATGCTGCTCCATACCATCCACAATGGTCTTGCCATTGCCTGCAATGACCGTCCAGACCGCCCGATGTCAAGTCTTGGACAACTTTTTTCACAAATAAATTTGAAAAAGGCGCAAAAAAATAAGCCCCACAGGGCTTTCAATCGGTTTTGAACCAATTTGAGCCTTGTAGGGCTTATCTGTTTTCTATATTCTGTTTATCTTATACCGCCTGCAAAGGAGTATTCTCCATTACCTTTTCAAACTGTTCGACAGTCATTTTTGCTTTTTCAGCAGCACGTTCCAGCTTCAAATCTCCATCTCGAACAAGCTGCACGAGCATCCTGAGTTCGCCTCGCTCTTCGCTTTCATTCATCATTTCCTCAACAGCTTTGCACACATCAATCACCTCCGCGCCCTCTGGAATATCCAGCGGTGTATTCGTAACTGCTTTAATAACCCTCGCCGCGTTCGCTTCTATCAGCATACGCGGATTATCAGTCAAAAATTCAGATAAGCGTTTCTTATCTTTGGAATATTTAATATACCCAATTACCTCTCTCAGACTTGAAGAGAATCTTTCCAAGTCCTCCGCACTCAGCTTTGCAGGGTCGATCAGATGAATCTGATAGTCCTGCACAAAGTTCAGAAGATTCTTATTTTTAACCGCCATCATCTCATGGAGTGACAACGGCCCATCCCATTCATTTGCGCCAAAGTGAAGCACAAGCGTGATAACAGGCGTAATCTTATCTTCCTTGTAGAATCCAGAAAGATATTCACCACGGCTATGCCCTTTTGAATCTCCATCACTTGCGCGATGCTTGGCTGCAATATCAGCCACCTGTTTGCCGTACTGGAGAGCATCATAAATGATATTTCTAACGGGCATTGCATAATGAATGTCAGACTGATTTTCGATTCCCAGTAAAATGTATGCAGCCTCATCATCCTGTTTAATGATTGCTGATTTCAGCACATCACGGTATTTCTGAACTGCTTCTTCTGGCTGCTTTCCCTCTTCATCCTGTGATCCAAACGGTAAAGCAATCTCCGTAGTATCCAGTTCTTGCAGTTGTTTAGGGTCTACAACCGCCTCACCGCCATAAATCAAGTAATTAAACGCATCTGCAAACACAGAATTATCTTTCATATAGGCTTTAGTCACGGTATCAGCTAATCCCATTGGCTTACACCTCCTTGTCGTAGTCAATAGTAGCTTTGTCCGCCATTGTAGTTCTATCTTACCATAAACCGCCCATCATATCAAGCTGTGCAACTTCCTCAAAATCCTTAAATTTTTACGAACAGTTGTCCATAATATAACATTGTCGCTAATGTTATATCATGGACAACCGCTTGATGCTCCTCCCCTGCCGTGCTATACTTATCCTATACAAAATCATCAAGAGGGAGTGCATTCGTGTAGTTCCAAGGGCAGGCCATCCGGGTCAAAGAAAAAGGTCATTTTCTTTTTGGTGTAGCTGTCCAATCGAATCGGTTCACATTCAATCCCCATCTGTGCAAGTTCTGCCACGGCAGCTTCCACATCCTCCACCCGGAACGCCAGATGCCGTAGTCCACAGGCTTCCGGTCTGTTTACACGTTTGGGTGGGTTCGGCTCTGCAAAAATCTCCAATTCAATCGCATCGGCTCCATCACCGACACGCAAATCCAGTTTCCAGTCGTTCCGCTCCTTACGGAAATTTTCTCTCACAACTGCAAAGCCCAGCTTGTTCACATAGAAATCTCGTGCTTTTTCATAGTCAGAAACGATAATCGCCACATGATGAATGGCAGATGTTCCACATCCAGATTGTTCAGGCAATCCCTCTGGCGGTTCATTTCTGCTTTGGCCTTGCGGATGGTTTCAACCTTTTCATTAAAGGAATGGCTGAATTCCTTATACTCTTCCTTGTTGACAATACCGCTGCTCATATCTTCATAAAGCTGGCGGCGCAAGGTCTGGTATTTCTGTTCTTCCTGCTCCAGCATCTTCAGATGTTCTTCCACAGATTTCAGTCTGCGCTCATCATCACCGTTGACTGATACCGCGCAACGACTTTTGCCTTTTGGGGTTCCTCAACCGCTGCGGCGGTTGACTGCTCTTTCGATTGCGGCTCCTGCTCCATGAAGTCAAACATGGAAATCTGCCCCTGCTCAGGAACCGCAATCTCAACAGCCTGCTTCTTTTCCGGGAAAATCGTGTACGTTCCCTCAACATACTGGTGCAGGATAGAGAGAAATTCTGCCTTGCGCTCATATTCTTCGGAATCCAGCGGCACAGACAGAAGCGCATTGTATCCATCTTCACTTGCTCAAAAAAATCAACCAAGTTCTTGTAATCTTCCTCACGGAAATCCTGTGAGCAAACCAGTATATTCTCAAATTTTTCCTTATCCAAATATTTGAGAAGCATTCGGATGTAGCGATCCACGCCACCTGCAGCCTGTGCTATGTGCAATATTCTGATTTTATCCTTCCTCATCTCCAAATACCCCTCGTCATTTTCCTTTCCGCAAATCCATGTACACATCCCGAAAGATAGTATTTCTTGCAAATCTTATTCTTTACCTCCCCTCAACTTACTTCATAGCACGACAACAAGCCTGTACACAGATTGCAGCAGCAATCTATACGCAGGCTCGCCTTCGTACCTCCTTATTCTGTTTTCTGCTCTATCAGCTTTCGCTGTGGTGGGTTAAGTATAGAGCGCAACCAGAAGCCATTAGCACCTGAAATCACGCTGTCCGCAACGCACCATGACAGGCAGAAACAGGTTGAGGTGAAAAGGTCAAGCCGCGTAAACCCGCATGAAATCAGGCTTTTCTCTGGTTGCCCATATGCGGTTGTCAAGTAAGGAACAAAAATTTTTGTAAAAAAAGCCCTACAAGGCTTTCAATCGGTTCATACACCAATTTGAGCCTTGTAGGGCTTATCTTCTTATTCATAATTCGGGTCTTAACCTGACTACAGATGGTATTATTCCAGCACACACCAATTGCCTGAACTGAAATACACCGCTCCCACGTACAGCATTTTTATGGACGAAGACCCTTTACAAGAGTCTGAAATTCCTGTTCTGTATCCACAAAGTGGTAAGGCGCATACTCACCATACGCTGTTGGCCTGCTGATTGTTACAAGCTGTACTCCCTTATATCCAACCTCTCTGTTCAATTCTCTTTTTAATTCCACCAGATGCTTTCCATGCGTCGTTTTTAGAGCAAAACAACCATGTGCATTACGATCTTTTGCTACCAAATAGCACATTATTCAGCACCTCCTTAAATTCATGTTCATTCCGAATCAATCCATTTTCATACTTTTCACGCATTATCTCCCCTGTTTCCACGGGATAATTCTTTTTGTACAGATAATCGTGAAGCCAGTTATTTAATTGCCTATCAAACAACGTATTAAATTGGATTTCTATGGGGTAATGTCTTCCACTTTTCTGATAGTACACATGGACACCCCTGTAACCATCATCCACTGCCTTTCCTTTTGCCATATCAGCAATCCGGAACGGTGAAAACTCTTCTTCTAATATTTGATCGTAGCTATCACAAAAAGCCCGGAAGCCCAGAATATCATTAAACACTTTTCGTGTCTGATGATTCGGATAGTAACGATCATACTTCAAAAGTATAGAATCCAAGCTCTTAACCCTGTAGTCTAGCGCAATATTAGAAAGGATTTCCTGTTCATCCAACCACTCAGTCATCGAAATCAGTTCAGCAATTAACAAATCCTTATCAAAATAATGCAAGTTCTTCTTCAACGGAATTCCCAAATGCGACTCAAATGATAGTGCATCTAAAATTCCCACCGATAAGCCATTCATTTTCAGCAATTGCTCATTCATAGAGATGCCCCACTGCTTATTAGGATTCTTATGTTATCGGTTTTCAACTAATTGAGCCTCGTATAGCCTATCTGCTTATTCGATATAGTTTTAGTGACCAGCTGTTTTTAGCAGCCTTATCATCACTCAAATTATATTTCGTCTGAGTTATCGCATAAGCAAGCTGGTTTTCCATCAGCATTCACTTCCCAGCAACAGGTTCAACGGGAGTGTATACTCTCCCTATTGTGCTTCCATCTTACCATAAAACGCTTTGCATATCAAGCTTACAGATATAAACTTTTCGGCATAGATTTGTCCATATTGCTCTTTTTTCGACATCATGCCGTCATTTAAATTGATGTTTTCCCCTGTCACCAAATCGTTTGCCTTCAATAGTTTTCAATTCTTCAAGGTAATAGTCACCATGATAGAATTTAGAAGCATCCATATCAAGAGCTTCAATTACTCGACACGCCAAGCCAAAAGAAGAAGTCAAAATGTTTCTTTCCCCAGATTCCAGCCTTTGATATTGACGTAATGTTATTTTTGCGCGATCAGCAACCTCTTGTTGCGTCAGCCTTAATATTTGTCGTTTTTCCGATAAGACAGCTGCTGCTGTTGGAATTATCGTTTGAAAGCCATCTAAAATTCCGGCACTCATAATATTGGCTCCCTTCGTCACGTCCATTTGGACGTATTATACGACCAAATGGACGTGATGTCAAGTTGTACATCTTTTAGGCGAGAAAGTACTTTATTCACCATTTTTGAGCGAAATGATAACTGCATTTTTCTCAGCATCATACCGCCCCTTAAATTGATGGTCTTTTCCTGCTGCCAGACCATTTGCCTCCAGCAACGCCTGAATGAACTGTATTCCGTTAATCATCATTCGGCACTGTCCATCGGTCAACAGCCTGTCTGGAACCTTAAAGGACATGGGAAGTTCAGCGGTGCACGGAGTAATCGCAATAGACTTCCGATCTTTCCTCTGCAAAACGCAGATATAGGCCGGACTCCCAAGAATACGGATAACATCTTTCCCAACATTCATTCTCCGGCTTTCCGCCGGAATTGTCACCAGCAAATTCATAATTCGCTCAGAACTCATGTTGGCATTCCTCTCTCAGCAATCTCATTGCCCGATTGTTGTACGTTTTCAAGCTGTCCCGGTAAATCTGGCGAAGGTATATAAGCCCCACAAGAACTCAATCACTTTTGAACCAAATTGAGTTTTGTGGGGCTTTTTATCTCTACGTTTTATACAGCCTGCAACGGGGTATTTTCCATTATCTTCTTAAACTGTTCGACTGTCATATTGGCTTTTTCTGCAGCGCGCTCTGGCTTCAAATCTCCCTCTCGGACGAGCTGCACAAGCATTCCTATCTCCCCAATACTAATGCCCTCTCTCCGGCCTTCTTCTCTTCCCTCGGCCTTAACACCTTGACTAAGATTGCACATAATAAGCACCTCTCTTTCCAGTTCTTCGCTCATTGCAACGCCAAACTCTTCTTCGAGAATTTTCTTTTTCTCCGTAGCTGCTCTTGACGAAGAAAGCAGCACATCCAGAAACTTCAAAATACCCGTATAGTTTTCTGCATCAGGTTTTCCGAGACAGATCGTTACCACACTCATCAGATCATAATTTTCTGATTTCTCAGTAGCGTTTCCAATCAACCGTTCTGGCCGAATCGAATATCTCGTAAGCGTATTCTGAAATTCATCAGATGGTTTTGTACAAACCCATATAGAATACACTTTTCGGATTTTTCCATACTCCGATTTTTTGAATATCGGCCCATGCTGTGCAGAGATCATTCTGCTACAATAATAGATTGCACGTTTTGTCAGCGGGTATCCCGGATTGAATGCAGTCTGTGCTTCCACGTTGATAATAAGGCGAATCACATCCTGCTGTGCTGCATCATTCGCTGTGGCCGGAGCAATCGCATCAAAGCGAACATCATAACGCACCGTTCCCTCCGTCAGCGTAGAATCCTCATTATTGCTTCCAGTTATTATTTCGGGAGCCTTCGGAGGTCTATTTGTATCATCAACGTGAACACCAACCGTGCCAACCTCTGGAGTTCCCTCGATATACTTTTCAGCAATTTCGTCTACGGAACATTCACTGTATTCATCTACGCAGCCCTTCATAATCTGCGCCAGGATCTGCTTGTTCGCCAGCAGCTTTTTGGCAGTCTTATCATAGTCCGAATCAAACTCCGTCTGAGTTATCGTGTGGGCAAGCTGATTTTCTACCGTGTTCTGCTTTTCCATCGGCATTCACTTCCTCGCAGTAGATTCAACAAGAGCGTATAAGCTCTTATTGTACTTTCATCTTACCATAAATCGCTCCTCATATCAAGCTGTACAACTCCTTCATAATCCTTAAATTTTTACGAACAGTTGTCCATCGTCTACATAAGGTTTTAACTTTTCAACCAACTCATATACCTCTTCCAACAAACTTATTCATAACATCCTTACCCAAATACTCCTTACTCCTTGCATCCCGCATCTGCTGATTGGCAATCAGTTTCCCAGTATTAAGATCATACTTTCTTACGCGATTATTATATACAAAGATAATATCATCTTCATTAAGAAATATGTGTCTAAGTCTTCGGTTTATAAGGCTCTGATGCAAAAAACTTTCTAATACGCTGATAAACGTCCACCCCTTTGCTTGTCGCTTGAAGAAGATTATGTTTCTATCTAAATCATCCATTACAACAAAAATGCAATGCTCATAAATTACTATACTCTTTGCATGATTCGGAAGGATAATTTCATACGAATCACCAATCATCAAATCATACATTTGTCTTATCGTAACAGTGATCTCATCCTCTTGAAAAATTCTCGGTTTCAATGCCCTTTGAGATGCCTTTCCGTTGCCAACTTTTTTGGGTTTCGTCCAAATGCTGTCTGTCCGAAAGATATCGTAATTCTTTATGTTCAAACTTTTTACCAACTCAGCCATATTTCGGAGATCATTTAGGCCATAAATTCCAAAACACCAATGCGCATTCGATGCTTTTTTATTCACTTCAATAAAATAATCCCAATCAACTAGTGAGATTGAATGCCCAATCACAGCAATCTGTTCAGTGCATGCCAATCCATCAAAAAAAGCCTGATTGTTTTTAATAATTTCTTGACTGTCCTTGGTTAAATCCTTATCATACTGTCCGATCAAGTCAAACACATTGTCCTGTGCTACATCAATCATAGCCTGACGATAATTTTGCGGCTTCCTATTTTTCTGATGAAAATTTCCTGCCGCTCCTGGCTTATGTCCAAGAATCAATTTTTTCTTCTTTTTTCTGCTCCCATGGATGTAACAAACTTCTTTTACACCATACAGCGTTTCAATAAATTCTGTATAGTTAAAATCAAGGACCTTTCCCTGTGGATGAATAAGTCCATTCAGTGGTCGATCATCAGTTCCAACCTCAAGGCGCTCAATCCATCTACGAAAGGTCGGCTGAAGGTTATTTACTAAATTGGCCATTGGTGCCGCTGCAGCTTCCACAGCCATATAGAACTCCGCAGCGCCACTATCCTCATCACCATAAACCCCAAAATCGTCAAGCCACATATCGATGATATTCCTGCTCCCCATCAAATTGAGATTCAAAGTACCAAGTGCGTTTTCAAAGTCCGCCCATATGTCTTCGGCTGTTAATGCTGTTTCAAGACTATATCGAAGACTATTATTCTTGCCAAGACTATCACGAAAGTTATAGTAGCTTGAGGGGACTCTATGCATCAAGTCAAAGCCATTCCCTATAATATAAAGTGTATGTGCTGAAGGATTTACACTTTCCATCAAGATTGGTTTATATGTTTGCACTTTTGCCTCAAATAGTTTTCGCTCCTGTTCTTTCTGTTCTTGCCATTTTAAGTTTTCAGCTTGTTCCCGAATTTTTCCCTGCTTCTCATACCACTTTTTGTTGCAAATACGACAGTATGAATTATCAGTTTCACTCAGAAATTGTTTGCCACAAGTTTTACAATTCTTTACTTCCATAGTTTAGACTGGCGTAATTCGCCCTAACTCCCAATGTTTTCGTTCGTATTCATCAATAGTCTTCAATTCTTCGCCAAGTTAATAGGCTCTCCATCGTTTTTATGATACCATGAATTTAACGTTCTTACAAGGCAATTTCATTCTACCTTCCCCATGTTGCTTAGGTCTTTCTTTTCTTTTACACTAGCCATAACAAAAGAGTTAAAGGCTACTCTTGTCAGCCTTGGAATTTAACATTCATCTGTATTAAAATCACAAATTAAAAAGCTCGCATACGCTGCAAACGTACCCTCGAACAAGCTTGAGTACTGTCTGTAGTTTATGCGAGCTTCACTTTATAACTCTTTAAGATTAAGGACAACTTATTTTTTCTTTACCATGCAGCGTTTCTTAAAGAACGAAATACCGTAGCAAAGAATCTGATCGTAATCATCCTCATACTCCTTTGCATACATCCGATCATCAATTTGCTGCAAGGCTATATCACATTCACTTTCCAGATTTTCCAAAACCTTCGTGTACTTTGCTTCAAAGATTGCAACGCGGGCATTGATGGAATCGTAAACGACCACATCACTTCGGCCTTCTCCATGCTCCTTGTTAGAGTCTACCATATATCCGGCACCTGTGAAGATGCCCGCAAGGAAAGCATGATAGAAGTCTTCCCGGTAGTCATGGTAGCTTATGGTACGCCGAAGCAGAGCATTCATTTCCTTGGTAATGCCCTCGCTATCACCGTTCCAGACTGCATCGAACAAAGCATTTCGATTCCACTTCTTCGTACTGTCATCGAACCATTTGATGACTGTTGTTTCAAAAATCTCTTTGATTTCTGCATTAGGAATCATAAGGGCAACCATGCCATCCGGCAATTCGCCTTTATAATCGCCTTCACGAGCTTTGGTCAGGTACCCTGTCAAGTACAGCGTACTCCAAAGATTGTCTTCTGAGGAATGCAGATAATCATAGGTTAGGTTTTCATCTACACGCTGAACGATGCAGCCACCAGCCATCAGGGTTTCAAGTTTATTTGTGATCGTACTGCCCGCATAGTCAATAAAGGAACGGATGATAGCATTGTCGCTGGTATTTTTCCAGTAGCTGATAGGCTTTGCTTTCGGATTGCGCTGCAATTCCAGCATGTAATTCATTACGTCCCACGGGCAGTAAACATCAAAATCGCCGAAATGATAGCCATCATACCATTTCTTAATGTTTTCGGCCTGCCCTTTCAGGTCGGCATCCTTTAGTAGCTGGTCAACCTCGCTCTGTACAAATCCGAAATACTCGTTCAGACGAGAATTGGTGATAGTATCCGATACAAAATTGTTGGTTCCTGTAAAGATACTCTCTTTCGCAATCTTCAGGCAACCTGTAACAACTGCAAATTGAAGAGCTTGATTGTCTTTCAGTGCTTGCATCAGGCCTTTCATGACATCGAGCATTTCATCATAATAACCGTTATTGTTCGCTTTTGCTACGGGTACATCATACTCGTCTATAAGAAGAATTACAGGCTTTTCATAGTAACTTTGC
>ERZ839947.1183-NODE-1183-length-26741-cov-6.341940_pt1 | contig 26741 bp, 17 predicted proteins | sample MGYA00519908_ERZ839947 | MGnify/ENA primary metagenome ERZ839947 (study PRJEB31850, sample SAMEA3708857) | human gut metagenome | biome: human gut; feature: human-associated habitat; material: faeces | place: China | collected 2014 ... | reverse complement strand
AGATCAGGTCATGGGATATGAAGCCGGTGCGGACGATTATATGACGAAACCGTTCAGCCTTTCCGTACTTCTTCTGAAAATCGAGGCTCATTTCCGCCGCAGAAAGAATGAACCCGGAACTCCAAAAATTCATTCAAAGGATATCGTATTTATCCCCGGAGAGATGAGGGCGCTCGTAAAGGAAAGAGAAATAAGCCTTACGAAGAATGAACTGAAAATGCTGTCCTTTTTTCTTCAGAACCCGAAACAGATTCTTTCAAAAACACAGCTGTTAGAAAACGTGTTTGATCTGGATGGTGATTTTATGGATGAAAATACGGTAGCTGTGAACATCAGAAGGCTTCTGGAGAAAATCGAAGAGGATCCGGCGGCTCCGGTCTATATTAAAAACATCCGCGGGCTTGGGTATATATGGGATCAGGAGGTAAGTCAGTGACGAAACGACATCGTAAAAAGTGGGTTGATACCTTGTCACTGGTGCTGCCGGTTCTACTCTTTTTTGCGGTATTGAACTGCTTTACCGCCTATTTATATTATCAGGATTATCAATGTAAAATGGATATCCTGACAGAAGTTGCGGCGGGCGCAGAGACCACCGGCATGGATGCTGCCGCAGGATGGCTGAAAGGAAACGACCATCAGGCCAATGAACAAGGTAAGCAGTTATTAGAGCAATACGGGTACTGGGAAAATAAAGGGACTTCGTTTTATGTGCGCTTCCAGCAGAATATCATGATAACCGGCTGTACAAGTGCAGTGCTGTGTCTGTCTTTGCTAACGTTCCTGTTTTACCGGAAGAAAGCTGAGGCGAAAGAAAGTCGGAAACGATTGGAGCAGCTGGAGCAAATCCTGATTGCATTTCGGGAAAATCACTTTGAGGCAGTACCGGACACAGAAGATCATGTCGGGCAGGAAAGACTGAAATTTCAGCTTGAAGCAATCGGACATCATATCCAGCTGCTGCAAGAGCAAGCCAGAGCGGAGAAGGAAAGCACAAAGGAAATGGTATCCGACATTTCCCATCAGCTGAAAACCCCGGTTGCAGCCTTGGATACCTGCTTCAGCATATTGCTGCGGAACAATCTGAGTGAGACGGAGCAGCAGGAATTTCGCATCCGCTGCCGGAGTGCATTGGACGGATTGGAAACATTGCTGCAGTCTCTGCTGGAAATATCCAAACTGGAGACAGGTTTGATTCAGCTTGATCGGAAAACACTTCCCATTATGGATACGATCATCTCCGCAGTAAACCGAACGTATCCAAAGGCAGCGGAGAAAGGGATAGAACTTATTTTCGACTGCAACGAATCACTGGAGCATTGTGCGCTCATGCAGGATAAACGCTGGCTTGGAGAAGCGATCATTAACGTTTTGGACAATGCCATCAAATACAGCCCGGAACATTCAAAAATCACGATCCGTCTACAAAAAAGAACCGGCTTTGTGAGAATTGAGATCGAGGATCAGGGAATCGGAATCCCGCAGAGTGAATACCATAAAATATTCCAGCGGTTTTACAGAGGGACTGCGCCGGAAGTCCGCGAAAAGAGCGGAACCGGCATCGGTCTGTATCTGTCCAGACAGATTATTGAGCAGCATGGTGGGACAATCACGGTAGCCTCCGGCAAAGTCAGAAAAGGAAGTACCTTTTTGATTCAACTGCCGGAGAATGGACTTTCGTAGAGATGATGAGCAGAAGTCTTTCAAATCTGTAAGACTTCTGCTCTCTTTTTGAAAGTGAAATGAAAGGTTCCTTTGATACAATGCTGGTAAATAAGAAAAGGAGGCCATTGGAGTGGGCGTGATATTAGAAACGAATCAGCTTTGCAAATTTTATGGGACGGGGGAAAATCAGGTCAAAGCCGTCAATCATGTGAATATCCAGATTGGGCAGGGAGAATTTGTCGCCATTGTCGGAAAATCCGGCTCCGGAAAAAGTACCCTGCTGCATATGCTGGGCGGGCTGGATACACCAACCAGCGGCAGCGTGATCCTGTCTGACAAGGACCTGTATTCCATGAAGGAGGATCAGCTTGCCGTTTTCCGGAGAAGAAAGATCGGATTTGTATTTCAGGCATTCAATCTGGTATCCTCCATCAATGTATGGGAAAATATCGTTCTTCCGTTGGGGCTTGACGGGAAAAAAGTGGACAAATCTTATGTCAATGATATTATCACCACACTGGGTCTTGAACACCGGATTCATAATCTTCCGAATACCCTCTCCGGAGGACAGCAGCAGCGCGTTGCGATTGCAAGAGCCTTGGTAAACAGACCGGAGATTTTGCTTGCGGACGAGCCAACCGGAAATCTTGATTCCAAGACAAGTGACGAGGTGATCGCGCTGCTGAAAATGAGCGCAAAAAAATATGGACAGACGATTGTCATGATTACCCATGATGATGAGATCGCGCAGGTTGCTGACCGTATTTTAGTCATCGAGGATGGACAGGTGGTGGATTTTAATTGAGGACGATCAGCAAAATCGCATTCAGCAACGACAAAAGAAATCGAACAAGAAGTGTCCTCATTATGACGGCGATTTGCCTGACTACCATGCTTCTGGTCATTATCAGTACAATTGGAAATGGACTGATCCTCTTACAGAAGGATCAGGCTGCAAGCTCATACGGAAGCAATTACGGCCTGTTTATCGCCGCGGATGGTACGCAATTAAAAGAAGTGGAACGCAGAGCTGAGATATCTGATATCGGCATCATGTGTACGGAGGGCATCCTGAAAGGAAATGAAAATGGCGGCTTTGTCAGTGCGGATGAAACGGTCAGGAAAATGCTTCCCTATAATCAGGAATATGTGTTGAAGGAAGGTACCTATCCGGAAAAGGCGCAGGAAATTGCTGCAGGACGCGCTTTCTTTGATGCAGTGGGATACCATGATGTAAAGGTCGGAGACACCGTAACATTGGAGTACCGTTCCGGCATGCAGTCGGAATACGCACCGGTGGAATTTACTGTCAGCGGGATTTTATATGACCGGGATGAATATACCATCGAGGCTTCCTATGTTGTATTCGGTTCGCAGGATTTTTATAATGAGCGTGTTGCGGAGGGTGACAGGCAATATAATATCTATTTTACCTTGAGCGATTCTGCAAATGTATCTATGGATAATGTTGCGCCTGTTATAAAAGAAATCGCGGATTCCTGCGGCATTGACCAGAAAAACGTGATCATCAATGACCTCTACCTGCAGTGGGTATTGCAGCCGAGCTATGAAATGATTGTGGTTTGTGGAACCCTGATCCTCGGAATCGTGCTGTTTTCCGTTGTGGTCATTTATAATATCTTCCAGGTCGGGATCGCCCAGAAGGTTCAGGAGTACGGAAAAATCAAGGCGCTGGGTGCAACCAGAAAGCAGATGAAGCAGTTGATTTTTCGTGAGGGCATTCTTCTGGCGGTTCCTTCGATACCGCTGGGGCTGCTGTTTGGTTTCCTGATTGCAAAAGTCGGCTTCAACTGGCTGGTGGAGCAGGGAAATCTGGTATCGTCCGGAATCAAGAACCATCAGGTGCCTCTGTTTTCACTGACAATTATGCTCATCTGCATTTTTGTATCGTTTCTTACGGTCGTTTTGGCTCTGCGCAAACCCATGAAAATTGTTTCCCGGATTTCACCCATCGAAGCGACACGGTATCTTGACGGCTCCAAAACGCAAAAACAGGGCAGACGAAAAGGTAGAAAAGATGTCACCGTTTTCTCCATGGCAATGGCAAATGTGACAGGCAATCCGAAAAGAACCATTGCTACGATTCTTACCATGGGGCTTTCCTGTGTATTGTTTGTAATTATCTCTAATTATGTTGGAAATATTGACACGGAGCACGAGGCGCGGATTGCAATCAACCATGGACAATTTGAGTTGCAGCTGGATTATTCCCAGAATTATGATGAAGCCTATTCGGAGAATAATCTGGACACAATCCTACAGAACAACCCACTGAATGATTCTTTGATTAAAGAAATCAAATCCATCCCCGGTGTAACGGATGTACAGACGAGAGAAATCGTCTCTGCAGATGTGAACGGAACAAAATTTCCGGTTGCAATCGTAAATCAAGAGGATTTTGAAATGATGCGCGGGGATGGCGATATCGGTTCCATGGACTATGCACAGGCTGTCAAAAACGGGGATGTTTTCTTTGGCTGGTCCATGTGGATGGAAGCTGACGGGTATTCTGCGGGTGCACCGATTACATTCAACTTTGATAACGGAAGCGGAACCTATACCTATCATGGAAAAATCGCAGGCTCCTTTGTAAGCGCGGACACTTATCTGGTCATTCCGGAAGAAGTATACCGCTCTGTAAATCCGAAAGGGACATCTTATGGATACCTGTGGGTGGATTGTGCTAAAAAAGATGTGGCATCTGTAGAGCAAAGCCTGAATGACCTGCTCTCCGATACTTCTCATATCAAGCTGAACACCTATCACGCAGAATTGCAAACCGCAGAATACGCAAGCCGTATGATGAAGCTTGGATGCTATCTGTTCATGGCAATTGTCGGTCTCATTGGGTTTATGAATCTGGCAAACACCATGATCATCAATATCACCACGAAGAAGCAGGAATACGGTGTGCTGCAAGCGGTAGGCATGACCAATAAGCAGTTGAATCTGTGCTTACAAATACAGGGCTTGATTTTTACGGTTGGCACCATCTGCGTCGCACTTGCTGCCGGTCTGCCCCTTGGCTATGCACTGTTTTCCTATGCGAAGCATAATGGGATTTTTGGAATGAACGTTTATCATGTTCCTCTTATCCCGATTCTTGTTATGATTCTTCTGGTTGGTATTCTACAAATTGTGCTTTCCTGTGTTTTAAGCAGTAATCTGAAAAAGGAAACGCTGGTAGAAAGAATAAGGTATCAGGGATAGCAAGTATTGCTGGGATATCCTCAGTATCATAACAGGAATTAAAAGCACTTGGCTTCAAAAAGTTTTGTACTTTTGACAAAATGCAACCGATTTTTCATCAATTATAATAAATTTGATTAAGCAGCCGGTATTCGTTCTTTGATGCTCCTATTAGAGCATAGAAAACAGGAAATTGTTCTGTAAATAGAGTAAAACCGCAGGATGGCATTCTTTGAGAAGTCATCCTGCGGTTTTTATTATACTATTTGATTGGTTTCTCCAGCCTTGGGTAGTGGCATATCTGGACAGGCATCCAGAGTATCTTGCCGGATTTCCGGATTTTACAGACGCAGAGATATATGGGGAGTATAACTTTTTGAATTATTGAAAGATATGACACCGGGGAAAGCCCTGTTCGCGGCCTGCCTTTCGGTGCTTTGCCTGCGTGTTAAATCCGGGGGGTCACTTCGCGCTGCTTCCAGAGCGTCGCTCCGTGGCGGCCGCACGCTTCTCAAAACGCTGTAAAGCTAAAAAGTTGCAGAGTTATAACTTTACAACGTTATAACTCTGCAACTTTCTATTTATTGATACCGCGTCCAGTCGGGGACGCTCGTCAGCTTCGTCCAGCTTTCGCCGACCTCGCCCTGACGGTTGAAGTCATGGCTGTTCGTGGCCTCCTGCACAGCAAGGTAGTGCCAGTCGGACGGCTTGTTGTCCGGCCACGTTACCATGCTGTCCAGCAGGTCGCTTTCGCTCTGCGGCATACGGCAGAGTACGCGGTTGATCATGGTCATGGCTTCAGCGCGGGTGATGCGGGCGTCGGGGCGGAATGTGCCGTCCGGATAGCCCGAAATCCAGCCGAACGCCGCCGCTCTCTCGATCTCGTTTTCCGCCCAGTGACCGGAAATGTCGGAGAAGCTGCCGCTGTTCTCGACCGGTTTGGTGTTGAAGCGCGCGCAGATTGCCGCAAATTCCGCACGAGTGATCGAGGCATCGGGGTCAAAGCGGTCCGCACGGCGGCCCTTGACGATACCGAGCTTCGCCATCGTGGAAATCGCCTTGTTGTGCCACTGGCCGTCCGAAACATCGGAAAAACCGTTGTCGGCGGTCAGATTTCCGTCGCGGATGTCCGCTTTGAGCAGGCGGAAGAAGATCGTCGCTGTTTCCGCACGGCTGATATTGCCCTCCGGGTGCACCTTTCCGTCCGGATAGCCGATGACATAGGCGAAATGGTCGTCGCCGTTGAGCTTGTCCGGCACGCCGGTCGCCTCCCAGCCTGCATAGACCGTCTTGTCGCCGTTCATCGTCACACTCGTGATCTTCTGCGTCAGCGCCTTGTCGGCATACCAGCCGGTAAAGGTATAGCTCTCGCGGGTCGGGGTCTTATCGAGCGTCACCTTCGTGCCGGAGGAACAGCGCTCATCCTTGTAGGCTGTGCCGCCGTTCGACTCATAGTGCAGGGTGTACCGGGTCGAGTGGCCGGAAGAGCTGCCGCCGCCGGTGCTGCCGAACCGGTAGACATAGGTCACATCTCCGGTAATGCCGTTCGGGTCGGTGTTCGGCGTCTGCTCCCAGCCGCCGGCGGTATTTTCGTATCCCGGCGCCGGGAGCATGATCTGCGGTACATAGCTTGCGTCCAGCGTGCCGCTCGCGGTGCCGTTCGCCTGCGGATAGAGCACGACCGTTACGGTCTTGTCCTCTGCTGCGCCGCCCGACCATGTGCCGTTGACGATGCGGAACGTGACGGCGGCATTTTTTGCCCAGTGTGCATACAGGGTTGTGGGGCGGTTCACCTTTTCTTCAAAATTCGCCCGATTGCCGCCGTCGGCCGCCGTATACCAGCCGAGGAAGGTATAGCCGTTTCTGACCGGCGTACTTTCCGCCGCAACCTTCTCGGTATCTGTCTGAATTTTCACATAGCGCATGGCCTCGCCGCTGCTCCATACGCCGCCGTTGGCGTCGAACGTCACGATCGGCCACCACTGGGCGACGAAGGTCAGATTGGAGCGTACAGGCATATTCAGAACATCCGGATCGGTATAGAAAAGGTTATCCAGATCCCAGTCCTTGAAGAAATAGTAGGTCGCCTCACCGGGAACCGGGGTCGGCAGGCTTATGCGTTCCTTCCGCAGGGTAGAGCCGTAGGGAACCGTATATGTAAGAACAACGGTCTGTTTGTTCGCATCCAGGTATCCGCGTTCGGCCCCTTCATAATCCGCGAGAAACGTTACGGTACAGTAGTCAGGATGTGTCCATTTGCCGTAGAGGTCGATATTCTGACCTGCGCTGCTGCACGTTACCGTGGTTACGGAAGTGCCATTGCAGGCCTCGTTAGTATACCAGCCCGAGAACTTCCAGCCCTCTACTGGGGCAACCGTTGCGACCGGATAAGGCGTATCCTTGGTCACTGTCGCCTGCGGCGGGAGGGCGGCGGAATCCGGGTTCTCCGTGCTCACCCAGTGATAAGTTACCGTGCATTTGTTCTTCGGAGGGAAGGTATAGGTATAGACATAGTTTCCCGTCTCACTGATGCCGTCGGTGTTCGTGTTCGGGCGGCTGTCCCACGCGCCGGGAGCCTGGTATCCGCCGTCCGGAATCATACCCGTCGGCACGTCATTCTCAGACAGCGTTCCGAAGCCGTTGCGCAGATCGACGGTAACATTCTTGTCCGCGCTCAAGTGGTCCGACCATGTGCCGTTCTTCACCTTGAAGGTCACGGTCTGCGTGAGCCTCCTCCAGCGGCCGTAAAGGTTGGTGTTTGCGGTCAGAACCTCGCCGTCCTCTTGGAATTTCTGCGTGCAGGCGGAATCTTTGTACCAGCCGTCGAACTCGAAGCCGTCCGCCGTCGGCGCAGTCGCCTTATAGCGATAGGTTCCGTTTCCGTCAAGCGAAAGGCTCAGCGCGGACGGCGCCGCGATGTTCTGGCCGTCCCCGTCCACCGGGATGACCGAGCCGGCCCAGTGAAACGAGACCTGAATCTCGGGCAGCCAGCGGCCGTACAGCTTGAGGTCGCTGCCGAACGCCGGGAACACTCTTCCGGTGTATTTGACGTAGGTCTTTCCGCCGTATTCCCACGTTGACTTATCCGGCTTATCCTTGTCGATTGTCTCGTCCCACAGGCGGTACCAGCCGTCGAATTTCAGGTTCAGGTCGTCCCCGGCCACTGCGTTCTGCGTCGGCGCGGCAGGCTTGTGCGTCGTTCCGCGCGCGGCGTGCTCGTGTTTGGGCGGATCAAATTTCGGCTGCCAGCGCCCGATCCATTCATAGTCGATGCAGACCGGGTCGGTGATGGTGATGACGACCTTCTCGCCGTAATTCGCGCCCTTGATCGTCTCGTCTGCCTTCGCCTGCGGCGGAATCGGCAGAATGTTCAGAGAGGTCTGGATGGCGTTGCCGCGGCCGATGTCCGCAAGGTTCTGTTCGGTATGGCGGGAGGGCGTCGACTGGAACAGCGGCGTTCCGCTGCTGTCATAGCCGGTGAAGCGGTAATAATCCACCGACGCGACCTCGCGGATGCTGCCGGCGGACAGGATATGGTGGCCGTCCTTCAGCTGGTTCCAGCTGTATCCGCCCGCGCCCTCGGTGAATCTGTCCACATCAATACTCAGCTTCTCGGCTGCGCCCTCGCCGACATTGGCGTCGATTTTGGTCATCAGCTCGTTGAGCGCCTCGTCGATGTCGTGCACCTGACTGAGTCCCTTGAAATAGTCCGCGCCGCTTGTAGACGCATTGCCGCAGATGTCCGCCATGGTGGAGTTGAAGAAGTCCCGCTGCTTGTCGGCGTCGTTCAGAGACTCACTGCTTTCCAGGTTCAGCTTGTTGAAATCGCCCAGACCGAAAATGGTCGCGCCATAGTTTTTCTTGAGCGTGTTCGCCGCCTCGATCGCCGCATCCGGGCGCAGCTTTTGATAAGTGCCGCTGTTCTGGTAGGGGAGCGAGCTGGCGGCGATGCAGACGATCAGATTTCGATCCTCACCGTCTACCTTGTGCTGCTCCTTGGCGATCTCGGCAAGCCGCTCCGTGATGGTCAGACCGGCGTCCATGCGCGCCGCACCGGCGTACCACGGCACCATTTGCTTGGCGTCGATGACCTGCTTGGCGTCGCTGACCGACAGGAACACATTGTCATAGTTATCTGTCAGATAGTTCGGCGGCAGCTGCGGCAGGGACGCGTTATTGCTACTATCGCATTCCGTCCAGTATTTCTTCGAATGAAAGCCGTCTTTGGTATAATAGCCGGTGTTCAGGCTGTCATTACTGCTCGGCAGCGTGCCGGGGTAGAGCGCGGCATCATAGCTGTCGCCGATGCCGGGGTTGTTGATGCGGCCGTAGCCCGCGATCGCAATGCGGTGCTCGCCGCCGGTGGTCGGCTGCGGCATCCCGTCCAGCAGGCGTTCTATGGCGCTCAGGATTTCCGCGCGCTCGTCGCCGGAATTAGCCGAGCCGTTCTGCGTATTCATGAATTTTGACTGCTCGATCAGAAAAATGATGTCGCAGGGCTTGACCGTCCGGGTCTTGTTGGCCGGATCGGTCATGTAAGCCTCGATCTGCGCGGTGATCTGTCCGGTCTCCGCGCCGCTCCCGTCCCGGTTGTGCTGCACGGTGGCCGTGACGGTCGGCGTCGCGTTTTCTGCGTTCCCTGCCGCCTGCGCCGGTGCCGGAAGCAGGGCGAAGATCATGCAGAATGCCAGAAAACAGGATAAAATACGTCTTTTCATATCCATATCATTCCTTTCTCAGCATGAAATATACTGTGTATTTCCCAATTATAGCACCGGAGCGGAGCGTATTCAGGGAATAAACTGGAAGGAAACGATGCAGAAAAGCCGCAGAAAGTGTATTTTTCTGCACGGCGGCTCTCCCGTATCCGTTTTCCCTGTTCCGCGCGCGGCGCACAAACTAACAAGTTGTTAATGGTTATTTTTCAGGTTCCGCTGTATCCTACAGATACGGTGGAACCTTTTTATCTGCATTCTGAGAAAGGAGGGGAGGGCAGATGGAGCGGAAATACATCGAGGCCGTCCGTCCGCTCGGCGGTCATGTGCTTCAGGTCGATTTCGTCTTCCATGGGCAGCAACCACATCACCTCGCCGTCGTATTCGTGCACCTCGTCGGAGAATTTCACCACCAGCTGCCCCTCGAAATCAATGGGCACACGGCAGTCCTCCAGGCATCGGTCGCATTCGACGACGACATGGCCCGTGATCCCGACATCGAGCGTGAGCTGCTTCTCCGAGCGGTCCACACCGACCGAGACCTCACACCGTCCGTCCTTGATCTCCGTGCTTTCGAAGGCTTCGAACAACGCCTTGTCGACCTCGAAACGGAAGTCGTGACGACCGTTTTTCAGCCCTTTCCAGGCAATCGAATATCGTTGAGCTACCTCCATTTACGCACATTTAGTGCGCAAAGTTACGAAAAAATAAGACATTTGCAAAGAAAACCGCGAGTTTTAGCGTTCCCGGCCCGGCGGGGCGCAAATAAATTTGGCGTTGCACGACAGTTGTATTATTTTTACGGAAAAATAGTCCGCGCACGGCCCGCCGAATCGATCCGGCGCTGCATCCGGCCCGCGCGGCCCCGACAGAACATGGACGAAAAAGGATTTACAATCGAAGTCACGAGCCGCTACGAAGGGTGGTGGCGGTACAATGCGGCGCTGATGTGCGGCTGTTTCGACGCCGCCGGCCGGCGCATCGGATTCGCCTCGTCGGCATCGACCGTGGCCGACGTCGGCTCGAACCTCACCGAACGCCCCGCAGACATCGCCGCGGACCGCACGGCCGCGCTGCAAACCATGCCGTGCGACCACCTCGTGCTCTACCTATATATAATTCCCCACACGCTGCCCGCGGACAACGAAATCGACGCGACCAGGCCCTTCGGGATCGAGGTGAGGATCTCCTATGCCGGACGCCGCCTGCGCACCGAAAAGCGGGAGATCAACCAATGGTCGGGCGCCTCGGTCGAAATGCGGGTAGATTCGAAAAAATAAGCTCCCGGCCGACCCGGAAGCCGATATAAAGAAAAGAGGAAACCATACCGGTGTGGGATTATAATGATGTAACGACTTGATTTATCGGGTCGTTACATTTTTGTATAGGATAATAGGTAACGAAAAGGCAACGGTTTATTTTCAGTTAATTGCACGAAAATACCGCATTTCAAATAACCTACTGCAAGATACGAAAAATTTTCCGACCGGGCAAATTTCGGGACAGCCTTTACCAATGTCAAGTTCCGGAGTGATTTGCTCCGGTATCTGATAAAAAGTTTTGGTTCAAACATAGTTAAGTTTGTTTCTCCGTAGTTCTTTGAGTAAAATTATATAAACCCGTTGGCGGAATTAAAATTACAAAAGATTTATGCATAAAAAGTTATGCATAATACTAATTATTAACACATTAATGGTTTCCGATCAATTAATAGCTAATTCATATATGCACAACCTATATGCAATATTCGCAAAATTTCGCGACATCTGCAAGCAGTTTGCAGGGAACTTGATCAACGAAGAATATACCTCGATGTGGTGTCGTTCCCAGATTTTCCGACTTGGAAGTGGTTGCTCTCAATATGGCTTCTGAATCCATTGGTATTGACAGCGAATCCCTTTTATTCGTTAAACTGAGAGAATATAAATCTGAGATTCCTCATTTAATATCTCGTCAGTAATACAATGGCAGACGAAAGTTCACGGCTTCTCTTTGTGCTGCCATTCGAGAAAAGATGGCAGCAGCTATTGATGGTGGTGAAGACTACTTCTGTATAGATTCAAAACCGATAGAAATCTGTCGTCCTGCCTGTGCCAAGCGATGTTCCATGGGCAAAAATGAAATAGAAAAAGCTCCTTCGTTTGGATATTGTGCATCACAAGGAGTTTATTACTACGGTTCATTAGTGTCCACTAAAAAATCATAAGAGTTCTTTGAAATTATTGAAATTCAAATTGTTATAGCAGATTTTGAGGCGCAACGATTTGAAATTACTTTTGCAGTCTGAATCAGGCTGTTATGAATAAAGACAAATATGTTTTCGCCCAATTAGTCGGCTTCCTGGACAATTTTAAGTTCCTCCGCATTGTAAAGAAGTATGAAGGCGACAAGTATATAAAGAGTTATACTTGTTGGAATCAACTACTTACGATGATGTTCGGACAGCTGTCAAATCGAGAGAGCCTGCGGGATCTCATTGTTGCGATGGAAGCGCATGCCGGAAAACTTTATCACCTCGGCATCGGCAAATCCGTGACCAGAAGCAATCTTAACAAGGCTAACGAGCAGCGCAACTACCGCATATTCGAGGAGTTCGCGACCGACAGTAGTGATGCCAAAGAACAAAAAAATAACATTACCTTTACGGAACGATTTCGGGATTTGCCGTGATCCCAAAATCGTCCCGAATACAACCTCTGACACAGTTTATTTTACGATCCCATCAAGTTGAAGAATTCTTGCACATTCCGCTCCGATTTAGGGCAGACACATTCCTCGAACTTCATTCCGTCATTGAGACTGCCAAGAAGCACAACCATACTTCTTTTAGTGCCATTCAAGCCTTGTTTGAGGTCTGAAACCTTGACATGCACCTACCGCTGAATAGTTACTAAAAAACATTGATTATCAATCATGCGTAAAATTGCGACATATCTGTCAGCAATCATGCTGCTGACGGCCTGCATAACGAATAACCGGCAGAATAACAGAATTTTATACGTTTCGATACAACCGCTGCAAAGTCTTGTGGACAGCATTGTCGGCGGAGATTTCGAAGTCGAAATACTCGTGCCCGCCGGAGCCAGTCCCGAGACGTTCGAACCTACGCCCAGACAATTTGTGGAGCCAAACGAAGCGCAACTTATTTTCAATGTGGGACTTATCGACTTCGAAACCTCGCTGTTGGGCAAAATCGAACAACAGGAGAAAGTCATCGACCTGAGCCGCGGAATCGACCTGATCGAAGGCTCTTGTTCGCACAGCAGCCACGGACACAATCATACGCACGGTGTCGATCCCCATGTCTGGACCTCCCCGAAGGCGTTGCAGAAGATGGCGGCAAACGCTTTCGAAGCCATTCGCAAAGCCTATCCCGATTCGGTGAAATACGAAACCAATTATAACCGGTTGCAGAAAGAGTTACAAGCATTGGACGCTCGCACGGCGGAGAAAATCGCACGGAGCGGCATCGAATATTTCATCGTCTACCACCCCGCCCTCACCTATTATGCCCGCGACTACGGGCTGCGGCAAGTCGCCATCGAAGCAGACGGTAAGGAGCCCTCGGCCAGGCAGTTGACGGCGATCATCCGGCAAGCCCGGGAGGATGGAGTCCGCCGGATATTCTACCAAAAGCAATTCCCGGCATCGACCGTGGAGGTCATAGCCCGAGACATCGACGCCGAATACGTGGCGATTGATCCGCTGGACCGGGACGCCATAGCGAACATCGACACGATAACCGACTTAATCACCGCAAAATGAATCTGGTAACGATGCGCGACGTAAGCGTCGCATACGACGGATACGAAGCCATTCAACATGTCGATCTGGAAATCGGCGACGACGATTTCCTGGGTGTCATAGGTCCCAACGGCGGCGGAAAGACGACGCTCGTGAAAGCCATACTCGGAACCGTGCCCCATACGGGCGAAATATGTTTGGCGCCGGAGTTGTTCCGGGGCAAGGAGCGGCTGATCGGCTATATGCCGCAGTTGTCGGATTTCGACCGGGAGTTTCCGATCTCGGTGCTCGAAGTCGTGCTGTCGGGATTGCAGGGCCGCCGCGGGTTCCGCTCCCCCTACACCCGGGAGGACCGCGAAAAGGCGATGGCGCTGCTGGCCTCGTCGGGGATTGCCGAAACGGCCCGCCAGCCGATCGGAGAGGTGTCGGGCCGCCAGATGCAGCGGGCGCTGCTGGCCCGGGCCGTGATCTCGGACCCGAAGCTGCTGATTCTGGACGAACCCGCGAATTTCGTGGACAACAAGTTCGAGAAAGAGCTTTACCGCACGCTGCACGAACTGAATACGCACATGGCAATCGTCATGGTGTCGCACGACATCGGCACGATCACGAGTGTCGTGAAAGAGATCGTCTGTGTCAACCGCCGCGTGCACCGTCATCGCTCGAACGTGCTGACCGAAGAGCAGCTGCGCAACTACGACTGCCCTATCCAGCTCGTTTCGCACGGCCACATTCCCCACACCGTGCTGGAGCACCACCCGGGGGACGGATGCTGCGACCACGATTCTGTCCGATAACGACCACCGCGACAATGGTCATACAGCCGGGCGCATTAGGGCGGAGAATGCCTCCCTGCGGCGTTATTCGTTTATATCTTTCACGCAGCGCACGCCGCCATAATTGCCTGTGCCGGTCAACAGATACAGCACACTGTTGCCTTGGCTGACGGAGAATCCGGGGCGGTTCGAGCCGAACTGGAAACGGGTGCGCGAAAAATGGTTGTTGAGCGTCCAGTTTCCGTCGTTGCCGATTCGGGAGTGCATCAGCGCCAGTTCCCGCTGATTGGGGATGCGGTATCCCGTCGGACAGGGGGAGTCGCCGCTGCTTGCATCGCTTCTCAGCGTCTCCCAGTTATAGGTATTGTTTCCGGATGTCGTGTTCATGACCTCGAATGTCCGCCACGGTTTGTTGGCCGCCTCGCGTTCGTGGTGTTCGGGCAGTTCGGCGGTCTGGAAATAGCCGCGGATGGATTGCTGATCGATTCGGGCAAGCGAGATCCTGCGGGTCATCGCATCGTAGGTAGCCAGATCGTCGGGCTTGACGGTTCCGGCGGCCGTGCGTGGAATTCCTAGATTACGGACACAACGATAATAAACAGGAGTAGAAATCGAACCGGAATAATTTTCGGAAAGTTTTCCGGTCGAGGAGCCTTCGGATGACCATAGGATTATGGGATTGTCATAGCCAAGGTACTTCTCGTGAACCGTACTGCTGGCGAAATACTGCTCCTGCCCCTCTGTCCAGGTCGTTTTCCTGTAAAGCCTGGCTCGCGGGTCGAAGGACCATTCGCCGATCCATAGATCCGTCAACTGGTGGATGGCCGCCAGATACCATTGCACCTCGTTCTCGTCGATCGTGCCGTCGCCGTCGTTGTCGCGGTTCATCCGCAGACATTTGTATTTGGCAGCCTCGTAATCGGACTTCATGGTCCAGGTCGACATCGTGACGTAATCGCTCCAGCGTTTGGTCGTACTGCCGCCCAGCCACATCCGGAGCGTATTCGCACGTCCGTTGTTCGAGTCGTTGTATGTCGGGTTGGAAACGTCGTTCGTGTTTTTTTCGAATGCGACCGGCGTTTCTTCCTGGATCATCTGCGTGCCCCAGGCCGTGAAATTCTCTTCGTCCATGATGTTATACATGGTCTGGATCGAGGACTGGCGGATCGAGTAGATGGCGTTGGTCTTCGTGCTCTGGCGATCGGGGCTGTACGCCAGATTCGAAAGGATGTTCATGACCCGCGCCTGCTGGTTGACGAATTTCTTCCACAAGCCGTTCACGGCCGTTTCCGAAGGATCGGTCGGGCTCGTCTCGTAATAGTATTCGTCGACGAATGCCGTGAAGCGCATGTAGTCGCTACTGTCGAACAGGTGGTCGGAGCCCCCGCTTCCGCTGGTACGGTAACGCTCCTTGCAGGCCTGAAGGATATTCACCAGCTGGTCGACATACAGCAGTTTGTCCGTCCCGTTCGCCACGTCAGTCATATAGGTGTCCAGCGAGACCGTCCCCGTGTAGACCGCATCGTTGCCCGGATAGGCGCGGAAATCGGTGCTACTGTAGAAGTTGCTGCTGTTCTTGCTGTTGATCCGGAACTTTATCCACTTGTAGTCGGCCGGATGTTCGCCGGCGGCGCCCCGCGAGAAGGGGGTGTTGACGTCCCAGGTCATGGTCTCGTCCACGTTGCTCTGGTGGAAACTCAGGGTGAACACCTCGTTGTACGCGTCCAGCTCCTTGATCTGCAGCGCCATCACGACATCGCCCTCGGCGCCGGGACGCTGCTCGTCCTCCTCGGTCTTCTTGCTCGAATCGACCTCGATGATGATTTTGTCCACCGACACGATTTTCACGTTATAGGTATAGTAGGTGTTGCGGAGCAAGTTGTAGTCGTCGACGCCTTCCACGCCTCCGAGATGGATCGTATAGACCACATCGGTCGATATTTCCACGCCCGACGACGCGTCCTTGTAGCGTATGTCACCCCGCAACTGGACGCAGGTTCCGGTCTTCGGCGCATAGGTATAGTCGCCGTTGGCGACCTCGATTCCCGCGCCGGTCGGGGTCTTGTCTTGTTTCTCGCGCAGCGCATACTGCTCCTCATAGGTGCCCGCCGTGACGGGAATCTCGGCCCGGGGCGTCAGGACGCTCTCCAGCGAATAGAAGGCGAAGGTCTTGCCGTCCTCCTCGAAATGAGCCCACTCCGTATCGAAGCACTCCGCGGGGTCGGTGCACAGGTCGGTGCGCGAAGCCATCATCCCCGCCTTGCGTGGAACCGACACGACGCGCCAGTCGTCGGAAGTGAAGGTGACGCCCGAAGCCTCGGTGACGCGGAAGCGGATTTTGGAGTCGACGCGTGTCAGCGGCACGGTAGCCGAGACGGGACTGCCGGCCGTGACGGTGACATTCTCGGCGACGCCCGTCATCAGGAAGTTGGTGCCCCGTTCGATGAACTTGCCCCGGAGGTTCACCACGCACGAATCCAACGCCGCACGCGAGGCGATGCCGTCGAGCATCTCGCGGGTAATGTCGACGACCGTATTGTCCGTATTGGCAATGGCGGCCACGCTTTTCCCCGTGCCGCACGTCAGGCCGCTGATGGTTCCGGTCCAGCTCGATGCGCTCAGGCTGGAGATATAGTTGCGGTAATCGACCGACCCGTCCGGGTTGAATATGAAGATGTAGAGGTTGTTGATCCGCTGTTCGTCGGCATCGGCCGACACGGCGCGGGTCTTTACGTCGTTCTGCGAAGAGGCGACGCTCAGCGTCAGCGAGGCAAACTCGCCATGCGTTCCGGGCAATTCATCCTTCGAGCACGCCGCGACGGCCAGACATATCCAAACTATATGGAATAATCGTTTCATAATCGTCAATCGAAATCGGGGACATCAATGGTTTTCTGGTTCCAGTCCTGCACCACACAGGTCAGCGCCATCTCGCCGAACGGGGTGAACTTCAGTCTGAAAACATATCGCTTGCTGGCTTCGATGCTGCCGGAGACGACGAAATCGCCGATATTCCGAACTATTGCAGATTCCCGCGTCACGCCGTTCGACGTGTAGCGGACCGTGACGGTGAGCAGGTCGTCGTCATCGATCTGTTGCGGCCAAAGCATCGCGCAGCCCGTTGCGGAGGAGACCGGCTGGTAGACGGGATAGACGGCAACCAGCGAATTGCCCTGCAACGTGCCGTCCGCCTCCGAGAGCGCGTACTCCCTGTCGGCGGCGTCCGTCGCTAAGGTCTGCGTGATGGCGTCCGGCAGTTCGTGGTGGCAGGTGGCCTTATGCAGGAACTTTCCGAGACGGATTCCGGTTATGCGTATCGACTGTCCCTCGGAGAGCGTGCCGTCGACGCTGGCTTCGAAGACCACGGCCGCCAACGCATGGCGGAATGTCAGCGGCACCCTGCCGCCCTCTTTCGTCCGGTCGAGGGCCGGGGCGCTCAGCAGCAGGTCGCGGTGATCCGCCACGGCGTCGGGAACGGCATAGGTGACGCGCGGAGCGCCTGTCCCGCATGAGACGGAGACCGCCGCATCGGTGTCATACGGAGCATAGGCGAAGAAGCTGACCTTTCCCTGGGGCCAGTATTTCGTCGGAGAATAGGTCCAGTCCCCTCCAGCGGGGCGTGTCACCCGGACATTGTACATGTAATCGGGCTTCGAAGCGGCGGCATCGTAGCTGCCCTGGGGCGAATAGTAGGCGAAAACCCCGAAGTCGGCAAAGTTGCCGTCGTCGGTCTGTACGCCTTTCGTCCATGGAACGGCCGAATCCCCTATCCGGTCGTCGAACCGGATGGCGTCGTCCGCGGGTTGCAGGGCTTCATCCCCTCCCCTGCCGCACGATATAAGAGTCGTCAGGCTGAAAACCGCCCAAAGCCAATATCTTCGTGTTTCCATATCCGTAACTTGTAAATCGTATCGGACCGCCGGGCGGTCCGGTTTGTACTCCGGGAGGGACATTCAACCCTCCCGGAATTTCGTGAGGCCGGCGCATGCGTGCGGCCAGAGCGTCTTAGATCTCCATGTCTGCGTTGGAATCCTCCCAATCCACTACCGACGTCTCGAACAGGATAGGTTCGAGGTTGCCGGTGACGGTCAGCGTATAGGTAATGCGCTTGTTCATCTTCCAGATCTCTTCCCCCTCCGTATCGCCGGTAACTTTCTTGCTGCTGAACGGAACCGTGTAGTCGGCATACGTGTCGGCCGAACCGAACAGATACTGGGGGGTTGCGTTATTATCCTTGTAATAGATCTTGCAGGAAATCGTAAGGGTGCCGCCGGTCATGTCTCCGTCACCGGTTTTTGCAGCGAACTCCTGCGGAAGCAGTATCAGTGCCTTGTCCGCATCATAGAGATTTTTTGCTTCCACATTGGTGATTTCCTTGGTCTCGGGGAAAACTGCCGTATATTCGGTCAGGTTGCCTTCAGTAATGCTCCAGCTGGCAGCGCCGGCGGCCGAGAGGGTGAAGGTGCCCTTCGACTTGAGGTTGCTCAGCTTGATGCCGTTCTCCTTCACGTCGATGAAGACACCGTCGCCCTTGGCCTTGGCCTTGAAACGCACCTGCGTCATCGCGTGTTTGAACTGGAGGGGAACCTTCACGGCCGGACTTGCCTTGGCGACATTCAGCGCCGAGGCGTACATGAGGTCCACCTGGCCGGCATCGTCGGCAGGAACGGTATAGTCCGTCATGATCATTCCGTCGCCCTTCGTATATGCAACCGGAATCGCAACGCCGTTCTTGGTGTAGGGCGCATAGGCGTAAAAACTGAGGGTTTCTCCCTGGGTCGGCCAGTAGCGGATGTCGCTCGTGTTCTTGTAGTCCCATTTCGTGCCGTCGGAAACGATCTCGGTGCCGGCATCGGCCTTGCCCATGTAGGGGCTGTCCGAGGTGCTAATAAAGGCCGTTACGCCGAAGACGTTGCCCGATGCGGCGAACTCGGGGTTGTTGTCGAACGGATTGCCGCGGGTGATGTTCGAATAGGTGTTGAAGCCGATAGCGTTGCCGGCATTGGTCAGGGCGGAGTCGACCACGCTTTCCTTTGCGCAGCCGGCCAGTGCGAAGGCCGCCAGAGCGATGAGAACAGATCTTTTCATTTTTTTCTTTTTTTTATGGTGTTTGTAAAATCATGTTTCGTCGGTTACATCGGGATGTCGACATCGATGTCCTCCCATTCCTCCAGGTCGGGGTCGAAGGCGCCGTCGCCGTTGCCGATCACCTCGGGAAGTTCGATCTCCACGATATGGATGATCTTGTGCGTCGCGCCCTGCGTCACGCGGATGGCATCGGTGACATCGAGCGAGACGGGATGTTTTTCGCCGTTGAGCAGCACGAACTCCATCTCCATCAGGTAGCGCACGCCCGTCTCATCGTGCAGGCCGAACGTCGCCAGCTGTCTGGTGATGGTGCCGTTGCGCGGGTCTTCCGCATCGAAGCAGCGGTTGTTCAGCACGAACTCGTGGCAGACCTGCAGCGAATGCGGCTTGTCCGAATCGAGGTAATAGCCGCCCGAAAGATTCTTCAGGTGGGTGCGGGGCGCCCCCGCGGCATATTTGAGCCCCTTGACATGCACCCTGATGTCGGCCACCGAGATGATGCGGGTCGGAGCAGTCTGATAGACTGCCGCCGGGGCGGGTTCCATGCCGTGGGGTTTGGTCCGGAAATATTCGATCATCTTGCGGGTCACCTCGATATTTCGGACTACGCTTCCGGCCACCGTGTCGGGCTCCCCGATGAAGGATTCCGCTCGGGTGCCGCCGCCGAGCGACGTGAAGTTGGGGGACACCGCCCTGCCCATCAGGGCGAAGGTCTCCAGCCGGTCGGTTCCCGCGCTTTCGATATTCCTGTATTCATCCAGCGTATTGTTCAGCACGACAACACTATAGGAGCCTTCGGGCAGTGAGAGGTCCACTTTCCGGGAGTCGTTGCTCCGGACCACGTCGAAAGCCGCGCCGTTGCGGTCGAACACGAATGCCGAAACGCCGTTGGGCGTCAGCCGCGCCGGAGTCCAGTCGGCCTCGATACGGACGGTGGCGCGGTCGACGGTGGCATAATAAAGGTCGTCGCGCCAGCAGGAGGAGAGCGCCAGAACGCCTGCAAGAGCCGATATAATCAGTATGTTTTTCATTTTGCAACCTCCTTTTTTCTGTAATGCAACAGCCATACCAGCGAAATCCGCGCCCTCGTAGGACCGATCCAGTTCAGCCGACGGGTCTCCCACGGGTAACGGACGACCTTGATGTCGCCGTACTTCGTGTCGCGCACTCGGTCGTAGGCCTCATAGTTCGAACGCAGGTAACCGACTCCCAACGTGTATTCCATACGCAGGCTGCGGCTGCGTCCGATGCGGTGCGCATAGCCCAGGCTCAGCCCGGCATCGAAGAAGTCGCCCTGGGAACCGTCGTCGTTGAAGACCTGAAAGTCGAATTTTCCGCCGCCGCCGTACAAGCCGAGGTGCCAGCCCGTCATGACATCTCGTTTGGCGCGGTCGCCCAGCCAATATCTTATTTCGCCATGTCCTGCCAGAAGCTGCATCGTCAGGTCCGACTTGTTGCTCCGCCACCACGGGAACATCCACTCCCCGGCAACGGACCAGCGTTTGCCCATTGGGACTTCGAGCTCGACGTTGAGCGCCGAGGCCAGGTCGAAGAGCAGGTTGCTCTTCACGGCCAGCAGGGGCTTGCGGACGAACGTCGGTTCCATGGCCGGCGACTCCGGAACGGGTTGCGGAGCCGGCATCTGCTCGGTGTCTGGTTCTACGACCGGTCCGGGTTCTGACTCGGGTTCCGGCTCGACCGTCGGTTCGGGCGCATGGGGAACCGACTGGAACACGATGATGCAGGTTGCGCCGGCCCGCAGATAACGCAGATGGTTGTTTACGATGTGCCGCCATGCCGCACCGTCGCCCACCTGTTTTAGCCGCCACTCTTTGGTCGCGGAATTGACGTCCGAATTGATGATCTCCAGGACTCGAGCCCGATGGGGACATCGGTCGTCATCGGCAATCCGTTGGGCCAGGCCCGCCCAATCTTCGCCGATAGAATATATCTGCACCTTCTCTCGCACGATGTCGGGATGCTTCCAATACACATAGGTGCGCGTAGCCCGAGCCCGTTCTTCCGCGAGTTTGATGTTGCGTTCCAACATGCCCTCGGGTGATGCCGACGCGATGATGACAATGGAATCGAGATTATCCCTGACTTCCGGTCTGTTAAGCATGGTGTCGAGTTTGGCGAGCGACTCCTCGTTTGTCAGATACTTCTTTTCGAGCAGAGACCGGTCGAAACGGAAATACAGACGAATGATCGCGCTCGTATCCCTCCGCAGGGATAAATCGGATACGGCATGTTGCGCATGGCTGTCATTCAGACAACAAACGCACGCCAGCATCAATAAGAATATCTTCCGTCGCAACTCCATTGGACCTGTTTCGATAAAGTTTCTAAAAATTCCAATCCATCTCTGCCTTTGAGTTTTTCCTCCGCTCTCTTTTCGCTTTTGTAGGCCCGCATGACGAACCAGCGGGCTGTTTCCGATTCCTTCCGTATTGGGCGAGACGATATCTATACATGTTTATACTTGTTTTTCAATCAATCAGGGCGCATACCCGTAGTTCATGCCAATAGGTGTATTAATATGTATTACAATCGTTTATATCACCCCTCCCGGAATATCAATCATCTATTCCGTAAATCTGTAAACAGATATTCTGCTCGTTTTACGCTCTTTCTCTCCGCAAGAGAAAGAGCGATGGATATAATAGGTTGTAACTATCTGGTAAACAAACGGAAATCACACTCAACGGGCGGTTTATTTATATAACATTGTTGGATAAAAACCTTTCGGCGAGTTCAGCAGCCGAAAATTTCATCCGTTTTATACCGTTATTTCCATTAAATTACATAACTTTGTGTTTGTCAATATTTCTCTTGCGGAGAGAAGCAGTCTGTTTCACAACATTTTTCTTTCTACTCTCCCTATCAATCAGTCGGAATCATCCATCGAAAATGTCTCTCTGCTCCATTTTTACCGGTTGCAAGCCGTTTGCGATTTCCTTTGGAGGATTCCGTCAGCCGATACATCTCTTCATGAGAGAAATAGCGAAATGATTAGCGTTTATTCCCAGCGCCCTACGCACGAAAGCCTCCGAATTAGTTCAACAAATTCTCCCGATTGCTTAACATTTCGAATTGAAATGACCGGGATAATTTTATTTTTCACCGAATTCTGTTGCCGTATTTCATATTTTTCATAACTTTGCGGCAGTGAGATATTTCTCTCATGAAGAGAAGTTGCATCTATCAGTCAATCCGTTAAATGCTATTTTGAGGATTTAGCCGTCGTTTATTTCTTCAATTATCACTACCGAACCACCTATTCCTTCCGGAGAGAGATTTTCCGGTGGATTGATCTGTCGGAAAAAATATCTCTTTCAAGAATAAGCCTTGAAAGAGATTTCCGAATGAAAGCCGGCTGAACAAAAATCTTTGTACGACTACAATGCTTTCAGAATTCGGCTGTTAGCCTTGTCCACAGCCGATGTGTCCAAAGAGGCGAGATAGATCCGCGTGGTCTTCTCCGAATCATGTCCCATCGCCTCGCTGATGATCGCGAGCGGAATGTTTCTGTCCTTGGCGATGGAAGCCCACCCGTGGCGGGCGACGTAGCTGGTCAAGGGTATGTCCAGTCCCAACCGCTCGCCTAATTTTTTCAATTTGTCATTGACCAGATGCGCCGCATTCTTGTACTGCCGGCGAGCGTCGGCATGCATGTCCCGAATTACCGGCAGCAGATAAGGAGTGGCGTTCGTATCATATTTATCGACGATCTCCTGCATGGGTTTTTCCCATTTGACGAACAACTGCTGTCCCGTTTTCTGCCTGCGGTAAGAGAGTATGCCGTTTTGCAGGTCTTTCTTCTTCAGGTAAGCCATGTCGATGAACGACATTCCACGGGTATAGAATGAGAACATGAAAATGTCGCGGGCGAAATCCATCGCCGAAAACAGCGCCAAATCCAGATCCCGGATCTGGCGGATGACTTTCAAGGGTACAGCCCGCTTGACCGTTTTGCCAATGCCCGTGTAGACATACTTGAACGGATCGCGCTGCACGGTCATTTTCTTCTCGACGGCCCGGTTATAAATGGCACGCAGTCCCCTCATATAGTAGGAGGAGGTATTCGGGCATACACCTCTCGATTTGAGATAAGTCTCGTATTCGATCATCAGGTCGGAGTCCATCTCATCCCAAGACACCTCGGTATTCCTGCGGAAACGCCCGAAGCTGTTCAAGACGGTCGTGTAACGTTCGCCCGTGCGGATTTTCCCGATCTGTCTCAACTGCCCGACAAGACTCCGAGCGAAAGAGAAAAAGCCTCCGGCATCCGAAGGCGTAAGATAGCGTGCGACCACATCCCCGGCCGTATAACTTTCGCCCGTATGCTCCAACCGGGAGATAATGCACTCCAGGCGGGCGATGTCTTCTGCAATCCGGCTTTTCAATGCGACAAGGTAAGCGTGTCGGGGTTTGCAATCCGGCCGGAGCAATCCTGCACGCAGAGCGGCCCATTCCGACGGTAACAGTTTATGGCCGCTGTTGATCTGTCGGGTTACACGGTTATGCATGATCTGATAATACAGTCGGCCTTCACGATCCGCAACGGACGAGGCCCGGAATTTTACTTTTACGCTTGCCATACGTTTGTTGTTGTTAAAGTTGCCGGGTCAAGGTAACGAGCAAGCGTACAATTCTATATTTGATTCCGATAGCGTTGTCGGTTGGACGATGCTCCCGATCTTATATTCGCAACCATTCCGCAGCTCGTTTTGCAAGATTCAGAATCTCGATACTGAGGGCTTTCAGCTCGCGGGTCCGTTGCTCCAGCATAGCGATCTGATGCGGGATAGCGACGTTGGAAAAGTGCGAATTGACGGCTTTCACAACTTGATTATGTAGGCTAAGTACCCGGCGCCTTGTCATATTTCTATGATAGGTTTCCCAATACTCGCCTCCGAACCGGACGTACACCTTCCAGCGTATCCGGCTCTCCGCTAATATTGTCAGTCTAAAACGTTCCATGATGTATCTTTTGATGACAGCTGCCGCAAGCGGCCATAGTCTTACGCCGTCTGGCAATCATCAGTTTTTCCCAATTCTCCTTGCCTTTCAGTTCTCCGAGTTTCCGCACATGGTGCATAACCAGATTGTCCGTAGCACCGCACAACTCACATTTCTGAGCTTTCAGCCTGTCTATAAGGCTTGTGGTGCTGACGCCGGGCATTGGATTCGGGCATCTGTCAATCGACCGATCATAGGAAGGTCTTTTTCTTTTGAACCCTTCATTGTATAAGCGACGTTCTTTTGCTTTGCCGTTTTTTACCGTATACCCGACTGTAAAGACTCCGTTGCGTTTGTATTTCCGGCAAATTCGTCTTACTGTGGTTCGGTATTTCCCGGCAAAGGTTTTGTACATACTGTACTGCATGATGTAGTGAAAAGTGTTCAGTTCAGAAGCGTTGTTAGCTATCGAGTAATAGTTGTAAAACCCTCTGATCTCGGCATTGTAACTGTCAAGGATTTCAAGGTCGTCATTATTGATAAGTTCCGACCTATGTTTGGGAATCCATTGCTCGTGCCCGTTATGATAGCTGAATTTCAGCACGCCGAGTTCCAGCAATTTTTTCTTTATTACTTCGGTCGTTACCTTTAATCTGACCTTGTTTCCATACACACGGGACAGGCTTCCCCGTTTGTTCCGTTTTTGCAGGTTCGACCTGCGGACAGTCACCTCATATCCGAGGAATTTTGCCGGCTTTTCAGTATGAGTGACGAGCGTTTTCTCATCCGATAGTTCCAATGCCAGTCTGTCTGCGAGGAAACGCTTTATATCGTCCTTGATCTTTACGGCATCTTCTTTACTGCCGATAATTCCAATGAGGAAGTCGTCGGCATACCTCACATATTTAAGCCTCTTGAAGTTTCCGTCCATAGGTGCGAAGCACGGCATCGCGGATCGGGCTTTGTCTATCTCTTTGAGTCGGTTAACAAGCACTTTTCTTTCTACATCATTTGTCGCTGTTTTGAGTTCACGCATAACCAGCCTCTTTTGGTAAGTGAGAGCTTCGTATTCACGGCACGCTCTTACCCTGTTACCCCTTGTCGAATTTGGAAGCATATTCTTTCATGTACTTATCCAGTTTGTCCAAATAGATATTGGCCAATATCGGACTGATAATTCCACCTTGCGGCATTCCGCTGTACGTTCCATGAAATTGCCATTGTTCCAAGTAACCCGCTTTTAGAAATTTTCTGATAAGTCGTATGAATCGTTCGTCGGAGATACGTTCCTTTAAGATGTCGATCAGAATATCATGATTGACATTGTCGAAGAAACCTTTTATATCTCCTTCGATGAACCACTTCTTACCCGTAAAAGTCTTCTGTACGGCATTCAATGCGGTGTGGCAGCTACGATGCGGACGGAAGCCGTGCGAAGTATCTTCAAAGTGACCTTCGTAAATAGCTTCCAGTACCATTCGTACTACCTCCTGCACCAGTTTGTCGTCGAAAGAGGGTACGCCGAGAGGTCGTGTCTTTCCGTTTTTCTTCGGGATGTGCACTCTTCTCGATGGCTGGGGTGAGTAGCTTTCGTCTTTCAACGAAGCTATCAGTTTCTCAATGCGGGAAAGGCTCATACGGTCGATGGTTTTCCCGTCTGCACCTTGTGTCATATTACCCGGCTTGGCATATATTCGTTGATAAGCCAGGTAATACATTTCCTCATTGAAAAGAATACGATAAAGCCTCTCAAACCTGTATTCCGTGGTTTGACTATGCTTTGTCAGACTGTTTAATACTCTTGCGGGACTTCTCATAATGCCTCTCGCATTTTCCGTTAATCGTATTAATGAATATTAGCTGCCGTCCTTCGCCGTGTGCGAGGCTTTCCCTCGCTCGGACTACTACGGCGGCTCCGTTACCATACCGGATATTCATAGACCTTCGTCCAATAGCCTTACGGCATTCCGGTTTAGGTAATCCCCGTTTGCGATATAATAACTATGGCGCGACAGATTGTCGGATATGACGTCCGCCTTTTACTGCTTATTGCAGTTGCGTCGTGATAAGTTCTTGCTCTCTCTGTACAACTACCACAATGAGAGTATCACGATATGACGAGTATAGTTACCTTAACGTCACAGTTTCGCTAAGTACCGCTCAGGCTGTCATTCAATCAATCCGGATTTTATCCTCATATCTGTCTTTCATCACCCCATTCAGTCGCAGTCCGATAACTGACTGACTTATGGTTTACCCCGACATGCTACACTCCCTGTCCGGTTTCCCTTTCAGATAAGTCGGTTGATGATAGGTTATTTTCAAAGAACACTTACCTAATAGCTTGCCATCGCTATATTTATTATATCGCCTTGACGGGCACACAGTTATTCCCCAGCTTTTGAAATTGGAAATAAAAGTCATTCAGCCGGGCAATAAACTGCACTTTCGAAGGGTCTCGTCTGACGACAACGAACTCCTCCCCGAAGATTCTTTTGACGATAAACCGGCTGCGGTTATGCTCCGATCCTGCCTTACAAAGCATCTGCTTAAAGCGGATATTCTCTTCCGTGGTGAGTTT
>ERZ839947.1160-NODE-1160-length-27077-cov-8.170565_pt1 | contig 27077 bp, 20 predicted proteins | sample MGYA00519908_ERZ839947 | MGnify/ENA primary metagenome ERZ839947 (study PRJEB31850, sample SAMEA3708857) | human gut metagenome | biome: human gut; feature: human-associated habitat; material: faeces | place: China | collected 2014 ... | reverse complement strand
AATTAAGCTGCAACACAATCTTATATGGGTCTCCCGAGAAAATGTTGACACATACGAACGGCAGGCTCGTCTTCTTTTGGGACTTTCAATATGATATAATATAGGTTCGAAATCCTGTCATACCATTTTCTTTCCATAATATAAGGAGATTTCCATGAAACGAGAAGATGTTGAACTTTTGGCCCCGGCTGGGACTTGGGAGGCCTTGGAGGCGGCCGTTTTTGCCGGTGCTGATGCGGTTTATCTGGGGGGCTCTGCTTTTGGTGCTCGGGCTTATGCCGAAAATTTTGGCCCCGAAGAACTGCAGCGGGCCATCACTTTTGCACACCTGCACCATGTCCGTATCTATGTCACGGTCAATACCCTTGTCACTGACGAGGAAATGAAGGCGCTGGGAGAATATGTCACGTTCCTCAGCAATATCGGTGTCGATGGCATCATTGTCCAGGACCTTGGCATCATCCGGCTTTGCCGCCGCACAGTACCTGAATTGGAACTGCATGCCAGTACACAGATGACCATCACCAATTCCTCCGGTGCCATCTTTGCCTACCACCAGGGGATGCCCCGCTCCGTCATGGCAAGGGAAACAACCTTGAAGGACCTCAAAACAATCTGCGAAAAGACGCCTGGTGAGATTGAAACGTTCATGCATGGCGCGCTCTGCATCTGTTATTCTGGTCAGTGCCTTATGTCAAGCCTCATCGGCGGTCGCAGCGGAAATCGGGGCCGCTGTGCCCAGACCTGCCGCATGCCCTATACCTTGGTCAACAAGGAGGGAAAGGATATGCTCAAAAACGCCGATGCCGGTCAGTATCTCTTGAGCCCAAAGGATATGAATACCCTTGACATCCTGCCGCGACTCATCGAAACCGGGGTTCGCTCCTTTAAAATCGAAGGGCGCATGAAACGGCCGGAATATGTAGCTGTTGTGACGGATATCTACCGCCGCGCCATTGACCGCTATTTCACGGGCAAATACGTTGTCCCTGAAGAAGACCGTGAACATATTGAACAGATCTTCAACCGTGACTTTACGACGGCCTACCTTGAGAAAAAGCCGGGCCGCACCATGATGAGCGACCGCCGCCCTAATAACCGCGGCATCCTTCTGGGCCGGGTTGTTTCTTTGAATAAAGATCACACGGAAGGAACGGTCAAGCTCGAACGGACCCTACATTTGGGCGACGGCCTGGAATTTTGGGTGAGCGTCGGCGGCCGCGTGGGAACGACCGTCGATGCCATGACGGTCAATGGCAAGAACCGTGATGTAGCCGAAGTCGGTGAGAAGGTCACCATTTCCGTGCCTCGGGGCATCCGTCTCAACGACCGCGTCTTCCGGACAAATGATCACGAACTCATGACCTATGCTGAAAGTTTCTTTGGTCCAGACCATAAAAAACGTATCCCCCTGTCCTTTTATGTGACAGCTGCCCTCGGTGAGCCCATGACCATTACGGCTACAGATGATGAAGGGCATACAGGGACAGCGCAGACCCGTTTTATCGTGGAAAGAGCCCGCAAGCATGCCCTTGATGAAGCCGTGGTACGCAAACAGGTGGACCGTCTGGGCAACACGGAATTTTCCTTGGGGAGCCTTGAACTTACGTGCGACGACAATGTCATGGTTCCCATGAGTGAAATCAATGAAGCGCGCCGTCTTTCTGTAGAAGCCCTCACGAAAGCGCGCCTTGAGGAGTTTTGTCCGCCCCGCCAAAAAGTCCAGTGGCAGGACCGCTATCTGTCCCAGCCAGTCAATCATTCCCTGCGCCGCCATGCGGAGCTGTCCGTCCATGTCGATACTTTGGATAAGGCCAAAGCCGCCCTTTCAGGCGGGGCCGATGTCCTTATTGTTGGCGGCGATAGTTTCACCCTGCCCCTTTTGACGCTGAAAGACCTTGAAACCCTTGGCCACTGGGTCCGGGAGAAGGGAAAGAAGTGGTATATCGGCACAAGCCGTGTTGTTTCCGAAAGTCAGCTGCCTTACTATGACCAGGTCCTTCCTCGTTGGAAAGGCCTGTCTCCTGACGGGATTGTCGTGAGCAATAATGGCCTTGTGGAAAAGGTCCTTGCCCAGGGACTTCCTTTGTGGGTTGATTGGGACCAAAATACATTTAACAGCCAGAGTATCCTTTTCTGGCAGGACCTTGGAGCTGAGGGTATCACGCTGTCTCCGGAGCTTACGCTCTCCCAGGTCGAAGGCCTTGCGAGAAAATCAAACTTGCCCTTGGAGTGCCTTGCCGAAGGCTCCCTTGAAATGATGGTCTCCGAATATTGTGTAGAGGGCAGCTTCCTCGGTCATCTTGATCAGGGTCACTGCGATTTTCACTGCAAGGAAGCAGGTTTTCTCGAAGACCGGAAGAAGGTCCGTTTCCCATTGAAGCAGGACCAATTTGGCCGGATGCATATTCTCAATGGTCAGCGCCTTTCCATGCTGGCCCACGCAAAGAAAATGGAGAAGATGGGCCTTGCCCGGCTGCGGTTTGACGCCCGGAATGCTTCTGTCGAAGAGACCGGTGTCCTTACCGCCATGTACCGGGGCGTTCTTGATGGGGTGACCCTTGTTGAGGAAAATGAACCAGGAACCACGCGGGGACATTATTTTAGAGGTGTCTTATAATGGCAAAATTTGCAATCAATACATTGGAATTTACTAAGGTCAGGGAAAAGCTCAGCCAGTACGCCGGTACGGCCATGGGGCAGCATCTTGCCATGGAACTGATGAGTTCTTCCCGCTTTGAGGAGGTCAAGCTTGCCCAAGAAGAAACTGCGGAAGCCGTCCGCATTCTCGATGAAGGCCGACGCATCCCCTTAGGGGGCTTGACCGATATTTCCGGATTGGTGAAACGTACCCGTGTTGGCAGCCTTCTTGATCCGGAAGAATTCAAGGCCATCCAGGATGCCATTTCGGGGATGCTTGACCTTAAGGCATTCTTCAAGGAAGTCAGCGAAACCGCACCTGCCCTTGTGCATTACGGCGATGCGCTCTATGATTTCTCGCGCCTATCAAAGCAGCTTTCCAGCGTCCTTGATGAAAAAGGCAATATCAAGGATACAGCCTCTGTGAAGCTTTCGGGCCTTCGGACGGGGATCCTTGCTGCCCGCAGCCGGGTAAAGGAGAAGCTTTCCGATCTCCTGCATGACCCAAACAACCAGAAATATTTTCAGGATGCTCTCGTCACCATGCGCGAGGATCGTTATGTCATCCCCATCAAGCAGGAATATCGCCTCAATTTTCCTGGCATTGTCCATGACCAGTCATCAAGCGGGGCCACGCTCTTTATTGAGCCTATGGCCGTTGTCAACCTCAATAATGATATCAAGAAGTATATCCTTGAAGAAAAAGCGGAAGTGGAACGCATCCTACGGACACTGACGAGCCATGTAGGAGCCGAAGCGGACAACATCCTTGAAAGTCTTGCCATTGTGGCCCAAGTGGACCTTATTTCTGCCAAGGCCCTCTACGCCGAGGCGCTTGGGGCGCGGCGCCCCATGATGGTCCTTGATCATCATCTGCGCATCGTTAAGGGCCGCCATCCCCTTTTGGAACACGATCGTATTGTGCCCCTTGATATTGAGCTGGGACGGGACTTTACGACACTTCTTATTACGGGACCCAATACGGGCGGTAAAACAGTTGCTTTGAAGACTGTCGGTCTTTTTGCCCTCATGGCCCAGGCTGGACTCTTTCTTCCTGCTGAAGAAGCTGTTTTTCCTGTATTTTCTGGGGTTTACGCCGATATTGGCGATGAACAGAGCATTGAGCAGAGTCTGTCCACTTTTTCTGGTCACATGAAAAATATGATTTCCATCATAAGGGAGGCCACAGACCGCGACCTGGTCCTTGTCGATGAAGTCTGTGTAGGGACCGATCCGACAGAAGGGGCAGCCCTTGCCATGGCCATGATTGAACATTTTTACAAGGCCCATGTCCTTACGATCATGACAACGCATTACAGCGAGCTCAAGACATTTGCCTATGAACATGAAGGGATGCAGAACGCCAGCGTTGAATTTGATCCGGAAACGCTGCGCCCGACCTACCGTCTTCTCATGGGGGTCCCGGGAAGCAGCAATGCCTTTTATATCAGCCGACGTTTGGGCCTTTCCGAAGATATTCTTGATGAGGCACGGACCTTTATCAATGAGCGGCACAGCAATATGGAACGGGTGCTCCAGAACCTTGAAGGACAGAGGCGGGAATACGAAAGCCGCAAGGATGAAATTGAAACGCTCCGGCGGGAAACGGAAATCCTCCGCAATCAGCTGAAAGCTGAAAAGACCCGTCTTGAAAAGAGTCGAAATGAAATCCTTCGCAAGGCCCGGGAAGAAGCAGATGAGCTTTATCGCAGCGCCCGCCGTGAAAGCCAGGGCATCCTAAAGGAACTGCGGGCCCAGCAGAATCTTGTGGAAAGCGCCAAAGTTGAACGGCTTGCTGAGATGAGCCGTAAGGCCCTCAGTAAGAACTTTTCCATTTCGGGCCGCGCGGAGCCGGAAGGACAGGGCCTTACAAGCGGCAATGCGGCTGTTGGCAAGATGGTCTTTGTCAAGACCTTGGGCCAGGAAGGCAAGATTACGGCCGTCAATGGCCGTGATGTGACGGTTGCCATCGGTGTCATGAAAATGAATGTGTCCATGAAGGATTGTATCCTCACAAAAGCCCAGCCAGCTGCACCGCAAAGGACGCACCGAACGCTTAAGAAAAGTTCCAGCAGCCGTCATGAGTTCTTTGTCAAAAAGGCCCAGGATACGTCTGTCCAGACCGATGTGCGGGGAAAAACCGTTGATGAAGCCATTCCTGACGTGGATAAGGCCATTGATGACGCGCTTCTTGCCGGTATGGACCGCTTCCGACTGGTCCATGGGAAGGGCACGGGCATGCTTCGCAAAGGACTTTTGGAATACCTCAAGCAGCATCCCAATGTGAAAAAGACGGAAATGGCGCCCCTTAACGAAGGCGGTTTTGGAGCAACCATCGTTTATGTCAAATAGGTGGAACTATCCGGCTCTTACAGGAAGCCTTATGGAAAAACTCCTTGCCTTTTATATCTATTAATGATAAAATGTTTCGGTAAAGCTAATTGGTGGAGGTGAAAACATGCCGAATATTAAGTCTTCCGTTCGTAGCGTCAAGACTGATGCTGAGCGCCGCGCTGCCAATGGCCCCGTCAAGGCGGAAATCCGCAGTACTGCACGTAAGGTTGAAGCTTTTGCTGCTGCTGGTTCCAAGGATGAGGCTCAGGCCGCTCTTAAGACCGCTGCAAGCTTACTCGATAAAGCTGCCCGCAAGGGTACGGTGAACAAATTTGCTGCTGCTCGCAAAAAGTCCCGTTTAGCCAAGAAAGTCAACGCAGTCAAATAAGACAGTCCAAAAGACTGACAGCCATTCGGCTGCCAGTCTTTTTGCTATCTGGAAGCTTTTTCGGCAGCGGCTTTTTTACAAGGAACCATCCTTCATGCTATAATGAAAAATAAACCCCACGCGGCTTATCCTGCGCGGTGTTTTTAGCTTATTGAAATCTTGGAGGTAGAATCAATCCATGGCACAGACCCATAGAATCCGGAATTTTTCCATCATTGCCCATATCGATCATGGAAAATCCACGCTTGCCGACCGCCTCATCGAAAAGACGGGCACCCTTTCCAAGCGGGAAATGGAAGACCAGATCCTTGACAATATGTCCCTTGAGCGGGAGAGGGGCATCACTATCAAGGACCAGGCCGTCCAGCTTGATTACCATGCCAAAGATGGCAATGATTACATCCTGAACCTCATTGATACCCCGGGTCATGTCGACTTCAACTACGAGGTCTCCCGGGCCCTTGCTGCCTGTGAAGGCGCACTCCTTGTCATTGACGCGACCCAGGGCATTGAAGCGCAGACCTTGGCCAACGTCTATCTTGCGATGGAACATGATCTTGAAATCATTCCTGTCATCAATAAGGTGGATCTTCCCAGTGCCGATCCTGACAGGGTCATCAAGGAAGTGGAGGATGTCCTGGGCATTGATGGGGCGGAATCGATTCTTTGCTCAGCTAAAACGGGCCTTGGCATCGATGAGGTCCTAGAGGCTGTCGTTAACCGTATTCCGGCCCCCCAAGGGGACGATGCAGCTCCGCTGCAGGCACTCATCTTTGACTCCAAATTTGACTCGTATAAAGGGGTCATGCTCTACTTGCGTGTGGTCAATGGCTGCCTTAAAAAGGGCATGACCATTCGTCTCATGGCAACGGGGAAGGTCTATGAAGTCACGGAAGTGGGTGTCTTCAAACCAGCCCTCGTCAATGTCGAGGAACTGGGGGAAGGCATGGTCGGTTTCCTTGCCGCGTCCATCAAGAACGTCCGCGATGCGCGGGTGGGGGATACCATTACGGATGAAAATCATCCCGCTGCCCAGGCCCTGCCTGGTTATCGCAAGGCTACCCCCATGGTGTACTGCGGCCTTTATCCTGTGGAAAATTCCGATTATGACAATCTCCGCGATGCCCTGGAGAAACTGCAGCTCAACGACGCTTCCCTCATGTTTGAGCCGGAAACTTCCTCCGCCCTGGGGTTTGGTTTCCGCTGCGGCTTTTTGGGACTCCTTCATATGGATGTCATCAAGGAGCGTTTGGAAAGGGAATATAACCTTGCCTTGATAACAACCGCGCCCAACGTCATCTACGAAGTTGTCCGGACAAATGGGGATGTGGAAATGGTGGACAATCCCTCCCTTTTCCCGCCCCAGACTGTCATCGACCATGTAGAAGAACCTTTTGTCAATGCCACCATCATCGTTCCCAAGGAATATGTGGGACCTGTAATGGAACTGTCCCAAGAAAAACGTGGGGAATATGCCAATATGACCTATCTTGATGAAAATCGAGTCATGCTCCACTACAGCCTGCCTTTAAGTGAAATCATCTTTGACTATTTTGACCGCTTGAAATCGGTATCCCGCGGCTATGCTTCCCTTGACTATGAACTGTCGGGATATCGGCCCAGCGATATGGTCAAAGTCGATATTCTCCTAAATGGGGATCCTGTCGACGCGTTGTCGGCCATTGTCCATCGGGACCGCGCGCAAGTGCGGGGCCGCGCCCTTGTGGAAAAATTGCGCAAGATCATTCCCCGGCAGCTTTTTGAAATCCCCATCCAGGCCGCGATCGGAAGTAAGATCATTGCCCGTGAGAACGTCAGCGCCCTGAGAAAGGACGTTCTTGCAAAATGCTATGGCGGTGATATTACACGCAAACGCAAACTCCTTGAAAAACAAAAGGCAGGGAAGAAACGGATGAAACAGGTCGGTTCCGTGGAACTTCCCCAGGAAGCTTTTATGGCCATCCTAAAAATGGATGAAAAGTAAGCATTTCCTTGCTTGCGAGGACTGTCCTTACCTTACCTAGGCTGGCGGACAGTCCTATTTCATAAAAAGCAAAGAAGGGGGCCTTTGTCATGAAGGCTGACAAGAAAGAAGACTCGCTCCTTAAGGGAAAAGTGAGTTCGCAGGACCTGATTTTCTCGGTCCTTTCTGAAAAAATCAAAAAGGGAATCCTTGCGGCCGGTGAAGAACTGAAACAGGTGGACCTGGCCGGATCCTTTGGGGTTTCCCGAATGCCTGTAAGAGAGGCCTTGAATCGTCTTGTGGCAGAAGGCTATGCCGAAAAACTGTCCAATCGCCACATCATTGTCCGGAAAGGCAAGGGTTCCCTCGAGGGCCCGGACCTTTCGGCGCAGGCAAAAACAAAAGAGCCGCTCAAAAGTTCGGCCATCCAGCCTATCAATCTCCTGCCGGCGCGGGAACAGGTCGCTTCCTATCTGCGCAAGGCAATTTTTCGTAAGGAAATCGAGACGGGAACGGTTCTGACCCTGGAAGAAACAGCCCGCAGGATGGGCGTTTCCGTGACTCCTGTGCGGGAAGCCCTGCAGCTGCTTTCTTCCCAGGGACTTGTCCGGCTGCGTCCCAATAAGGGGGCTGTCGTCCTGGGCATGAGCACAAAGAACATCCGTGACCACTATGCCGTGCGCGCGCTCCTTGAAGGCGAAGCGGCGTATCTTGCAGCACAGGAAGGAACCGATATTTCCGGCATTGAAGCGGTCTATAAAGATATGAAGCGGTCCCTTGCAGAGAAAAATTACAGTGCCTATAAGGATTACAACGAAAGCTTCCATATGGCCATTTGGAAAGCCTGCGGCAATGAGAAATTGGAACACCTTGCCGCCAATCTGTGGAGCGGTCTGTCCATGGGGTATCTGGTAACCGAAGAGGAATATGCCAAGATTTCCAGTACAGAGCACGATGGGCTCATGAAAGCCCTGCGGGCCCATGATGGAGAGCAGGCGAGGACCCTCATGGTCGCCCATATGAAGCGCAGCATGGAAGACGTGCTTACCAACTATCGCAATTTTGTCAAAGGTGGAGAAAAATAAATAATGGATATATCCGTTTTGCAATCAATCAAAAATGGATAGCGATTCCTGTATGGGAATCTTCCCATAGAAGAGACCTTCCAAAAATCATGAATTGATTTTTGGAAGGTCTCTTTTTTATAAGAAAAACGGGAAATACTTGATGAATCATCGATGGTTTGGATGATGGCCGTAAGAATAGTCCACTAATTGTATGGAAAAAACAGAAAATTCTATGACCCCCTTGACGGACCATCAAATTTGGAATATAGTCTAATCAAGAAACGGATACTTTATTAAATATAAAATACAAATGTATATTTTAAAAATGTATCCAATGGCGCCAATTCTATCTAAGGGAGGAATTGCTATGTCACCCGTTGCCATTACGTTGGCACTGCTCTTATTTGTCATTGTCATGTTTGTTTGGGAAAAGATCCCTCTGGCGGTTACATCCATCATTGCGCTTCTTGCCCTGGTCCTTACAGGAGTCCTCAGTCCCAAGGATGCCTTTGGTGGTTTTATCGATAACAACTTGATTCTTTTTGTTGCCATGTTTGTGATTGGGGGCTGTTTTTTTGAGACCGGTATGGCCAATCGGGTCGGCGGCATCGTCACCAAATTTGCCCATACGGAACGGGAACTCATCGTTGCAGTCATGCTTGTGACGGGCATCATGAGCGGTTTTCTTTCCAATACAGGAACGGCAGCCATCTTGATCCCAATTGTCATTGGGACGGCATCAAAATCTGGTTTTTCCCGTTCCCGTCTGCTTCTTCCCCTTATCTTTGCTGCTGCCATGGGAGGAAACCTTTCCATTATCGGCGCTCCGGGCAACCTTTTGGGAAAAGCTGCACTTCAGAATGTAGGCGTTGAAATCAGTTTCTTTGAATATGGTTTCGTCGGTCTTCCCATCCTTCTCATCAGCACCGCATTTTTTGCCTGTGTCGGGTATCGCTTTCTGCCGGAAAAAACGAAAAATATGGGAGATTCCATGTATGATGAGGAACAGGACTTTTCCGATGTGCCGCAGTGGAAACAAACGGTTTCCTTGGTTGTCATGGTCCTTACGATTCTTGCCATGATCTTTGAAAAGCAGATCGGCATCAAGTTCTACCTTTCCGGCTGCATCGGTGCAGTTGTCCTTGTGGCCTGCGGCGCCATCAGCGAGAAGGCAGCTTATCGTTCCATTGACATGCAGACCATCTTTGTTTATGGCGGCACTTTGGCCCTTGCCAAAGCCCTTCAAAAGACGGGCGCCGGCAAAATGATTGCCGATACGGTCATCAGCGCCTTAGGGCCCAGCGCGTCTCCTTTTGCTCTGCTCGTGGTGGTCTTTGTCCTTGCTACCCTCATGACAAACTTCATGAGTAACTTTGCTACGACCGCCCTTCTCATACCCATCAGTCTCAATATCTCGGCTGGGATGGGGGCGGATCCCAAGGCTGTTGTCATCGCCACCGTCATTGGAGCATCCCTTGCTTTTGCTACCCCTATTGGGATGCCGGCCAATATGATGGTCTTTGCCCCAGGTGGGTATACCTTCAATGATTATGTCAAGGCGGGCCTTCCAATGATTGCAGTTTCCGCCATTGTCAGTCTCATTTTGCTTCCCCTCATTTTCCCATTTTACCCCTGAGAAAATGATGAACCATATGAAGTTAAGCAGTTATTGATAAGGAGGAATTTTGAAATGTCACATACTGAACAAGTTGAACAGATGACCGATATTATGGCTCGGTTTGTCGGGTATACGTCCAAGGTCCTGCCGGACGACGTTGCGGACAAATTAAAGGAACTGGCTTCCAAGGAAACCGTTCCCATTGCCAAACTGCTGTATGAAACCTATGAAAAGAACATGGAGCTTGCCAAAAAGCTCGACCGTCCGTCCTGTCAGGATACGGGCGTGCTGCAGTTCTTTGTAAAATGCGGGACCAAGTTCCCTCTCATTGATGATCTGGAAGCCCTGCTGCGTGAAGCCGTGATCCGCACGACGGTTACGACCCCGCTCCGTCATAACAGTGTAGAAACCTTTGATGAATATAATACGGGGAAAAATGTCGGCAAAGGGACCCCTTCCGTTTTTTGGTCCATTGAACCAAACTCCGATACCTGCGAAATCTATACCTACATGGCAGGCGGCGGCTGCACCCTTCCTGGTCATGCCATGGTCCTGATGCCAGGGGAAGGCTATGAAGGCGTTACGAAATTTGTTCTTGAAAGAATGGTCAGCTATGGTCCGAATGCCTGCCCTCCGTTCCTTGTTGGTGTTGGCGTTGCAACCAGCGTTGAAACAGCAGCCCTTAATTCCAAACTGGCCCTCATGCGTCCAGTCGGGTCCCATAACCCAAACGAGCGGGCAGCCAAGATGGAACGGCTCTTGGAAGAAGGTATCAATAAGATTGGCCTAGGTCCGCAGGGAATGACGGGGTCGGCCTCCGTACTGGGTGTCAATATTGTCAATACGGCCCGCCATCCATCGGCTATCGGTGTAGCCGTGAACATTGGCTGCTGGAACCATCGCCGCGGACACATCATCTTTGATAAGGATCTGCATTATACTGTTACTACCCACAAAGGAGCTGAATTTTAATGGCTAAGATCATCCTTCATACGCCCATCAAGGACGAAGACCTCAAGAACCTCAAAATCGGTGATATTGTCTATCTGACCGGTCACATTACGACCTGCCGTGACGTTGCCCATCGCCGCCTCATCGAGGAAAAAAGGGAACTTCCCGTTGACCTCAAAGGCGGGGCCATCTTCCATGCCGGTCCTATTGTCCGCCCCATTGCCGGCGAGAAGGACCGCTTTGAAATGGTCTCCATCGGGCCGACGACTTCCATGCGAATGGAAAAATTTGAAAAGGCCTTTATCAAGGAAACGGGCGTCAAGTTGATTGTCGGTAAAGGCGGCATGGGGGAGGGAACCCAGGAAGCCTGCAAGGAAGATACTTGTATCTTCTGTGTTTTCCCGGCTGGCTGCGCTGTTGTCAGTGCCGTCAACTTCAAGAAGATCATTGACCGTAAGTGGGAAGACCTGGGGATGCCGGAAACCCTGTGGACCAGTGAAGTCGATACCTTGGGTCCCCTGATCGTAGCCATTGATACTCACGGGGACAACCTTTTTGAAGAAAACAAAAAGAAATGCCGCAAAACGGCGGAACAGGTCTATGCTGAAATCAGTAAGCAGGTCGGTTTCATAAAATGATCCAGCCGTTACCTAACGCATCGATTCATTGAAGCAATCGCTCATTTTCTTACAATTCTGTAAGAAAATGAGCGATTTTTACATGCGAATGGAATAGACAATCCTTTTGAAGGGAAAATTGCATATTAAAAATATAATCAGTAAATATAATCAGTAGACTAATCACGATTAAAATCAATATATACATATTATGAATCTATTGTATGTAAAAAATATTCTTGACACAGAATAAAATTGCTTATAGAATATTAAAATAAGATTCAAATCAAAAAATATAGAAAAAACGACAAAAGAATTAATTATAAATAAAGTTCCAAATATTCCGTAAATAATTAATTAAGTTGATTAAATAGTATATTTTTCTTATTTAACTTCTTGAAGAGTGAAATAAATTAGACAAAAGAGAAAACAACGATAAGGGACTGCGGGAAAACAAGGAGGAGACCGATGAGGGGCACAATGAGTTTGCATAAAAAGATGGCCATCTTGACCATGGTATCCATGACTGTATGGGGAATGGCCGCGCTTTTGCCTTACCAAGAAGGCGGGTTTGCGGGAAATGTGGGGTACGCAGCGGAAATCAAGCCGGAAAAACAGGTCTCGATGGAGTATAAGACATCAAGCGGTACGACTGCCCAAACAACGGGAGATCTTTACTATACTTTCATCGATTCAACCAATTCATGGTGGGGCCATGCCGGGCAAATCTTTGTTGCTGATAGCGGCAGCATTGGAACCGCAACGGCACCTCTTGCACTATACGGACAGGTCCTAGGCGGCCAATACAATACGGCTAGCGGAAATTATTCCGTTGTTTTAGGGGGATCGGGAAATACAACGTCTGGCGTCTATTCTGTCGTTACAGGCGGCGCCAATAATATAGCTTCAGGCAGAAACTCCATTGTTGTAAGTGGTTCCACCAATACGGCTTCAGGGGAAAATGCGGCTATTATGGGCGGAAATACCAATTTAGCAAGCGGCGTCAACAGCACAATCATTGGAGGCTCAAATAATAAAAATGGCGCGGCAAACGGGATCATCATTGGTGGGAATCAACACGAATTGACGAGTGGAACGGATACTGTATTTGTTGGTGGAACGGTAAACAAGTCTTCAGGGAATGCTAATCAGTCCGTCCTGATTGGGGGATCAAGAAATACCATTGGAGGAAAACAGGCGGGCATTTTTGGCGGAACATATAATATGACAACAGGTACGCTGACTTCTGTATACGGCGGGGCCAGCAATACGGCGTCCGGGACGGGGACTGCCATTTTAGGCGGCTGGTCTAATGCTGCAAGTGGACTCTATTCGGTTATGGTAGGCGGAGAAAGAGGAGCCGCCCAAGGACAATATTCTGTTGCCATTGGCGGGGCTTCGACCGCGGATACGGCAAAAGATGCCATTGCAATTGGCAGCGGTGCGTCGGCAAATGTCGAAAATGGGGTTGCCATCGGTGCAGGCGCTGTGGCCACGGAAGCAGGAACCATTTCTGTTGGACATAAAAAAAGGGGATCAGTATTATCAGACAGCGTATAATACAGCGACTGGGGGGAAAGTCAAGGTACAGGCTTATGACAGCAATCTCTATAACCGCTTGGTCAATGTGGGATACGGTAAAGATGGCCACGATGCGGCGACCATGGATCAGCTGACAAAAGTCTCGGCAGGCGATCTCGTCAGTGTAACAAGTGAAAAAGACGAAACGACAGGAGCTGCCACTTACAAGGTCAGCGTCAACAATGACGGTGCTGTTGCTGATGGCGATACGAACCTTGTTTCCGGCGGCACGGTCTACAGTGAAGTGCGGCCAAGTGAGGATGGCGATTACGTCAAAATGGCAAGTACCACCGGCGACAACCTCCTTGCCCTTGATAAACAGGTTGGTACCAATACGAAGAACATTACGGATCTGACGAACTTGACGAACATCACCGATGCCGGTCAGACAGTTATCAAGAACCTCGCCAAAGGCGTCATCAATATGGAAAATGGGTCCCATACGACCGTTTCCTCCCGTGATGTGGATGGCGTGAAAACCTTCAAGGTTGATGTGGTAGGTGACGGCAAGGTCGAACAAGGAAACGGCGGTCTTGTGACGGGCGATACAGTCTACGATGCCTTAAATAAGGCTGCGCAGGATACGAACGAAAACATCAATAAGAAAGCCAATATGGACGCCTCGAATGTCGGTAGTAACCTCAAGAACCCTGACGGCACGGCCGCTTCCGAAGAAGATCAGAAGAAGAATGCTGAAAGCTGGGGCAATGCTATTGGTACGGGCGAGGTGAAAGAAAATGACAACCGTCTTGTGACGGGCGATACGGTGGCAAAAGCCATCAAGGACGAAACCCGAGTCAGCGAAGACGGCGCCTACATCAAGAAGGATACATCTGCAGCAGAGAACCTGAAGAACCTTGATGACCAGGTAAAGAACAACACGGATCGGATCACGAATATCCAGAACATCACCGACAGCCTGGACAATAATTACGCCAAGACGGATCTTTCCAACATTACGGATGAAGGAGCAACAAAAATCAAGAACCTCGCTCAGGATGCTGTGAAGGTCGTCAATGGCAAGAACACGACCGTTACGACGAAGACGGAAAATGGCAATATTTCCTATGCTGTCAACGTTGACGACAGTGCCATCAAGGATGTCATGAAAGAGGACATGGATAAGAAGGCCGACCGCGATGCGGCAAATCTCACGGATTCCGATGTCACAAGCTGGCAGAAGAAGCTTGGTACAGGTGAATCCCAAAGCGGTGACCATCGCCTCATCAGCGGCGATACCCTCTATAACGCTCTTAAAGATGTGGACGGAAATACGCTTGTGAAAACCGATGGCGTAACCATCAATATCGACCAGAACGGGACGGCAAAGACCATCGATGTTCGCGGAAAGGATGGCGTCACGCGGACCATTACAGGAATTGCCACAGATCCAAGCAATCCGACGAGTGCAGCCAATGTGGATTATGTTGATCACCGCGTAGAGAGCCTCAATAGCCGCATGACCCACGAAGTGAGCCGTGCTGGCGCAGGTGCAGCTGCCTTGGCAGCCCTCCATCCCCTGGAATGGGATCCGGACAGCAAATTTGAATTTGCCCTCGGCTATGGCCACTATAAAGCGGCCAATGCTGCGGCCCTTGGCCTGTTCTACCGCCCAAATGAAGACGTCATGTATAACTTTGGCGGTACCCTTGGCAACGGCGATGCCATGATGAGCGGCGGTGTCACTTTCCGTTTTGGCACAAAGAGCCGGAAGCCAAAGGCAAGTCCGCTTGTCATGCAGCAGACCATCATGGACCAGAACGCAAAGATTGAACATCAAAATGAAATGCTGAAGATCCAGGCAAATAAGATTGATACTCTTGAAAAAGAACTTCTTGACCTGAAACGCCTGATCATGCAGAAGTAAGCGTAAGAAAGGCTGCAAAAAAGTACTGCAGCCTTTCTTTTTATTTAACCACAAAATTGGGCTGAGTCATCATCTGGAACGGCGAGAGTGTTCCCTTCCTGTCTTTTTTCCATTTACCTTTTTCGAATATGGACCGTAGGCGAAAAAGGTTTCCTTTTTTATCCGAAAACATTTCTAGGAGCGGCCCGCCCGACGACGTCACTTCATCAAATCGGCGCGATTTTTGCGCCGACCATCCCATCCATGCTACAATATCCCCATCACACATAAAGGAGTCTTCCAAATGCATCCATGGGAAGCCTATCAAGGCATCTATCTCCATATCCCATTCTGCCAGCATAAGTGCAGTTATTGTGATTTTATCAGCTACCAGGGGCAGGATGAAGTGGCCCGCACCCGATACGTCAAGGCCCTGATCAAGGAAATCAGGAGCTGTGAGGCCCCTCTTCCCGTAAGCCGCGGCGCGACAATCTATGTTGGCGGCGGTACGCCCAGCCTGCTATCATTGGAAGAACTCGCCGCCATCTTCAGTGCCCTCAAGGAAAAAGGCTATTTCAATGCACCGCGGGAAGTGACCCTTGAAGCCAATCCAGGAACCGTCGATGAGGCCTACCTGCGGGGGCTGCGCGCGTTGGGGGTGGACCGCCTGAGCCTGGGCATCCAGTCCCTTGAGGACAGTGAACTGCGCCTGATGGGCCGCACCCATACAGCGGATGAGGCACGGCACATCATCCAGCTCAGCAAAGAAGCGGGATTTACACGCCTGTCCTGTGACCTCATCTATGGATTTCCAACGCAGACGGCAGCAAGCATCGAAGCGTCCTTGACGGAACTCATGGCCCTTGGACCCAGCCATATTTCCATCTACGGGCTTTCTGTCGAACCGGGGACCGTCCTTTCCCATAAGCTCCAAAAAGGGCTCTGGACCCTTCCCACAGACGAAGAGACGGGCGCCATGTATGACCTTATCATGGACCGCCTCGCCAAGGGCGGCTATGAGCGCTACGAGATTTCTAATTTTGCCAAGGCAGGAGACGAGTCGCGGCACAACCTGATCTATTGGCACTACCATCCCTATCTTGCCTTTGGCGCCGGCGCGACTGGCTTTGACGGCAGGAAGCGGGAGACCAATCAGGCTTATCTTGCAGCCTATGAAAGAGGGGAGGCACCGGAGATCGAAATCCTTTCCCCTGCCGTCCAGCGGGAAGAAATGATCTTCATGAACCTGCGTACCGTAAGGGGCCTTTCCCTCCTGGATTATGAGACCCGCTTTGGGCGCTCCTTTGAACTTGATTACGGTCCTGAGACAGAGGATCTTATCCATAAGGGGTGGGCCAAGAGGGAGGATGGGCATTTCCGCCTCACACCCCTTGGCATGCAGTACGGGAACCTTGCCTTCGAAGCCTTCATCACGACGGACCGGGAACCACAAAAATGAAGAAAAACGAGCAGCAAAAGTCAAGGACGGTACCCCTGCGGCAGCCCTTTTTAAAGGAGCTTTTTCCCGCATGGGGCCTTCTTTTTTGCGACTTGGGATTTTTGTGAATTATTTTTCGGGAAAGTATTGACATTTTGACTAAAGAGGTGTATCTTAACCATTAGATGTTAGCACTCTAAAGTTTCGAGTGCTAATAATCTGGGAAAGAGATGATTACAGTGCTGACCGAACGACAAAAGAAAATACTTCAACTCGTCATTGACGATTACATCGAGACGGCCGAGCCTGTAGGATCCCGTACAATCGCTCGGAAATACAATCTTGGTATCAGTCCGGCGACCATTCGAAACGAAATGTCCGATCTGGAGCTCCTTGGATTCCTGGAGCAACCCCACACATCGGCAGGACGGATCCCTTCCGCGGCGGCGTATCGCCTTTATGTGGATTCCCTTGCCGGTGATGAATCCCTGGCCCTATCACCGAGTGATATGTCGCTCATCAATAATTGGTTCAGACAGCGGGTGCATACCATTGACGACATCTTCCAATCAACGGCCAAGATCCTGTCCCGCATGAGCAAGAACGTATCCGTCGTCCTTGCCAACAAGGACAGCGAGGCAACTTTCTCCTATATGAAGTTCCTGCCCCTCAACAAGGGTCAGGCCATCCTGTGCATCGTCACGGAAGAGGGGAATGTCGATCATGGCGTGGTGGAAATCCCCAGCGGGGTCAAAGAAGGCGAGCTGGACCAGATTGCCCAGCGTGTTTCGCAGTACCTTAATGGACGCAAACTGAATGATATTTCTCAGGAGCTCCTTGCACAGGTACGTGAAATGCTTGCCGGGGACAAACGGCTGTATGCATCCATTGTCAGCCGTATCAAGAAGGTCAAGGCCGCCCAGCAGGAGGACAAGATGTTCCTTGGCGGAACCAAACAGCTCCTGGGACAGCCTGAATTCAAGGATACGGAACGGATGCGGGAACTCTTGGGCGTCCTTGAAGAAGAACAGATGCTCAAGGATATGCTGAAGGCCAGCAGTGACTCGGGACTAAAGGTTACCATTGGCAGCGAGAACAAGTTCTCCAGCATTCAGGACTGCAGCATGATCCAAGCGACTTACCGCCTGAATGGCCAGGTCGTTGGGACCCTTGCCGTGTTGGGACCTACCCGTATGGAATACCGCAAGGTTATTTCTGTGATGGATTACCTTCATCACTACCTGAAGGTGGTTATGAATAAAATTGATGAAAAATAGGGAGGACGTACGGTGAACGAAGAGACAAAAGATCCAAAACAACAAGCCGCCGAAATGAATGCTGACAAAGCGGAAGCAGCAAAGGCCACGGAGGCTGAGAAAAAGAACGCAGAACCGGCAGATGGTACGCCTGATCCCAAGGATCAAACGATTTCCAAGCAGCAAAAGGAAATCGATGAGCTTTCCAATCGGCTGCTTCGTCTGCAGGCCGATTTTGATAATTTCCGCAAGAGGAATACGGAAGAACGGGAGCGCTTGGGCCGTTTCGTAACGGCTTCGGTGGTCCGGGAATTCCTGAAGGTCCTCGATAATTTTGAACGCGCCGAAGCCAGTGTGGAACAAAACCATGATGCTGAGTCCATTTTAAAGGGCATGGCCATGATCCACAAACAGTTTGAAAAAGCCCTTGAAACCCTGCATATCGAAGAGATTCCTGCTGAAGGCAAACCTTTCGATCCGCAGGTCCATGAGGCCGTTATGCAAGGCAGCAATCCCGACCTGCCCGATGACAGCATTGATATGGTCCTTGAAAAAGGCTACCGGATCGGTGACGATGTCATCCGCCACAGCAAAGTAAGGGTTGTCCATAATTAATTGAAGTGAAAACCAGCAAGTTAGCTGCATGAGGAGGAATTTATAATGAGCAAGATCATTGGTATTGACTTAGGGACTACAAACTCTGTTGTCGCCGTAATGGAAGGCGGCGAACCGACTGTGATTACGACCCAGGAAGGCGGCCGCCTGACTCCGTCCGTCGTCGGTTTTACGAAAAATGGGGAACGCCTCGTTGGTCAGCTGGCAAAACGTCAGGCTGTTTCCAACCCGGAACGGACCATCAGCTCCATCAAACGTCACATGGGCACGAAATATACCGTGACCATTGATGGCAAGGACTACACGCCGGAACAGATTTCTGCAATGATCCTTGAAAAAATGAAAGGTGACGCGGAACGCTATCTTGGTGAAAAAGTAACGGAAGCGGTCATCACCGTACCGGCTTACTTCAACGACTCCCAGCGTCAGGCTACGAAGGACGCCGGCCGTATTGCCGGTCTTGATGTCAAGAGAATCATCAACGAACCGACGGCAGCTGCCCTTGCTTATGGCATTGATAAGTCCGATGACAAAACCGTCCTCGTCTATGACCTTGGCGGCGGGACCTTCGATGTTTCCATCCTGGAATTGGGCGATGGCGTCTTTGAAGTTAAATCCACAACCGGTGATACCCATCTGGGCGGCGATGATTTCGACCATCGCATCATGGATTGGATGACCGATGAATTCAAGAAACAAAACGGGATTGATCTGACGGGCGATAAGATGGCCATGCAGCGGATTCGTGAAGCGGCTGAAAAAGCCAAGATCGAACTGTCCAGCATGATGACGACCAATATCAACCTGCCGTTCATTACAGCTGGTGCCAACGGCCCGCAGCATCTTGACATGGACCTTACCCGTACTAAATTTGACAGCATGACGAGCGACCTTGTTGACCGTACCATCCAGTGCGTCCATACGGCTCTCAGTGATGCCAAGATGACGGTCAACGATATTGATAAGATCCTCCTTGTCGGCGGTTCTTCCCGTATTCCTGCTGTCCAGGAAGCCATCAAACGCGTTCTCGGCAAGGAACCGGCTCACGGCGTCAACCCTGATGAATGCGTTGCTGTCGGTGCCGCTATCCAGGCCGGCGTACTGGCCGGTGATGTCAAGGATGTCCTGCTTCTTGATGTAACGCCGCTTTCCCTTGGGATTGAAACCATGGGCGGCGTCTTCACTCGGATCATTGACCGCAACACGACCATCCCGACCTCCAAGAAGCAGATCTTCTCGACGGCTACGGATAACCAGCCTTCTGTTGACATCCATGTTCTTCAGGGCGAACGTGAAATGGCAGCCGACAACAAGACCCTTGGCCGTTTCGAACTGAGCGGCATCCCGGCTGCTCCGCGGGGCGTGCCTCAAATCGAAGTTGCCTTTGATATTGATGCCAACGGGATCGTCAACGTAAGCGCCAAGGATCTTGGCACGGGCAAGGAACAGAAGATTACCATTACTTCTTCCGGCAGCCTGAGCAAGGAAGAAGTTGATAAGATGGTGAAGGAAGCCCAGGCCAACGAAGCTGCTGATAAAAAGCGCCGGGAATCCGTTGATGCCAAGAACCAGGCCGATACGCTGATTTACCAGGCTGAAAAGACCGTCAAGGATATGGAAGGCAAGGGCCACGATGACAAGATCAAGAAGGTCCAGGATGCCATCAACACCTTGAAGGAAACCATGAAGGGTGACGATGTAGATAAGATCAAGGCGGATACGGAAGCCCTCCAGAAACCGCTCTATGAGCTGTCTGCTGAACTTTACAAACAGAACCAGCAGAATGGTCAGAACGGGGCTGCTGCCGGTGCTGATGCCGGTGCTGGTGCTTCCTCTGACAGCAAGAAGAACGATGATGACGTCGTAGACGCCGAAGTTGTTGATGACGACAAAAAATAATCGTTCCTAGAGGGAGATACTGATGGCAGATAAAAAAGATTATTATGAAGTCCTGGGCGTCGACAAGAGTGCGTCGCCTGAGGAATTAAAAAAAGCATATCGCAAGCTGGCTCGTAAGTATCACCCCGATCTCAACAAGGATAATCCTGAAGCAGCCGATAAATTCAAGGAAGTTAACGAGGCCTACCAGGTCCTGAGTGACCCGCAGAAAAAGGCCGCCTATGATCAATATGGCCATGCCGCTTTCCAAAATGGCGGCCCTGGTGCCGGGGGCAACCCCTTCGGCGGCGGGTTTGGCGGTTTTAGCGGCGGCTTTGGCGGCGAAGGCATGGATGATATCTTCAATATGTTCTTCGGCGGTGCGGGCGCAGGCGCGTCCCGCTCCCGTCGGGCCGATCGCGGTCCCCGTCAAGGCGCGGACCTGCGGGCTGACCTTGAAATTACCTTTGAGGAAGCGGCCTTTGGGACGGAAAAGAAAATCCGCTTGAACCGCGAAGAGGAATGTGAGCATTGCCATGGAACGGGAGCCGCCGAAGGCAGCCACCCTGAAACCTGTCCTGATTGTCATGGGACGGGGGAAGTCCGGGTCACGCAAAATTCCATCTTTGGTCAGGTTGTCAATGTCCGTACCTGTTCGAGATGTCATGGGACGGGTCAAATCATTACCAATCCCTGCAAACATTGCCATGGAACGGGCCGTGTGAAGCAAAAACGCGTCATTACGGTCAAGATTCCAGCTGGTGTGGACAGCGGTTCAAGGCTCCGTGTGGCAGGCGAGGGTGAAGCGGGTATGCGCGGCGGCCGTGCCGGCGACCTGTATGTCTATCTCTATGTAAAGAGTCATAAGTTCTTTGAACGGGAGGGGACAACCGTCCTGTGCGAAGTACCAATCAGCATTGTCCAAGCCGCACTGGGTGCTGAAATCAAGGTGCCGACCCTTTATGGTCAGACCACCATTAAGGTGCCTGAAGGAACCCAGCCCAATCGCGTCCTGCGCATCAAAGGCAAGGGCATTCCGAATCTGAGAACGGGCGTAAAGGGTGACCAGCTCATCCAAATCAAAGTCGTTGTGCCGACGAGACTGAGCGATGCACAGAAAGAAGCACTCCGCAAGTTTGCCGATGCCAGCGGCGAAAGCATCAACCCCGAAGAAAAAAGCTTTTTCAATAAAGTGAAGGATTTCTTCGATAAAAAGGATAAGAAGTAAGAAGAGGACCGTGGTGACCACGGTCCTCTTTTTGGTGCGTCCGGCATGGGCGCACGCTTAAAGGTGAAAGTCCCTAGACTGCCCCAGTCGTGGGAAAGTCATAGCCGAACACAAAAGGGCGACCGCGTGAGATGGAACCTGAAAGAAGATGCAGGCAAAGTTCCGACCTGACGCACAAAAATCGCATAAGGACAAGTTGGGATGGATAAGGTTGCCAAACAGACCGAAGTTCCACAACGACTGGGAATTTCAAAGGGTAGATGCGACAGGTGAATGGAGAGAAAGAGTGCGTTCTTACCCGGGGAGGCCTTACGGACATGGTCAGTGCCATACATTGGGCGGCCATGGTTGAAATAAGATTTACGGTTCGGAGTACTTCTTGCTCCGACTCTATAATGCCAACATTGACACTCCCGCCCTTCCCATATTATAATGACCCTATCAGATCATGTAACTGACGGAAGTGGGGGTACCCACAGGGAGCATGATCGCAGTGAGCCGACCGTCTGGGCGAAAAGGGCCCGAGGTTGGCCTTTTTCTATATGAGGGAGGAATGAAGATGAAGGAATTCGAATTAAAGTACGGCTGCAACCCGAATCAGCTTCCAGCAAAACTCTATATGAAAGATGGCAGTGACCTGCCTGTTACGATTTTAAATGGCCGTCCTGGCTACATCAATTTCCTGGATGCCCTAAATAGCTGGCAGCTCGTCAAGGAGCTTAGGGAAGCCACGGGGCTTCCAGCTGCGTCCTCCTTTAAGCATGTCAGTCCTGCCGGTGCCGCAGTGGCCCAACCGCTGACAGAAACGCTGCGCAAGGTCTATCGTCTTGAAGGCTATGAAATGTCGCCTCTTGCTTCTGCTTATGCTCGTGCCCGCGGTGCGGACCGGATGAGTTCGTTTGGCGATTTTGTGGCCCTTTCTGATGTGTGCGATGTGGCGACGGCAAAAGTCCTTCAGCACGAAGTCTCAGATGGCGTCATTGCTCCGGGCTACGATGATGAGGCCCTAGCCATCCTCAAAACAAAGAAAAAGGGACGCTATAATGTCATCCAGATCGACCCGAACTATGTGCCCCATGAAATGGAGACCAAAGAAGTCTTTGGTGTCACTTTTGAGCAGCGCCGCAATGCGGACCTCATTGGAAAGGACTGCCTGCAAAAAATCGTCACGAAGAACAAGGAACTTTCGGAAGGGGCCAGACGGGACCTTCTCATTGCCTTGATTACCCTCAAATATACCCAATCAAATTCTGTCTGCTACGTCAAGGACGGGCAGACCATCGGTGTCGGTGCCGGGCAGCAGTCCCGCGTCCACTGTACGCGCCTTGCTGGTGATAAGGCCGATAAATGGTGGCTTCGTCAGTCCCCGAAAGCGCTCAGCCTGCCCTTTAAACCTGATACGCCGAAACCGGTCCGGGATAATACCATCGATGTCTATCTTTCCGCCGATGACGATGACGTTCTTGCCGATGGAATCTGGCAAACGCTCTTTACGGAAAAGCCGGAACGCATGACGCAGGAAGAACGTAAGGCGTGGATTGCCCAGAACAAGGATGTTGCCTTGGGGTCTGATGCCTTCTTCCCCTTTGGCGATAATATAGAGCGTGCCCATCGCAGCGGCGTCCGCTATATCGCCCAAGCCGGCGGTTCCATCCGTGATGACCAGGTCATCGAAACGGCTGATAAGTATGGTATCGTCATGTGCTTTACGGGCCGCCGTCTGTTCCACCACTAAGGCGCGATGCGCGTTGACCGAAATGCCAGGCTCCTCACGTGAAGGCTGTGATACCCTTCCCGGAGGGGGGCCTTCTTTTTATTTTTTAGGAGCGTGTTTTATGGCTGTCAATGCCCTTTCGGGGGAGTGTTTGGAAAGGCCTTGTTTTGACGGACCGGCGAGCATTACGGCCGTTGCCGTCGGCAGCCAGATCATGCTAAGGTGGCCGTTGTCCTTAGAGGGCTATTGATTGGCCTTCTTCCCCGTATTGTGGACCTCATAGCAGCGCTGCCCGAAGCCGTCAGGGGGAAGAAACGCTATCTTTTTACCTGATTTTTAGTCCTTCCCCCTCATTACGGGCTGCAACCTTTTTGATGCCATCAAGACGGCCGCGCTCTTTGGCCTTTCTGTATTCTTTTTGAGGCAGGTCATGGCACTGCGTTTTGTGGGGGCTTTTCATCTCTGATGAAGCGGTCATTGCATTAGGCAGACCCTATCTAAAAGGATACCTCTTTGACACGATTTTTGAGGGGATCCATTTTTCTTTCAGCAGCTGCTTCTGTGCAGCAAAAAACCATCTATTCTTTTTTCGCAATCTCATCGCCATTGTCCTTGTGAGGATTCCTTTCGTCTATTTGGCATCCCAGGCTTTTCGCGATGGGTCTTGTGACTGCTTCGGGATCCCTTCTTTTTCTCCTCATCTGCTGCTTCCTGTCCCGCCACTTGGAAAAGGGGGGACGGGAAATTATAAAACTGAATATCAATTTGGATATTACGCAGCCCTCTTTCGGAAGTTCCTAAAGAATTTCTGGAAGAGGGCTGCTTTATTTGGGGAAGTGTGTTATAATAAATAACGAACAAGTGTTTATAAAGGAGGCAATCATGAAACCGCGCTATTATATCTGCATCGATCTCAAATCCTTTTATGCCTCCGTAGAGTGTGTGGACCGGGGCCTTGACCCCCTTGATACGTGTCTTGTCGTTGCCGATAAGAGCCGTTCGGATCGGACCATCTGCCTTGCCGTATCGCCGCCTCTCAAAAAACGGGGGGTTCCGGGTCGGCCCCGCCTGTTTGAAGTGATCCGCAAAGTCGATGAAATCAATGCCCTGCGCCGCAGCAAGGCGCCCCAGCGTTCTTTTCAGGGGGTGAGCCATTTTGATTCGCAGCTTAGGCGTCATCCGGAAAAAGCGCTTTCTTATATTGTCGCCATGCCGCGTATGCAGCGCTATATCGAAATGAGTCGGGACATCTACGGCATTTATCTGCGTTACATTGCTCCTCAGGACATCCATGTCTATTCCATTGATGAAGTCATGATTGATGCCACGCCGTACCTTTCGACGTATGGCATGACGCCCTATACCCTTGCAATGACCATGATCCGAGACGTTCTTCAAAAAACGGGCATTACGGCAACGGGCGGCATTGGAACGAATCTCTACCTCAGCAAGGTGGCCATGGATATCGTAGCAAAGGCCCTGAGGCCCGATCCCTATGGGGTACGCATTGCTTTTCTTGATGAGACCTCTTACCGCAGGACCTTGTGGGGCCATCAGCCCCTGACGGACTTTTGGCGCATTGGCCCCGGTTCAGCCCGGCGTCTTTCTGCTCATGGCCTTTACACCATGGGGGATATTGCCCGCCTCAGCCTTTCCGATGCTTCCCTTTTGTATGATTGGTTCGGCATCAATGCCGAGCTGCTCATTGACCATGCATGGGGGTGGGAATCCTGCCGTATGAGCGACATCAAGCGGTATATCCCAAAAGCCTCCAGCCTTGGCACAAGCCAGGTCCTGCCCAAGCCCTATTCACCGGAAAATGCCCGCATGATTGCATGGGAGATGACGGATGAACTCATCTTGGACCTTGCCCGCAAACGACTTGTGACCGATGAGGTGGCCCTTACCATTGGCTATGATGGGAGGCAGCCGCAGGGTCTTTCCCGGGACCTGCCGCCGTCAGGCCGCAGTCATGGTTCGGCCCGTCTTGCTGGATGGACCCATGCCGGACAGCCTATCATGGCGAGCGTGATGGCCCTTTATGACCGTATGGCCCATCCCTATCTGTGGGTGCGCCGGATGAGTGTCACCGCGGTCCACGTGCGCTCCCAAGACATTCAGGATCCCGTTTGGGAAGCCTCCCTTTTTGCCGAGCAAACGCCCCTTCTTGATGAAGATCCACGGGAAGCACGGCTTCAGGAAGCTGCCCTTGAGGTCCATCACCGATTTGGCCGCAATGCCCTTGTCAAGGGACGCAACTTATGCAAAGAGGCCATGACGATTACCCGTCATGGCCAGATTGGAGGTCATCATGCCTAATCCTTATGCTGCAATCTTGGACCATCCCTATCCTTTTGGGATTCCTCGGGCCCGCATGCCTCGGCTCCAGCGCGCGGCCCAGTTTGCGCCTTTTGACGCGTTGTCGGGCTTTACGGAAACCATCACGGAACGGGCCCGTTATACGGACCAAGACGCAGAGCTTGATGAAGCGCAGCGGGAACGGCTCGACCAAAAGACACGTCTTCTCATGGAACGAATAGGGGAGCGCCCCTATGTGACCCTTCATTATTTTGAACCCGACGAACGCAAGAACGGCGGCGTCTGCCGGACGGTGTCAGGCCGCCTTTATCGCATTGATTTATCAAGGCAGGCGTTTTACCTTGAAGGCAAGGCGCCAATTCCTGTCTCCCAGATCCGCGGCATCGAGTGAAAGCCTTAGAGCAGGGATGACTCCATGAGGAGCTTTAGGTAGTGCCGCATGGGCGCCATTTTGTGCTTGCTCACAGGCAGGACCGTACCATCTTGAAGAATCAGGGAGTCGGACTGCAGGCAGCTGATGAACTTTGTGTTTACGATGAAGCTTTTATGGATCCGTTCGAAGGGGAATCGGCGGAGCCGCGCCTGCAGGTTCTTGAGTGTATCCCGGCAGGCGTAGCTTTTTTGCGTTGTATGGATGAAAAGGGAGGACCGGTTGGCTTCAAAAAAGGTGATATCAGAAAGCCGAACCTGATACATACTTTGGTCCGATGAAAAGATAAAGAACCGGTTGCCCATATCGGGAGCATGATCCATAAGTGACTCAAGGACCATGCGCATTTGCTGCACAGTCATGGCTTGGGTATAGAACTGGAAGATGGGAACGTCGTACCCTTCAAGACATAAGGATTCGTTATCCGTCACGATGATAATGGGAACCCGCCGATCGTACTGGCGGATGCGCCGCGCAAGCGACAGATCGGGAAAGGGTGTGGAAAGGCTCTGGAGAATGATGAGTTGGAATTTTCCTTGATGGGATAGGCTGGTGAGGAGACTGGAAAATTTGGAGTAGCGATACAGATGCATGATTTCTGGCAGGGCGGAGAGGGAATTGAGCTGATCGCTGGTTTCATTGAGGTTTGCTCGCACGGAATCGAACAAGGCGACGGAAAACATAACAGACTTCCTTTCTGTAGAGAAGATACGTGATTTTACTGTCATCGTGTAGAAAAAAGAATGAAATAACACAAATGTAACAAAAATCACGATTATTAGTATAACATGATTCAGAAAATTTTCAAAATAAATGAGAACAAATAAAAGTACCTACAACAAAAACATATATAGAAATAAGTTGTGCAAATAGGAAAGTCAATCAGAAAAGTGTAATAAAAATAAAGAAATTCAGGAAGAAAAAAGATTCCTATAGTAAAAACCAGATTAAAGAGGGGAAAAATATTCCGAAAAAGGGCCAAGATAAAAAATAAGTCTGGTAATCGGACTCTGAAAAAGGCACCCCTTGCCACTTGGGAAAAGAGGCAGCATGCTGCGCTGAAAGGGGCTTCTTATGGCGGAGCGTTGGCAAATTTCATTTCTTGTTTGTCAGGAAGTCGAATGACTGAGGGATCCCTCAACTAAGCGTAAAATGTTTCTCGGTAGGGAAAAATAGTCCTTGCAAAATAAAGGG
>ERZ839947.1153-NODE-1153-length-27212-cov-5.203704_pt1 | contig 27212 bp, 17 predicted proteins | sample MGYA00519908_ERZ839947 | MGnify/ENA primary metagenome ERZ839947 (study PRJEB31850, sample SAMEA3708857) | human gut metagenome | biome: human gut; feature: human-associated habitat; material: faeces | place: China | collected 2014 ... | reverse complement strand
GCCGGTCAGTGAAGGAAAGCCTTAGCGGACCGGTCCAGGCGAACCGGTCTGATGGGATAAAACCCGGAATCGGAATAGAAAGAAAAAATAAACCTACAATTAAACGATAATATCCCGTCTGCTTATCGCCAAAAATCAAAGGGGCGGTACCCTGGGGGGCGATTTATCGAAGATGGGCTCGACTATCTTTCCGGAAGCCGCTTTGAATGGTATATTGATGACCGCTGGGGAGAACAAGTATTTAAAACGGATGAAATCGGTATCTACGGTGGTTGGGACGATTCGTTTAAGCAAACGAAATGTCGGTCCCGAGCTTATGTATGGGGAATATTCGTGGATGGAAAAGAAGTGGAACGGGGGGACACCGATGTTGATAAAAGTAGGAAACTTTTTTCTTGTAAATCTTTTCTGTGAAGGGAAAAAACACTAATTTAGGCGTCTCTTTGGGATTGAAATAAAGTAAAAACATAAAATATTGAATCTATGAAGTTTGTCGTATCAAGCAATACATTGCTGACCCGTTTGCAAGCGGTAAGTAAAGTGATCGGTGGAAAGCCCGTACAACCTATTCTGGATAATATCTTGTTGGTGGCTACCGAAGGTGTCTTATATGCAACAGCATCTGATAAAGAGACGACCATGGAAGCCCGGATAGAATTGGAAAGTCTGGAAGAAGAAGGTAAAATAACGATACCTGCCAAAATATTGCTGGATATTTTGAAGGAATTTCCCGAACAACCGTTGACATTCGAAATCAATACGGAGACCAATGAGGTGAAAATTATTTCCGAGAAGGGAGAGTTTTCTGTGCCGGGAGAAAGTGCCGAAGATTATCCGATACAGGCAGCACTCAACGATAGCAGCAACGACCTGACCTCTAAATGCGGTTTGATTCTGGAAGGAATTGTGAAGACGATATTTGCAACGGCCAACGACGATCTGCGTCCGGTTATGAACTGTATCCTGATCGAAATGAACGAAGATAATTTTACCTTTGTCGCTTCGGATGCTCACAAATTAGTTCGTTACAAACGGTTCGACGCCAAAAGTGAAAACGGACAGTTCTCTTTGATTTTACCGAAGAAACCGGCCTTGATGCTGAAGAATATTCTGCCGAAAGACGACTCGGAACTGAAGATCTCTTTTAACGATAAAATGGCTTGCTTCGTATTCGGTGATTATAAAATGACTTCTACTCTGGTCGAGGGACGTTTCCCGAATTATAATTCGGTTATCCCGCAGAATAACCCGAAAAAGATTATCATTGAAAAGAAAGAGCTTTACAATTCTTTACGCCGGGTGTCTGTCATGGCCAATCAGGCTAGTAATCTGGTGAAATTCGATGTTGCAGAAGGAAAAATCGTCATTTCAGCCCAGGATATGGATTATTCGATGTCGGGACACGAAACACTGACTTGTCAGTATGAAGGCGAGAACATCGCTATCGGTTTCAAATCGCCTTTCGTCCTTGAAATTCTCTCTAATATCGAATCTGAAAATGTGGTGCTGGAGTTATCCGATCCGACTCGTCCGGGATTGTTCCTGCCGTTTGAAAACGAGGACAACGATGAAGATTTGTTGATGCTGCTGATGCCGATGATGGTGTAACGGAAAGACTTATCCGATAGAATAGTAAAGGTAAAAATGAAAGATAAAGAGTCGTTTGATTGGTTTTTATAGTAAATCGAACGGCTCTTATGATTTATGGGTAGGAAAGTGTTGCTTGTCCTTGTCCTGCTACGGAAGAGATTATAAATTTTGAAGTATATGAAACTGAATTTAGCTAATCCCATCGTTTTTTTCGATCTGGAAACCACGGGAATCAATATTGCTAAAGACCGGATCGTGGAAATTTCGGTATTGAAAGTGTATCCGAACGGTAAGGAGGAACAAAAGACCATCCGGGTGAATCCGGGAATGCATATCCCCGAAGAAGCGTCTGCTATTCATGGCATTTACGATGAAGATGTGAAAGATGCTCCGATGTTCAAGCATATTGCCCGCGAATTGGCGCATTATATCGAAGGATGTGATTTGGGAGGATATAATTCGAATCGTTTCGATATCCCCTTATTGGCAGAAGAATTTTTGCGTGCGGAGGTGGATTTCGATATGAGTAAACGGAAGTTTGTAGATGTACAAACTATTTTCCACAAAATGGAACAGCGTACCCTGTCGGCTGCCTACCATTTTTATTGTGATAAATGTCTTGAAGATGCCCATACGGCTGCAGCCGACACGATGGCTACCTATGAGGTGCTGATGGCCCAGCTGGATAGATATGGGGAAAAGCTGGAAAATAATATCGATTTCTTAAGTAAGTTTTCTACCCAAAACAAGAACGTCGACTTTGCCGGTTTTATTATTTATGACGATAAAGGGGTAGAAGTGTTTAACTTCGGTAAGAATAAAGGAGTGCCTGTAGAGAAGGTGTTGAAAGAACAACAGGGATATTATGATTGGATGATCAAAAGTGATTTCCCACTTTATACCAAAAAGGTGTTGACTAAGATTAAACTGAGAAGTTCCGGGTTAGTAAAAGGGGTGTAGCTTCCTGTAGGAACGAAACCGGAAACGGGAGATATGGGTGAACTGGTAAGGAAGGAATTAAAAAGTTTTTTTGCCTCGCTGTCAGGCTATGTGGTGTTGGTGTTTTTTCTGCTTGCTAATGGTCTGTTTTTGTGGATCATTCCGGGAGGATATCATATTCCGGCAAGTGGCCTGGCCGACATGCAGGCTTTTTTTACCCTTGCTCCGCTTTTGTACCTTTTTCTGGTTCCTGCTCTTTGTATGCGCCTATTTGCAGAAGAAAGGCGTACCGGTACGCTGGAGTTACTGCTTACCCGCCCGCTAACTACCTGGCAGATTGTCGGAGCAAAATATCTGGCCGGATTTCTGTTGGTGCTCTTTTCGATATTACCTACCCTCGTTTATCCGGTCAGTTTATGGTTTTTAGCCCAGCCGGTCGGACATATCGATGTGGGAGGAATTATAGGTTCGTATATCGGGTTGATTTTCTTATCCGGCATATATGTGGCTGCCGGGGTTTGGGCTTCGGCTTTGACCGAAAATCAGATTATTGCTTTTCTCTACACCCTGGTGGTGGCTTTTTTGTTGTATACCGGTCTCGACTTTATAGCCGGTATTCCTTTGTTTGAAGATTATCAGACTTCGATTCAGTTTTGGGGAATTCATTTTCATTATGAGCCCATGTCGCGGGGGGTCATCGCTTTTAGCGATGTCGTTTATTTTGTCTCCTTCGTTTTTCTTTTTCTGTGGGCTACCGTACGGCGGTTTCACGGAATACGGTTAGGCGGGGGCTATGTTATAATAGCTTTTGTGGTTTTGAATCTGGCTTGTACCCGGGTTTACCTGAGGGCGGATATTACCGATGATAAGCGTTATACGCTTTCCGAATCCACCTGTTCGTTGCTCCGGGGAATCGACCGGGGAGTCAGTGTAGATATTTTTTTGGGTGGAAAATTACCTGCCGGTTTGCAAAAATTGCAATATGCATTGACCAGAAATCTCGAAGAATTCCGCCGGCTTTCGGGAAATAATTTCCGTTATCAGCTGATCGATCCTACGGAAATACAGGATCCTGAAGAGAAAAAGGCTTTAGTAAAATACCTGGCAGAACGGGGAATCCTGCCGATAAATCTGAATCGCAGAAGTGAAGACGAGACTTTATCCCAGCAGATCATTTTTCCCGGATTAATCATTTACGATCAGGAAACTGAAGTAAGTGTCAATTTATTACAGAATGTGCCCGGAAATAGTGCCGACGAGAATATCAACCATTCTATCGAGGCATTGGAATATGAATTGACAAAAGCGATTCGGTTACTGATACAGAAACAAAAAAAAGTAGTCGGTTTTTTGGTAGGACAGGGCGAATTGACTTATCCGGAAGTGATGGATATGGCGAAGACACTTTCCTATTATTATCAGGTCGATCTGGTGAGTTGTGATAGCCTGGCGACCGACTTGAAACGCTATGCTGCTTTGATTATCGCTAAACCGACGAAAGATTTTTCTGAGCGGGATAAATACGTTATCGATCAGTATCTTATGCATGGTGGACGGTTACTATGGTGCTTGGACGAAGTGGATGTATATCACGAAGTGTTGAAAAATCAGGAGACTGTACCTGCTGTTTATCGGCCTTTGAATGTGGAAGATATGTTGTTCCGCTATGGGGTAAGGATAAATCCTGATCTGGTATTGGATGGAAATTGTGTGCTGATTCCTGTGATTACCGGGATGAACGGGACGACTCCCGACTATAGTCCGGGTTGCTGGTATTATTCGCCCTTATTACTCGCCCGCGGACAACATCCGGTAACGGCCGGATTGCAACCGGTACGGGTGGATTATGCCAACAGTATCGATACGGTGGGAAAAAACGATGGACTGAAAAAGACCGTATTGTTGTCCACTTCCTCTTATGCGGCTGTTATGAAAACTCCTTGCCCTGTATCGTTGTCGATAACCGAGGAGAAGATGACTCCCGATCGGTTCAATCGTCGGTTTGTACCGGTAGCAGTAGCTGTCGAGGGAAATTTTACTTCTCTGTTCCAGTACCGGAATCGGGAAGAAGTGGCGGGACAGCCTTTTAAAGCACAGAGCGGTTATAGTCGGGTGATCGTAGTAGCTGACGGGGAGGTGATCCGTAATCAGGTGAGAGGGGTGGGGGAAAATGCCCGGATCGTACCCTTGGGCTATGATGAGTATAGCGGACAGATGTACGGAAACCGTGATTTTATTCTCAATTGTGTCAATTGGTTGTGTGATGATGAGGGATGGATGCAGCTGAGAGGACGGAATTTGTCCTTATATCTATTGGATAAAACCCGGCTGAAAGCGGAACGTACTTCGTGGGAAATGCTGAATTTATTATTCCCTATATTTATCGTCGCTGTTGGGGGAGGAATCTTTGCCTGGGGAAGAAAATCAAGAAACCGGAAGAGGGGTTCTACCCGTTTTAACGATTTAAGATAGAAATTTCCGATGACTTCTATTCAACTTTTTTTAGTGAAAACCGTATAAAAGAACAAATGAGGTTTTTACTGGTTTTTCCCATAAAAAATATTTTTTAACTTAATAGGGGAGGGTTTGGCTTATCTTTTGATAGAAGAGAGGCGTCTTTGTGAATGAATTTAAAAAAAAGAAAATAAATCGAGAATCATGAAATTGAGATTATTTATTTTGTCGGGTTTGTGTGCTTGGATCGGTGTTTCCTGTGGAGGAAAAAAAGAAAATACCGGCCAGGAAAGTATTCGTCCGGTACGGGTGGTAAAAGTAGAATCACTGGGAGCTATGCAAAAAATGTATACCGGAGTGGTACAGGCTGAAGAATACAGTAAACTGGCATTTAAGGTTTCCGGGCCGTTGGTTGAAATGAATGTGGATGCAGGACAGAAGGTGAAGAAGGGGACAGTCATCGCTGCTGTCGATCCTTTGGATTATAATTTGCAATTCGAAGCCAATAAGGCGGCTTATGTCACCTCCAAATTGCAAATGGAACGAAATAAGAAGTTGTTGGCGATGCAGGCGATCTCTAAACAGGATTATGAAATAGCCGAAGCGAACTATGTAAAAGCCAAATCGGCCTACGAGACTTCGCAGAATACATTGGCCGATACAAAATTGAGAGCACCGTTCGACGGTTTTGTAGAACAGAAATATGTTGAAAATTATCAAAAAGTGCAGCCGGGAGAATCGATTATAAAATTGGTGAATCCGGATAAATTGGAAGTCGGTTTTATCCTTCCCGAGACTAATGTCAGGTTGACCCGTGAAAAAATGCAAGTGGCGGTCGAATTCGATACTTACAAAGGCAAATGGTTTAAGGCAGAGGTGAAAGAATTTGTGGATGCTTCTCCCGACGGGAGTGGGATACCTGTGCGACTGGCCATTACCGACAAGAGCTTTAACCGCGATGTGTATAATATTTATCCGGGTTTCTCTTGTAAAGTGATCCTGAGTATCGATAATGAGACCGGAAAAGGCTATACTGTGCCGTTAAGTGCTGTATTTAAAGATTTAAAAACTGACGAAACTTCGGTTTGGTTGTATCATACAGCCGATGAGACGGTCAAAAGACAAAAAGTCACTACCGAGCAATTGTTGGGGACAGATCGTGTTTTGGTGACCGAAGGATTGGAAGCCGACGATATTATCGTGGTTGCAGGAGTGAATTATATCGTTAATGGACAGAAAGTTGCCGTTATTGAAAATTAGAAATTAAAATTGAAACCATATTGATATGAATATAGCAAAGTATTCATTGGATAATCCGAAGGTCATCTACTTTTTTCTCTTCGTCATGTTGATCGGAGGGGTGATTTCTTTCGGTTCGCTGGGGAAAAAAGAAGATTCGCCTTTTGTGATTAAGACAGCCGTATTGATTACTCAGTATCCGGGAGCTTCTCCGAAGGAAGTGGAACAACTGATCACAGAGCCGATTGAAAGGGAGATTCAGTCTATGCGGCGTGTCTATAAGATCAAATCCGATTCATATTACGGTATGTCGAAGATCAATATCGAATTGAGTCCCGCAACTCCGCCCGAAGAAATGCCGCAAATGTGGGATGAACTCCGGCGTAAGGTATTGAATGTTCAGTCGCAATTGCCTCAAGGGGCATCCGATATTAAAGTTTCCGATGATTTTGGAGATGTTTTCGGTATCTATTTCTCTCTGACAGCCGACGAAGGATTTAGCTATCATGACCTGAGGGAATGGGGACAACGGCTGAAAACCGAGTTGGTTACGATCGAAGGTGTGCAGAAGGTGGCCCTGTTCGGAGAACAGACCGAGGTGGTCAATGTTTTTATTTCTATGTCGAAACTGGCCAATTCGGGGATCAACCTGAATTCGTTGATGCAGACCATTAAATCACAGAATTCGTTGATCAATACCGGAGAAAAGAGAGCAGGAAATATCCAGCTCAAGATTCTGGCTGAAGGAACGTACAAGAATCTGACCGATATCAAAAATCAGTTGATTTCTACCGAGACCGGGCAACAAATCCGTTTAGGAGATATTGCTGTGATTGAAAAAGGATATATGGAACCGCCCAGTACCCTGATCCGGGTAAATGGCAGGAAAGGGATCGGTATCGGAGTTTCTACGGCACCCGACTATGATGTGGTGAAGGCCGGAGAGGCTGTGCGGTTGAAGTTGGCACAACTGGAAGAACAAATGCCGGTAGGGATCGAAATGGTGACGCTGTACCCCGAGGATCAGATCGCCCGGGAGGCGAACAACGGCTTTATCCTGAATCTGATCGAGTCGGTGGTGATCGTGATTTTTATCATTCTTATCGTCATGGGAGTCCGGGCCGGTATTCTGATCGGTAGTTCGTTGATATTTTGTATCGGAGGAACACTGTTGATCATGCAGTTTATGGGAGTAGGATTGAATAGAACTTCCTTGGCTGCTTTTATTATAGCCATGGGGATGTTGGTGGATAATGCTATCGTGGTCACCGATAATGCACAAATAGCGATCAAGCGGGGAATACGCCGCCGGCAAGCCTTGATAGACGGGGCTACTACGCCTCAATGGGGATTGCTGGGGGCTACGATGATCGCCGTATTCTCTTTTCTGCCTTTATATCTGGCGCAATCTTCCGTAGCGGAAATGATCAAACCTTTGTTTATTGTGTTGGCCGTTTCTTTGTTACTTAGTTGGGTGCTGGCGTTGGCTCAGACAACTGTTTTCGGAAATTTCATTTTGAAAGAAGGTTCCGGTGAGACTGGAAAAGATCCGTACGATACTCCTTTTTACCATAAATTCGGTAAATTCCTGCGTTTGCTGATCCGCTTCAAGGGGACGACGATGTTAGTGATGGTGGGGTTATTTATGCTGGCGATGACGATTATGGGGTTGATGCCCCAGAATTTCTTCCCTAATATGGATAAACCCTATTTAAGGGCCGATTGCTTTTTACCTGAAGGATACAGTATCCGGGAGACAGAAAAAGAAATGGGAAAGATCGAAGAGTTTTTGTTACAACAGGAAGAAGTCGTGAATGTATCGGCTACATACGGAAGCTCACCACTTCGTTACTATCTGGCCAGTACTTCTTTCGGTCCGAAATCTAATTTCGGTAATTTCCTGGTCGAAGTAAAAGATAAAAAATATACGGCTCAGGTAGAAGAACGCCTGAATAAATATGTCCGTGAAAACTATCCGGATATCCTGATCCGTTCCTCTTTATTTAAGCTTTCGCCGGCAGTGGAAGCGAATATTGAATTCGGTTTTATCGGAGAGAATATCGATACGCTTACGATGTTGACGGAGAAGGCAATGAGTATCATGCACGAATGTGATATGGTTACCGATATCAAAAATAGCTGGGGAAATAAAGTACCTGTCTGGGAGCCGGCTTATTCGCAGGAACGGGGACAACGGCTGGGGATTACCCGGCAGGCAGTGGCCTATGCCCTGAAAATTGCAACCAACGGTTTGCCTTTGGGCGATTATCGGGAGAAGGATTTGTTTATGCCTATTTTGCTGAAAGAGGAAAATATCGAATCGTCAAATATCGATAATATGAAGACCTTACCTGTATTTTCCCAGTCGGGATATGCCGTCCCTTTGGCTCAGGTGGTGGACAGCTTTGCCTTCGGATATAATTACAACGTAATTAAGCGTTATAACCGCGATAAGGTGATGATGGCACAATGTGACTCCAAACGTGGAGCCAATACGATGGCAGCTTTTGCGCAGGTAAAAAAAGCGATTACCGAGGGTATGGATATCCCTCAGGGTTACCGGATGCAGGTCTTCGGGGAAAATGAAACTCAGGAAGAGTCGAATTCGGCTATGGCTGCCAATTTACCGTTGACCTTTATCCTGATGTTCATCGTGTTGTTGTTTTTGTTTAAAACTTATCGTAAACCGACGATCATTTTGTTGATGGTGCCCCTGATCTTTATCGGAGTTGTCTTCGGATTGGCTGTAACCGGGAAAATGCTCGATTTCTTTGCAATCCTGGGGGTATTGGGGTTGATCGGTATGAATATCAAGAATGCTATTGTGCTGGTAGACCAGATCGGTATTGAAGAAGAGAAAGGTACTCCCCGGCTGGAAGCTATTATCGAAGCTACAAAGTCGAGAATTGTGCCGGTAGCGATGGCTTCGGGGACGACGATACTCGGTATGCTGCCTTTGCTGTTCGATGCTATGTTCGGCGGAATGGCCGCTTGTATCATGGGAGGATTATTGGTGGCCAGTCTGTTGACTATTTTTGTTTTACCTGTTACCTATAGTTTGTTGTTCCGGGTGAAAGTGACAGATACCCCTGAGGTAAGAATGAATGAGGAATAATAAAAAGAATGGATAAAAATAAACGGAATGAAAAAAATATATTTAATCGTCGGAGCAATGCTTTGGGGTGGAATAGTTGACGCCCAGACGTTGTCGGTGGAACAATACCGGCAAAAGGTGTTGGAATATAATCAGGATATCCAAAAGTCCCAACAGGCTGTAAACGGGGCTTTATATTCCCTGAAAGGAATTAGAACGGGCTTTTTTCCGAAATTGGATATTACCGGAAACTATTCCTATCAGTTGGAGAAGGTGGAGTTCTTGCCCGGAACCGACCTGAAACACGATAATTATGGAGTAGAAGCCGGATTGGTACAGAATGTCTATTCCGGGAGCGCTGTCCGGAAACAATATGATGTAGCTAAATTGCAACATGCTATTGCTCAGTTGTCGGTAGAACATACAGTGGATAACATGATTTATGCCGCCGATGTCAGCTATTGGTCGGTGGCCGCAAACCGCAATCTGTATGAGCTTTCAGAACAATTCGTTCAGATTGTAAGGGAATTGTATGAGATTGTAAATAAACGGTTTGAAGAAGGAGCTATCAGTAAAACAGATGTATTGATGGTGCAGAATCGTTTGAAAGAAGCTGAACTACAATTGAATACGAATTCGACGAATTATAAGACAGCACTGCAATCTTTGAATATTATGATGGGAGTGGAGCCGGATGCTGCTGTAGTTTTGACCGATTCTATTCAAAAAGTGCTTTGGGTTCCTAAGCAGGAAGGGTTGAATAAGGCCCTGGAAAGAAGAGCCGACTATCAATCTGCCATTATGGGGATAGAGATGGCGAAATTGCAGACCGATATGGCCCGTTCGAAGTATTTGCCCCAATTGGCTGTCGGTATAAAAGAAAAATACGGAACGACTTTGTTGAATGTGGACGGAAAGGCTCAATGGGCGACTACGGCTTATGCACAAATCAATATACCGGTGTTCCATTGGGGAGAAATGCGGCAGAATGTGAGATTGAGCCGGACTCAGGAATGGACCAAAGAACTGGAAAGAAGCCAGCTCAAGGACCAGGTAAGTAAAGAGCTGAATAATGCCTGGGTGAATGTGATCGAAATATCCAAAAAGCTGGAGATCGTATATTCTTCTCTCGATATAGCAAAGGACAACCTGACGTTGAATACGTTTAGTTATAATGAAGGGAAACTGCCGATTATCGATGTGTTGTCGGCCCAGGTGAGCTGGTTACAGGCGTATACCAATGTGGTTTCTGTCAACTATCAATATAAAGTAGCCTTGGCCGAGTATGCCAAAGCTTTGGGGGGAACGGACCGTTGAGTCTGTCAGGAATAACGGCGCGGATACCGGAAGACGATAGCCGATAGGGCACATATCCCGATCAGCATCGGATAGTACAGGTATTGAATGATGGAAAGCGGGGAGATGGAGGCCAGACCTGCAGCGATCAGCATTTGAGCTCCATAGGGTATGATTCCCTGGATAAAACAAGAAAATGTATCTAATATGCTGGCAGATTTGCGGCAGTCGATGCCGAATCTGTCAGCTATATTTTTAGCTATAGGACCGATGGTGATGACAGCGATCGTGTTGTTGGCCGTACAAAGATTGGCCAGACAGACTAAACCGGCGATACTCAGCTCTCCGGCACGTTTGGAATTGACATGTCGGGTGAGTTTGACGATGATGTAATCGATCCCTCCGTTGTATCGGATCATTTCGAGCATACCTCCGGCCAATAAAGTGATAATGATCAATTCCCCCATGCCTGTGATACCTGCTCCCATAGCACCGAACCAGCCGAACAAATCGAAACCGGAAGAGAGTATACCGATAAGCCCGGAAGTTAATATCCCCAGAAATAATACGAGCATGACATTTATGCCGGCTAAAGCAGTTGCGAGAACGATGAGATAAGGGATAACCTTGATCCATTCGACGGCTTCGATCTGCGTGGGGGTATGGATGTGCATGCCGGCAAAGACATAATAAAAGAGCAATAGGATGGCTGCCGGCATGACAATTAAACTATTGACCTTGAATTTATCTCTCATTTCACACCCTTGAGTTTTGGTGGCTGCAATGGTAGTGTCAGAGATAAACGAAAGATTATCTCCGAAGAAGGCCCCTCCGACGACAATAGCTACCATATAGGCTAGTTCTACACCGGTTTTATCGGCGATTCCTATAGCAACAGGAGTGAGGGCTACGATCGTTCCGACGGAGGTCCCGACCGATAAAGAAATAAAACAAGCGGCGATAAAGATACCGGCCAAAAGCAGGTTGTCCGGAAGAATGTGTAAAGTCAGATTGACCGTGGCGTCTATGGCTCCCATCGCTTTGGCCGATTGGGCGAAGGCTCCCGCCAGAATAAATATCCAGATCATCAAAAGGATATTTTTATCCGAAGCACCTCCGGAGAAATGAGCAATCCTTTCACTCAGACCGAGATGACGGGTCATGGCGATAGCTGCGATGGAAGAGATCACGAAAGCGACAGTGATCGGTACTTTATAAAAATCATTGGCGATAAGAGAAGTGACCAGGTAGACTCCCAGAAATATAAATAAAGGACTTAAAGCCAGTAAAGAAGGTTGCTGCGTGTATTGCTTCATGTATTTTTATATTTTCAGCGTGCAAAGTTAACGGATTAATTGAAAAATCAATTCGAAATATCGTTATCGGAATGTGCCTGACCACTTTTGTGAGAATCCGTGTTTTTAGCAGCAATATAAAATCCCTTGCCAGGGGTCCATTCCACGCAGAAGAGCGAATCGATATCTTCGTATCCCAGTTTTTTAATTGAGCCAGTAGCCAGGTTTCCTTTTTTCCGGCATTATCCAGTGAATTTTGCAGGATCGATCCATTATTGACAAAAAGATAAGATTCGGAAATATTTCGTTTCAGTGAAACGGTGAGCTTGCCGTTTGTCTCGAAGCGGGCATCGTCTACATCGAACATCGAGAATATACCCACTTCCCGCAACATGGTCCGGAATTGTTCCATTTCCAGACCGTTACGTTTGAATTCTTTGAGATTGATTTGTCCGTTCCTGACGATCATAACCGTATCTCCTTTGACTAAACGCCTGATCAGACTGAAACGCAGCAAGTAGCGGATAGTCATATTGACGATTGTCCAGGTTCCGAGCGCAAAGATCATATACCATACCGACAAGTCCGGATTATAAATCACGCCTCCGATCAGAGCTCCTAAAACAAATGCATTGACCGAGTCGAGGGGAGTGAGCTGGGCCATTTGTGTCTTGCCTGAGATGCGGAGAAAAAAGATCACTCCGGACATACCGATGATGATTTTGATAATAATGCTGAGGATCATAATATACCTTAATTTCATTCTGAATTAGGAGAATTACGCTTTTGCAAAAGCTTTGTTACAAATTCCCGAATTTTTAGCCGATACAGAAAGCAACCAAAAATAGATTTATTCCGTTAGTAGGTTAATAAATGAAGTTGATTAATTAAAATTTATTGGAATGAAGAAAAATATTTCAACTTGGCAGTTGGCCTTGATGACGGCAGCTGCAGTGATTAGTTTGAGAGGATTGCCGATGATGGCTCAGGAGGAGCTGACGATGTTTTTTTACATTTTCTTTGCTACTTTCCTGTTCCTGATACCGGCGGCTTTGGTCGCTGCCGAATTAGGTAGCGCTTTTGCCGACCGGGGTGGTGGAGTATATACTTGGGTGAAAGAAGCCTTTAACCGGAAAATGGGATTTACGGCGATTTTTTTGCAATGGATTCAGAATGTAGTCTGGTATCCGACAGTACTTGGATTTGCAGCCGCCTCTATCGCATATATGATCGGAAAACCCGACTTGTCGCAGAATGGCTGGTTTGTAGGGTTGTTTTCTATTGCTATGTATTGGCTGGCTACCTGGTTGACCTTTAAGGGCACCTCGATTATTTCCCGGATTACCAGCCAGGGATTTTTATTAGGAACCGTATTACCCGGAGTGGTCATTATCGTTATGGCGATTATTTGGATTGCAGGAGGTAATCCGATTGCTTTCGAACATGTCCCGGATACGGTTACTCAAGTGGTCAACGTAAATGCCGGGCATGTACATCCGCGTTTTTTCCCTCATATGACGGGGATCAGTGATATCGCTTTTTTGGCGGGTATTTTACTGTTGTTTGCCGGAGTCGAGGTACATGCCGTACATGTCCGGGAAATGAAAGAACCTCAAAAACAATTTCCTGCTGCCATGTTTTTAGCTGCCTTGATTTCTTTTGCCTTGTTCACTTTAGGCTCTCTGGCAGTAGCGATAGTTACTCCTTATGATCAGATCAACTTACAAGCCGGATTGTTCGTCAGTTTTCAGCAATTGTTCAGTCATTATCATATCGGGTGGTTGACTAATGTGATGGGATTGTTAGCGGCTTTCGGAGCTTTGGCCGGGGTTATGTCATGGATTTCCGGCCCTAGCCGTGGATTATTATGGACGGCTAACGATGGACAATTGCCTGATTTCCTGAAAAAAACCAATCGGAATGGGGTACAGACTCATATCCTTTTTATTCAGGGAGCTATTGTATCGGTTTTATCTTCCCTGTATATCATTATGGATGATGTCAGTGTGGCTTTCTTTTTGTTGAGTGCTTTGACGATCGGACTTTACCTCGTTATGTATATGATGATGTATGCTTCAGGAATAAAATTGCGGTATACTCAACCTGATCTGAAAAGAAGTTATAAAGTGCCCGGAGGTAAGATGGGCATGTGGCTGATTGCGGGAGTCGGTTTTCTGGCTGTCGCCTTTTCATTTATCGTTACCTTTTTTCCACCTTCGCAGTTGCCGGTCGGTAGTCCTGCCTTTTATACGGGGTTAGTAATTGTCGGTACGGTAGTATTTGTGGGCATTCCGATCCTTATCAGCACGGTTATGGCCAGGAGAAATCGGAAAGGACAGTAATATTTACGGTTTTACCAACCGAGCAATTTGAGGATAAGTAGTGTGTATTCCTTTCCGAGTATTTCCCGTAACCGTCTGTATGCACTTTTTTTCATTGATTTGACGGTGTTGACAGAGATATGCAGAAGATCTGCGATTTCAGTATTATTGTTGCCCTCCAAACCGAGCTGGATAATTTCCCGGGTTTGCGGGGGCAATTGGCTGATGGCGAAACTGAGTAAACGGAGTGTTTCCTGATAAGTAATTTCGTGAAGACAATTTTGCTCTTCTTCCTCTTCCCGTTGTGAAATATATTTTTGTGCGATCTGGGAATGTCGCAAATGATTAAGACAAAGGTTGTGTGCAGTCGTATAAGCGAAAGATTTGGCTTTTTCGATGGCGTAAAAATTTTCTCTCTTCTCGTATAAACGGACAAAAACATTCTGAGCTATATCCTGAGCTACAGGCTCTTCTCTTACATATTTTAAGGAGAAGAGATAGACAGGTTCATAGTAAGTATTGAAAAATAATTCAAATCTTTTATTGTTTAGAAGCATTTTATTTGCCGGTCGTTTATACTGATATTCGGAAACAAAAGTAATTTTTTTTTTTCAGATGCGCACACCCACTTGTTGATTTTAAGTGTTTCAGTATAAAATACACATAGAAATGAGAGGGTTTGAAAATAGGTATGAACTTGCACATTTGATTAGCTGCCGGCTTATGGGGACTATTACTCCGGAAGAAGAGGAACGGTTTCAGAAGTGGTGGAAAGAATCGGAATCCCATGAAAAAGAATATGAGATTATATGTAAGCGTCTGATTGTTGATTTACGGAGAACGGAGCATCCGGATTTGCATAAAGCCTGGAAAGGAGTGTGGAGCAAACTTCCCCGTACGAGGAGGCTATTCTGGTCCTGGCATTCGGGGGCTGCTGTTTGTGCCGGAGTGATTTTGCTCCTGGGATTGGGGTGGATATTTCTACCGGCTGATGATTTGAATATATCTCGGTCGGGGAATGACCGGTGTGCGGGGACTGTGTTGATTCTCGGTAATGGAGAATTAATTGATTTGGGAAAGAGACAGGAAAGGGTGGTCGATGCTGGAAAGGGAACGAAAATCAGGATAGGGGAGAACGTGGTGAGTTACCAGACAGGAGAACAAGAAGAAGCTCCGATACAGGAAATGAATACGGTACGGGTCCCCCGGGGAAGTGAATACCGGCTGATACTGTCGGATGGAACGAAAGTATGGCTGAATGCTGAGTCGCAGCTGATTTATCCGGTCCGTTTCACAGGAGAAAACCGGGAAGTAATCATGAAAGGGGAGGCATGTTTTGAAGTGGCGAAAAAAGAAAAACAGCCGTTTGTCGTGAAAGTGGATGAAATAGAAGTGTTAGTGACGGGGACTTTATTCAATGTGGAGGCTTATCCCGAAACTAAAGAGGTAAAGATGACTTTGGTCGAAGGGCGGGTCGAGGTGAAGACAGAAGAGCACCGGCAACTGTTGAGCCCGGATGAACAGGCTCTTGTAGATAAGCAGGAAGGACAAATCCGGGTGAGAAAAGTGGTTGCTGAAGAGTATATCGGCTGGACCAGGGGAGAATTCCGTTTTACGCGGACGAGGCTGGAAGAGGTGATGACGAGGTTGGCACGTTGGTATGATGTAGAGGTATTTTTTGCAGTCCCGGACTTGAAGAATGCCCGTTTTACGCTGAATTTGGAACGCTATGACAATATAAATAAAATATTGTCGAAGATTGAAAAGACGGGACGCGTGCATTTCCGTATTCAGGGACAGTGTATTATTGTGGAATAATAAAAACAGCGGAGTATAGTGGCATATACCCCGCCTTTAGTTATAAAACCCTTGCTCTACCGACATAGAGCAAAAAATTGTTATAAACTCTAATTACAAAAGTATGGAAAAAAAGTCAAGAACAGGTGATTCCGTGTTCCTTAAATTACCACGGATGTTTTTAATCATGAAAACGGTATTTATCTCATTGGTGTGTACATTGAATGTACAGGCTAATGTGTTTTCCCAACACACGAAGTTCGATATTGCGATGAAAAATGTTACGGTATCGGAGGTTTTGTGTTATTTAGAAGAAATCAGCAAATACCGTTTTGTGTATGACAGCGATGCAATTGATCGCATGCAGCGGGTGGATGTAGAGATGAAGGGAACGAAGTTGGAAACAGTGTTGGAAAGTATATTCGTGAAAAGTGGTTTTTCATTTGTCATAGAGGATGGGGTGGTGATCATCCGCGAGGCTGGAAAGAAACAGATAACGGCTGGAATACTCCCGCAATCCCGGAAAATTACCGGTCGGGTAAGGGATCATGGAGGCAATCCTTTGCCTGGAGTGACCGTGGTTTTAAAAGGTACCTCTGTCGGAGTAGTGACGGATGTGGACGGTCACTTTAAAATGGATCTGCCAGCCGATCATGAAACTGTGCTGGTGTTTTCATTTGTCGGGATGAAAACTCAGGAAGTGTACTATAAAGGGGAAAAAGAATTGAATGTAGTGATGGAAGAAGATGTGAAGCAAATGGACGAGGTAGTTGTGACCGGAATCTTCTCTAAATCGAAAGAAAGCTATACTGGTGCTGTGTCGGTGATTACGGAAAAGGAATTGAAAAGTTTCGGTAACCGGAATATCCTGACAACGCTTCGGAATATCGATCCTTCTTTCAATATCCTGGAAAGTAACGAATGGGGTTCTAACCCGAACCGTCTGCCGGAAGTGCAGATCCGCGGAGCAGCCAACATGCCGGACGTCGACCAGCTACAAAGCGATACGAAGGCGGAACTGAACACTCCTTTGATCATCATGGACGGTTTTGAAATCACTTTGGAACGGATGATGGACCTGGACGACAGTGAGGTGGAGACGATCACCCTGCTGAAAGACGCTTCGGCAACCGCCATATACGGTAGCCGTGGTGCGAACGGAGTGATTGTCATTACAACGAAAGAGCCGGAACCCGGAAAGTTGCGGTTTTCCTATACGGGAAGTTTAAATCTTGAAGTGCCGGATTTGAGCGATTATGATGTGCTGAATGCCAGGGAAAAGCTGGATCTGGAACTCCGGTCCGGATATTATGACAATGTAAGGGCTGAAAAAGAAGTGGCTTTGAAGCAAAAATACAATGAAATTCTGCAACAGGTGGAGCGGGGAGTGAATACCTACTGGCTGTCGAAGCCTCTGCGTGTCGGCATTGGGCATCGTCACAACATCAAACTGGAGGGAGGTGACCCGAGTTTCCGCTATTCGGCAACTGCCCAGTATAACGATGTGGCAGGGGTGATGAAAGAGTCTTTCCGCCGGACCTTCAACGGAGGGATCAATCTCTCCTACAAGACTTCCGAACTGATATTCAGAAATCAGCTGACGATCAGTTTGAACAAGGCCCAGGAGTCGCCTTACGGGACTTTTGATGAGTATGTAAAACTGAATCCTTATTGGACGGCAACAGATGAAAACGGCAACATAAAACGTTTTTTCGACGAAGATTACGAGTATTGGGGAGGAAGTTATCCGGCCAATCCGTTGTACAACGCTACTTTGAATACAAAAGAAACGAGCGATTATACCAATATCACCAATAACTTTTCAATGGAATGGAAACCGATACAGGAATTTACTTTGCGAGGCACATTCGGTATCTATACCCAAACAAGCAATACAGACAACTACCTGCCGCCGGAGCACACTTCATTTGCCGATTACACGGATGAGAACTATTTCAGACGCGGTTCTTACGATTATAGTACGAACAAATCTTCGCGTTACAATTTTTCATTAACGGCCAACTATTCGAAAGTGTTTGCGGAAAAGCACATGGTTTATGCGGGTTTGAATATGGATTTGGAGGATCAGAGATCACGGGGTTATAGTTTTTCTGTGGAAGGATTCCCGAGCGGATCGCTTGATTTTCTGTCGGTAGCCATGCAATATAAGGAAAACGGTAAGCCGGGTGGCAGCGAATCCAAGAGTCGGCGTGTCGGTTTTGTCGGCAATGCCAGCTATTCTTTCGAGGACCGCTATTTCGTGGATGCTTCGTTCCGGACGGATGGTTCTTCCCTGTACGGCTCCGACAGACGTTTCGCTCCTTTCTGGTCTGCAGGTATTGGATGGAACATCCACCGGGAAGGTTTCATGAGCGATGTTGACTGGATAAACCGGTTGAAAATAAGGGCTTCTGTCGGAGAAACCGGTTCGAATAACTTCAGTTCTTACGAAGCGATGGCTACTTATGCCTATTCTTTAAGCGATCGTTATTACAACTGGATGGGAGCGAATATGAAGGCTCTGGCCAATCCTGATCTGGAATGGCAGAAAACCATGAAATACAATGCCGGTATCGAAGTGAATATGCTCAACAATCGCCTGAGCATGATCTGCGACCTGTATCTTGAACGGACGAATGGACTGATGTCTTCCTTGGAACTGCCTCCTTCTAATGGATTTTCCAGCTATAAGGCCAACATCGGGAAATTGGAAAACAAAGGATTTGAGTTGAAAGTGACGGGTTACCTGCTGCGCGATACGGAACGAGAACTGATCTGGTCGGTAACGGGTTCTTTGGTGCGGAACAAAGACAAGATCATTGAACTTTCGGAGGCGATGAAAGAGGCCAATGCTACCTTACTGGAAACAGGAGGAGCCACGCCTAACAAGATATGGCAGGAGGGAGACTCGCAGAATGCCATCTATGCTGTTCGTTCACTTGGCATAGACCCCAGCAACGGCCGGGAACTTTTCCTGAAAAAGAACGGGGAAGTCACCTATACATGGGACGCCAACGACCGGGTATTTTGCGGAGTGGATCAGCCGGATTATCGGGGAAATATCAATACGATGTTCATGTGGAAGGATTTGTCGGTCAATCTGTCATTCGGTTATGAGTGGGGCGGTCAGCAGTACAATTCGACCTTGATTAGCCGTGTGGAAAATGCCGACAAGAAATACAACGTAGACCGGCGGGTGTACGAAGACCGCTGGAAAGAACCCGGTGACCGGACTTTCTTCAAAGGAATCAACGAGACTACCGCCACCCAGGCCACGTCGAGATTCGTACAGGATGAAGCGACGTTTACCTGCCAGAACCTGAATGTCACATACGACCTGAAAGGGAACAAATGGCTTAAACGCAATTTAGGAATCCAGACCCTTACGCTGAAAGGAGACATTGCCGATCTGTTCCGGATTTCAACCATCAAACAGGAACGCGGGACTTCCTACCCGTTTTCCCGACAGTTTTCTTTTACGCTAAGTGCCATGTTCTAACCGATAAAAACAAACAGAGATGAAAATCAGATTTTATATATTGACCTGCCTGCTGTTCGGCGGCCTTGTTTCGTGCAACGATTGGCTGGATGTAAAGCCGGAGACCGAGATGACATTAGAGGAAATGTATGCCGACCAACAGGGATTTCAGGATGCCCTCACCGGTGCCTACCTGGAGCTGAAAAATTCGAGTGCCTATGGAACGGAACTGATGTATGGCACGATAGAGTATCTGGCCCAGCATTGGGACTATACGGCTGAAAGTATTCAGGAAAAGATTTCGCAGTTCAATTACATCGATGATAATGTGCAGAACCGTTTCACATTGATTTATACCCAACTTTACAAAATCATCCTTTCGGTCAATGCGATTCTGGAACAGATCGACGCCAAACAGGATGTTTTCGAACCGGGAATGTACGAGATCATCAAAGGTGAATGTCTGGCGATGCGGGCTTATTGCCACTTCGATCTGCTGCGTCTGTTCGGTCCTATGCCGACCCGGACCACTGCCAGCAAAATTCTCCCGTATGTCACTAAGGTAGGCATCGAATACAATACCCACCACAGCTATCAGGAATTTACGGAACTATTGGAAAACGATCTGACCGATGCCGGGAAATTGCTGTACCCATTCGACCCGGTCATTCCGGCCGGAGAGGACAGAGAAGAATTGAATTTGTCGCTTTCGGCAGAGAACTTCCTGACAGCCCGCCAGATCCGCTTCAACTACTATGCTGTCAAGGCAATGGAAGCCCGTTTCTATCTTTGGCTGGGAGGAGATGACAACAAAGCCAAAGCCTATGACTGTGCAACCGAAGTGATCGAAGCACAGGACAGTGAGGGAAAAACAGTTTTCACTTTGGGCTCGACGGACAATATCGCCAAAGAGGACTACTCCTTTTCTACCGAACACATCCTGGCCATTTACGACTATAACCTCAAGGATAATGCCGACAATACCTTTACGACCGAAACTTCCTACTCGAAAGCCAGAAACGTTCTTTCGCCGGATTTATTTCCGTCGGGAACGACCGATATCCGATTCATATCATTGTGGAAAGAATACACTGCAGGTAATGGGAGCGTTGCCAATTCCACCGTGAAATTCATACAAAAGGAAGGCAGTGAAATCAATCAGCTCCCGTTGATTCGTCTGGTCGAGATGTATTTCATCGCTATGGAATGCGGCACACTGAGCGAGGCCAACCGATTATACGAGGAGTTTTGTCTCTCCCGGGATATTGAGTTGGTAACCCTGCAAGACGAAGCCCGGCTGGAAGAAACATTAATCAAGGAGTACAACAAGGAGTTCTATGCCGAAGGTCAGGCATTCTACGCATTCAAGCGGCTGGCGGTGGAAGATATCCTTTGGGCGGAATTCCCGGGAAACGAGGAAAGTTATGTCGTACCCCTGCCTTTGACTGAAATTAATTATGGAAACTAAACATCAGGAAACATGAAAAGAATTATTTATACAGCCATATTCCTGTCAGCAAGCTGGCTGACAGGTTGCCAGGAGGCGGAATATCTGTTGTTCAACGACATTGCCCGCGTACAGATGGACGAAGAGGATGAAATCCGCACCAGTTTTTACTATACGGATGCTTCAATCAATCGCGATACGGTTTATCTGACAGTCAATACAATCGGCGATCCGGAAGACCGGGTGCGTCATATTGCTATGGAACAGATCAGCGAATACGACGTTGAATACAAGTATGACGAAAAAGGTAATCTCATCGACTCCGTTCTGACGGAAAAGCCCAATAAAGCAGTGCCGGGCGTGCATTATGTGCCGATGGATGATCCGGAAATGCTTCCCCTGTTGGTCATCCAGCCCAATGCCGTAACAGCGGAGATACCGGTCATCCTGCTTCGGGACACCACCTTGCAAAAAGACGAATACCGCTTGTGCCTCCGGTTGAAAGTTACCGAAGACTTCCTGCTGGGAGAAAACACGGAACTGTCAGGGACGATTATCTTCTCGGACAGACTCAGTAAACCTGGTTTCTGGAACAGTTCGGTGGAGCGTTATTATTTTGGTACTTACAGTACCCGGAAGCATGAGTTTATGATCGAAGTGATGCAAACGGAAATCGACGATGCCTGGTGGAACAGGTTGGCTGCAGACTACGGTGAATTATCCTATACGAAAGACAAGTTGAGAGATGCTTTGGACGCTTATAACAGCGACCCCGGCAACATAGCCCAAGGGCTGGCCCCGATGCGGGAAGATCCGGACAATCCGAACAGTGCGTTAGTGACATTTCCTAATTAAATCCTTAATACGTTAAATGATGAAACAGTTATACATTATCGGTTTTTTGCTGTTCTTTTCCGGTCTTTGCGGCTGTTATGAGGACAAAGGCAACTATGATTACACGGAGACTTTCGAAATCACCATCGACAGTCTGAAAGAGAGCTATACGCTGTATGCTTTGGTCGATACGCTGCGTATTTCGCCGGAAGTGAGTCCGGTCAATGCCGAATATGATTTTCACTGGTGTGTATACCAGACTAATGTGCAGGGCTATGCGCCGAAACTGGATACTATTGCCACGACCCGGGAACTGGTCTACCCGATGACATTGGATCCCGGCTCGTATCAGATTGTCTGCATGGCGACGGAACGGGGTACGGGCATTACCCGGATCGAGGAAAGGCCGCTGACTGTTACAACAGCTTTGGCTGAAGGTTGGTATGTACTTCGGGAGAAAGACGGTTATACGGATCTCGATTTGTTTTCTACAGAGAAAGGGAAGATAGAAAGCATCATCGCTTCGAACAATGACGGACGGAATCTGCAGGGAGAGGCCCGTGCCATCGAATTTTCATACAACTACAAAGCATGGGACGAAGTCAACGAACGCTATGTCAATACGAACAGCATTTTTGCCCTGTCTAAAGAGGATGCCATCGTGATCAGAACATCGAACGGAAAAATCATCCGTGACATCGAAGATCTGTTTTACGAACGTCCGACCGTTGCCAACTTCCAGAATGTTTGTTCGCAGAGCTCCGAGCTGTACCTGATAAACGACGGCAAAGGGCATTACATCTACAACATGAGCTCCAACAGCGGGCGGTTTGGTGCAGCTCTGCCCGGTGACTACGATTTGTATCCGGGTTGGACATATGGTGTCCGCCAGCCGCTTTGCTTCGACAAAGTGTCAAGCTCGTTCGTCGCGCTAAATGCTATGAGCAGTAAAGTCGTAAACTTCAACGAAAAAGGTGCGGTCGATTCAGTCGCTTATCCCAAGGTCAACAACCTGAATGCCGACCTGCTGTATATTGGTCCCGGCATTTATCCTTCCGGTTGGGCTCTCCTGAAAAAAAGACAGACAGATACCTGTCTGATGTACAGCCTGGAAGTCAACAATGCCTATACCCCATACAACAATCCGGCCAAAAAATGCGACACCCTGATCGACGATGGTACCAAAGGTTTGTTGCAGGCTGACTTTTGGGCCAGTAGCCAGAACAACAATATCATCTACTTCTCGAAGGAACATGAAATCCGGTCCTGCAACATCGATGCCAACTATGTGGAAAAGAATCAAAGAACGCTTCCATCGGGGGAGACGGTCACTTACATGCGTCATCTCAAGACTTCCGATGGGAAAGTCAACAAACTGGCGGTAGCGACTTTTGATGGTAGCCGGTATAAGGTCTACCTGTACGATATTCAAGCAGGTAACTTACGGAATGACCCTGAAATTTTAGAAGGGGAAGGAAGGGTCGGTGCTATGATTTATATCAATGGAATGACAAAAACAACGCTTTATTAATCCATATTCTATGAAAAATTATCTGTTTATATTGCTTCTGTGCCTGGCTTTACCCGGCTGTGCACAGGAATATTCAACCATCAAAGGGTTTGTGAAAGGGGCCGGACTGAAAGAAGTCACTTTGTACAAGACAGTTGACGGCAGTCCGCAGGTTTATGCCACCTCCCGGGTCGGTGCGGACGGTAGCTACGGCTTTTTGCTGAATCCGGAACCAGGCTTTTATTCTATCGGCGAGGAACGCCTGAATTTTCCTGTCTATCTGAAAGGAGGCGAGGAGGTCAATATTGACCTGTTAGAAACAAGGGCCGGATTGAACGGCAAGAACACAAAAGAGAACAAAGCCTTGTACCTGTGGGCAGATTATGCTGCCGACATCCGGCTGAAATCCGTATTTTTCGAACGTACCCTGAGCAATTACGAGGATTTCTTTCCGGAATTCGAGGCTTACGTTGCAGGTCTGGATGAACTGAAAAACCGGCTGAAAAGCGGGAATAAGGCTTTCGACGCCCTGTTGGCGGAATACGTAAATTATGCCACCGACTACTATGCAGTCATTTTCCTCTATACGCCCCGGACCAAACATCCGGAAAAGTCGATGCGTCCGGACTACTACCGGCACATCGTGTCGGAGGATAAATTTACGGACGACGGAGTGTTGCAATTCCCCGATGGAGTGCGGATGCTCAGCAGCTACGTGTCCTTCGCGCAAGAAGAAAACGACCTGAAATACGGTGATGCCCAATATACGGAAAACAGTCTTTCTTATTTGCCGGATAACCGGTTGAAAGGGGAGTATCTGATCAGTTCCGTGTTCCGCAATTTCAAGTCCTATGGCCAGTATCTGAGTGCCATGGAACAATACGGTAAATATCTGGTCACACCCTCGCTGAAAGAGCGGGCGGAAGCAGTCGGTACCAAACTGTACGACACCAAACCCGGCGGTCGGGCTGCCGACTTTACCTATCCGGATACCGGGGGGAAAATGGTATCGCTGTCGGATTTCAAGGGTAAAGTCGTATTGGTCGACGTATGGGCCACGTGGTGCGGTCCATGCCGTCAACAGATCCCTTATCTGAAGAAACTGGAGGAAGAACTGCATGGCGAGGATATTGTTTTCCTTGGAGTGTCTGTAGATGAGAGCAAGGACAAACAAAAATGGCTGGATTTTATCGAAAAGGAAGACTTGAAGGGGGTACAACTACTGGCTGGCGGCTGGAGCAAGATCACAAAAGATTATAAGATCAATGGTATCCCACGTTTTATGGTCTTCGATAAACAGGGGAATATCGTGTCGGTGGATGCTCCGCGGCCTTCTTCGCCGGAATTGAAGAGGATGCTGGAAACTGAACTGAAAAAATAGCAGACGAAAGATATGATACGGAAAAGCATTTTATGGGTTGCCATGTTCTTTGCGGCTTGTACTGAGGTATGGGCTGAAGCGGGCACAATTGTGGTCAGAGGGGCTGAAAAAGCCGTTGTGTATAACAGTCTGCGGGGACGGGGACGTGCCTCTTTCCAGGCCGAAGTAAAAGGCAAGGGACTAGTGGTCAATGTGCCGGAGGAGGAGTGCCGGGATTTGCTTTGGCTGATTGCTGACGGACGGAGTTCATGGATCCGGTTGCAACCGGGAGAAACCGTTTCGGTGAATGTCAGCGCGGAACATTGGAAATTCTCCGGTGACGAGAAGAAAACGAATTCCTATCTGTATGACTGGACACAAAAGTTCTGGTTGGAAAAACCGAATTATCTGACGGGTACCGTTGAGATGATGTTTTCCGAAATTCCCCGAGAACAGAAGGTATGGCCGGAGCCTTCCGGGCTGTACCGGCCGGAATATCGGAAATGGACGGAATCCTGGGAACGCCGGGCGTATGATCAGTTGACGACTGCAAAATTGCGGGATGAGGCTTTTGTTGCGGAACAGCGCGAACGAATCCATTACAACTGGCTTGAACTGCAATGTCTGAATTTCCAGATGGCACAGATGCAGGTGGAGATTCCCGGAGAGACGCTGGAGTTCGTGCGGAACGAACGGTTTGAACATCCGGGATTCATGGATTATCCCGGACGCGATAATGTGTTACGCATTTATTTTGACATAGCAGACAAGCTGCATCTGTTCGACTACACGTCGATCGATTTCCTGCGCAGGCGGGCCGGGCGAATTGCCAATCCTTCATTGCGCGAATTGTACGTGCTCAACACCCTGCAAAGTGATTTCGACTACGGATATCTCTATCAGGGTGAAGCCATTCTTGAATCCGTACGGGATTTGGTTGTGTCGGAAAAAGGAAAGAAGATTTGGGAAAAATGTCTGGAGCAATACCGGGCCTGGCAGGCGGATTCTCAAAAACCGGAAGGGAAAGCCGTTGCCTATTTCAATTTCGGAGACATTGACGGCAAGCAGGTCAATCCCTCGATGTTCAAGGGAAAATACCTGCTGATAGATGTATGGGCCACCTGGTGCGGTCCCTGTAAGGCACAAATACCTTATCTCAAACAGCTGATACGGGAACTGGAGGGACGGGATATCGCTTTCCTGTCCATCTCGGCCGACAAGCCGGAAGCCAGGGAAACCTGGAAGAAGATGCTGGAAGAATCAGGATTGGAGGAACATGGCGTGATGGCTCCTGATGCGTTCAACCACAAGTTCTTCGAACGTTACGGCATAAGAAGCATTCCACGCTTCCTGTTAGTTGATCCGCAGGGTAACGTTGTGATCAGTAAGGCGCGTCGTCCTTCCGATCCGGTGCTTAAGCAACAGCTGACGGAATTGTTGGATGCCTATGATGCCAGCAAGACGGTTATCTCCGGACGCATAAAGGATGCAGAAAGCTGGATGAGTCTTTCCAAACCGGGAGGCTGGACCGTCCAAATGGCATCGGCTGCTGTTACGGACCATGCCTTTACGATGCCGGCCTGGATAGAAACGTCGGCATATTATGCTCTGAGCCACGGCATGACATACTATTACTTGTGGCTTACGCCTGGAGCACAGGTCGGATATGATGAGCAGGTGCCGTCCCGTTTTTCCGGGGACCATGCCGATATGAACAACCTGATGGCAGTACTGATTGAAAAATATGCCAGGACTTTTATTCCCTCCCGTAACGAGGTATTCGACCGCTCCCGCGGACAACGGTTGAGAAAACAGTACGACGAAATTGCCCGGACAATCGGACTGTCGGCATTGTCACCGGACGAAAAGGCTTTGTGCGTGGGCTACTGGCAGGGCGATTTCCTGCAAAAGATGTACGGCAGCATCATTTCGGCCAAAGTATTCGGCAAAGCGCACAAACGGCCGGATGTCAGGAAAGGCTATTCCGATGCTATCCTGGATCTCGATCTGCTGCCGGAACTCGTCCATGCTTCCGGCGTAGACGTTCAGGTCAATGTGTGTCTGATAGCCGTCATAGCCCTCCAGTTCGCCGGAATCGGTATACTGCCAGAATGTCCAGTCGAAATAGGGCTTATAATAGTAGTTGCTGATCCAGATCGGATAGTCCTCTGCAAACGATTTCACATATGCCCGATAGGTGTTGGGGGCGGCATAGAGAATGGGCTTTACACCATAGTGGGCTTCCAGCAGGTCCAGCATTTCCTGTAGATTCTGCCTTGCGGTGCCGGTGTCCGGCATGTTGCCGCCCAGCGACTCGTACAATTCCACATCGATCACCGGCGGCAGGGTGTTTTCCGTCACCGGCACTGTGCGGATAAAGTTTTCCGCCTGCTCCTTTCCCGTGTTCTCAAACCGGAAAAAGTGATATGCTCCCACGTAGATCTTCGCCGCCTGTGCTGTCTGCCAGTTCTGTGCAAACTGGCTGTCGTTGTGGTCAACGCCCTCGGTCGCCTTGATAAAGCAGAAGTCCACTCCCTGTGATGCCAGCACGTCCCAGT